>ERZ856578.1444-NODE-1444-length-44753-cov-48.878011_pt1 | contig 44753 bp, 38 predicted proteins | sample MGYA00514384_ERZ856578 | MGnify/ENA primary metagenome ERZ856578 (study PRJEB29103, sample SAMN06111958) | human gut metagenome | biome: human gut; feature: ankylosing spondylitis patient; material: healthy_person | host: Homo sapiens | place: China:Hangzhou...
TGATATGGAATATTTTGAGAAAATTTGCAGTGAAATTCATAGCGACGCAAAGTGGATTTTCAGTTGCCATGACTCTGCCGGATTGAAGGCAATCAATGCATTCGTAAAGACCATGGCTATTGGAGCAGATAGGGTTACGTTATTTAGGCTGTAAAAGCGTAGGGCGGAGTGAGGATACCAATATGGTATCGAACAACCCCCTTTCCGTAGACGAGTACGGCTTTGTTGCTAAAACTTCGTGCACATGGTGTTGGCGCTCCGATTTATGCAGGCTCAGATATTCATTGATATTCACAGGCACGTATATAGTTTATAACGGAAATAAAGATATGAAGAAAACAAGAAGACCCGGCGGTGGGCGGAAGCCATCAAAGCCAGAGTACAGTGCAGCCAAGAACTTAACACAGCAGATGAAAGCAGCTACTGAACTTTATACGGAAAAAATGAGCCTGCAAGCCATTGCAGACGCCCTGTCCCTCAACCCCATCAAGGCTCGGAAGTTGCTCATCACAGCCGGGGTCTACAAGTCGGACACGGCAAAGCTCGTCCAGCAGACGTTCGGTTCTTTCAGAAGTACGCAGAGTTATTCTGCTGCTGTCATCTCCACCATGGCTGCCTTGCAGTTATCCCGTCCCTCTGTGACCTCTTATCTGCCGTATGAGAAAGGCGTGTACTTCCCGGAGGAAGCGGAAGCAGAGAATATCAGTGCCGGGGCAGAGCGGCAGCGTCACTACAGAGCTGTGGTTGCGCTGAGAAAGGACCCCTGCGAAGTGAATCTCTGGAAGTGTGTGGTGGCTTTTCGGGGATACAAGTTCAAGACGATGTCCGGCTTGCCCTTTACATATACGCTGAAAAAGGGCAGGGGAGATGAATTCACCAAGGAGCTGTGGATCGACCGCAGAGAGGAAAGCAAGAGCCTTGCGTGGAGCTCCGTGATGCTGGCGTATCACAATATCGGTAAAATCGGAGAGGTAGTGGACAGACCCAAGGCGCTGGGAGATATCCGGGGTGTGTCGTATATCTATGGGCTGCTCTACCGCTTTGGTCTGATCGACGTGCCGGACAAGGCTAAGGAGAAGATGACGAAGCGATAAGAAAACGAGACATATTTTGTTTTAAGATGGAATGTGATATAATAAAACTGGCGGTTTACCGTACTACATGAAAAGGGCAGGTGAATGTGCTAATGTACATCATTTGTCAAGATTCAGTCCTTTCATCAGCTATCGAGGCGATTACTGAGGCAGTAAGTCTATTGGAGCTGAAGCAAGAAAAGAACAGAATCAATAAGCGGATTCAGTCATTGCTTCATATTGCTGATGATCTGGCACCGGATTCTGTGGAGTATCAGTGCGTTTATGAAAGAATTCTCGAATTGGAAAGGATGCGAGAACTGATCAGACGCATTAGAAAGGCTAAGTGTGCACAGATTTATGCGCAATTGCATATGCTATGGGTTAATAGAGCCAAAAAGGCCAGTCGCGCGACTGCGGGTTTGACTACTGATCCAATGAGCATCGCTATGCCCATTCCTCCCACGTTTGAGGCTACCTTGAGTAGTTTCGGACGTGGGAGGGATTTGGATGCCCTCGCATGCTGAAAAAAATCAAACAGAGATCAAAAACTACTATCGTATTATAGACCCGGAGGAAAGGCTGTCTGAGAATGAGAAGGCTGAAGAAGAACGCAAGGTGTTAGAGAATATGCCTGCTTGCTTCCCGGCAGCACTACGATATGTGATGACACGCTTCGGATTTACGCAAGAGGCTTTGGCCTTTGAATCAAAGGTGTCGGAGTCAACGATCGGTCGTTACAGAAATGGAAAGGTTGAAAGTTTTTCTGAGAAAAACGTGGTTGCACTATGCGTTGCTATGCACCTTCCTCCATGGCTTTCGTTTGCACTCATAGCAAAAGCGGGTTTTAGCTTGGCTGCGACCAAAGAACAGCTAGCACATTTGATGATTCTTAACTGTATGTATATGAGGTCAATTGATGAGGTGAACGAGTACTTAAGGGAAAGAGGAAATGCTTCACTGTCCCGAGAGACGGCACAGGATTGTCGAGCTTCTTGAGATTCTGAACCTAAAATGATGAGCCGTGTGTTCAACTCCCTGCCGGAGAAGGATACACGGCTCATTTACACTGTTTGAGGATAAGGACAGGAAAAGGCAGATGCGAATCTGCACACTTGGCTCGTCGGGGAACCGTGTGAGCCAGTTTAAAACTGAATTGTTGCCTGTTTGGTACTGCTCGAATGGGTAGTAAGCCGGGGTTGACTTCAAAAATCTGAAATTATTTCGGATTTTAGGAGTCTATTCCGGCTTTTTTGCGTTTATAGGATCGGAATTGGCAGATTACACAATTTTCCAACTTATTTCTCGTCGCTTCGATGAAAAGCGGCTGCTCCTATTTACAAATAGAGTTTTGGCTGCTATATTATAAATGTAATAATAGCCTGAAAAGCTCTATTGAAAAGATAATAATTTGTAACGTGGAGGTGTATTACCAGACAAACATAGTCATGTTGTTCAGTTAAAAAAATCCTTCTGAATGACGTCTCAGCAAGAGACATTACATAGGTTTTTAGTAGAGTGCCGCGATTGTTGGAGGCAGTCAGCGCACAATTATTGAGGAGTTATAACTAAACGGTCCTTAATTCAATACTAAAACACTACTGTAAGGTTGAAGTGCGTCTACTTGCTGATAAGACTATAAAATGTCTGGCTAATACACGTCCGGTCAATGAGTACGGAAACGGAAATACATAAGACCGGAGTAAATTTAGAAACAAGTAATGCGTAAGCAACTTGAAATCTGAATTTGCTCCGGTCTTTTTTTATTAAAATTTTCAGCGAAGGAGGTGAACCGAGGTGGCATCCGCTGTACATAAGAATACCGAGACCAAAGCGGCATCCGTCAATGTCAACTCGGTTTGCCGCCAGAATACTGCTGAGCAGGGGATGGCTGCGCCAGATGAGTTTATGGCAGAGGTTCAGTGGTCCATGGCAATGCGGAAGATGATTGCAAAACTTGAGTTCGGAGACGCTCTAAAGCTGCTGATGAACGACCGGGATATGTCTGTAGAGAATATGGAGTCTGAGTCCGGACTCTCTGTGTCCACAGTGAAGCGGCTTCGTGCGGGTCAGGAGGCAAGCGCGGAACAAGTCGTTGCCATTTCGGTGGCATTGCGGCTTCCGCCAATGGTCAGCAGTGATTTATTGAGAATGTGTGGAATCACACTGGACTTTAACAATCAAAGGAATACGGTCTATCAGATGATTCTGACGGGCCATTACAAAGACGGTATCGAGAAAGTCAACGTCTATCTTGCAGCTTGTGGATGCGCCCCACTCAAAACTGCCTGCTAAGGTACCTACAACAGAATATCCATGAGGCGATTGGACCATAAAACGGTCTGGTCGCCTCTTTTTTTTTTGAAATTTTTTCTGAGGTAAGGGCTCAAGAAGTGAGCCCTAAACGGTAATAAAACGGCGCAGTAAGGCTGCATAAGAGCATCTGACATGACGGTATTTTTTATAAAAGTACGAAATAACGATGCTTTGTGTGCTGCTTTTTAGAGCTCATCTGATGAACTGGTGATTTGAGGTGTTCTCGGTTATCATGTAGTCAGTTCAAGGGACAAGCCCCAAGAACAAAAATATCGTAAGGCCCGATTCTAGAGAGGGTTAAGGATACCATAACGGAGTTTTACCAGCCGGCAGACGCTGTCTGCTGCGGTAGAACGACCGGTCTATGGGTGTACCTCCCATCTCTGGAATCGGGCCTTTTTGCGTTTTGCAGGCTGGTTCAGTGCACGGCGTGAACCCCTATCCAGTCTCCGTCATCGGTATCCTTCTCCTCCCTGAGTCCGGGGGAAAGGACACAAAAATGACTGACGTGATGAACTGCGTAGACAAGCTGCTGGGGAAGAAGATCACCGGCTACAAGCAGCGCATGGCTGTGAACCCCTGCGGTGTTTATCGCTAGCCTTCCAAATTTTCGACTTTTCACGACTTATCGAAAATTTGGAGGTTACACATGAGTTTCAATAATGGTAATGAACGTCGCAAGCTGAACGCAAAGTGGGAGCAGCTCCGTGTGCAGTACCGCGAAGCCGGAATGAGCGAAGAGGCAATTCAGGCTATGTATGAGTTTGATCTGGGCGTCCTGAACAGTGAACGCGCCTATGATGCCAACACGGTGGCAGTCTGTGATGGCGAAGATGACGTTGACGCAAGGAAAGCAGCTGATCTTAAGCAATATGAGGCTGCGATCACGGTAACGGATACCTACCGCGAAACCAAGAGCCGCTTTGCATGGATCGGCGAAATCGAGAATGAGAGGCTGCTGGCTACTCTTGAAAGCTTATCGGAACTTGATCTCAAAATCCTTACGCTCTATGTCTATGCCGGGTACACCGAGTCCGAGATTGCAAGTGCCTTGGAATCCAAAAGGATTACAATTCATAAGCGAATCGAGCGAATGACTATGTTTTTGAAGAACTTTTGAACTATTTTCTTTTCCGGGTAACAATTTGCCCCTTCTCGATGGCTCGTAAGTGAAGGGACAATTTCCCAAGCGGCATCTGCCGCAGGGCAAAGTATCCGACCTCGCGCTCCTTGAAAACAGAATAGTTCAATCGTCCGGTACTTCTGTAATTCGCAACCCGGCCATAACGAAGACGGGATGGCTGAAATGCCAATGGTGCGGTGTAAGCCCGCCGCCGGACGATTCCCCACTCCTAGGGAGCCGAGGGCGAATATGGGAGACCTTAACTTATTAAATCAGGCGTGGCCGAATGCTGTTTTCGGTCTTCGTCCACGTCTGTTCTTTTTACTTATTCCATATATTCACATTTTCGTCCTACATAGGAGGTTTTATGAACGAGAACGACCGTACCACCTTAGAGCAAGCGATCTACGAGGAAATGGAACTGACCCCGGAGATGATCCGGTCCATCCGCACGCTCTGCGGTGTCTGCCTTTGTAGTTTTGTAGAATCCAAGGCGTTCAAAATCGCCATTGTTCCCAGCGCAGACCGGAGCATGGACACTTGCACAGTCTGCCAGACCCGGCGCGGTCATGACTACGTTGTGATGAACCGCTGAACAAACACACCGCACACTGCCAAGGAGGTGCAGCGGGCGGTGTACATATTACAAAGGAGGGCAGCTTTTGATTCAAAACTGGAAATTCCAGCGTGGAGACATTTTCTTCACCCGTTTCGACAACGCCACTGGTTCAGAGCAAAGCGGGAATCGTCCGGCAGTCGTTCTCCAGAACGATGTGGGGAATTTTTACTCGCCCACGCTGATCGTGGCCACATTGACAAGCAAGGCGGAAAAGAAAGTAAACCAGCCGACCCACTGTCTGTTGGAAAACGCAGGGTTGAATATGCCGTCCGTTGTGCAGGCAGAGCAGATCTTCACCATCGACAAGAGCCGGGCACTGAAGTATCTGGGGCATCTGACCCCGGAGGAGATGCGCAGGGTGGATGATGCAGTGCGTATCAGCCTTGCGCTGAACCCCATGGGCAGCATCCAGCAGATGGAGCCTATCCGGCGCTCTACGGCGGTTTACGCGCCGCCTGAGGTGGTGGATGGCAAACCACCTGTCTACCCCTATACGCCCATCAAATCGTCCTTTGAGAACGCCGGAAGCATCGAGGAAATGATGCTGTACACCGAGTTGCAATCCGCAGTTCATGCCATGATCCAGCGGCTGGAATACAGCTTCACCTTCAATCCCAGCCTGCTCACCATCCCGAAGCGGAAGCAGCAGGTGGCTGAGATCTTAGAGGAAGCCGAGAAGTACATTTGGAGAATCAAGGAGGAAATGCGATGCGCCTGAACGACAACACTTTCATCGGTATCAACCCGCCGTACCAGCTTCTGGTCATCCATAGCAGCAAGCTGATCTATCCCCGCGAGATCTACCAGCTGGGCGAAGAGATCTACTGCGAAGCCCTGCGGCACATCGTGGAAGCGTGGGAGGGCAGACCGGATTCCTTGCAGCAGGTCGGTGACCTGTCTGTGCCGGAATACCTGACCCGCTGGCTGCGGGAAAGCGTGATGAACCTTTCCCCGGATACTTACGGTCGATACGCCTACGATATGGGCAGGGTCATCATCCCGTACTTTGAACGAAAGCGGCTGTCTTTAAAAGCGCTCACTCCGCGCGATCTGGAAACGTTTTTCCGCTATGAGCGTCAGCAGGAGGAAGCGACCGTACAGCAGCTTCTGGATTGGCACAGGGAGCTGACCGATGCCCTTCAGTATGCCGTTGACAGTAACTGGCTGAAAACGAACCCCGTCAAGACGGTTGACCCCTGCCTTGATAACTCCCCGGTACTTTTCAACGATTTTCTCATGGACTGGTTGAAAATGATGAAGTCCCGCGTGGCAATCACGACCTATGCAAACTACGAGATCGTCATCACACGCCGCAGATAAAAAGAAAACTCCCCCAGACAAGCTGGGGGAGTTTTTTTATGCCGGTGGTGGGGGTCGAACCCACACGTGTTATTAGCACAAGGGATTTTGAGTCCCCCTCGTCTGCCATTCCGACACACCGGCGCATCGTTTTGAACGTCTTTTATTATACCGGATTCCCTGGGCAAAATCAAGAGAAAGTTTGCGTCTTTTTTCAGATCGTCCCGCATGGCGTAAAATACATGACTCCGGTTCTTGCCCGGCGGCGCGGGCTGTGCTACACTAAGGTCAGATCAAAACGTAAATGATACCCACAAGGAGGGAACCGGACTTTGAAACATCTGCATTCTTTTGCCCGCCGCGCGGCGGCTTTTCTGCTGGCGACGGTGCTGTGCGTCTGCATCCCGGCGGCAGCGGCTTCGGCTGCCACCACCATCGGCGGGGCCGATACTACCCTGATCCCCGCAGAGGACGAAAACTGTCTCAGCTGGCTGTTTGGCTCCAAGGATAAGATCACCATGCCCTACCTGAACATCAAAGGGCAGGGGCTCAAGCGCAATGTCACGCTGGATCTTGAGGACTGTCTGGTGGGCATCACCTATACCGAGCTTGGCTCCATTGGCAGCTATGTCAGCGCCAGCGCCGCGCAGCAGGCGTGGAAGTCGCAGGCGGTGGCGGTGCACTCCTATCTGGAATACCACAAGCAGTACGGCTCGTCCACCAATGCGCTGATCTATACCCCGGTCGATCAGATCCCGGCCTCTGCCCGCAATGCCATCCGCAAGGCGGTGCAGGCGGTCAAGGATGAGGTACTGGTGTACAACGGCAGCGTGTGCGATGCAGTATGGTCGGCCAGTGCGGGCTACAACACCCAGACCGGTGTGTACGGTACCTGCGCCAGTCTGGACGCATGGGGCACGGATGTGCCCTACCTGCAAAGCGTGGAAAGCCCCTACGAGGAGCAGTACCACAAGCTGCTGCGCCGGGTGATCGGCAAGGACTACACCTATATAGAATACAACGACAGCCGCACCGGCGAGCCCTACCAGAGCGCCGACACCACCCACAAGGATCTGGGCGGCTTTGTGCAGTACAACACGCTGGTGTCCAACGGACGCAGCTACCGGTATATCAACCAGTTCGTTTCCTCCCGCTACTGCTTCGATTTCGGCACCGATGCCAGCGGCACCCCCTGCATGACCTACTACGGCTATGGTCATGGCGTGGGCATGAGCCAGTGCGGCGCAGTGGGCTACGCCGCCGAGGAGGGCATGAATTACAAGCAGATCCTGCAGCACTACTACACCGGGGCGAAGATCCGTACCAGCACTACCCGCAGCGGCGGACTGTTCGGCTGGCTGGCTGGATTGTTCCGCTGAACGTGTTTCACTGAAATTTTGGAAAAACCTTCTCAAACGCCGCAAGATTTGGTATACTATATCCGTTTGTGAAAAATGAACGGGAAACATAACTGCGTGGAAAAGCGCACGGATTGGAGTATCAGCATGGAGTTGGATCAGGAAAAGCAGAATCAGGAGGCCGCCGAGCGCTGCCGTGCACTGGCACAGCGCATCGTGCGGGAGCTGGCTCCCCGCAGCGTACAGGTGCTGGAGGACAGCGGGCTGCTGGAAAAAGCTTTTTGTAAAATGAATACTGCGGTGGTGCAAAGCGCCCCGGAGCTGCTGGTGGTGGCAGACCCCCAGTGGGTCACCCTGCCCGCCGTACAGGCGGAAAAAGTGCTGCTGGTGTGCGCAGAGTACGCCGGCATGGCAGACTGCGCAAAGCAGCTTGCCGCGCAGGGCTTCTGCCGGGAGCTTGCGTGGAAGGACCGCGGCAAGGAACAGCTGACGGCGCTGTTCTGCCGCATGGCTGCTCCGGAGCTGCCGGAACTTGAAGATGGCTACGAGCAGCAGCTGGACGTTCTGCGGGAGCGCACCCTGCTGGCCGAGCGCACCGCCGCCCAGCAGACTGCCCAGCTGGAGCGGCTGCGCAGCGACCTTTCCCTGAGCCGCAGCCACGAGCAGGAATTGGAAAAGACCCTGAACAGCGTGGTCAACTCCACCTTCTGGAAGGCCAGCTGGCCGCTGCGGTATCTGGTAAGCAAGTGCCGCCAGCTGTGGCGCACCTTCCCGCTGTTCGTCTTTTTTGCCACCTTGCGCCGGGTGGGCTTTGCGGGCGTAATGGCACAGGCCAAGGCCAAAAAAGAGTACAAAAAACTGTTCCCGGGCAAGGCGATGCCCGCCGACCGCTTTGCGGACGTGGAGCTGCTGGTAAAACAGGCCGCAGACCAGCCCGCTGCACCCCTGATCAGCATCGTAGTGCCGCTGTACAACACCCCCCACGATTTTCTGGTGGAGCTGCTGGACTCGGTGCAGAACCAGACCTACCGCAACTGGGAGCTGTGCATGGTGGATGCCGGACAGGACGCGGACGTGGGTGCCCTCGTGCAGGAGCGTGCCCGCACCGACAGCCGTATCCGCTACCGGAAACTGGACAGCAACGAGGGCATTGCGGGCAACACCAATCAGGGTTTTGCCCTTGCCACCGGTGAATATATCGCCCTGCTGGACCATGATGACATTTTGCACCCCTGCGCACTGTGGTATGTGGCGGAAGCCATCGCCAAGCAGGGTGCGGACTTTGTGTACACCGACGAAGTGACCTTTGAAGGGGACATCGACCATCTGACGGTCTACCACTTCAAGCCGGATTATATGCTGGACAACCTGCGCTCCAACAACTATATCTGCCACCTGAGCGTGTTCAGCGCGGCGCTGCTGGCAAAGGTGGGCGGCGACGAGCGGGCAGAGTTCAACGGCAGTCAGGATTACGACCTCTACCTGCGCCTGACCGAGCAGGCGGAAAAGATCGTGCACATCCCGCATCTGCTCTACTACTGGCGTTCCAGCCCAGCCAGCGTGGCCAGCAACATCTCTGCCAAGACCTACTGTCTGGAAGCGGCCATGAAGGCCCTGCGCGCCCACTACGACCGCATGGGCGTGCCGGTGGACGCAGTGACCATGGTGCCCAACACCCCGGGCTTCTACAAGACCGATTACACCATCACAAAGCCCGGGCGGGTCAGCGTGCTGATCCCCAGCTGCGACCATTCGGGCGATTTACGGGTGTGCGTGGAGTCCATCTACCGCAAGACCACCTACCCGGATTTTGAAGTCATCATCATTGAGAACAACAGCAAGGAACCTGCCACCTTCCGCTGCTACGAGCAGCTGCAAAAGGAGCACCCGGACACCCTGCATGTGCTCACATGGCAGGGCACCGGCTTCAATTACAGCGCCCTGAATAACTTTGGCGCACGGGCTGCCACCGGCGAGTATCTGCTGCTGCTCAACAACGATACCGAGGTCATCTCGCCCCGCTGGATGGAGGAGATGGTCATGTATGCCCAGCAGGACCGTGTGGGCTGCGTGGGCGCAAAGCTGCTCTACCCGGACAATACCATCCAGCACGCGGGCATCGGCTTCGGTTTCCTGACGCTGGCGGCGCATATGCACAAGAACTTCCCTGTGGGGCACCCCGGCTATATGGGACGGCTGGTCTATGCGCAGGATGTGTACGCAGTGACCGCCGCCTGCCTGATGGTGCGCAAGGACGTATACGAGCAGGTGAACGGGCTGGACGAGAGCTTTGCCGTGGCCTTCAACGACGTGGACTTCTGCGTGCGTGTGCGGGAGGCGGGCTACACCAACGTGTTCACCCCCTTTGCCCAGCTGTACCACTACGAGAGCAAGAGCCGCGGACTGGACGAAAGCCCTGCCAAGCGCAAGCGCTTTGCCTCTGAGGTGGAGCGGTTCCAGAAGCGGTGGGCAAAGCAGCTGGCTGCGGGCGACCCCTGCATGAACCCCAACTTTGACCTGATGAAGGAGGACTTCAGCTTTGACATCAAGCCGCTGGAGTGAGCCTTTGACCCAAACCGAACCGAAAGGGGGAACGCAGATGGAGCTTTCGGCCTGCATCGTGGTGTATAACGGCGCCGGGGAGGCCATCAGGGCCGCCCAGACGGTGCTGGACTGCACCCGCCGCTACCCGCTCACGCTGTATCTTGTGGATAACGCCAGCCCGGACGGCAGCGGCCAGCAGCTGACCGCCGCCGCAAAGGACGGCACCCTGCGCACCGCCCCGGGGCAGACGGTGCAGGTGCTCTGTCGGCTGGAAAACGGCGGCTTCGGCACCGGGCACAACACAGTGCTCTCGCTGCTGCACAGCCGGGTGCACTTTATCCTGAACCCGGACATCCAGCTGACCGCGGATACCCTGAGCGACCTTGCGGACTGGATGGCGGCGCACCCCGGTGTGGTGATGACCCGCCCGGGGCTGACCTTCCCGGACGGCAAGCCCCAGCAGCTGCCGCTGCGCCGGTGCAATGTGCGCGCCATGGTCTACCGTCAGCTGCCCTGCCTGCGCTTCTGGGCAAAGTGCAACGACCGCTACCTGATGGCAGACAAAGACCTGACAAAGCCCACCGAGATCGAGTTCTGCACCGGCAGCTTTTCGGCGGTGGACACTGCCGCTTTCAAGGCTGTGGGCGGCTTTGACGAGGGCTACTTCATGTATGTGGAGGACGCCGACCTGACCCAGAAGATGCGCACCCGGGGTAAGGCGTATCTGGTGCCCCAGTACACCGCCATCCACGCATGGCACCGCGCGGCGCACCGCAGCCTGAAGCCCTTTCTGTGGCAGCTGCGCAGCCTGCTGCGCTACTTTTCCAAGTGGGGCTTTGCGTGGTGAGCGGGGAAGAAAAATAGTGTTTTTGATTCGCAGAAAGCGGTGTGCCGACGGCACACCGCTTTCTGTCTTTTCCGCCTCTTGCATTTTGCGTGCTTTCATAGTAAAATAAAGTGTACTGCCATCGTCTTTTGCAAAAATGCGGCCTTGGCAGACCCAAAATTGTTTACAGCGGACGCAGCTCCGCTTTGAATTAAGCTGCACATCTTTTTATAAGAAAAAAGGAGTGCACAAGTATGAAAGGCATTATTCTCGCCGGCGGTGCCGGCACACGGCTCTATCCCTTGACCATGGTCACCAGCAAGCAGCTGCTGCCGGTCTACGACAAGCCCATGATCTACTATCCGCTGTCCACCCTTATGCTGGCGGGCATTCAGGATATCCTGATCATCTCTACCCCTACCGATACGCCCCGCTTTGAGGCACTGCTGGGCGATGGCAGCCAGTACGGCATCCATCTGCAGTATAAAGTGCAGCCCTCTCCGGACGGTCTGGCACAGGCCTTTATTCTGGGCGAAGAGTTCATTGGCGACGACTGCTGCGCCATGATCTTGGGCGATAACATTTTCTACGGCAACGGCTTCTCCAAGCTGCTCAAGAGCGCCGTGGCCAACGCAGAGAACAAGGGCCGCTGCACCGTGTTCGGCTACTATGTGCAGGACCCTGAGCGCTTTGGCATCGTGGAGTTCGACAAGGACGGCAAGGTGCTCAGCGTGGAGGAAAAGCCCCAGCATCCCAAGTCCAACTACGCCATCACCGGCCTGTACTTCTACAACAAGGAAGTGGTGCAGATGGCAAAGCAGGTAAAGCCCTCTGCCCGCGGCGAGTTGGAGATCACCACCCTGAACGATATGTACCTGAAGCAGGACGAGCTGGATGTGCAGCTGCTGGGCCGCGGCTTTGCATGGCTGGACACCGGCACGATGGAGAGCCTTGTGGAGGCTGCCGACTTTGTGCACATGATCGAGAAGCGTCAGGGCATCAAGATCAGCGCACCGGAGGAGATCGCTTTCAAGTACGGCTGGATCGACCGCGACACCTTGCTGGAAAGCGCCGAGCGCTACGGCAAGAGCCCCTACGGCCAGCATCTGAAGAACGTGGCCGACGGCAAGCTGCGCTACTAAGCATAAGGAAAGGCACATTGGTATGAAAATCATTGTCACAGGCTGCAAGGGGCAGCTGGGCACAGAGCTGCTCAAGCAGCTGCAGGAGGGCCGCAGCGAGCTGGGCCCCATCCCCGAAAAGCTGCTCAACGCTACGGTGATCCCGGTGGATCTGCCGGAGCTGGATATCTCCAACTACAGGATGGTGGATGAGTTCGTGCGGCGCAACCGCCCGGATATCATCATCAACTGCGCCGCCTACACCAACGTGGACGGGTGCGAGGTGCACCACGACGATGCCTTTAAGGCAAACGCCCTCGGCCCCCGCAATCTGGCGCAGGCTGCCGAAAAGACCGGCGCACGGCTGGTGCACGTTTCCACCGACTATGTGTTCTCCGGCCGGGAGAACGGCGGCATCCCGCAGGATGAAGCCACCCTGCCCGGGCCCATCAGCGCCTACGGCTCCACCAAGCTCATGGGCGAAAAGTATGTGGAGCGGTTCTGCCACCGCCACTTCATCGTGCGCACCGCGTGGCTGTACAGCTACTACGGCAAAAACTTTGTCAAGACCATCGTGAATGCGGGCAAAAAGTTTGGCAAGCTGGAAGTGGTCAACGACCAGTGCGGCAACCCCACCAACGCTGCCGACCTTGCCCACGAGATCTTGCAGCTGTGCGTGACCCACGAGTACGGCCTGTACCACTGCACCGGCGAGGGCATCTGCTCCTGGTACGATTTTGCTGCCGAGATCATCCGCCTTTCCGGCGTGGACGCTACCGTTGCCCCCTGCACCAGCGAGGAGTACAAGGCAAAGCACCCGGACAGCGCCGACCGCCCCAAGTGGAGCGCACTGGACAACCGGATGCTGCGCTGCACCGTGGGCAACGATGTCCGCGACTGGAAGGACGCGCTGGCCTGCTTCTTCGCCCACTGGGACGGCGAAAACGGCATGAAGGGCTGAAAAAAACTGAAAATCCCCCCTGCGGAAGAACTGAGGATGTATCATGTTTGATGCGATTTTTGGCAGATCTGTCAAGATATTAAAGATCCTTGCAAAGGTGCAGTGTGTGCTGGCCTTTGTGCTTGCAGCAATGCTGTGCGGCGCGGTTCATGAAATGCTGAAGCCCTTCAGTCAGTTTTCAGCCATCGTGCTGGGGCTGGTGGTCGCTGTGGTGTTCTGGGTACTGCAAATGTTCCTTGCATGGGCGCTGTACGCCTTTGCGGAACTGGTGGAGTACACCAAAGAGACCCACAAGGAGCTCAGCAACATGAGTGCGGGTCTGGCACGGTACACCCAAGCCACCTACGAGGAGCTTCACAGCATGAACAAAGGGCTGGAAGCATACACCAAGGCCATGGGCAAGACCATGAACAGCATGAACAAGAACCTCTACCTTGTGGCAAAGCACTGCTGCGCCGAGGAGGAACGCGTCCGCGCCGCAGCCCGCCCGCAGTCCGGGAACAACAACAAATAAATAAAGAGGGATACTGACCTATGAAAACCTATCTGATCACCGGCTGTGCCGGTTTTATCGGTTCCAACTTTGTGCACTATATGCTCAAAAAATACCCGGAGATCCTGCTGGTCAATCTGGATAAGCTGACCTACGCGGGCAATCTGGAAAACCTGAAGGACGTGGAGGGCGACCCCCGCCATGTGTTCGTGCAGGGCGACATCTGCGATAAGGAACTGGTGGAAAGCCTGTTTGCAAAGTACGATTTCGACTACGTCATCAACTTTGCCGCCGAGAGCCATGTGGACCGCTCCATCAAGAACCCCGAGATCTTTGTGCAGAGCAACGTGATGGGCACCGTCAACCTGCTGCAGCGCGCCAAGGAGGCATGGTACGACGCCGATGCCAAGACTTGGAAAGAGGGCAAGAAGTACCTGCAGGTGTCCACCGATGAGGTGTACGGCGCTCTGGGTGCGGACGGCTTCTTTATGGAGACCACGCCCCTGTGCCCCCACAGCCCCTACTCCTCCTCCAAGGCCAGCGCCGATATGTTCGTCATGGCCTTCCACGACACCTACGGTATGCCGGTGAACATCACCCGCTGCTCCAACAACTACGGCCCCTACCAGTTCCCGGAGAAGCTGATCCCCCTGATGATCAACAACGTCAAGCACCACAAGCAGCTGCCCGTCTACGGCGACGGTATGCAGATCCGCGACTGGCTGTACGTGGAGGATCACTGCAAGGCCATTGATATGGTGGCAAACGGCGGCAAGGTCGGCGAGGTGTACAACGTGGGCGGCCACAACGAGCGCCCCAACATCTTCATCGTCAAGACCATCATCAACCAGCTGCACGACCGTCTGCAGGACGAGGGCATCAGCGAGGAGCTGATCAAGCACGTCGCCGACCGTCTGGGTCACGACCGCCGCTACGGCATCGACCCCACCAAGATCAAGAACGATCTGGGCTGGTACCCCGAAACTCCCTTTGAGAAGGGCATCGTGCTGACCATTGACTGGTACCTGAACCATCAGGAGTGGATGGACCATGTCACCAGCGGCGACTACCAGAACTACTATCAGGATATGTACAAGAATAAGTAACAGCCTGTAAATCAAGCAAAACCAAAAGCCGGACAGCCCGCAAGCTGTCCGGCTTTTGCTTTATTTAGTATTATCCACCACAAAATCCGCGCTTTCGGCAACGCCGTACTGCGCAAAATAGCCCTCTTCCAGCGGCACCCACCGGGCGGCAAAATCCGCGTAGCGTGCGCCCTCCCGCGCCTGTAAGCGCCGGGTCTGCTCGGCCTTAGTGCAGGTCACGAACACCCGCAGCGTCTCGTAGGGGCGCAGCAGCGGGTGGTGGCTGTAACTGCCCTCTAAGATCACCAGCGGCTGCGCAGGCAGCTGCGCCGGGGGCAGATAAGCCCCCTCCCGGCAGCTGTACGCCCGGTAGGCTACGGGCTGCCCCGCGTAGGCAGGGCGCAGGGCTTCGTCCCGCAAGCGGGTAAGGTCCATGTTGGCGCAGGGGGTGTGTGCCCAGTCCGGGCTGCGCTGAGCAGGCGGCAGGTAGAAATCATCCGTGCGCAGCAGGGTGCAGCCGGGAAACTGCGCTGACAGCCCATTGGCAAGGGTGGTCTTGCCGCTGCCGCAGCGGCCGTCCAGCGCCAGCACCAGCGGGCGGGTGGGCTTTTGCGCCAGCGCGGCGCTAACCAGCGCAGACAGGGTGGACGCGGTGATGGGTGTGGGCATGGGGGTGAACCTCCTTGGCAGGGTGCGCCCCAAGGGGCAGACCCGATAATACCCCATTATATCATAACCGCCGCCGGAAGGGTAGCACGGGTGTGGTTTGCCATAAATAACTTTTTTGCCGGAAGGGCTTGACACAGCCCGCTGCGTTGTGGTACACTACTGGCGTTAGGAATAACTAACCGTGTGAGACCCCACCGGCAGCGCCCGCAGACCGGGTGTGCTGCTTCTTTTTTGGGGTGATGGTTAGTCATGTCTTACTTATAACCGCCCGGCATCCGGGGCACACTGACCCCGACACCGCCGCCAAAGGAGAACCGCCATGGAGCGTGATTTTGAGACCGTAATGATCGAACAATGTGCCCCGGTACTGGCGGGGCTGAAGCCTGCGGGGCTGTTCCGCTACGAAACGCGAAACCGTGCCGACCTTGCCCGGCGGGTGGCGGGCTGGAACGCCCAGCTGAACCCCAAGGGCTTGCAGGTGCGGGTGCTGCGGGGGTGCATTGCCACCCGGCAGTATCTGGTGTACGTCTACCGCGCCGCCAAGCTGCAAACGGTGCTGGCAGATGCCGCTGTGCGCGGCTTTTTAGCCCGGGAGGGCTACCGTCTGCCGGAAGATGCCGCGGACTGCAACGCGCTGCTGGACCAGCTCAGCCTGCGGCTGTGCTGCGCGGCGGAGGCGGCGGATTTCCCCCATGAGATCGGGGTATTTCTGGGCTATCCGCTGGAGGATGTGGTGGGCTTTATCCGGCACCGGGGCAAGTGCTTTACCTGCTGCGGGTGCTGGAAGTCCTACGGCGACCCCGCCGCCGCCCAGCAGCACTTTGACCAGCTGGCCAAGTGCACGGCGGTATACCTGCGGCTGTTCCACAGCGGCACGCCCATTTTAAAGCTGGCGGTCGCCGCCTGAAAAATTGATATTCTCTTTTCAAATACTCTCTTTTATCCTGGCAACTCTCCTATGCTTCCGACACAGGAGAGAGCGATCCTCCTTTTTACACATGACCGCCCGGTGCAGTTTTGACCCCTGCGCCGGGCGGTCGTGTTTATCCGTCACCCTGCCCTATAAAAGGGCAAAACGACCCTCTGAAAATGTAAACATTGGCTAACTTTAGCTCAAGAAATAGAGTTAGTCATTGATGATTTTGATAAAAATGCAGGGCGATACCGGCATAAAATTTGTTTGTTCAAATAAACTAACTGTGAGATATGAAAAATCTATTGACAAGCCGGGTTAGCAGCGATAAACTATCTACGCTGATAGTTACGGCTGACTAACCACCGCAGCATCACATCATTTTTATGGAAGGGGAGCACAGCGATGATGCCTTTGACGATGACAAAAGCAGGCGAGACCGTCACCATCCGCAGGATCAGCGGCAAAGACGAGGTGCGGCTGCACCTGGCCGAGCTGGGGTTCGTGGTGGGCAGCGAGGTGACCGTGGTCAACGAGATCGCGGGCAACCTGATCGTGCAGGTCAAGCAGAGCCGTCTGGCACTGGATAAGACCATGGCAAGCCGCATCATGGTGGCCTGAGCAGCGCCTTCCCGGTGCTGCATGAAATACTGCAAGGGAGGAATGAGTACGATGAAAACACTGAAAGACGTAAAGGTGGGCGAGACCGCCACCGTGGCACGGCTGCACGGCGAAGGCCCGGTGAAGCGCCGCATCATGGATATGGGCATCACCAAGGGGGTGCAGATCTATGTGCGCAAGGTGGCGCCGCTGGGCGACCCCATGGAGCTTACCGTGCGCAACTACGAGCTGAGCGTGCGCAAGGCCGACGCTGAGATGATCGAAGTGATCTGATACGACCAAAAGGGAGGAAAGGTATCCGCAATGAGCATTAAAATTGCACTGGCCGGCAACCCGAACTGTGGCAAAACGACCCTGTTCAACAACCTGACCGGCTCCAACCAGTATGTGGGCAACTGGCCCGGCGTGACCGTGGAAAAAAAGGAAGGCAAACTCAAGGGCGACAAGGACGTTGTCATTCAGGATCTGCCCGGCATCTACTCGCTGTCCCCCTACACGCTGGAAGAGGTGGTCTCCCGTACTTACCTTGTGAAGGAGAAGCCCGACGCCATCCTGAACATCATCGACGGCACCAACATCGAGCGCAACCTGTACCTGACCACCCAGCTGATCGAGCTGGGCATCCCGGTGGTCATGGCTGTGAACATGATCGATCTGGTGCGCAAGAACGGCGACACCATCGACCTGAAGAAGCTGAGTGCAGAGCTGGGCTGTCAGGCGGTGGAGATCAGCGCGTTGAAGGGCGAGGGCACCGAGGCCGCCGCCAAGGCTGCGGTAGCCGCTGCCAAGGCCGGCAAGACCGGCGAGCTGCCCCATGTGTTCACCGGCAGTGTGGAGCACGCCATTGCCCACATCGAAGAGTCCATTCAGGGCAAGGTGGATGACCGTTTCCTGCGCTGGTACGCCGTCAAGCTGTTCGAGCGGGACGAGAAGGTGCAGGATGAGCTGAAGCTGGAAAAGACCCTGATGGATCACATCGACGAGCACATTCAGGACTGCGAAAAAGAGATGGACGATGACGCCGAGAGCATCATCACCAACCAGCGCTATGCCTACATCAACACCGTGGTGGGCAAGGCTGTCAAGAAGAAGGCCCGCGTGGAGCACCTGACCGTTTCCGATAAGATCGACCGGATCGTTACCAACCGTGTGCTGGCACTGCCCATCTTTGCAGTGGTGATGTACCTGATGTACTCCCTGTCCGTGGGCAAATCCATTGCGGACGGCGGCTGGGCCATCGGTACCTTTGCCACCGACTGGACCAACGATGTCCTGTTCGGTGAGATCGTTCCCAATGCGCTGGGCGGCTTTTTGGAGAGCATCGGCGTGGCTGGCTGGCTGTACGGCCTGATCATGGACGGCATCGTGGCCGGTGTGGGCGCGGTGCTGGGCTTTGTGCCCCAGATGCTGGTGCTGTTCTTCCTGCTGTCCATTCTGGAGGACGTGGGCTATATGTCCCGCGTGGCCTTTATCATGGACCGTATCTTCCGCAAGTTCGGCCTTTCCGGCAAGAGCTTTATCCCGGTGCTGGTGGGCACCGGCTGCGGCGTGCCGGGCATTATGGCAAGCCGTACCATCGAGAACGAGCGTGACCGCCGCATGACCATCATGACCACCTGCTTCATCCCCTGCGGCGCAAAGATGCCCATCATCGGCCTGATCGCCGGTGCAATGTTCGGCGGCTCTTCGCTGGTGGCAGTGTCTGCCTACTTCATCGGCATGGCAGCCATCATCTGCTCCGGCATCATGCTGAAAAAGACCAAGCTCTTCGCAGGTGATCCCGCTCCCTTCGTCATGGAGCTGCCCGCCTACCATGTGCCCGCATGGGGCAACGTGCTGCGGGCAACTTGGGAGCGCGGCTGGTCCTTCATCAAGCGCGCAGGCTCTGTGATTTTGCTCGCTACCGTTGTGCTGTGGTTTATGCAGGGCTTCGGCTTCGAGAACGGTGCCTTCGGTATGGTCGAGGATCAGGACAACTCCGTGCTGGCTGCTATCGCTACCAAGGTCGCATGGATCTTTGCACCTCTGGGCTTCGGCAACTGGAAGGCCACTGTGGCAAGCGTCTCCGGCCTGATTGCAAAGGAGAACGTGGTTGGCACCTTCGGTGTGCTGTACCACTTCGGCGGCGAGCTTTCCGAGAACGGCGACGAGATCTGGGCAGCGGTCGCACAGGACTACACCGCTCTGTCCGCTTACGCCTTCATGATCTTCAACCTGCTGTGCGCTCCCTGCTTCGCTGCTATGGGCGCCATCAAGCGCGAGATGAACAACGGCAAGTGGACGGCCATCGCCATTGGTTACATGTGTGCTCTGGCTTACTGCTCTGCGCTGGTGGTGTATCAGCTGGGCGGCCTTATCACCGGCGAGGTGCACTTCGGCCTGTTCACCGTGGTGGCTGTTGTGGTGCTGGCAGCGTTCATCTACCTGATGGTGCGTCCCAACAAGTACGCCGACAACAACGAAGTCAAGCTGGATACTTCCCGTATCTGATAGAAACGAAAGGGTGTATGCTGTATGATGGAATTTATTGCAACAAACTTTAATCTGCCCACCATCATCGTGGCAGCGCTGGTGTTCGGCGCGCTGGGCTGGGTCGTATGGCACACCCACAAGCACGGCGGCGGCTGCAGCTGCGGCGGCGATTGCAGCCACTGCAAGGGCTGCCACTAAACACTAAACACTGAACCGCAAAGGAGCGCGGGCTGAAACTCTCGGCTCGCGCTCCTTTTTTAAGTAAAACAAAGTTAGCTTATGATAACACCGGGCAGGCCCCGGCGCGTAAAAAGGAGAGTGACCGGTATGCAGCTGACCGCAGCGCATCTGCGCTATCTGCTGGCCATCTACGAGGTAAGCCGCACCCATCTGGACATCAGCTCCCGCAGCATTGCGGAAAAGCTGGGGGTGACAAAACCCTCGGTGGTGCGCATTTTGAACCTGCTCATGGAGCAGGGCATGATCGTAAAGGAGTACTACGGTAAAATTTACCTGACCGACCGCGGCATCTGGGTGGCAAAGCGGGTGCAGCAGGAGCTGGACGCCATTCTGGCGCACTTTCCGCCGGTGAGCGGGGAGCTGACGGACGAGGAGCAGTGGAACGCCGCCCTTGCCATGACCAGCGCTTTGCCCCAGCGCCTTTTTACCGCCGACTATGAGCGGATGGTGGAAGAGGAGGAGACTTGCGCCGCAGCGCAGACGATCTGAAATGGCTTCCGCTGCGCTCTAGCCATAATCAGCGGAAAAATTATTTATAATTTCGCGTTTGTCGCGGCCTGCGGGCCGCTCCAAACGCTATTTTCACAGGAGGGGTCGTAGAGAAAAACGGCATTTGCAGCGCCGCTTTCTGCGAAAGCGCGGCGCTGTGGGCAGCGGGCTCGCTCCCCCTCGGGGGAGCTGTCGCGCAGCGACTGAGGGGCTATAAATGGAGAAGCGAAAAAAGCGTTAAAGCGATAGCGCCGACTGGCGCAGCGCTAGCTTTTTTGTGCTTCGACTTCTTCTTTAGGATTGTCAAGGGCGAGCAGCCCTTGGCCCGTTGCGGGGTGGGTGGAGTCCAGAGGTAGGGAGGGGGGAGTCGGAACACCCCTCCCTGCCTCTGGCCCAGCGGAGCGTCCTTGCAAGCTGAAGGCAGGCAGAAAGTTGCCCCGCGGAGCGCGATGCATTTTCAATCGTCCCACTCCCGGCAAGGGCGACTGTTCAAAAGTCTCCTATGATACACAGGGGGCTTTGAACAACTAAAAAATAATGCGCAGAAAGGCGCAGCTTTCGGCGGCTTTTGAGCCTTGCAAGAAAACAAACAACGGATATACGCTATATCTCTAGTTGTTCAAAAAGCAGAGGGGGTTTTGAACAACTAGAAACGCTAACCGTACAAAAACGGTGGTTTTTGCCCTAGTTGTTCATCTTGAACAACTAGGAATAAGCATAGATACGTTAAAAAGTTCTAGCTGTTCAAAAGTCCATAGTAGTAATAGAGTTTTATAAAGGGGGTTTGAACATTCAGAAGCCCTGCGGTGCATCAAGCCAGCTGTATTTGCTGGTTCTGGTTTGTGATATCCGCAACCACAGAGGCTTCTTCCAGTTCTGGCTGATACCAATAGTTTTTGCGGTTGGGCTGATTTCCAATGTAGAGTGTTTTCAACCCCAGTGCTACGCGGGCGCGGCGTATGGTGCTTACCGAGATATCCCGCTCGGCGCACAGGCGGTACACCTCGCCCGCCTCTACCCAGCCCACAAAGGACAGCTGCTTTTCCAGCGCCTCGATGGCGTTGGCAAGGGCGGCAGAGGGGCGGCCGTTGCCGGTGGCGGGGGTGCCCGCCTCCCGGATGATGGCATCGGCGGTAAGGGTGCAGGGGCCGTCGTAGGCCACCGTGCCCTGCGGACAGATGCGGTAGCGCTGGCTTTCGCCGGGCTGGCCAAGGCTGTTTTTGGCGTGGGCCACCACCCGCACCTCCGGGTGCTCCGGGTCCCGCCCGGCGATGAGGATGCTGCGGGCGGCGTTGCGGAAATCGCTGGAGCCAAGCAGACGGTCCAGCGCGCTGCATACCCCGGGGCCGGGCTTGCTCATGTGGCTGATGAGCAGCACTGCCATGTCCAGCTCCTTGGCAAGGGCACCCAGATGGTCCAGCAAGGGGCGCACCTGCTCGGCGCGGTTCATCTGCACCCCCTGCCCCAGATAGCTCTGGATGGGGTCGAACACCAGCAGCGCCGGGCGGTACACCCGGCACAGGGCGGCAAGCTCCTCGTCGCCCATGCTGTAACTGGCACCATCCTGAAAATACAGCCGGTCAAGGTCTGCCCCCATGGCCTCGGCGCGGGGACGCAGCACCTTGTTGGGGTCGTTCTCGGCGGTAAGGTAGAGCACGGTGGCGGGGGGCTGCGGCGGGGTGTCCGGCGCAAAGGCTGCGCCCCGGGTAAGCCGGGCGCACACGTCCAGCGCAAGGCTGGTCTTGCCCGCAGCGGATACGCCGCCCAGAATGCTTACCATGCCCCGGGGCAGGTAGGGCTGCACCAGATAGGCGGCGCGCTCCGGCGCAAAGGCACTGGCGGGACGGATGCGGAACCGCCCGCGCCCGGCCTTCTGTTTGGCTTCGGCCTCGGCGCGCTGCTCCTCGGCAAGGCCTGCCTGCACATACTGCTGGCGGGCGTTTGCCACAAAGCCCTCGATATCCTGCCCCATGCGCGCCCCGCAATCGGTGAACCAGCTCTCCACCCGGCCGGTGTCCCGCAGCTGACGGCTGTACAGCTGCCCTCGCAGCAGCCGCAGGGCTTCCTCGCGGCGGTCTTTGTCCAGCGTATACACCAGCGTGGCGGTGTAATCGCTGAGCAATTGGGCGTCCGGCGCGTGCTCCAGATGCTGGCACAGCTCCGTCCACACCTCGTGCTGGACGGCCTGCGCCTGATCGTAGGCGGTACGGTACTTGTTTGCGTCCATGTAAAAAACCTCCTTTGGACATAAAGTATCTACCCTTATCCTAAGGCGATGGACGCGGAAAAACCAGTGTGTACTTTTTGAGGGCCAGAAGGTATTATCGCACGCTGGATATACACGCTGTAAATGCAAGCGCAGCCGCTGCAAAACAAAAACAAACGCAGCAGCGCATGGCAGCGCCCGCCGCGCGGGAAAACTCTGCCAAAAACCGGCGAAGTATTTCACCCCGCGTAATCCACCGAAAACGTGCGATTTTTGGGGGAGACAGCAAATGCCGGACAGCTTGCAGGCTGCCCGGCATTGTGCGTTGTGGTTATTTTTTGATCGCCCGCAGGATGCGGTTGGCGATGTACTTATGCCCGCTCACGGTGGGGTGGGCGTCGGTGGCGGTCATGGCAAAGGGGATGGGCACATAGGTCACATTCTCGTTCTGGGCGGCAAGGCTCTTGCTGAGGGCATTCAGCCGCCGGAACAGCTGTGTCCACTCCGGCAGCAGGGGCACGGGGTTCGTGTAGCCCAAAAGGATGATCTGCGCGTCCGGGTTCAGCGCCCGCAGCTGCGCTACCACCTGCGGCATATTGACGGCGGCTTCCTGATACGCCTGCTCGCAGATGGCGTCCGTGCCGCCGCCCAGCAGCAGCTGGGTGGTGGCCTGTTTTTCTTCCTTTGTCAGCCGCAGGCGGGAAAGGTCGCTGTTCAGCCGCTGCAGGTTTTCAAAGCTGGGCTCGCGCAGCACGCCGCTGACCATGGTGGCTACCAGCTGCTCGCTCTTCCAGTTGGTGGCGTTGCCCAGCGCCACAAGGGCGGGCACCAGCGCATCGTTGGAGCCGATCTGCACGCTGATGACATCCGCGCGCTTGAGGTAGTCCAGCATCTGGGGGTAGACGTAGTAGGTGCCCGCCTGCTGGTTCATCTGGGGCATTGCGCCGGTGTGCAGCATATCCGCAAGGTCGCCGGTGGTCAGGCCGGGCAGGCCAAGGTTGATGGCGTGCTGGCGGTCCAGCCCAAGGCCTTTGCCCACCAGCGAAACATAGCACTGCTCCGGGTAGCCCTCAAAGTTTGGGGCCGCGTCTATGCCGATGGCGGCTTCGGTGTACTTGAAATCCGGCAGACCCACGCCGGAAACGATGCTGTCGCCCAGCGCCACATAGGTGCGCTGAGGATCGGCGGCGGGGGTGTCCGCAGCGGGGGCTTCCTCAGCGGGGGCAGCTGCCTCGGCGGTCTGCTCCTGTGCGGCGGGGGCGGTCTGTTCCGGCGGCAGGGCGTCGGGCTGCTGGGCAAAGGCAGGCACAGCCAGCAGCACCAGCGCAGCGGCGCTGCACAGCCATGCGGTAAAACGGGGATGTTTCATGGATGATTCCTTCTTTCTTAAAGGCAGACGGGACGATTGAAAATGGCCTCCGCTTGTGCTCTGGCCATAATGAGCGGAATTGGTTTTTTATTCGGGATTCAGAAAAGCCTGCGGAGCTTGTCGGGGCAAAGCCCCTTCATCTGCTAACGCAGACCGCTCTGCCACTTAAAAGCCCCACTGGGGCTTTCATTGCTGCGCAAACGCGGGCTTTTCTGAATCCCCTTTTCACGGGAGGGGTTACCCTACCTCTTCTTCCAGCTTACGGTAGTCGGCCTTACCGGCGGGGGTCAGGGGCATTTCGGGGATGATCTTATAGGCCGAGGCGGCGGGCTGCACATACTCCGGCAGCTCCTCCAGGCACAGCTGGCGCAGCTCCCGCAGGATCTGGCGCTTTTTGCCGGTGGCGGCAGGCTCCAGCACCACAAAGACGAAGGGCAGACGTCCCTGGGTGTGGTCGGTATCGGCGTAGCCCACCACGCAGCACTGGTGCACGGCGGGGTGGCGGCTGATGACGTTTTCGATCATGGAGGGGAACACCTTGAAGCCGTCGTGCCGGATGATGATGCGCTTGATGCGGGCGTCCAGATACACAAAGCCGTCCTCGTCCATGGAGCCGATATCGCCGGTGTGCGCCCACAGCTGGCCGTCGGCGTGGCGGCGCAGCAGGTAGGCGGTCTCCTCGGGCTTGTTGTAGTAGCCCTTCATGGCGGTGGGGGTGCAGATGCAGATCTCGCCGCGCTGACCGATGGGCAGCTCGGTCTCGGTGCCCGGCTCGAAAATGGAGACCACCGTGTTGACCATGGGGATGCCCACGCTGCCGGGCTTTGTCACGTTACCGGCGGCGATGGTGGCAGCCGAGGATACCTCGGTCATGCCATAGCCCTTTGCCAGCGGGTACTCCACCCCGTGGGCTTTGAGGAACCGGTTCACCGTCTGCTCCGCGCCCAGCGAGAGGGAATCGCCTCCGGCGGCGTAGTTGCGGATGAAGGAGAGGTCTTTGTTTTTCAGCAGCGGGTCGGCGGCAAGCTGCTGGTAGTGGGTGGGCACGCCGAACATGTGCGCGGGCTTGTACTTCCACACCAGTGCGCCCAGCTTTTCCGGGTCCAGATTGGGGATGATGATGATATGCAGCCCCATGACCAGCGGCATATGGATGCCGCAGCTGTAACCGTAGGCGATGAAGGGCGGCATGACGTTCAGCAGCTTCTGCCCGCGGTGGAACAGACGGCTCTGGGCGGCAAACTCCTGTGCAAGGGCGTTGAAGCAGTAGTCGGTCAGCATAACGCCCTTGGGCGAGCCGGTGGTGCCGCCGGTGTGCACCACCACGCAGGTGTGCTGGGGGTCGTAGGGCACGGCGGCGGGGCTGTGCCCTTTGCCGGCGGCGATAAAAGCCTTCCAGCGCAGCACGTTGGAGGCGTAGCGGTTTTTATCCGGCTCTGTCAGCTTGTAGCCCACGGCTTTGGCCAGCGGCAGACTGTCGGCGGGGCTGAGCACCACCACCCGCTCCACGCTGGTGCGCTTTGCGGCCTGATGGCAGCGGGGGTACACCACGTTCAGGCAGATCAGCAGGCGGGACTCCACCTCCTCGATGTACTCCCGGATGCCCTCGGCGCTGTACCGGGGGTCTACCAGATTCAGGGTAGCGCCCAGCAGGTCGGCGGCGTAGAAGGTGTAGACCACCTCCGGGGTCATCACGCTGACCACCGTGATGATATCGCCCTTTTTCACCCCCAGCGCCTGCAGGGCGGCGGCGGTCTTTTTTATCTGCACGATCAGGTCGGCGTAGCTGAACTTGCGGCCGTAGTATTCCAGCGCGGTGTCGCCCAGATGCCGCTCGTTGTTGCGGCAGACCAGCGCAAAGGCCGAGCACTCCGGCACGGATTGGTGGATGTACTTTTCGTCATAATATTTCAGCCATGGCTTTGCCTTGGAGGCGTAGACCGGCTCCTTGCCATCTTCCATCATAGGATCAGACCTTTCTTTATCATCATTCGGAGACCGGCTCTCCGAGAGCAGGTGCAGTTACATTGGCAGGGGCAGCGCTCTGCCCGGCGGGGATGGTCTCCGGCAGGGCGGCAGCGGTCTCCACGGTCTGGGCTGCAGCAGTCTCCACGGTCGGGGCGGCTTCCGCAGCGGTTCCGGCGGCGTTTTCCGCTGCCTTGGCGGCCTCCTCGGCGGCCTTGGCGGCGCGCTCGGCCTTCAGCTGCTCGGCGCGCTGACGCGCCTCCTCCTGCCGTTTCTGGGTGCGCGCCTTGATGCGGCACACCGAGCACAGACCCTCGGCGCTGTCCGGGGCAATGGGCTTGCCGCACTGCTTGCACAGGGTCTTGGTGCACTTGTGCAGCACCACGGGGCCAAGGGTGGTCAGCTGGTACAGCTTCATGCCGTCAAAGCCCTTGTTGGAGCATACGTTCATGCACACGCCGCACTCGCTGCACTTCCACGGGGTAAGCACCATGCGGGTCTGGCCGTTGGGCATCTCCTCAAACTTCAGGGCATTGGCGCGGCAGGCTTTCTCGCACCGGCCGCAGCCAAAGCAGTTGTCGGTGAACTTGGGCATATAGTAGCCGTACTGCAGGGGCGTTTCCATGGCGGCTTTCAGCTGCTTTGTGCGCTGGTGCAGCAGCAGGCGGAAGTCCACCCCGCTGTCCTCCTCGCTGCGCAGACCGGGCAGCATTTGCAGCAGCTTTTTGGTGCCGCTCTTGGAGCCGTGGCTCACCTGTTCCAGCATCTCGCGGCGGGTCAGCTCCTGCACATGGTAGGGGTACTCCTTTTCCTCATACGCCAGCGAGAACCGCGCTTCGAACATCGGCTGACCGAAAAAGTCCACAAGGCGGGTCAGTTCCTTGCGCAGCTGCTCGGCGCACAGGTCGTTCTCGCACTGCCCGCAGGGGGTCAGGTCCAGCACGATCTTTTTGTTCAGCGCCAGATACGCCAGCGCCTCCCACGAGAGGGCACAGATGCAGCTGCGCACCACGGTGTTCTTGCGGCTGGATTTCTCACAGCCGATCCAGATGGTATCGTTGTCGGTGTCCGCCGCGGCGGTATCCCGCTGCACCTGCTCCGGCGAAGGCGCAATGCAGCCGCTGCGGCAGGCGGAAACGCACAGTCCGCAGTCGGTGCAGGGGTCCCAGTCCTTGACGAGGTTCGGGCGGGTAAAGATCTCCTCGCCGTAGGGGCAGATGTCCTTGCAGGTCGTGCAGGGCTTGCGGTGGGGGTGCAAATTCCAGCACTGGCGGCGGTTGATCTCGGGATGGCTGGTCTTCATCAGGGCATCCATTGCAGTTCTGGTAAAAAAGCCCATGGTCTTACTCCTTTTCCACAACAGAGGTAAGGGCGGCGTGGTCGAGCAGGAAACGCTGCACCTTCTGGTTGGTTACGGCGGCGGCGATGGCGTCCCGGCTCAGCACCTTGCGGATCTCTTCTTCCGGGGTGTCGTGCAGCTTGGAAAGGCGGGCGATCTCGGCGTCCACCTCCTGCTGGGTCACGGTGATCTTTTCGGCTTCGGCGATGGCGCGCACCGCCAGCATCGCCCGCAGCTGGCGCTCGGCTTCCCTGCGGTAGCCCTCCCGCACCTGCTCCGGGGTCAGCCCGGCGCTCTTGCAGTAGAGCTCCATGGTCATCTGGCTCTTGCGCAGCCGCTGGCGCAGCTGGGTCATCTGGTATTCGGCGTTCTGCGCCAGCAGCTCTGCGGGCAGCTCCACGGTCAGGTTCGCGCCCGCCATATCCAGCAGCGCCGCCCCGGCAATGCGGTCGGCGTTGGCTTCGTGGGAAAGGCGCTTTTTCTCCCGCAGGCTCTCCCGCAGGGTATCAAGGTCTGCAAAGCCCAGCGATTTTGCAAGGGCATCGTCCACCGGGGGCACCTGCTTGCGCTCCACTGTGTGCAGGCAGATCTCAAACTGCGCGGTCCTGCCGGAAAGCTCCGGCACCCGGAAGTCGGCAGGATAGGTAAAGTCGAACCGGAAGGTCTCGCCCGCGCAGTGGCCGTACACGGCTTCTTCTGCGGCGGGCATCAGCTGCCCGGTGCCCAGCACCACGGTCACCTTTTCCATCCGGCTGTCCGGGATGGGCGCACCCTCCAGAAAGCCCTCGAAATCCAGCGTGACCCGCATCCCGCGGGCGGCGGGCGCGTCAGTGGGCACAAAGGGCGCGTGGACCCGCGCCAGATTGCCGATATCCGCCTCTACGGCCTTATCCGATACCGGGTGCACCCGGCGGGTGAAGGCAAGCCCCTTGTACTGCCCTAAAGTGGCAGCGGGCATGGTGTTTGCAGTTTGTTCCATAGTCGAACACTCCTTTTTACAAAAGCGGCGTTACAGCCCGCGGGCGGCCAGCCAGCTTTCTGCGATCTGGGAGAACATCTCCGGGTACTGGGCATCTTCTTCTTTAAAGGCGCTCAGGTAATACTCCACCTCGGCGCGGGTGGGAGCCACGGTGCGCCGCCAGATGGTAAAGGTGGTGCCGTTGCCCATATCAAAGGTGGCTTCCTGTGTAAAGTACTCGTCCCGCACCGCAAGGAACCTCTCGTTCAGCTTGTGGGACATCTCGCCGTTGCCCACAAAGGTCTGGGGGAAGGGGTCGGCGGTGAGGACATATTTGGCCTCGAAGAACTGCATGGGGAAGTTGTGGGTGCCCGGCACCGAGAAGCCGAAGGCCAGCTTATCGTTGATGGGGGTTGCGGGCAGCTGGCAGTTCTTGAAGTGATCCGGGCAGTACAGCATATCGTGGGGGATCATGTAGCTGATCTCGCCCTCGGCGCAGTGGGTGTCGATCCAGTTGGCAATGGCTTTGATCTGCGGCAGATCCTTGCGGTCATAGATCAGCTTGTCCAGCCGGACGAACTCCTCGGTGACTGCCAGCGGGAAGTGATCCACCAGAAAGCCCGGCAGGGCAATGGTGGTCAGTGGAGAGCAGCGCACCGAGGTGGCAAACACGAGGGTGAACACCCAGAACACGACCTTTGCCGCCCGGAAGCGGCTGATGCCCTCGGCCAGCGCCGCTGCGCCCAGCAAAAACAGGAGAAACCACCCCGGGAGGAACAGCAGCATCTGGTGGGAGCCGGTGTTCTGGATGCGGGTGAACAGCAGCATGCTCAGCAGGATCTCCAGCCCGGCAAGGCAGGGCAGGGCTGGCATCTTGCGGCGCTTCAGGCAGAACCACAGCCCCATGCCCACGAGCACAAGGTTCATCAGACCCATGCGCCAGAACTGCAGGCTGATCTCGGCCACAAAGCCGCCGCCGTTATAGTAGGAATAGCGCTCGGCGTAGCTGTAAGCGAGGATGCGGCTGACCATCGGCCACAGCAGAATGAGCATGGCCACCATGCTCATCAGGCCGAACAGCACGAGGTTGCGCACCTGCAAAAGCGCCTGCTTTTTCTGCCCGGCGCGGGCAATGCGCGCGCTGCTTACCAGCACCAGCACCGCGTAGGCAAAATAGTAGCCCACCACAAAATATAAGTACCACCGGCGGGAAAGGATGATGGCTGCCGTGGCGGCAAACAGCAGGCAAAAGCGCACCGGCTCCAGCTTTTCAAACCGGAAGTCCAGCGTGAGCAGCAGGATGCTGAAGCCGAAGATGAGGCCGAACCAGTCCGGCTGGCTGAGCATGGCGCTCATGCGCAGCCACGGGTAGGTGACCATCCAGGTCATGCCGATGAGGAAGTACCAGAAGCGGTTTTTCACCCGCAGCATCTGCCCCACCTTGATGGTAAGCCCTGCCAGCAGCACCAGCAGCATGGGCAGGATGCTGAACACCTGACAGAAGGCAAAGCTGTCGCCGGTGCGGTCGCTCAGGCAGAAGGGAAACTCCAGAAACAGGGTGATGAAGTTGGTGTAGTCCTCGGCAAAGGAGCCGAAGATGAACTGGAAGCCCGCCGCCGGGCTTTGCAGAAAGGCAGCTTCGGCCCAGTACTGTTTGTTGATATAGTTGACGTAATCCCAGATATACACAAAGCTGCGGCGGCCAAGCGCCCAGAAAAAGTAGACCAGCGCCGCCGCCCACAGGCCGACGAGCACCGCCTTGTGGAAGAGGTCAAATTTGATTCCCGCCACCCGCAGCACCAGCAGCACACAGGCAAACAGGGCAAGGTTGCACCACAGGCTCACCAGCGGGAAAAAGAATTTGCTGCCGGGCGCAGCCTGCGCAAAAACGGCCAGCAGCACCGCTGCTGCCGCCAGCACCAGCACGATTTTCGCCGCAGCGGAAACGCGGGGCTTTGTAATGGGTTCGGACATGGAATAGGACCCTCCTTGCAAAATTTCACACCTTACAGTATAACAACTCCCCCGGGCACTGTCCAGCACCCCGGCGGCGAAAAATGCAGAATGTCCCGCCGCTTTCAAAGCAGACGGGACATTTTTGCATAAATATTACTTATCGGAAACTTCCGCAGCGGCCTTAGCAGCCTTTGCCGCCTTGCGCTTTTGTGCCAGCGCCCTGTTGGCGCTCAGGCGGGCGGCGTCCGGGTTGGGGGCTTCCGGGGCAAGCCGCAGCAGATAGCTGCCCATGGCGGGCAGGTCCAGCGTCAGGGTGTAGTCCCGGCCGAACACACCGCCGTCGGTGGTGTGGAAGCTCTGCTTGCGGTGCGCCTTGTGCACGCCGCCCCAAGTGCCGGCCTCGGTGTCCAGCACCAGCTCTGCGCTGCAGGGGAACTTGAGGTACAGGGGGAACTTTTTGTGGGCGTGGTCCTGGGTGTTCATCACGCAGAGCAGGTTCTGCCCGCGCCCCTTGCGCAGCCATGCGTACACGCCCTCGGCGCAGCTTTCGCTGGCCACCCACTCAAAGCAGTCCGGGTTGTACTCGCCGTCATACAAAGCAGGCTCGGAGGCGTAGGTGCGGCTCAGAGCGGCAAAGTACTTCTGGAATGCATCGTGGAAGGGGTATTCCAGCAGATTCCAGTCCAGCTCCCGCTTTTCGTCCCACTCCCGGAAATGTGCCAGCTCGTTGCCCATAAAGTTCAGCTTTTTGCCGGGATGGGTGTACATATAAAAATACAGGGTGCGCAGCTGGGCGCATTTTTCCGCGTAGCTGCCCCACAGCTTGTCAATGATGGTCTTTTTGCCGTGCACCACCTCATCGTGGCTCAGCGCCAGCAGATACAGCTCGTTGTAGAAGTAGTGCATACTGAACAGCAGCTTGCCGTAGCAGCCCGGGCGCTCGCCGAAGGGGGTGGCAAAGTAGTCCAGCGTGTCGTGCATCCAGCCCATGTCCCACTTGTAGTCAAAGCCCACGCCCTCGTAGCGGGTGGGGGCGGTCACCTTTAAAAAGTTGGTGGAGTCCTCCGCCATGTAGATGCCGGTGGGCCAGCGCTCGTTCAGGCCGTGGTTCAGGCTGCGCAAAAAGTTCACCGCGCCCTGATTCACGCCGCGGTTGGGGTCGCCCTGCCAGTACAGCGCCCGGGAGATGGCGTCCATGCGGATGCCGTCGCAGTGGTACACGTCCATCCACAGCCCGGCGGCGCTGCTCAAAAAGCTGCACACCTCCCGGCGGTAGTAGTTGAAGTTGCAGGTGCCCCACTCGCTCTGTCCCACGTCGCTGTCGTACTCGTACAGGTAGGTGCCGTCAAACTTTGCCAGCGCGTCGGCGTTGGCGGCAAAGTGCACCGGCACAAAGTCCATGATGACGCCGATGCCCATGCGGTGGCAGGCGTTGACAAAGCCCGCAAACTGGGCGGGGGTGCCGTAGCGGCTGGTCACCGAGAAGTAGCCGGTGGTCTGGTAGCCCCAGCTGCCGTCAAAGGGGTGCTCGGCCAGCGGCAGCAGCTCCACATGGGTAAAGTGGTGCTCCAGCAACCACGGGATCAGCTCCCGCGCCAGCTCCTCGTAGTTGTACCACCCGTCCGAGCCGTCCGGCCGGGTGGCGCCGGGCTTGTGCTTCCAGCTGCCGGCGTGCAGCTCGTAGATGTTCAGCGGGCGGTTGCGGCATTTGTCCCGCCGCTCCATCCACGCGGTGTCGTCAAAGGTGAAATCCAGCTTTGTCAGCTTGCTGGCGGTGCCGGGGCGCAGCTCGGTGGCAAAGGCGTAGGGGTCGCTGCGCATCACGGTGCTGCCGTCCGCGCCATGCACGCGGTATTTGTACAGATCTCCTTCCGCAAGGCCGGGGATAAAGGCGCTCCACACGCCGGTATCGGCTTTTTCCATGGGTACGCCGCGCTCCCAGCCGTCAAAGCCGCCGCACACCTCCACGGCGGTGGCACCGGGTGCCCACACGGCAAAACGCCAGCCCTCGGCGCCGTTTGAGTCGGTGCAGGGGTGCGCACCCAGAATGCGGTAGGCATCGAAGCAGTCGCCACTGAAAAACGTGCGGGGGATCACAGGGTAATTCATGCAAAGATCTCCTTACTTCTCTATGTTGACCGACGGTGTGCGCCGGTTGATACAAGGCTGTTTGGGCAAACTATCCAAGAAAAATGCTTTTTACCGGCACAGTAGCCGATAATCTTAGCAAATCTTGACAAAAATCGGCAAAAATACACATATTTGCCAGAGGGTGTGGTATACTGTTGCTACCGCCTTGCGGGCGGTGCAACTTTTTAGAGCAACAGAATGGGAGCGAATGATCATGGCTTGGTATGACGAAGCAGTATTTTATCACATTTATCCGCTGGGGCTGTGCGGCTGTGCGCACGAAAACGACGGCCAGCCCACCCCGGGCGCTTTTGCAAAGCTGGAAGCATGGGCAGCCCACGCGGCAAAGCTGGGCTGTACAGCCATCTACATCGGCCCGCTGTTCGAGAGCGGCTCCCACGGTTATGATACCATCAACTACCGTCTGGTGGACCGCCGCCTTGGCACCAACGAGGAGTTCAAGGCTTTTGTGACGGCCTGCCACGCCCGCGGGCAGCGGGTCATCGTGGACGGCGTGTTCAACCATGTGGGACGCGATTTCTTCGCGTTCCAGGACCTGAAAGCAAACCGCGAGAACGCCCGCTATAAGGACTGGTTCTGCGATGTGAACTTCTGGGGCAACAACGAGTATAACGACGGCTTTTCCTACGGCAACTGGGGCGGCTACAACCTGCTGGTCAAGCTGAACCAGCGCAACCCGGAGGTGCAGCAGTACCATTATGATACCGTCCGCTTCTGGGTGGAGCAGTTCGACATCGATGGCATCCGTCTGGACGCAGCCGATGTGTTGGATTTCGACTTTATGCGCGGGCTGCGCCGTCTGGCAAACGAGGTAAAGCCGGAGTTCTGGCTGATGGGCGAGGTCATCCACGGCGATTACAGCCGCTGGGCAAACCCGGAAATGCTGCACTCCGTGACCAACTACGAGCTGCACAAGGGCCTGTGGAGCGGCCACAACGACCACAACTATTTTGAAATTGCCCACACCATGCGCCGGCTGCAGGGACTGTGCCACGACACCCGGCTGTATCTCTTCTCGGATAACCACGACGTGGAGCGCCTGCCCAACAAGCTGCGCAACAAAGAGCACATCCGGCACATCGCCATTCTGGTGTACAGCCTGTGGGGCATCCCGTCCATCTACTACGGCTCAGAGTTCGGCATCGAGGGCAAAAAGGAGTGGGGCAGCGACTGGCCGCTGCGTCCCTGTCTGGCGCTCAGTGACTACGCTGATGCAGAACGTACAAATCCTGTTACCAGTGTATACAAAGCGCTGGGGAAATGCAAGGCTGAATTGCCGGAAATGACCTACGGCGAGGTAAAGGAATTGCAGCTCACCACCCAGTGCTACGCCTTTGCCCGGGTGCTGGACGGCAAGGCGGTTGTGGCGGTGCTGAACAACGGCGATACCCCCGCACAGCTGGAGTTCCAGCTGCCGGTGGAAACCGCCAAGGTCACCGACCTGCTGGCGGACACCGTGGGCGCACAGGAGGTGCTGGTCTCCACCGAGTGGAACCGCATGAAGGTGCAGCTGCCCTCCAATTACGCCACCTTGCTGAGATTGGAATAACCTTGCACATTTTGCCGCGTTTTGCTACAATAAGGAGAGAAAAGTCGTTTTACGGAAAGGAAGCCTGACCCCCCCTATGAATGCAGCACAGCGCAGAGAATGCATCCTGACCCGGCTGAACAGCGCCGGTGCCCCCTTAAGCGCCAGCACGCTGGCGGCAGAACTGGGGGTGTCGCGGCAGATCGTGGTAGGGGATGTGGCGCTGCTGCGCGCCGGTGGGGCGCAGATCGATGCCACCCCCCGGGGCTACCAGCTGCACCCGGCGGAAAAGGGCTATACCGGCATTCTGGCCTGTGTGCACCGCACACAGGAGGAGATGCGCCGGGAGCTGTACACCGTGGTGGATCAGGGCGGCACGGTGGTGGATGTGGCGGTGGAAAACAGCCTGTACGGCGAGATCCGTGCCACATTGAACCTGTGCAACCGGTACGACGTGGATAACTTTATCCGTCAGGCAGCCGATGCACCCGAGAGCCTTTTGAGCCGCATGACCGGCGGTGTGCACCTGCACACCCTGCGCTGCCCGGACAAGGACACCTTTGCCCGCATCCGCGATGCTTTGGAGCAGCAGGGGCTTTTGTACCGCAAGGAGTAACGCCGCTCCGCTTATACCCAGTATAAAAAGGGCTGCGGGGCTTGTCTATCCGCAAAAACGGAAAAATGTTGGAAAATCAACAAAAATGCAAAAGAGGTGGGTTTTCTGGATATCCGCATTGAAAAGACCGAGCGCGCCATCAAGCAGGCCTTTATGGAGCTGCGCCGCGAAAAGCCGGTGGAAAAGATCCGTGTCAAGGAGCTGTGCGACCGCGCCTGCATCAATAAATCCACATTCTACGCCCATTATCAGGATATCTATGCGCTGGCCAACGCCATGGAGGACGAGATGGTGCACGCGGTGGTGGAAAGCCTGCCCCGCCTGACCGCCAGCGATGTGAGCGAGCGCACCGAGTGGCTTGCGCGGGAGATGTTCCGCGCCTTCACCGCGCATCAGGCCGAGATCAGCGTGCTGTTCTCCGGCTCCCGGCAGGGGCTGTTCATCAACCGGGTGGAACAGGCCATGTGCCAGTGCATCGCCCAGACCGACCCCACCTTTGAGACGGACGTAGTGCGCAAGGTGGTGCTTTCCTTCTGCGTGCAGGGGTGCTACTACACCTTTACCACCTACTGCGGCCAGATGGACGAAAAGCGCCTTGTGACGCTGCTTGCCTCCATCGCCCGCGCCGCGCAGCGGATACGGACGTAACGCGGGACGATCAAAAATGGTCGCCGCTTGTGCTTTGGCCATCTTTAGAGGAATAATTATTTTTACTTCGGGATAGCGGAGCGTCTGCGGACGCTCCGCTATCCCATTTTCACAGGGCAGGGACGTAACCGAAAACGGCAGTTGCGCCCCGCCCATAAAAAATACAAAGTCGGGCAGTCTGCGGGCTGTCCGGTTTTTTGTTTTACGGGGGACACACACCTTGACAAAACCACCAAAAAATAAGACGAAAATTCGTCATCTGCACTTTTTTACCAGATTTTTCAAGAAAGAGTTTACACTATGCCGGAAACGGTGGTATTATATAAAATAGTATGGTATGGGGTAAAATGTGCCTGTGTACTCCGGGAGGGTATGGGATGAAGAACAAGATCTCGCGCCGCAGCTTTCTGGCGGCGGCTGCGGTCTCGGCGGCAGCACTGGCAGTGACCGGCTGCGATGCAAAAACGAGCAAAAAAGCAGTGACCGACATCACGGTGTGGAACTACTATAACGGCGACCAGCTGGAAAGCTTCAACCGCCTTGTGAGCACCTTCAACGAGACCATCGGCAAGGCAAAGGGCATCCGGGTGTCCGGTTCCAGTCAGGGCACGGTGAACGATCTGGAGGCCAACGTGATGGACGCTGCCGAGGGCAAGGTGGGCTCTGCGGAGATGCCCACCATTTTTGCCGCCTACGCGGATACCGCTTATAAGCTGGACCAGATGGGCATGGTGGTGGACCTGAAGGACTATCTGACCGAGGATGAAAAGGCCGCCTTTGTGCCCGGCTATATCACCGAGGGCGATTTTGACGGCAGCGGCAGCATAAAAATTTTTCCGGTGGCAAAATCCACCGAGCTGATGTTCTTTAACGATACCGACTGGCAGCGGTTCGCAAAGGAAACCTTTGTGCGTTACGGTGCCCTTTCCACCATGGAGGGTGTGACCGCAGTGGCCGAGCAGTACTACAACTGGTCCGGCGGCAAGGCGCTGTTTGGCCGGGACGCGCTGGCAAACTATATGCTTGTGGGCGCAAAGCAGCTGGGCTGCGAAATTTTTGAAGTGCACAACGGCAAAATGACCCTGCACTTCGACCATGATGTGGTGCGCAAGCTGTGGGATAACTACTATGTGCCCCTCGTCAAGGGGTATTTTGCTGCGAATGGCCGCTTCCGCAGCGATGACGTGAAAACCGGTGCACTGCTGGGCTGTGTAGGCTCCTGTGCCAGCGCCACCTTCTTCCCGAAGCAGGTCATGCCCGGGGATAACCAGGTCCACGATATTGAGATGAAGGTGCTGCCTGCGCCCCGGTTTGCCGGGAGCGAAAAGGTGGCGGTGCAGCAGGGTGCCGGCATGGTGGTCACCACCGGCACCGAGGCCGAGATCAACGGCGCAGTCACCTTTTTAAAGTGGTTCACCGAGCCGCAGAATAACATCGCTTTCGCGGTGGAGTCGGGCTATCTGCCGGTGACCACCGCCGCCAACGACATGGACGCCATCCGCGCAAGCGGGCTGGAGCTGACCGACAATATGGAGCAGACCCTTTCCGGCGCGGTAAAAACGGTGCGCGAAAACGAGCTGTACACCCCTACGGCCTTTGCAGGCGGCAATGCAGTCCGCAAGATACTGGAATACAGCATGGGCGATCAGGCCAGTGCCGACCGGGACACGGTGCTGGAACGCATTGCCGCAGGCCAGAGCGCGGAGGCAGCCACGGCAGAGTTTTTGACCGACGACTATTTTGAGGCGTGGTATCAGGCCACTCTTGCGCAGTTACAGCAGTACGAGGGCTGACCGCCCGCAAAAAAGACGGAAAGGAGGCAGGGCGATGTTTGACGCATGGAAACAGCGCCAGCGGCAGCGCTTGGAAAACAGACCGGAAAGAACCGTGTTCTACAATATTTTTGCCACCATGATGCTGGTGCTGGCGGTGGAGCTGCTGATGGCGGTCGTCAGCATCCTTGCCATCAACGTGACCGAGCAGCTGGACGAAAACGCCAAGGATCTGCTTACCATGCGGGTGCGCAACCGCGCCAGCTATGTGCAGGAGATCCTGCGGAACGCGGAGGATCTGGAGCAGCTGAGCGAGCAGATCACCGCCACCACCCAGCAGCTGCTGAAAAGCGGCGATATCTCGCTGGACACGCTGGATAACGGCAGCGAACAGAGCGATGCCCTGCTGGTAGCGCTTGCCCCGCAGCTTCTGGACACCCTGCGCACAAAGCAGGTGACCGGCATTTTTCTCATCCTGAACACCCACGATCTGGACACCTGCGAGGTGGGCAAAAAAATGCCCGGCATCTACCTGCGGGATATGGACCCGGACGCCCGCCCTTCGGAGCGCAACAGCGACCTTTTGCTGGAACGCGCCAGCGCCACAGTGGTAAAAGAGCTGGCCATCGGCACGGATAAGGGCTGGCAGCCCGCTTTCCCCTATCAGGGAGATACCAAGGGTGGCATCCTGCGCACGGTATTTCAGACCGCGTATAAGAGCGATGCCGGCCTTTCGGCGGAAAGCTATGGCCGCTGGACCACCAACTCCTACTGTCTGGCAGGGGACGACCGGCACGCCATTGCCTACTCGATGCCGCTGATCCTGCCGGACGGCACGGTATACGGCGTGGTGGGCGTGGAACTGCTCACGGACTATCTGCAGACAAAGCTGCCCTTCACCGAGCTGGACGAGGACAAGGCAGGCACCTATTTTATCGTGACCACTACCGATGATGCGCTGACGGACGGCGTGCTCTCCCTGCGCAAGACCGTGACCTCCGGCGAGGATCTGGTAACGGCAGATGCACCGCTGGGCGTTTTGAACTGCCGCAGCGATGGCAACGGCGGCAACTGGGTGGAGCTGAACGATAAGCGCTATTATATGGTGCTGGAGCCGCTGCAGGTGTATAACCGCAACGCGCCCTTTGCCGCCGAAAAGTGGTTTCTGGCGGGTACCATGGAACAGTCGGTGCTGCTGGCTTTTTCCAGCCGGGTGCGCGAGGTGCTGCTGACCACCATAGCGATCACGCTGGTGCTGAGCGTTTTGGGCAGCCTGCTGGTCTCGGCACGGCTGGCCAGACCCATCAACCGTTTGTACCGCGAGGTGATAGACGCGCAGGAGAAAAAGACCTTCCCCCGCCTGTCCCGCACCGCCATCCGGGAGGTGGACCGCTTTGCCGAGACCATTACCGAGCTGAACAAGGAGCTGGTGACCAACTCCACCAAGTTTTTGCGCATCATGGATATGGCCAGTGTGGAGATCGGCGGCTACGAGCTGCGCACCGACACCGGCAGCGTGTTTGTGACCGATAATTTCTTCTCCCTGCTGGGCAAGCCTGAGATGCAGGGCGAGCCGCTGAGCGTGCGCCGGTTCGAGGAGGTGCTCAAGGGCATCCGGGAAAAGAATCCCTGTGACCACACCGCCGAGGGCGACGAGCTGCTGACCATTCAGCAGCCGGACGGGGTGCGGTACATCATGCTGCGCAGCACCATCGAGGGGCACGCCAAGATCGGCCTTGCCGAGGACGTGACCGCCGCTGTGCTGGAACGGAAGCGCATCGAGCACGAGCGCGATCACGATATCCTGACCGGGCTGTACAACCGGCAGGCCTTCAACCGGGTGTGCACCGAGCTGTTCGCCGCGCCGGAGCGCATGGGCGTGGCGGCGCTGATGATGATGGACTTGGATAACCTCAAGCACATCAACGATACCTACGGCCACGACTGGGGCGACCAGTACATCCGCCGCACCGGTCAGTGCCTGCGGGACAATACCCCCGCCGGGACGGTGTGCGCCCGCCTTTCCGGCGATGAGTTCCTTGTGCTGTTCCACGGCTACCGCAGCCGGGACGCAGTGCGGGAAAAGATCGACTGCCTGACCAATGCCATGCGGCAGAGCGTGGCGCTGCTGCCCAGCGGCAACGCTTTGCACATCAGCCTTTCCGGCGGCATTGCGTGGTACCCGGACGACGGGCAGGACTGGGAGACTTTGAAAAAATACGCCGACTTTGCCATGTATCAGGTCAAGCATTCGGAGAAGGGCCGGGTGGAGGAGTTCGACATCGGGGTGTACAACCGCGAAGCCTACGCCGAGCGCACCCGCAGGGAGTTCCGGCAGCTGCTCAGCAATGCGCAGGTGTTCTACTGCTTCCAGCCCATCTTCTCGGCACGCAGCGGCAGGGTAGTCGCCTACGAGGCGCTGATGCGCTCCGACCTGCCCACCCTGCGCTCCCCGGCCACCATCATGAAGCTGGCGCGGGAGCAGGAGGCACTGTACGAGATCGAGCGCATCACCTTTACCAAGGCGCTGGAGACCTTCGACAGCCTGTGCCGGGCGGGCAGTGTGTCCGGGGATGCCATGCTCTTTGTCAACTCCATCGCCAACACCTGCCTGTCGCATGAGGACGGCAAATATATAAACAGCCATTGGCACGAGCTGTGCCACCGCATGGTCGTCGAGATCACCGAAGAGGAAGAAATCGACTACGAAGCACTGGAGAGAAAGCGCAATGCACCGGGCTTTTCCGGGATGTTTGCACTGGACGATTACGGCAGCGGCTATTCCAACGAGAATACGCTATTGCAGCTTGCACCCCGGTTCGTCAAGGTGGATATTACCATCATCCGTGGCATCGACACCTCGCCGGACAAGCAGCAGATCCTGCGCAATGTGGTGGCTTACGCCCACCCCCGCAGCATGAAGATCGTTGCCGAGGGCGTGGAGACCGCCGCCGAGCTGCGCACGGTCATCGAGCTGGGCGCAGACCTTTTGCAGGGCTATTTTCTGGCACGCCCGGCCATTGTGCCGGGAGCGATCGCGCCGGAGGCAGTGGCGATCATCCAGGAGTTACAGCGCCGGGCAAAAGATTAAAAAAACAAGCCCTCCCGGGCGCTGCGGCGCAGGGAGGGCTTTTGCAACGGAGGTAGAAAAATATGGTACAGGTGGATCTCATCACCGGCTTTTTGGGCGCAGGCAAGACCACCTTTCTGCGCCGCTATGTGCGGTATCTGGTACAGCAGGGGCATAAGGTGTGCATTCTGGAAAACGACTTTGGCGCGGTGAACGTGGACGCCATGCTGGTGCAGGAGGTGCTGGGCCCCGGCTGCGATGTGGAGACCATCAGCGGCGGCTGCGACTGCGACACCCACCAGCGCCGGATGCGCACCAAGCTCATCGCCATGGCCATGCGCGGTTTTGACCGGGTGGTGGTGGAGCCCAGCGGCATCTTTGATGTGGACGAGTTTTTCGATATCCTGCGGGACGACCCGCTGGACCGGTGGTATCAGCTGGGCAGCGTCATTGCCGTTGTGGACGCCCTTCTGCCGGAAACGCTTTCGCCGCAGGCAGAGTACCTGCTGGCGTCCGGGACCATGAACGCAGGCTGCGTGCTGCTGAGCCGCGCCCAGCTGGCAGCGCCCGCCCAGTGTGCCGCCGCCGCTGCCCACTTGGAGCGTGCACTGGAAGCCGCAAAATCTTCCCGCCGCTTTGCGCCAGGGGAGATCCTTGCCAAGGACTGGGCTGCCCTGACCGATGCCGACCTTGCTGCCCTTGCCGCCTGCGGCTACCGGCAGGCCAGCTGCGAAAAGCTGCATTTTGACCAGCACGCGGCCTTTACCTCCCTTTGCTTTCTGGAACTGCACCTCACCCCACAGCAGCTGCAGGCCGCCGCACAGCGGCTGTTCAACGCACCGGAATGCGGGCGGGTGCTGCGGGTCAAGGGTTTTGCGCCCGCCCCGGCAGGCGGCTGGCTGGAGCTGAACGCCACCGCCGCCGGCTGCACCCTTGCGCCCATCCCGCAGGGGCAGGAGGTAGTTATTGTCATCGGTGAAGCACTGGATAAAGCTGCCATTGAAGCAGACCTGAAGGGGTGAAAGGCAGTTTTCCCCTATAACAAAACACATTGTGGAAAAACAGGAGGGAGCATCATGCAGGAAGTACGCGCAGCCGTTATTGGCACCGGGGTCATGGGGCGCAAGTATGCCCAGATGATCGCAGAGGGAAAGGCGGGGGCATTGCGTCTGACCGCCGTGGTCTGCCGCAGCGCCGGGGCGCAGCAGTGGGCAAAGGATACCCTGCCGGATACGGTGCGGGTGTGCCCCAGCGCCGAGGCGCTGTACGATTATGCAGAAGAATTTGACGCCGTGCTGGTGGTCACTCCGCACAAGACCCACCCGGCGCTGGTGATGCAGGCTTTTGCCCACGGCAAGCACGTCTTGTGCGACAAGCCCAGCGCAAACGCGCTGGCACCGGCACTGGAAATGAACCGCGCCGCCGAAAAAAGCGGCCTTGTTTTCGCCATGATGTTCCATCAGCGCCGCTACAAAAAGTATATGCGGCTTAAAAAATTACTGGATGATGGGGCGCTGGGCGCGGTCAAGCGGGTGCAGCTGGAAAACAGCCGCTACTTCCGCACATGGATGTACCACCGCTCCGGCAGCTGGCGTTCCAGCTGGGCAGGAGAGGGCGGCGGCGCGCTGCTCAATCAGGGCCAGCACATTCTGGACATCTGGCAGTGGCTGTTCGGGATGCCAACCAGTATTTATGCCGTGATACCCTACGGGAAGTATAACGACTTTATGGTGGACGACGAAGCCACCCTGCTCATGGAGTACCCGCAGCAGCGCACGGCAACCTTTATTCTTTCCACCGGCGAGGGCAGCTACACCGAGCGGTTGGAGATCGTGGGCACCAAGGGCACCGCCCTGCTGGAAAAGGACACCCTCACCCTACACACCTACACGCCAGACACCGAGACCTACCGCCGCACTGCCGATTGCACCGAGCGCCAGCAGCTTACCGTGACCACCGTTACCGAGCAGTTCGCGCCGCAGGCAGAGCCTTACCCGGAGATGCTGGCAAACTTTGCGGATGCCATTTTGCACGGCACGCCCCTGACCGCCCCCGGCGTGGAGGGCGTGCGGGCGCTGGAACTGACCGACGCGGCTTACCTGTCCGCATGGCTGGGGGAGAAGATCACCCTGCCGCTGGACGCAGACCGGTTTGAACAGGAGCTGCAAAAGCATATTCAGGAGGAACAGGCAAATGGCTAAACTGCGGTTTATTGTAGTAGGCTCCGGCTGGCGGTCGCTGTTTTACTGGCGCATCGCGCAGGCGCTGCCGGAACGGTTCGAGCTGTGCGCCATGCTTTGCCGCACCGAGGAAAAGGCCGAAAAAATGCACCGGGAGTACGGCGTGCCGGTAAGCACCTCGGCGGAGCAGTGCGCTGCCCTGCACCCGGACCTTGTGGTGGTGGCAGTGAATAAAGCGTCCATCGCCGCCGTCAGCACCGAATGGCTTGCCCGGGGCTTTGCCGTGCTGTGCGAGACCCCGGCGGCGCTGGAGGAGGACGCATTGCGCGCCCTCTGGCAGCTGCACCGGCAGGGCGCAAAGCTGCAGGTTGCAGAACAGTACTGGCTGTACCCCACGCTGGCAAAACGGCTGGCAGCAGTGCGCAGCGGCGCACTGGGCACGCCGCAGTTTGCCCGGCTGTCGGTGGCGCACGGCTACCACGCGGTCAGTCTGGCGCGGCAGTTCCTGAACGCCGGGCAGCAGCCGGTGCGGGTGACCGGACGCAGCTGGACGGAAAAGATCATCGAAACGGATTCCCGCTGGGGTGCGGTGCATAACGGCGCACTGGTGGAAAAGACCTTGCAGCAGCACACGCTGGAATTTGCGGGCGGCGGCACAGCGTTTCTGGATTTTAACGGTGTGCAGTACCACTCCTATCTGCGCAGCACCCACACCAGTGTGCAGGGAGAGCGGGGCGAAGTGTTCGACGACACCCTGCGCTGTCTGGATGCCGCCGGGGAGCCGGTGTGCCGTCAACTGACCCCGCTGCCCGACCCGCTGGCAGCTGCCGCCGCGCAGGCGGGGCTGAACGAGGACGAGACCGCCATCGCCTGTTTTCTGGACAGGATGCAGGGCTATCTTGCCGGCGGAGCAGAGGTGTACCCGCTGGCAGACGCATTGCAGGATGCCTACCTTGCCCTGCTGATGGAGCGCGCTCTTGCCGCCGGTCAGCCGCTGGAAAGCACTCCGCAGCCGTGGAATACAGAAGAACGATAAAAAAGGCTCAGGAGCACCTGTCGGCGCTTCTGAGCCTCTTGATTTATAATGATTGGATCACATCAGGTCGATCAGCGCTTCCACCTCGTCCATGTGGGTGGCCCAGCTGGTGGCGATGCGCACCACGGTATGGGTGTCGTCGAACTTTTCCCAGAAGCCGAACTTTGCCTTGCCTTCCAGCGCAGCCAGCTGGGTGTTTTCCAGCACAAGGAAGATCTGGTTGGTGGGGGAGTCCATAAAGAAGCGGTAGCCCTTTGCCGCAAACCCGGCCTTCAGGCGGTTGGCGGTGGCAATGGCGTTTTTGCTGATGGAGAAATACAGGCCATCGGTGAACAGCACGTCAAACTGGATGCCCAGCAGCCGCCCCTTTGCCAGCAGTGCGCCCTGCTGCTTGACCATGGTCATAAAATGCGCCGGTGCGCCGTGGGGGAACACCACAGCCTCGCCGCACAGCGCACCCACCTTGGTGCCGCCGATGTAGAACACATCGGTCAGCCGGGCAAGGTCGGCCAGCGTCACGTCCGTGCCCTCGGCAGCCAGACCATAGCCCAGCCGTGCACCATCGAGGAACAGCGGCATCTTGTACTCCTGACACACAGCGTGCAGGGCTTCCAGCTCCGCCTTGGTGTACAGGGTGCCGTACTCGGTGGGGTGAGAGATGTACACCATGCCGGGGAACACCATGTGGTCGTGGTTGTCGTCGGCGTAGAAGGTGGCCACCAGTGCCCGCAGCTCGGCAGCGTCCAGCTTGCCGTTGTGCTGGGGCAGGGTGATGACCTTGTGGCCGGTATACTCGATGGCACCTGCCTCGTGCCCGGCTACATGGCCGGTGGCAGCAGCCACTACGCCCTGCCACCGCTGCAGCATGGACGCGATGACGATGGCGTTGCTCTGGGTGCCGCCGGAGATGAACTGCACATCGGCCTCCGGGCAGGCGCAGGCGGCGCGGATCTTCTCGCGGGCGCTGGCGCAGTAGGGGTCGGTGCCGTAGCCGGAGACCTTTTCAAAGTTGGTCTCGGTCAGCTTTTGCAGAATGGCGGGGTGTGCACCCTCGCAGTAGTCGTTTTCAAAATACAGCATGGCAAAACGCTCCTCTATATAATTGTAAGAAAACAGTACCTCTATTCTACATCGCCGCGAAAACCCTGTCAAATCCAAAACCGTGCACAGCGCACGCAAGGCACCGCAAAAACGCTTACAGGATACCCGGTGCGACACTATGTTGACCGGAACTACAGCCTACGACAGCTTTTTTTACGAAAGTATGATCCTTTCCAAAAAGATGAAAAGTTTTTCAAAAAAGTGCTTGACAATTCTGCTGCATCTGGTATAATAACTATCGTTCCCGGCGCAACGGCGCAGGAACACAACAGAATATGCGGATATGGCGGAATTGGCAGACGCGTTAGATTCAGGTTCTAATCGGGGCAACTCGGTGGAGGTTCAAGTCCTCTTATCCGCACCAAACAATGAAAATCCGAACCTTTTCTCAATAGGAGAAGGGTTCGGGTTTTTTGTATTCTTTGGAAAACAGAACGAATCCCTTGCTTCCATCGAAAAACGTCCTAGACCTTATCATAAGAAAGCACGACAGACCACTGTAAGAGTGCCGTAAGGCAGAAAGGACACAAACATGAAGTACGATGAAAGAGCTTGTCATTTCAACATGGACACCGGCTGCGTGGAGCTGCTGCTCCGGGATGGGAGAATGATCTCCATTGACTGCACTGGGGTCGA
>ERZ856578.1451-NODE-1451-length-44646-cov-46.036819_pt1 | contig 44646 bp, 35 predicted proteins | sample MGYA00514384_ERZ856578 | MGnify/ENA primary metagenome ERZ856578 (study PRJEB29103, sample SAMN06111958) | human gut metagenome | biome: human gut; feature: ankylosing spondylitis patient; material: healthy_person | host: Homo sapiens | place: China:Hangzhou...
TGCGTATCGTCGGCGCCACCCTGAACGGCCGCCCCTGGACGCAGGAACACACGGCCAACCGGGCCGTATGGCCCGACTGCACGCAGAAGAAAATCCAGTATCCCGTGGTCCGGCTAAGCCGGGCGAGCTTTGATACGGAATTGCAGCTGGATTTTGATATGAATCGCTGAAAATCTATACAATGAGGTGATGAATTTGAAACGAAAAAATTGGCTCCCGCTTTTTTGTACGCTCCCGCTGGCGGCGGCATGCCTGTTTACCGGCTGCGCTTCCGAAGGTGCGGTAAGCTCCAGCGCGCCTGTGAGCGACACGGCGGCCAGCACGTCCGCCGTTCAGACGCAGCAGACCGCGGAAACGGAAGGAACGACCGCCCCGTCTTCCGCGGCGGCCACCACCGCCGGTTCTCCCTCCCCAAGCACGGCTCCCGCCGTCACGGCCAAAACAACGCGGGCCAAAACGACCGCCGCCTCCAGTACGGCGAAGCCCACGACTACAACGAAACCGGGCCCCCGTCCGACGCTGCCGGATCCCAAGGGGACCCAGTCGATAAACAGCCTGACCTATAAGAATAAGGAACGCATCGGCGACTGGGGCGGCCCCGCCTATACCGTATATTCCAAAAAGGGCTATAACCGCGCCAGCATGGACGTGGCCCTCAGCGACGTGGAGATCAACATGATCCGCCGTTCGGACAAAAAGACATTGGTAGGCTACGCGTTCCTGGGAATGGACGTCTGGCATCCCACCGGCGGGTACTGGGTCAATTGTATGGACGCGGGGCTCAAATACGACGGGAACTCGGGCAAATGGGTTCTCTTCCACTTCATATACGATGTGAGCGCCGCCAATCAGCAGAAGTGGTATGAATCCCATAAGGCTCTGGATCCCACCCACGATTACCGGATTTCCCTGGATTGCTCCAAGTCGGAGGGCTGGACCACCCTGTCTGCTTACGATTTGACCGAGGGCCGGGAAGCGGACAGTGTCACGTTCCAGGCCCGGTACGCCAAAAAGGATGGGAGCAACGTCAGCTTTTATCAGGATTTTGCCATCGATATGCCGGACGATCTCATGCGCGATCCGGACGGCAACATCTATGAGGTCGACTCCGCGATTTCCGATGAGGGCTGGGCGGGCATTATCCTGTACAGCACCAATGAAGACGTCTATCTGCGCAATTTGAAAGTAGTCAACTCCATGCTGAACGGGCAGCCCTGGACGGCCGATAAAACCCGCCTGCGCGGCTTTTCGCCCGACAGCCTGCAGCCCTATATCGGCTATGAGGTCGTCAAGGTCACCCACGCCAATTTCGACAACGAATTCCAGGTGGATATTGACTTGAAAAAGTGACCCTTTAAGCCGCCGTTCCGGCGGAAAGGGTCACGGGTAAAGGAGGAGTCTTCCGTGTATATGCGCATACGGATGACGGCTGTGGCGCTGCTTATCGGCCTGACGGCGGCTCTTGGCGGGTGCGGGCGGCCCCCGGCCCCCGCCGCCGGAGCGGCCTCGACCGGTACAAGCGTATCCTGTGCGCAGTCCGCCGCCCTCACCACCATTGGGCAGGAACCCTCCGGGAAGCCAACCATCGCCGCCCCGCCGCCAACGGAAGGGCCGCGGGGTACGGCCGCCTCCGGCACAAGCCGTTCGCAAACGGCGGCGGGCAGTAAAGGGACGAGTACAACCACCGCCCCGGCTCCCGCCGCCCCGTCCACGCCCGGGCTATCGGCCAGCGACGTACGGCTGCTTGGCCGCCAGTTTTACGACGCGGGGACGGGGGCGACCTGGTTCAGCTTTACCAACGCCGGCTTTGAGCTGATCTTTACCGGCACGGCTCTGCGGGCGGAGCTGACCGCTGATATCGAATCGATCCGCGACGAGGCGAATCGGCCCTATTTGTCCGTGTATGTAAACGATATGGAAACGCCCGCGCAGATTTACGGGATGGCGCAGAAAGAAGCGACCCTGACGCTTTTCGAGTCGCGGACGGTTCAGACGGTAACCATCCGGGTTTTGAAACGCTCGGAAGCCTCCGTCAGCTCGATCGGCGTCCGCCGCCTGACGGCGAACGTGGGATCTTCCCTGACGCCAACCGCGGCGCCCAGCCGCCGCCTGGTCTTTTTGGGGGATTCGTTTACCTGCGGCTTCGGCAACGAGGGAACGCCGGAACAACCGTTTCAAACTCGCACGGAAAACGGCTGCGATACCTACGCCGCCCGGGCGGCCCGCGCCGTGGGTGCGGATATACAGTGCGTCTGCTGGTCGGGTATCGGCGTATGCTCCTCCTACACCGAGACGGCGCAGCCCAACACCGCCTTTTTGATGAAGGATTTGTATCCCAAAGCCGACTACGCCGGTCACCGGCGGCTCTTTTTGGAGCAGAAAGCCTATGATTTTTCACGCTTTCAGCCCGACGTGGTGGTTATTCACTTGGGAACGAACGACAGCTCCTATACCTCTCGCGCGGGGGACGGCGCGCGGGAGGCATTCGGCCGGGCGTACGACGCGCTGCTGTCCACCGTGAGGGAAAAGCATCCGAAAGCGGTAATATTATGCGCCCTGGGGCCTGGCACGCCGGAAACGCGCAGGCTGTACGAGCGCATCCGCACGCTGGTGGAGTCCCGCAGAAGCGCCGGGGATTCTCGTATATTCGATATGGCCTTTGCCAACACGCTTGACGGCGAAGGGCTGGGCAGCGCCGATCATCCGTCCATGAAGACCCATATCCGCATGGCGGCGGAGCTGACGGAAAAGCTGAAGGCCATCCTGGGCTGGAACAGCCCGAACGATTAAGGGACGTGAGCAAGCGTGTACAAACTGTCGGTTTATGAAAAGGCCATGCCGGGCCATATCGGCTGGAAGGAAAAATTAACCGCCGCGAAAGAGGCGGGGTACGACGGCGTGGAGCTGAGCGTGGATGAAAGCGACGAACGCTTGTCGCGCCTGGATTGGAGCGCGGCGCAAAGACTGGATTTGCTGCGGGCCTCGCGGGAAACAGGCGTGCGCCTTCCTTCCCTTTGCCTCAGCGGCCATCGCCGGTATCCCCTGGGCAGCCGCGATCCGGAGACCGTCCGCCGCGGTATGGCCATTTTAGAAAAGGCCGTCCGGCTTGCCGGCGATTTGGGGATACGGCTGATCCAGCTGGCGGGGTATGACGTGTATTACGAGCCCTCCGCGCCCGATACCGCCGCGCGCTTTGCGGAGAATTTGCAGCACGCCGTGTCCATAGCCGCGGCTGACGGCGTGACGCTGGGGTTTGAAACCATGGAAACGCCCTTTATGAATACGACGAAAAAAGCCATGACCCATATCCGCCGCGTGAAGTCGCCCTACCTGCAGCTTTATCCAGACATAGGCAATATCACCAACGCGGTTCCAGACGCCGTGCGCGATTTGCAGAGCGGGCGGGGGCATATCGCGGCGGCGCATCTGAAGGAAACCCGGCCCGGCGTGTATCGGGATTTGTATTACGGGGAAGGCGAAGTGAACTTCCCGGCGGCTATCCGGGAGCTCATGCGCCAGGGGGTGCGGCTGTATACCGCCGAATTCTGGTATCGGGAAGGGACGGACTGGCGGCGGGAGCTCAGCCGCGCGCGCACCTTTTTACAGGAGCGGTTTACGGAGGCGGAAACATGACCTATCTCATGGGGATTGATAACGGCGGCACGATGACCAAGGCGGCCCTGTTCGACGTAGAGGGGCGTGAGATTGCCGTAGCGGCGGAAAACACGCCGCTGATAACGCCGCGCCCCGGGTATTACGAGCGGGATATGACCCTTCTTTGGCAGACGAACGCCGCCTGCATCCGCGAGGTTATCCGCAAGGCGGGCGTTTCCCCGCGCGCCATTGCGGGCGTAGGCTGTACCGGCCACGGCAAAGGGCTGTACGCCTGGGGGAAGGATGGCCGTCCGGCGTGTCCCGGCATCGCCTCGACCGACCGGCGCGCCGCCGCGGTGGTCAGCCGGTGGCTCCGGGACGGCACGGCGCAAAAAGCGTCCCGCTTCACCCTGCAGAGCGCCCTGGCCTGTCAGCCGGCGGCCCTGTTGGCTTGGCTGAAGGAACAGCAGCCGGAGGTGTACGCCAACATCCGGTGGGTTCTGGCCTGTAAGGATTATATCCGCTTCCGGCTCACGGGGGAGGCACGGGCCGAACGAACCGATTATTCCGGATCCGGCCTGATGAACCTGCAAACCCAGGATTTTGACAGAAGCCTGCTGGAGCTTTATCATATCGGGGAGATGTACGACTGTCTTCCCGCCCTGTGCCGTTCGGATGAGTATGGCGGCGGCGTCAGCCGGGAAGCGGCCGGGGAAACCGGTCTGGTGGAAGGCACCCCGGTATGCGGCGGCATGTTCGACATCGACGCCTGCGCCGTGGCCATGGACGTCATGCAGCCGGAGCGGCTGTGCACCATTACCGGCACCTGGAGCATTAACGAATACCCGTCCTTCACGCCGGTGCAGACCGGCCTGAGTACGCGCAACTCGCTGTTTTGCCTGCCGGGGCTGTATCTTGTCGAGGAAAGCAGCCCCACCTCCGCGGGCAATCTGGATTGGTTTATCCGCTGCTTTATGCAGGAGGAGCAGCGTCAGGGGATCGCGTATAAAGCGGCGGACGCCATGGTGGAGACCCTTCCGGCGGAAGAAAGCCCGGTGCTGTTTCTGCCGTATCTGTACGGCAGCCACAGCGGGGAAGCCGGCGCGGTGTTTGCCGGCCTGTCGTCGGAGCACGGCAAGGCGCATATGCTGCGGGCCATTTATGAAGGGGTCGCTTATTCCCATTGGTATCATATCGAAAAGCTGCTGAGGCATCGAGAGGCTCCGTCGGCCATCCGCATGGCGGGGGGCGCCGCCCGCTCGCCCGTATGGGTGCAGATGTTTGCCGACGTGATGGACAGCCCGATCGAGGTGGTGTCGGCAAAGGAGCTGGGGGCGCTGGGCGCGGCCATGGCGGCGGCGGTCTGCGCGGGCGTTTATGGCGATTACCGCCAGGCGGCCGCCGCTATGGTTCACCTGGCGGATACGGTCTTCCCGGATCGGCGGCGCACGGATATTTATCGGGAGAAATACGCGCGGTACAGAGAATGGATGACAAATAGGGAGGATAGGCGGCATGGTGGAGAGTCTGAAGCAGAAGGTGTATGAAGCGAATAAGCAGCTTCCGCAGTATGGTCTGGTGACGTTTACCTGGGGAAACGTGTCGCAAATCGACCGGGAAAAAGGCGTGATGGTTATCAAGCCCTCCGGCGTGAGCTATGAGGAGCTGCGGCCGGAGGATATGGTTGTCGTCGCGTTGGACAGCGGCGAGCGCGTCGAGGGGGCGTATAAGCCCTCCTCGGATACCCCCACCCATCTGGAACTGTACCGGCGGTTCCCGCAAATCGGCGGGGTGGTGCATACCCATTCCCGGTGGGCCACCGTCTGGGCGCAGGCGGGGCGGGACATACCGGCCTACGGCACCACGCACGCCGATTATTTTTATGGCCCCATCCCCTGTACGCGCCCCCTGAGCCGGGAGGAGACAGCCGAAGGCTATGAGAGGAACACCGGCCTCGTGATAGCGGAAGCGTTTTTGAACCGGGATTATCAGGCGATCCCCGGCGTGCTCGTCAAAGGGCACGGCCCGTTCTGCTGGGGAACCGACGCCTTTGAGGCCGTGCATAACGCGGTGGTCATGGAGGAAATCGCCATGATGTCGCTCCATACGGAACAGCTCGGCAAGAAAACGCCGGTGGATTCCTATTTGCTGGATGTCCATTATTTCCGCAAGCACGGGGAACACGCGTATTACGGGCAAAGATAACGGTACATCGTTCGACGCGGCCGATGAATCGCAAATACAGCGCGTCCCAACCGTATGGCTATGCCGCCATATGGTTGGGACGCGTTTTTTGCACCATTTCGCCCGCTTGCGGCGGCGGAAATCAGCTGGCGGCGATTTGTAGCAGACGCACTCGCAGCGCCAGCAGAAATTCGGGATTGCGCACGGCGTCGTCCGCGGCCGTGACCATCAGCTGAGCCAGGCGGCGGACGGTATCGGGCGCCTTTTCCGCGGCCAGGCACAGCAGCTCGTAATCCTCAAAGCCGTCCCGCTGCGCCTCGCTGCGCACGCTCTCCAGTACCGTGAGGCCCTCCCGGTCGGGATAGACGATGAAGGCGTCGCAGGGGAAGGAGCCGAAGCAGCAGGCATCGGCGTAGGGATCCCACCGCTTGACGCAGGGGTCGTAATTGTTCCAGGCGTAGTGCAGGAAGCCGGTCAGCCCGTGGCGGAAGTTGTACCACCCGAGCAGCCGGGTGGAGGACAGGGGATAGTCGCCCAGGCGGGAGAGATACTCGAACTGGGGCTGGAGGCAGGTGTACTGCCAGACCTCGCTGCCCTCGCCCTGCAGGGCGGCATAGGCGGCGGGGGCCATGTCGTGATGCCACAGCAGCGGCACGTGAATGTCCAGTTCCCGCCCGAAGGCATAGGGGGATTCCCGGCGGACGGCGTCGATGGTACGCCCCTCCGGCAGGTAGTGGTGAAACAGGCGGTAAATCGCCAGGGTCTGCTGATAGTGGATGTCGTTGTCGATTTCGTCCGCCACATGCTGTACCCAAATCCGGCTCCATCCCTTCTCCCGGAGGTGGGTGGCCAGGGCGGCAAACAGCTGATGGTGGAAGGCCTCCACCGCGGGATCGCTGGCCGGTTTCCAGACACGGCGGAAGGAGCCGTCCTCCTGCCGCTCGAACACCCAGGCGATGAGCGGCCGCTGGTTCCAGCCGGTGCCGGGGGAGGGATCCAGCATCCAGTCGCGGGCGGCCAGATGCATGCCGCATAGGGCCTTCGCGCCCATGTACCGCTCGTCCAGCATAATGTCCACGAACCGGTCGAAGCGGGTGAAATCAAACCGCAGCTGGCCATTTTCGTCGGCGGAGAGCCGGTAGTCCAGGGTGTGCTCCAGCTCGATGTTTATCATGTTCTGCCGCTGCCGGCGCAGCAGGACGGCGCAGTTTTTCACATACGTCCAGTAGTCTTCCGACCAGGGCTCGATGCCGTAGACCTCCCGGGCGTTTTCCGGCACCAGCAGCTGCGTCCAGCAGACGTAGGTCAGGCGGGACTCCCGCGGGGCGGGCAGGGTGACGGCGTAGATGGTCAGGGTGAAGGACACCGCCGCCCGGAAGTCCTCCGCCTCCAGCTCCACTGTGCCCCCGTAGACGCCGGGAGGCGCATCGGGCACGGTGCGGGCCGCGATATACAGGCTCCGGGTTTCGCCGGCGGGCACGTCGGCGCGCGGCTGTTTCTGAAAGTATTCGGGCAGGACACCGGGAGCGGCGGCCCGGATCGAGCGGGAGCCGATATGGATGGTGTTTTTCGAGAAGGGAACCAGGCCCACGTGCCAGGCGGCCCATTCGACACCGGGGGCGTCGCACCGCACCCGGGCGGACAGGCCGGCCAGCGGGGCATCCCCCGCCCGGATAGCGACGAGGAAGCCCTCCCTCTCGCCCCGGGCCATATGCAGCGCGTAGGAAGCCCGTCCGTTGGACGGGGTGTCCGGGAAAACGTCCTCCAGCGGATTCATGGTAAAGACTTGCGGCTGTGTCATGTTCATCCCCCATTCCGCCGCCCGCGGGCGGCATCGTTAGATCGGAAAGACGCGCGGCCTCGTCTGGCGCGGCGGCTTACCGGTTGGCTGTTCCGGTTGTGCTGACGGTGGTTCACGCCGGCTTGTCTCCCGGCGCGTAAAGCGGTTCCCGGTTGCCGGCGGCAAAGCGGCCGTCCAGGCGGTGAACCAGCGTGCGGCGGATTTTCCGCAGAAGATCGGCGTCGTCCTCGCAGTGGGTGCGCACCGCCCGCAGGGAGGCGAGGAGCGTATCCGTCAGCAGAGGATCGGCGGCGCGGGCGGCGGCGAACAGCCGGCGGTCGGCCAGGGCGGCCCGGTACAGCACGCCCGCGTATCCCTCCGCCTCCGGTAGGAGGAAGGGACCGTCCCCGGCGGCGGAAAATAGGATGTCCAGCGGGTCGGTCAGCGCGGGCCCTGTCCGGGTTTCCACCGGCGGCGCCGTGACGCCGGCCACCTCCACCGCCACCGGCAGGTAGGTCACGCCGGCCTCCCCTTCCACTTCCAGATTGGTGCGGTAAATGCCGGGCGGGGTGTCGGGGAAGGTGACGGCGCTCAGCAGCAGGGCGGTGTTTTGATGCGGCAGGACGGAGGGGATCGCCTCCGCCAGGCGGACGCTGCCGTCCAGCCGCAGGGGCCGCACCTCCAGACGAGGTGCGCGCTGGCCGTAAAACGCGAACAGCCGGGCGCGGCGGATGAACACGCCCAGTTCCATGCCGTTCACCACGGCCAGGCAGGCCGCGAAGTCGTCCCGCAGTAGGCAGAGCTGGGCGTATTCCCGCCTGCCGCGCAGGGGCAGGGCGTCCACGGCGGGGTGGATATCGCCATCCATGGCCGCCGGGCCATCCGTGGAGGGCGGCGGGGTTTGGGGCGTCAGGGGGGCCCCGAGGGGGGCGGGATACAGCAGACCGGTGGTTTCGATACGCATCGACGGGCTCCTTTCAGCAGGAAGGTGGATGGGCGGACTAGTTTATGGTCTATCGGGCTTGGGGGTTGGTATGCGGGGTTCTGCCCCGCATATCGACGCCAAGCTCGATGGAAAATTAAAAAAGGAGGGCTGTGGCGGTGGGGGATGCCCTTAGTATACAGGAGCGGGGGACGGATGGATATAACCGATTTTTATGCCGGATTTTCACGGTGTTAGAAATCGGTTATGGCATCCAAGAAATCTTGGATTGCGCGCGGGAAGGCGGGTTTGCTACCATAATAACAGAGGCGCCGCCGTGGGGCGGCAGTAAAACGGGGGGCTCCCCCTCTTTGAGGAGAAAGGGACGACATGCGCATGAAAAAACGTGTATGGGCAGGTGTTCTGAGTATGCTGTTTCTCGCAGGGTTTCTGACCGGCTGCACCAAGCCGGCGGAGGGTTCGGCATCCGCGGACCCGGATACGTCCGCCGCCGTTTCCGGCGGGGAGACAACCGGCGCGTCCGATACCGCCAGCACGCCCGAGGGCGCGGCGTCGGCGGACAGCGCCGCGCCCACTGCCCCCGCGAGCGGCGGCAAACCGGGAGACCGGACCACGGGAAAGGCCGGCGGCAAGACCACGGCGGCCTCCACCGCCAGCGCCGTACCGGCGAAGCCGCTGCCCGGCGAGGTGGCGACCTGGTTCGAAGGGCCGCTGACCGACATTTTCCCCGCCACCAAGAAATCCGCCTCCTCGCTGTCCGCGGGGCGGATCGATCTCTTGAAAAATGAAACCGAGTCCATCCAGCTGGGCGTGCGGGCCGGCGGGCAGGAGCTGACCAACCTGCGGGTGACGGTCAAGCCCTTCAGCGGCAAAAACGCGCCCACGGTGATGGCCGCGCCCATCCGGCTGGTCTACACCTCCAAGACGTCCCGGGGCTTCACGGCGGCGGGCGGCTTTTCCGCCAAATACAAGCGGGGGGACGCGCCGGGGGATTTCCCGGAGTATTACGACACCAACAACAACGTGGTGGGGCTGGCCAAGGGCGTGCAGTACACCCTGCCGGCGAACAGCAGCGCGGGGGTGGTCGTGGAGGTGACGGCCTCCGCCTCCACGCCGGCGGGCGAATACACGACGACGGTGGAGCTGGCCGGCGATCAGGGGACGCGCAGCATACCCATCACCGTCAAGGTGTGGAACGCCGCGCTGCCGGATCCCAAGAATTCCACCTTCTCCTACACCAACTGGTTCTCCTCCGCCAACATGAACGAGGCCGGGTTCCCCAGCTTCATGGACGCGTATTACGACGCGGGGAGCTTCAACGACAACTTCTTCACCGTCATGGCCAACTACGCCAAGGTGATGAAAAAGCAGCGGCAGAACGTGATTTATGTACCGACCATGGCGCTGCTCACCTCCGACATGACCATCGACGGGGCGGGAAATTACCAGTTCACCTTTAAAAACTTCGACCGGTATATCGAGACCTTTATCCGCAACGGGTCGGTCAAGGCGCTGGAGGGCGGCTTCTTCTACGAGAAGGACTGGTACGTCAATCCGCCCACCCAGCCGAACACCTGGCCGGAGGGCTCCCTGGTGGCGCCGATTTTCGTCAAGAAGGGCAGCGGGGCGGCGACCAAATGGGTGTCGGTGGAAAGCGCGGAGGTCTCCCGGCATTTCGACAAGCTGATCCCGGCGCTGTACCAGCATCTGAAGGCCAAGGGCTGGGCGAATATGTGGCTCCAGCACGTCTGCGACGAGCCGCTCTCCGACCTGCAGGCCCGGCAAATCGACGCCATGTACAAGCGGATCCTCAAGGAAATGCCCGGTGTGCGCACCCTGGACGCGGGCAGCCATCAGCTGACCAATTTTCCGGATCGCTCTTTGAGCATCAACTGCCCCCAGCTGGACGATTATGAGCGCAGCCGCGACGGCTACAACGCGCTGAACAAAGCGAATAACGGCATCGACGTGTGGTTCTACACCTGCGTCAATCCCCAGGGCAATTACATGACCCGCATCGCGGATTATCCGCTGCTGTCCGCCCGGATCATCGGGTGGTACGGCTGGCAACAAGGGGTCAAGGGCTACCTACACTGGGGTTGGAACCTATGGAACCAGGCCATGTACGCCCGCAACGATCCCTTCACCGACATGTTCTGTGAGGATGCGGCGGCTGACGCCTTCCTGGTGTACCCCGACGCGAAAAACCGGTCGGTGTTCGAGGGGCCCCGCTCCACCTCGGTGCGGGACAGCTGGGAGGACTACGAGCTGCTGACGCTGGCCTCGAAAAAGAACGCGGCCAGGGTAAAGCAGCTGACCGACGCATTGGTTAAGAACGGGGACACCTTCACCCGGGACAGCGGCAAGCTGCTGGACGCCCGGCTGGAGCTTATCAAAATCGCCGCGGGATAACGCCCGCGGAACTCATACGCCGCGGGGCGGCTGGAAGGATGGCGGACGGATATGGCGGAGCTCGGCTACGACCATTTGGTATCGATGGAGTCCCGGGACGCGGCGTTTTTCCGCGCCCTGCCCGAGGAGGCGGTGCGCCACAGGCTGTTGAACGAGGATATGCGGCACAACGCTATCTGGGACATGGCGATCTCCCGGGAGGGACGGGTGTTTTTCAGCCTGTGCGCCGAGTTGGCGGAAAGCCGGTATGTGAGGCTGTACGAATACCTGCCGGACGAAAACGCGTTCCGGCTCCACTTCCGCCTGGAGGATCGGGTAATTGTGCAGGACAGGGAAATCCGGGCCAGTAAAATTCACACCTCCATGGCTTTTATGGAGGACGGGCGGCTGATCATGACCACCCACACCACCTCCCAGGCGCCCCAGCACCCCACCTGGATGGCGGAGGGGTATTACCAGCATCTGTGGGAGGGGTTCCCCGGCTCGCACCTGCTGCTGTACGATCCGGAAACGGGGATCCTGGAAAATCGGGGGATCCCGGCCCCCTCACGAGACGCTGTATGGCGGCACCTACGACCCGCTGCACCGCGTGTACTACTGCGGCGGCATGATCCGGGGGCACGCTTACGCCTGTTCCCTGGACGACAACCGGGTGACGGATCTCGGGCAGGTGACGGAGTTCGGCGCCTACCGCTGGGTTACGGGGCCGGACGGCCACGTCTATTCCTCCAGCCGGACGGATACCCGGCAGGTGGAGGAGCTGGGAATCTCATTCCCCCGTTCCTCCTTCCCGGATTCTCTGACCCGCAACCAGCTCAACGGCGCGAAAACCGGGCCGGACGGGCGGCTGTACATGCAGGTGGTGTGGGGGGATTGCCTGTTCGCCTACGACTGCGCCCAAAACCGGCTGGACAATCTGGGCAGCTACGCGCCCGCCGGGCTGAAATGGCCCCATAAACACTGGATGGTGGGGCTGCATTTCGACACCGAGCAGGTGCTGTGGTACGGGCTGTTCCTGTTCAATGCCCTGGGGGAGAGCGCGGGCTGCCGGCTGTGCAGCTGGGACATTCTGCGGGGCGGGGAGCCGGTGGATCACGGGTTTATCGCAAGCGACCTGCGGGGAGTGCACACCCTCAGCGAGGTGGAGGGGCGAGGGGATCGCCTGTACATATGCGACGGCAACCACCTGTTTGACCGATGCGGCATGCTGTGCGTGGATTTGGCGGCGTTGCGCCAGGCAGAGGCGGCGGGCGTGACCGGCCCCCTGTGCCACGACGCGGCCCCCTATCTGCCGGTCAAGGGCGGGCGGGAGTTGTATCCTTATGACGATTTTGAGGAACGGGGCGGAGCGTATCTTCGCTATATGAACCGGATCAAGGATCACTGGCAGTTCTACGCCGCGAACAGCGAGAGCATGAGCGCGCCCGACACGCGGGTGGTGCGCCTGTGGGAGCGGGTGGGCTTCGGCATGCCGGTGCGCGCGCTGTCCTTTGCCGAGGACGGCAGCCTGACGGGCGTGTGCGGGCGGGAGACGGCCCTCGCCTTCACCATCCGGGACGGCGCGCTGACCGACATCCGGCCGGCGGACGGGTTCCCGCCGGCGGAGACGATTGCGCTGCCCGAAGGGACGCGGCTGCCCGCCGTGCCGGGGAGGCAGTATCTGGCCGAACCGTCCGCCGCCGTGCGGATGGGGGACGGCTCCCTCCTGGTGGGGACGAAGGACGGCATGCTGTGCCGTATCCAGGGGGAGCGGGTGTTCTCCCTGGGAATGGCCTGCTTCAACGGGCCGATCCATCAGCTGGCCACCGACCGGGAGGGCCGGCGGGTGTTCGGCGTGGCGGGGCATGAGCTGGATCTGGGAATGATTTTCGAATACGACGACGAGCGGGGCTTACGCTGGCGGGGGCGGAATTACGTGTACACCGCCGGGGAGCCGTATATGGCCCTCAGCTCCGAGCCGGTGTGCTGCGCCCTGTCGCCCGACGGGGAATGGCTGGCGGTCGGGGTGGCGGACCGCATGTCCTGCGTGTATCTATATCGGGTGGGCGAGGACTCCTAAGAGAGGTGAGGCGCGTTGAAAAAAAGGTTACGGGCCGCGGCCCTGCTGGCGGCTTTGGCCCTGCTGTTGCCGGCGGCGGGAGCCGGAGGAGCGCGGGCGGCCTCGCCGGAGGCGCCCAGTGCGGCGCAGAGTGCGCTGCGGGCCGGAAGCTACGGCCGGTATCTGGCCGGCATCGCGGAACAGCCGGCGGGGGAGGCCTTCACCCTTAAGGCGTCCGCTTTCACCGAGAACCCCGGCGGCTCGGCCTCCCGGCTGACGGAATACAAGGGTGGGCGGGACGTGCTGATGGTGGCGGATCAGGAGGACAGCCTGACCTACCGCTTGCAGGTGCCGCGCACCGGTCGGTACCGGGTGGTGTTCCGGTATTACCCCATCAAGGGCAACGAGCGGCCCGCGGAACTGGGGCTGGAGGTGGACGGCGCCGTCCCCTTCCCGGGGGCGGAGCGCTTCACGCTCGGGCGGGTGTTCACGGGGGAAACCGCCATCCAGAAGGACGCGCAGGGCAACGAGTACGCCCCGCGGCAGGTGGAGCATTTCGACTGGTTCGAGGAGCCGCTCAAGCTGCTCGACGGCACGGCGGACGATCCGGCCGAGCTGTACCTGGAGGCAGGGGAGCACACCCTGACCCTGCGCACCCTGTCCCAGCCCTATGTTTTGGACACGGTGGCCTTTCTCCCGCCGGAGGCCCCGGAGAGCTACGCAGCCTACCGGGCGGGGCGGCCGGACGACGGGGGGACGGATTTCATCAAAATCGAGGCCGAGAGCGCGGCGCGCAAATCCGATCAGAGCCTGCGGCCGGCCTCCGATCGCACCAGCCCGCTGACCAGTCCGTATGATCCCGGCAAGGTGCGCATGAACATTCTGTCCTCCAGCTGGTCCCAGCCGGGGCAATGGCTGGAATGGGATTTCGACGCGCCCAGCGACGGGTATTACGCGCTGGGGTTCCGGTACCAGCAGTTTACCAACATCAACTTTTTCGTCACCCGCCGCTTGTCGCTGGACGGGGCGGTGCCCTATGAGGAGGCGGCGCGGCTGCGCTTCGCCTACAACCTGGATTGGCGGTACGTCACCCTGACCGACGGCGAAGGCGTCCCGCTGAAGGTGTATCTGACCAAGGGGCGGCACACCCTGCGGCTGGAGGCGGTGCTGGGGGATTACGGGTCGCTGCTGGACAGCCTGGACGGGACGGTGGCGGCCCTCAACGACCTGTACCGACAGGTAATCGTCATCACCAGCGTGTCGCCGGACAAATACCAGGATTATTATCTCGAGCGGGAGATTCCCGGCCTGACGGACACGCTGAGGCAGGCCGCCGACACCCTGGCGGCCGAGTTCGCCCGGGTACAGGCCGTCACCGGCACCGAGGGGGCCCAGGCCGCTATACTCAACGTCTTCGCGGCGCAGCTGCGCAGCTTTCTGGAGAAGCCGGAGAGCATCCCTCTGCGGCTGAGTGAGTTCAAAAACAACGTGGGCTCCCTGGCGGCCTGGGTGCTGGATCTCAAAAGCCAGCCTATGGACCTCGACTACCTGTATCTGTACCAGGCGGACGCGCCGCAGCCCAAGGCCAAGGCCGGTTTTTTTGACACGCTGGTGCATGAGATCCGTTCCTTTGCAGCCTCGTTCTCCGAGGATTACAACGCCATGGGCGGGAGCGGGGGGCAGGAGAGCATCGACGTGTGGGTGGGATCCGGCCGGGATCAGGCGCAGATCATCCGGATGATGGTCAATGACCTGTACACCCCCTCCCACCACATCGGCGTCAATCTCAAGCTGGTGAATGCCGGGATGGTGGAGGCTTTTCTGTCGGGGCAGACGCCGGACGTGGCGCTGACCATCGGACGGGGCCAGCCGCTGAACCTGGCGGTGCGGGGCGCGCTGGCCGACCTGACTCAGTTCGAGGATTTCGAGAAGGTGAAGGACTGGTTCCTGCCCGGGGCGCTGGATCCCTATTACTTCGAGAGCGGCTGCTTCGGGCTGCCCGACACCCAGAGTTTTTACATGCTGTTTTACCGCACCGATATCCTGGAGGAGCTGAAGGTGGCGCCGCCCCGGACATGGGAGGAATTCTACGCCGCCATCCCCGCCATTCAGCGGGCTAATATGGAGGTGGGCATCCCGTACACCACCGTGGATGCCTTCGGCGCGGCGGACGCCGGGCTGGGGGTGCGCAACATTTTCCCGGCGCTGCTGCTCCAGCAGGGCGGGAGCTTTTACAACGCGGACAGGAGCGGGACGGCCTTGGGCACCCCGGCGGCGGTGGAGGCCTTCACCCGGTGGTGTTCCCTGTATAAGGATTACGGGCTGCCGGTGTCCTACGACTTTTACAACCGGTTCCGCACGGGGGAAATCCCGCTGGCCATCGCCTCCTACACCGAATTTGCCCGGCTGGAATCCGCGGCGCCGGAGATCCGGGGGCTGTGGGAAATGGCGCCCATACCCGGAGCGGCCCGCTCCGACGGCACCATCGACCGGGCGCAGGCGGGATCTGGCTCCGCCTGCGTCATCCTGAGCCGGACGGAGAAGCTGGAGGCCTCCTGGGATTTCCTGAAATGGTACTGCTCGGCGGAGGCGCAGACCCGCTACGCCAAGGATGTGGAGGCGCAGATGGGGCTGCTGGCGCGGGTGGCGGTGGCCAACAGCGAGGCGCTGGCCTCTCTGGCCTGGACCAAAGACCAGCTGGCGGCCATCGAGGAGCAGCGGCGGGACGTGCGGGAAATCCCGGAGGTGCTGGGCGGGTACTACCTCATCCGCGGGCTGGACAACGCGTTCCGGGACGTGGTGTACGAGGGGAAGAACCCCCGGGAATCCCTGGTGCTGTACGACAAGCAGGTCAATGGGGAGATCCAGCGCAAGAGAAAGGAGTTCGGCCTTGAATAGGATACGCATACGGCCTTCTCGGCGGCCGGCCGAGCCGAAAAAGCCGTTTCTGAGGGACGTGCGGGACAACAAGCAGCTGTATCTGCTGCTGCTTCCCTTCTGCGTGGTGTTCCTGCTGATGTTCGTCATCCCCATCGCGGCCTCCATGGTGCTGAGCCTGACCTATTACAACATGTTCAACACGCCGAAGTTCATCGGCCTGGCCAACTACATCAACCTGTTCCTCAACGACGACGTGTTTTTCATCGCGTTGAAAAACACCCTGCTGTTCGCGGTGATCACCGGGCCGCTGAGCTATCTGCTCTGCTTTTTCGCCGCCTGGCTCATCAACGAGATGCCCAAGGGGCTGCGGGTGTTCCTGACCTTTATTTTTTACGCGCCCAGCCTGACCACGTCGGTGTATTTCGTCTGGCAGCTGATTTTCAGCGGGGACAGCTACGGCATCGTCAACGGGCTGCTGATGAACCTGGGGCTGGTCAGCGAACCGGTGCAGTGGCTGACCGATCCCCGCTACAATCTGGGGATTCTCATCGTGGTGCAGCTGTGGATGTCGCTGGGCACCTCGTTCTTAGCGTTCATCGCGGGGTTTCAGTCCATCGACGCGAGCCTGTACGAGGCGGGGGACATCGACGGGGTGCGCAACCGGTACCAGGAGCTGCTGTACATCACGCTGCCTTCCATGAAGCCGCAGCTGCTGTTCGGCGCGGTGATGCAGATTTCCGCCTCCTTTTCGGTGAGCACCATCTCCCAGGAGCTGTGCGGCTTCCCGTCCACCAAGTATTCGGCCCACACCATCCTGCTGCACATGCAGGATTATGGCAGCCTGCGCTACGAAATGGGCTACGCCTGCGCCATCGCGGTGGTGCTGTTCGTGCTCATGTTCGTGTTCAAAAAGGGCGTCAGCCTGCTGATGCGGCGCATTGGTGACGAGTGATCGGGTGGTGACCGCTGAAGGGATTGGAAAGAACCCTTCGCCGGCCACGCGAAGGGCCGGCGCCCCGCAAGGCGGGGACACGCTTCTTTCCATTCGATCCGAGCTTTCTGCGGGCCAGGGAGCGAATGATCGGGTGGTGACCGCTGAAGGGATTGGAAAGAACCCTTCGCCGGCCACGCGAAGGGCCGGCGCCCCGCAAGGCGGGGACACGCTTCTTTCCATTCGATCCGAGCTTTCTGCGGGCCAGGGAGCGAATGATCGGGTGGTGACCGCTGGGGGGATCGGAAAAAACCGAGCTTCCAGGAGAGATTGTGTGAGAACCATATTTGTGCTTCGAGCACGGCGAAAGGACTGTGATTTTGTATGGCCGTTTCCGGTTTGCGCTGGCAGATGCGCGTACATAAGAAGCGCCGGCATTCTGGGCGGCGCGCCTGGGCGACCGTGCTGCTGTTCGCGGTGCTGACGGTGCTGGGGCTGTTCATGGCCCTGCCGCTTATTTACTCCGTCATCAACTCCTTCAAGCCGGTGGACGAACTGTTCGCCTTTCCACCCCGCTTTTTTGTGGTGCGGCCCACCTCCTCCAATTATTTTCTCCTGTTCAAGCTGGCGACCAACATGTGGGTGCCGTTCAGCCGGTACCTGTTCAACAGCCTGTTCGTCAGCGTCGTGGCCACGGGGGGCAACGTGCTCATCGCTTCCATGGCGGCGTATCCGCTGGCCAAGTTCCAGCTGCGGGTGAAATGGATTTTCAATTTCGTGGTGGTGGCGCTGCTGTTCAACACCACCATCCTGTGGCTGCCCCAGTATGTCATCCTGGCCAAGACGGGGATGCTGGATACCTATCTCGTGTATATCCTGCCGCAGCTGGCGACGCCGCTCGGACTGTTCTTGATGAAGCAGTTCATGGAGCAGGTGCCCACCCCGCTTATCGAATCGGCCACCATCGACGGGGCGGGGCAGATCCGCACCCTGTGGAGCATCGTGATGCCCCAGGTCAAGCCAGCTTGGATGACGCTGCTGGTCTTTTCCTTCCAGGGGGTGTGGAACCAGACCCAGGCCAACATGGTGTTCAGCGAGGAGCTCAAGCTGGTCAACCTGGCGGTCAAGCAAATCATGGCGGGGGGGACGGCCCGCTACGGCGTGGCGATGGCGGGAAGCATCGTGCTGATTATCCCGCCCATCCTGCTGTTCGTGTTCACCCAGAGCCAGGTCATGGCAACCATGAGCCATTCCGGTATCAAAGAGTGAGGGGAGGGTGCGCTTTGAAAATCCTGTGCAGGGCCCTGTGTGCCCTCCTGCTGGCCGGTGCGCTCTGCCTGCCGGGAGCAGCGGCGGTGGACACCCCGTACGACGGCTACGCCTACAACGAGAAGGGGAACGCGGTGGCGGCGCCGGTGGGCTACGTGCCGCAGAAGGTGGTTTCCGGCCGGCAGCTGCCCCCCGGCACCCTGGGCAATGCGGCCGATCTGTTCGTGGACGAGGACGGGCTGCTGAACGTGGCGGACACTGACAGCGGGCGGATCCTGGTGTTGGACGAGGAGCTGCGGTATGTCAAGACCCTGACCTTCCGGGAAAACGGGGAGGAGCGCGAGCTCCCGGGGCTGGCCGGCGTGTTCATCCGGGGGAGCGGGGCGGAACGCACCTATTACGCCGCGGATCCCCAGAACAAGCGGGTGATTATCGCGGACAGCGGGCTGAACATCCGGCAGGTCATCGAGCGCCCGGACAGCGCGCTGCTCCCTGACAACGTGCCGTTCGCGCCCTCCAAGGTGCTGGTGGACAAGGAAGGCGTTCTCTATGTGCTGGTGCCCGGGCTGTACCGGGGGGCCTGCGTGTTCTCGGAGGAGGGGGAGTTCCTGACCTTTTTCGGCTCCAACCGGGTGGAGCTGTCGGCCCGGATGCTGCTGGATTACTTCTGGAAGGGCCTGCTCAGCGACAAGCAGAAGGACAATATGGCCCGGTACATACCGGTGGAATACGCCAACTTCGATTTGACGCCCGATAATTTTATTTACACGGTGACGCAGAAATCCGTGGCGGGCGGCAGCGTGGTCTCTACCAACGAAATTAAAAAAATGAACGCCAAGAGCGTCAACGTATACAAGGACGCCAACTACGGCGACCTGGAGGTTGCCTGGAGCGACGGAAGATTGCTGGACACCGCGTTCGTGGACATCGACGTCATGGACAGCGGGCTGGTCGCGGCGCTGGACGCCACCCAGGGGCGGGTGTTCCTCTATGACGAGAACGGGCAGTGGATCACGGTGTTCGGCGGCATCGGCGTGCTGGAGGGTACTTTTCGCATCCCAACGGCCGTCGAGACCATCGGCGAGCGAATTTACGTCCTCGATACCATGGGGGACACGGTGACCATGTTCACCCCCTCGGCCTTCGGGCGGACCATCTTTTCGGCCATCCGGCTGTATAACGAGGGGAAATACGAGGAGTCGGTGTCCCTGTGGCAGGAGGTGATCCGGTACGCGGGCGGGTACGACCCGGCGTATATCAGCATGGGCAAGACCTACTTGAACAGCGGGGACTATACCGCCGCGATGGACTGCTTCCGCCGGGGACATGCGCCCGAGCTGTATTCCGACGCGTTCCGGCAGCAGCGCAGCGTCGGCCTGCGCAGCTGGTTTTATCCCATTTTCGCGCTGTTGGCGGTGCTGGTGATCTGGATCGTGGTCTCCGACTCCCGCGACCGGACCAGCCGGGCGCGGGATGTGGACGCGGGGGCCCTGGGGCCGGCGCGGCGCCTGCGGTACACCCTGTTCCATCCCACCGACGGCTACGAGGCCGGGGTGCGGGCGGGGAGCGCGCGCTCCCGGGCGGCCATCACCGGCGCGAGCCTGGCCCTCTGGTTCTTCGCCACCATCCTGACCTGGCAGTACAACGGGTACGTGTTCAACCAGAATGTGGCGGGGGACTTCAGCATCTGGATCATCCTGGGGCAGACGCTGCTGGTATTCGGCCTGTTCGTGCTGGCCAACTGGTTCGTTTCCACCATGATGGACGGCAGCGGCAAGCTGCTGGACATCGTGTATGTGCTGGCGGTGGGGCTGCTGCCCTATGTGGGCTACCAGCTGCTGTCCCTGCTGCTGACCAACGTGCTGACCCGGGAGGAGGGGGCGTTCCTCACCCTGCTGGGGGCGGCCGCGATCCTCTGGTCGGCCGTGCTGATGGTGCTGGGGCTCAAGGTGGTGCACGAATTTTCCTTCGGGCGCACGGTGCTGGCCGTGCTGTATTCCCTCATCGGGATCCTGATTATCCTGTTCCTGGCGCTGCTGCTCTGGAGCCTGTTCCAGCAGCTGGCCATGTTTCTCGTATCCCTGTACGACGAGCTGTCCCTCAAGCTGAAGTAAGGAGGCGTCCGCCATGCAACTGAAAAAACGAATCCGGGCGGGCGCCCTGCTGCTGGCCGCGGCGCTGCTCCCCATCCTGGCGGCGGGGGGCTACGCGGCCCAGGAGACAGACGCGCCCGCTCCCGCCGGTCAGACCGCCCCGGCGCAGGGAACCGCTTCCCTGTCCAAGGGGCCGCTGACCCTGTCGGCGGACGAGGCCACCGGCTTTCTCACGGTGACAGACGGGGCCTCGGGCATGACCTACGCCTCCAACCCGGCGGATTACGAGCTGGACACGGTGGCGCAGGGGGTGAACATCACCCGGATGATCTCCCAACTGCTGGTGACCTTCCTGAATGGGAACCAGGCCATGGACGAGGTCAACTCCTACGTGGGCAGCGTGTCCGAGGGGGGGCTGCGGCTGAGCCGCGACGGCGATACCCTGACGGCGACCTACACCTTTGCCGAGCAGGGCTTCGTCATCCCGGTGCGGTACAGCCTGACGGCGGACGCGTTGTCGGCCTCCATCGATTACGGGCAGGTGCGGGAGACGGGGGACTGCCGGATCCTGGACATCACGCTGCTGCCCTTCTTCGGAGCGGCGCGATCGGGGGACAAGGGCTTCTTCATCCTGCCCGACGGCTCCGGCGCGTATGTCGCGTTCAACAACGGCCGGTATGCCCAGGGAGAGTACCGCCGGGAGATTTTCGGCGGCGATTTGACCCAGGTGTCGGAAAGCAAGCCCAACGACTATAAGCCGGTGCTGCTGCCGGCGTTCGCCGCGGTGTACACCCACGCAACGCCGCCGCTGCGCACCGACGAGAACGGCAGCCCCGTCCAGGAGGCGGGGCGGGACGTGCAGGCGGGATTCCTGGCCATCGCCCGCCGCGGGGCGGCGGGAGGCACCCTGTCCGCCGCGGTGGCGGGCATGGACACCGGCTATAACACCGCCGGCTTCACCTTCCTCTACCGCACCAGCATGGAGACCACCTTCCTCAGCCGCACCTGGGCGGAGATGAAGCGGATCCTGACCGCGCAGACCCCCTGCACCGATGAAAATCCGACGGTGGAATACCGGTTTTTGCGGGGGGAGGCGGCCTCGCTCAAGGGGGCGGCCGACGCCTGCGCCGATTGGCTGCTGGACGGCGCGAAGCGGGGCGGCAGCCTCAACGATGCGCTGTATCTCGACGTGACCGCCGGGGTGCGGGCCAAGCAGCAGTTCCTGGGCTTCGGCTATCAGGCGGTGACGCCGCTGACCACCCTGCGCCAGACCGGCGCCATGCTGACCGAACTGCGGGATGGCGGGGTCGGCCGGTTCGTGGTGCTGCTGCGGGGGCTCAGCCCCAGCGGGGCCTACACCGGCAAAATTGACGCGAAGCTCAAGGTGGACGGCAAGCTGGGAAGCGCCGAAGAGCTGCGGGATCTCATCGAGACATGGACGGATGTGTATCCGGAAGTCCGGCTGACCCAGTTCGCCGACGGCGGCAACGGCGCGCACGCCTTCTTCGACTCGGTGACAGCGGTCAACAAAAAGACGGCGAAGCTGTTCGATTACCATTACGCCACCGGGCTGCGGGACTACAGCCGGCCCACCCGCTATCTGCTGCGCCCCGAAGGGGTGGAGAAGGCGGCGGGACGGCTGGCGGACGATGTGCGGGATAAGGGGCTGGAAACGCTGGCGCCTAGCTCCTTGGGACGGGATTTATACAGCAATTACGGCGGGGGGGACGACCCGTTGGGCAGGGTGCAGGAGCGCTTCACCCGGGTGCTGGCGGATCTGGCCCAGGGGCGCCGGCTGCTGCTGGAGGCGCCCAACGCCTACGCCATGCCGTATGCGGAAAACTTTATCGGCCTGCCTCACACCGACAGTGGTCATTTCATCAGCGATGGGGCCGTGCCTTTTCTCCAGCTGGTGCTCGACGGGCTGAAGGGGTACGCCACCCCGCCGGTGAACTACGCGGGCGATTTGCGGGATATGCTGCTCCACGCCGTGGAGTCCAACAGTGCTCTGACCTTCTCCGTGATGGAGGCGGACTATGAAGCGGTGGCCCGCACGTCCATGAACCGCCTGTACGCCTCCACCTATGCGCAGTGGAAGGACACGATGCTGGAGACCTACTGCGAGCTGGCGGCTGTCCGGGAGCGCACCGGCGGCACGGCGGTGGCCGGGTACGTGTTCCTCAGCCGGGACGTCCGGCAGGTGACGTTTGAAAACGGCGCGGTGGTAGTGGTCAACTACGGCACCGCGCCCTATGAGCGGAGCGGGTTGACGGTGCCGGCAAAATCCTATGGCTTTATCGGCGGGAGGGATGGATCATGACGCGCTCGCTGCGGCGGACATCCGCCTCCCGGCGGCGCCGGCTGACGGGACTGCTGTTCGTTTCCCCCTGGATCGTCGGGGTGCTGGCTTTTTTCCTGGTGCCCATGGGGCAGTCGGTGTTTTACATGTTCAACGACGTGACCGTGGAGCCGGGCGGGATGAAATCCGTGTACGTCGGCGGGGAAATTCTGCAGGACGTGCTGCTCGACGATCCGCAGAACGTGCGGATGATGCTGACCTCCATCGCCCAGACCCTGGGGGAGGTGCTGCTCATCGTGGCGTTCAGCCTGTTCATCGCCATCATCCTCAGCCAGGAATTCCGGGGGCGGACGGTGGCGCGGGCGATTTTCGCCCTGCCTATTATCGTGTCCTCCGGCGTACTGCTCGCGGTGTTCAAGCAGGACCTGTTCGCCTCCTCCATGGCCCAGACCAGCGACGTGACGATTTTCCAGTCCGCGGCGCTGGAGATGTCCATGCTCAAGCTGGGGCTGGATCCCTCCCTGGTCAGCCAGCTGACCGGCGCGGTGTCCAGCATTCTCGACCTGCTGTGGAAATGCGGGGTGCAGATCCTGCTGTTCATCGGCGGCATCAAAGCGGTGCCGGCGCATTTGTACGAGGTGTGCAGCGTGGAGGGGGCCAACGCCTGGCAGACCTTCTGGAAGGTGACCTTCCCGCTGGTGACCCCGTTCATCCTGCTGAACGCCGTGTATTCCATCATCGATTCCTTCACCTATTATTCCAACCCGGTGATGCAGCGCATCGAGGAATACTTCAACAAAATGTACAACTCCTCGGGCACCACCCTGGCAGTAGCCTACTGCCTGATGGTGCTGGCGGTGACGGGGCTGGTGGCCTGGTTCATCTCGCGCCGGGTGTTTTACATCGAGAAATAAGGGGGGACGGCTTTGAATCGCGTATCGTCGGCGCCCGGGCTGCGGGCGAAAATATGGGGGGCCCGTCTGGGCCGGGGCACCTGGAAGCTGTCCCGCTTCATCCTGCTGCTGGGTATCCAGTTCGTGCTGATTTACCCTATCCTGTACATGGTGATCACGGCCTTCCGGGGCCGGGCGGACATGGAGGATCCGTCGGTGGTCTGGCTGACCCGAACCTGGACGCTGGACAACATGGCCCTGCTGGTCAAGACCATGAATTATCCCGCCCTGCTGGGCTACACGGCGGAAATCAGCTTCGTATCGGCCTTTTTGCAGACCTTTGTGTGCGGCGTGGTGGGCTACGGCTTCGCCCGGTTCGATTTCCCCTTCAAGCGGATCCTGTTCGCCGTCGTGATACTGACCATCATCGTGCCGGTGCAGACCTATCTGTCCCCCCTGTACATGATGTTCCGGTTTTTCCGGCTGCCGGGACTGTCCGCCATACTGGACGCCATCGCAGCGGGGAGCGGCACCTTCAAGCTGGTGGATTCCCCCTGGCCCTTCTGGCTGCAGTCTCTGTTCGGCATGGGGTTCCGCTCGGGGCTGTTCATCTTCATCTTCCGGCAGTTCTACCGGGGGATGCCGGGTGAACTGGAGGAGGCCGCCCTCATTGACGGCTGCGGCGCGGTGCGCACCTATTTCCGGGTGATGCTGCCCAACGCCCGTTCCTCCATGATCACGGTGTTCATTTTCTCGACGGTCTGGCACTGGAACGACTATTTCGTGCCGGCGGTGTTCAGCGAGACCCGCCAGACGGTGGCCACGGCGCTCGCGTCCCTGCGCTCGACCCTGGAACGGCTGGCCACCCAGAACGGGAGCGATCAGCTGATGGTGCAGGTGCAGGTGCAGGCGGGCGCGCTGTTGGCCATCGCGCCGATGCTGGTGCTGTTCATCGTGGCCCAACGGTATTTCACCGAGGGGATCGAGCGCAGCGGCATCGTGGGCTGAGGCGGGAAGCGCCCTTGCTTAAAAATCGGTTATCCATTCTAAGAAACCTGGGATTTCCCACCGGGCGGGGAGCCGCTATAATGAAAGCAGAAAGGGGCGCGCCGGCGGGACAGACGGAGAGCCGGCCCCCCGCCGCCTTCTGGCTACGTGAAAGGAATGAGGGTATATGATGAAGCAGAAAATCCGCGCGGTGTCCCTGCTTTGCGCGCTGCTGATGGGGCTGACGGCCGCGGGCTGCGGCCGTCAGGAGACGCCGCCGGCTTCCTCCGGCGTCAGCGGTGTTTCCCAGAGCACCGCCCCGGGAGAAACGGCGGGGACGGATACGATCACCGATCCGAGCGCCACACAGGGAACCGAATCCCCCTCCGGAAGTACCACGGCGGGCAGTCAGCAGGGAGGAAAGAAGACCACGGCCGGCAAAACCACCGGCAAGGCCGCTTCCCAGACCACCTCCAAGCAGGGAGGCTGGAGCGGCGGCGACGCCACCGGCAAGAAGCTGTTCGACAAGCGCAGCGGCGTCAAGGGGGAGGTCAAGCTGTTCATCCCGTGGGATACCTCCGGCGACGAGGATTTCAAGGCCATCAAGGCCGGCTTTGAAAAGGAATATCCCGGCACCACCGTTAAGGTCATCAACGGCGAATGGGGAACCCGGGACATCAAGCTGACCCAGTTCATCCGCAACGGCGATTCGCCCGACTATGTGCCCACCGGCGTGTTCGATTTCCCCCGCCGTGCCATTAAGGGGCTGCTGACGCCCCTCGACGATATGATCCAGGTGACGGACACCCTCGACACCTATGTGATGGACAACGTCACCACCTGGCAGGGAAAGAAATACGCCATCATCGGCAAGCGATCGCCCGGGGTGCTGTACTACAACACCACCATGTTGAAAAACGCAGCCGTGGCCAAGGCCCCGGCACAGCTGGCCCAGGAAAACAAGTGGACCTGGAAGGATCTCAAGGACATGGCGCGCCGGCTGACCGTGGACAAAAACAAGGACGGCAAGCCGGATGTGTACGGCTTCGGCACCGAGCTGGAATTCATTTTCCCCTTGGCGCAGGGCACGGATATCGTCAAGTTCAAGAACGGGAACCCCTCCCTGAACATCGACGACGAGACCTGGCGCAGCTCCCTGCTGTATTACTACGACGGTATCAACAAAGACAAGGTGTTCTCGCCCGTCCGGTGGGGGATGTGGGAGGAATTCGCCAACGGCAACGTGGCCATGTATTACGGCCCGGCGGGCGAAGCGGAAAAGCTGCTGAACAAGGGCATGAAGAACTGGGATATCGCGCCCTTCCCCAAGGCGAACAGCGGGGACGCGAGCTACATCGGCTATAGCTCCAGCGATGGCTTCGGCGTGCCGGCGGGCGCAAAGAACGCCATCGGCGGCATCGCGTTCGGCGAGTACCAGTACAATTACTACACCAAGAAATCGGAGGCCGGCACCTCCAAGAAAATTTTCACCGAGGCCCAGCAGAAGATGATGGATTCGCTGGAAAACCGCATCACCTGGCTGTACGGCTACGGCATGGAGGACAGCTTCTGCCAGTCCTTCGGCAACTACATGCGGAAAAATGGCGATTTCAGCGCCTTGATGGAGGAAATGCGGCCCATCTGGCAGAAAAATTTGGATGACACCCTGAAGGGCCGCTAATCGAACGAACATTACCAACCCAAACAGAAATTTCTGTTTGGGTTGGTTTGATTTGTGTGGTATGCTTAAGGTGAGGGGGAGCAAACAACCTCCGATTTTTGGGAGAGCGAGCGCCCACAGCGGCGTTGGCCTCACTTGCCATGCGACAGCATGGCGCGAACGGCCGCCTTGCTGTGAACCCTCGCTCAGCCCCAAAAATTCTTTGACCTCAGCCTGCGTATTTTGTCATTCGGCAAGGCAGAGGACGACGGTGGGCTGGCGCCCACCTAGGACGATAACGCGGCAGAATGGCAAAATACACCGGCTGAGGCGGGGGGATTCGCTCCCCCTCACCTTATGTGTGGAGATTCCGAAAGAAAATGGAGGGGTGGCGGCGTGATACGGATGCTGATTGTGGACGACGAGCGCATTGACCGGGAGGGGGTGGCCTACTTAACCCGGAAATTTGAATTCCCCATCGAGACCTGCATGGCGGAATCGGTGGAGGAGGCGATGCAGGTGCTGGACAGCCAGCGGGTGGACATCTTGTTTACCGACATCTGCATGCCGGAGCAGGACGGGCTGGAGCTCATTCGGCAGGCGAAGGAGCACCAGCCTGGGCTGCACTGCGTGATTTACAGCGCATTCGGGGAATTCGACTATGCCAAGAGGGCGATGCAGTACGGAGTGCGCCATTACATACTCAAGCCCTTGAAGCTGGAGGAGTTCCGCGCCACCATCCAGGCGGTGCTGGAGGACTGCCGGAAAAGCGGGCTCGACAGGCGCAAGGAGCAGCTGCTGCGCCTGCTGCTGCTGGGGCAGCTGCCGGAGGGAGAATTCGACATCGGCGGCCATCTGCTGCTCGCGGACATGTCCCGCCCGCTGTTCGCGGACAGCCGCTACGATTTGGAGGCGGTCATCGGCGAGCTGTTCGGCGAAGCCGTGTGGGTGAGCCTCAACGAATACCAGGCGGTGCTGGTGGCCGGCGGGGAGGAAAGGGAACTGGAAGCGGCGGCGCAGGCCTTCTGCCGGCGGGTGGAACGGGACGCCGGCACGGTGACCACCGTGGTGCTGGGGAGCCGGGCGGCCGGGCCGGAGGAGCTGCTCGCGGCGTATACCCAGGCGGAGACCTGCCTGGATGCCAAATTTTTCTCCAAGGACAGCCAGGTGATCCGCGCGCAGGGCGAGGGCGGAGGGGAAGCCGGCGATTATCATCAAAGGCTGCAGGACGTGGAGGTCTGCATCCGGCGGGGAGAGAAGGTGCGGGCCCTGGCGGAGGTGGAACGGCTGTTCCAGGAGCTGGGGCAGAGCGGGGCGCTGTCCCCTCTGTACATCAAGTATATCGGCGGGAACCTCATCCACTACTGCACGGAGGTCAACCGCAACCTCAGCCAGGAGACGGTGACAGCCTATGTGGATCGGCTGTTCCACTGCGCGAACATTTACGCGCTTAAGGATGTGCTCGTAGGCATCCTGGATGAGGCCATGGAGGACGGGGAGGAGGACAAGAGCACCATCCGCCAGATCCTCGAGATTGTGGAGCAAGAGTACATGCACGACATCAGCCTCGAACAAATCGCGGATAGGGTGCAGCTTTCGCCGAGCTATCTCAGCTTCTATTTCAAGAAGGAGACCGGGCGGAATTTTATCAAGTACCTAACGGTGTACCGGCTGGAAAAGGCCAAGGAGCTGCTGCGCAACACCGATATCAAGGTCATCGCCATCTCGGAGATGGTGGGGTATCTTAACTCCTCCTATTTCTGCCTGCTGTTTAAAAACTACACCGGGATGACCCCGGCGCGGTATAGGGAAGAAGCCGCATGCTGATACGAATTTACCGATTTCTCAAGAGGGCCAAGCTGCGTACCAAGCTGTTCATCAGCTTTCTGGCGGTGGCTCTTCTGCCCATGATCGGCATGGGCGCGTTTTCCGCGGTTATTGCGCGGGATTCGCTGCGGGATCAGCTGGAAAGCCGGGTGGCGGATTACGTTGACCGGGCGGGTACCCAGCTGGACGCCGCATATGGGCGCTGCCAAGAGGCCATGGATCGGGTGGTGTACGGGGACGAGCTGCTGACCCTGGTGGTGGCGCTGCAGAACAGCCGGATCCGCGTCGGTGAGCTGCGGCTGTTCGAGGAAGCGCAGCGGCAGGCCATGCAGCCGGTGTCCGCCTCCATCCGGCGGGTGGATTTCCTGCTGGGGGGCGATCCGGGGCTGCAGTATAACAATAAGGCGCTCGAGAAGCGGGTGGAGGAGGCCGTCGCCGCCCATCCCGACAACGCGGCCATGCTCGAGCGGGAGGGGGCGTTCTGGTTCGCCTCGGAGGACAGCCTGTACGCCGTGCGCACCGTGCCGGATCTGTACAGCCGGCGGGAGGCGGCCCGGATGGTGGTCACCATGAATAAGCGGGAATTTTTCAGCGAGGCCTTTGCTGGGGAAAACAGCGATTTCGGCATCCTTGTCGCGGACAACAACCGGGGGAGCGTCATCAGCTTGGTCAAGAACGTGATGACCACCGGCATCATGCCCATCAGCTATCTGGACGGGGCGGCGGACGGCATCGTCTCGTACAACGGCGCGCAGTATTTGTACGGTTCCGTTTCCCTGCAGGCGCATAACTGGACGCTGTACGCCCTGGTGTCCTATCAGTTCGTCATCCAGCGAACGGGCGACATCGTGCGGGTGGCTGTCGTCGCCATTGCCGCCGGTATAGGGCTGATTGCCTTAATCGCCCTGCTGCTTTCCTCCAATTTTGCCAAGCGGATCGAGTTCCTCATCCGGCAGATGAAGAAGGTGTCCAAGGGCAACTGGCTCATCGAGCGGGGCGGGACGCAGGCGGATGAAATCGGGCAGCTCAGCCAGGTGTTCGAGGGGATGGTCGCCCAGCTCGAGACCCTCATTCACGACGTGTACGAAAGCCAGCTGGCCCAGCGTGAATCCGAGTTCAAGGCGCTGCAAACACAGATCAATCCACACTTTTTATACAATTGCTTGGACAACATGAATTGGTACGCCATTATGCGCGGGGACGAGCATTCCTCTTATGTCATCACCCAGCTGTCGGATTATTACCGCACCTGCCTCAACCGCGGGCGGAACACCATTACCGTGGAGGAGGAGCTGAAAAACGCCGCGGCGTATATGAATCTCCAGCTGGAGCTGCACGACAACAATTTCCAGTTCGAAAAGGACATCGAGGAAGGGCTGGAGGAATTTGTCACCATCAACCTGATGCTGCAGCCGCTGCTGGAAAACGCCGTCAAGCACGGGGTGGATAAGCTGCGGGACAAGAGCGCCAAACGGCTCATCCGGCTGACGGCCCGGCGGGAGGGCGGGGATCTGCGCTTCACGGTATACAACACGGGGAGCGTCATCCAGCCGCAGGTGCTGCGCAGCGTGTTCGTGGAGAAGACCCAGGGCTACGGCCTGCGCAACGTGGACGAGCGGATCCGGCTGCTGTTCGGCGAGGCGTATGGGATCCGGATTGAGGGGACGGAGGACGGAACGCTGTGCGTTATTACGATCCCCCAGAGAAGGGAGGAAGACCTATGAGGCGGCTGCATGCCCGTAAGGGAATGGCCCTGGCGATGCTGCCGGCGCTGCTGCTGGCCGCCGGAGGCTGCACCAAAACGCCGGTGGCCCCTGTCAGCCGCGAGGCGGCGGCGCTTACCTGGACGATTGTGGACGAGGCGGGCGGCGTCGGACGGGGGGATTTCACCGGCAAGGCGGTGACGGCCGTGTTCTCCGCGCTGGACACGCCGCCCGTCATCACCTACTTGACGGGGGATCAGAGCCTGCTGGTGTCCCGGATGCTGGCGCTCGACGAGCTGCCCGACCTGCTGACCGTGCCGGCCGGCGGGGCGCTGCGCAGCAAAATTATCGGCTCCGGGCGGGTTTGGAATATCCGGGAGCTCTCGGAGACGCTGGCGGACAGCCTGCCGGAGGACATCCGCTGCGCGTATCAGAACAATTCCGGCGAGCTGTTTTCCCTGCCCGGCGGCTATACGGCGCAGGGGTATCGCCCCGTGGCCACCGAGGGGCTGTATGTGCGGCAGGAATACGCGTCCTTGCTGGGAAACCCGGCCATGGACACGCCAGAGAAGTTCGCGCGGGCGCTGGAGGCGTTTGTGCGCCTAGCGACGGAAAACCGGCTTATCGGCAGCGACGAGCTGCTGCCGGTGGTGTTTGGCGAGGAAAACCGGGGGCTGGCCACCGTGGAGCACATCTGCGGCGTGCTCCCCCTCTACCGGGACGGGGAGAGCAGCTACCACCGCATCTTTTCCCCAAAAATCCAGGAGGTCATGCGGTTTTTCGACCGCCTGGACGGGATGAGCGTGTACCGGATTTTTGAGGCGTATTCCGCCGATCGGCTGGCGGAGCTGCTGAAGGCCAACGTATTCGCCTATATCGGGCCCGCCGCTTTTATTGAACGGTTCAACCTGGAGAATCCGCGCCTGCGGTATGTGCCGGCGGCGCCGCCCTTCGCGGCGGACGGGTATCTGGAGGCGCAGAGCCGGCTGGGCTGCTTCGAGACGTTTGTGTCCATGGACTGTGACCGGGCGGCGGCCGCCGCCTTGCTGGAAACCCTGTCTTCCCGCGAGGCCAGCCGCACCTTCCTCTACGGGGTGGAGGATGAAAACTGGGTGCTGGTGGACGGGGAGGTGACACCCCTGAAAAGTACGCGGGACAGCATCCGCGCCAACACGCTGGAGTTCCTGCGGCAGACCGGTATCGCGTCCTTCCCCTTCCTGTCCCGGGACGGGGCACTGAACCCGTATATGCCGACGGCGGGGGAGCGGGCCCGGGACATTGCGGGGGAACGGGTGTATTTCTCCCCGGCGGATTATCACGGGTACTACGTCGCCCAGATGGACAAACGATTGGCCGGCTATTACGCCGAGGTGGCGGGGGCGAGTGTCAGCGCGGCCGACATCGCGGCGCGCATCAAGGCGCTGGAGCCGGGGAAGGAGCCGTTGACCGTGTCCCGGTGAAGGCATAAGAATTCTTATATGCCAACCAAAAAATCGATTATTTCATGCGGGAATTCCGGCAGGTATAATAAAAGCAGAGGCTTATTCATGATAATATGAGGAGGTTATCGCATGCTTGGTTTCAAGAGCAAGGCCCTGTCTCTGACCGCGGCCGCGTCCCTGCTTCTCACCGCCTCTGCGGGCCTGGGCGGGACGGCGCTGGAAAAGACGCCCAGCAGCCAGAACCCGCTGGGCATGACCGCTTACGTCGATGAGTTGTTCGGCGGCAAGGCGCACGGTTGGACGGACGGCAAAAACCCGACCCAGGAAACCCTGCTGGAGGATTTCGCCTGGCGCGCCCAGTATTACGACGCCAACCCCGACTGGGACGGCTTTTACACCTTCAAATACATGAAGGCGAACAGCTGGGGAACCGGGATCGACGAGTACGTGTTTGGCCAGGATTGGCTGCAGACCACGGGGCAGGTCAGCATACAGGGCGGCATCCCGTATTTCATCACCGACGCGAGCGAGGGCGTCGGCGCACTGTGCCTGACGTTTATCGCGCCCAAGGACGGCACCTATAAGATCTTCCCCAACGCCGCCCAGCCCAATGTCCGGGTGATGTACCCCAAGTATTTCCCCGGCGGCGCGGAGTATGGAGACGGGCAGTACGTGCCCGCGTCCAGCACCTTCCAGATGGGGTTCGCCATCCACAAGATGGGGAAGGACGCCGACATGGACACCTATGACCCGGCGGGCTCCACCCGGCTGTATCCCACGGATAAGAATTACGAGCTGCTGACCAAGGAGGTCACGTCCTTTGCCTTCCCCACCCTGACCGGGATCGCGCTGAAGGCCGGCGAACGTCTGCGCTTTGTCATCGATTGCGCCGGCACCGACGGGGTGGAGGACTGGCTGGTGGCCGCCTCGATGTTCCCCATGGTGAAATGCACCGACAACACCCCGCCCACCGCGGGGGATGGCAGCTACACCTGCACCATTGGCAAATCCGTTTCCGGCACGCTGGACGGCGCGGACGAGGACGAGGACGCGCAGCTGACCTATACGCTGAAAACCGACGGCGAGAAGGGGAGCGCCGCGGTGAACGCGGACGGCTCTTTTACCTACACGGCCGACGTGGGCGTGGAGGGCACCGATCGCTTCGTCTACACGGTGACCGATGAAAACGGCGCGGCGGCGGACGGCACCGTCACCATTGAATTTGTGGACAACAAAAAGCCGGCGGCGGGACAGACCGCGTTCGACACGGTGGAGGGGCTGTCCCTCTCCGGTAATTTGCAGTTGAGCGACGCGGATGGCGATTCGGTCGCCGCGGCCCTGAAAACCGATGCGGCCCACGGTGAGTTGGCCCTGGAGGCGGACGGCGCTTTTGTTTACACGCCCGCCGATAGCTATTCCGGTCCGGACTCCTTCGTCGTGACCCTGACGGACGGGAAATCCCCGGTGGACGTGACCGTGACGCTGACGGTGAAAAAGTACGAGCCGCCGGCGGCCGCGGAACAGACGGTCAAGACTGCCAAGGGGACGCCGGTGGAAATCACCCTGTCCGCCGAAAGCCTGCTGGACGGCGGGCTGACCTACGCGCTGAAGGAACAGCCGGTCTCGGGTACGGCGGCGCTGGCGGACGGCAAGGTCACCTATACGCCGGCCGAAGGGTTCACCGGGTTTGACACCTTCACCTTTACGGCCAACGACGGGCGGAGCGACTCGGCGCCCGCGAAGGTTACCATCGCGGTGCTGGGCGAAGGCGTCGGTTCCACCGCCACGCTGATGGACGCCATTGTGGAATGCGGCGGCGATGTGGACAAAAATAAGGTGTTCGACTTCTCCGGCTATGCCTACGATCTGCCCTGGCGGTTCCAGTACCGGGCGGAGGGCATCACCGGGGACATGGATGGGGATTTGAAGTTCGAGACGGCTATCGCCGCCACCCTGTTCGACTGGGGCGGCTATATGCTGCGGGACGGTAACACCTATCCCTCCAACACCATCCAGTCCGCCGGCTTCCTGGGCGGGAAAATGGTCAACGCCATCAATTCCGGCTATATCGCGGACGATCGGAACCCGGTGGCGGCCCTGACCTTCGTCGCGCCGGAGGACGCCACCTATTTCATCACCGGCGGCGAGGCCACGGACCGGATCGGCATCTGGCAGGGACAGGCGAGCGCCAACCCGATTCAGGTCTGGATCGAGGTGGACGGCGCCATGGTCTGGCCGGCGGACGGCCAGCCGCTGAAGCTGAACGATGATTTGGACGCGGTGGCGCTGCCCGATCTGCATATCGCCATGAAGGAGGGGGCCTCCTTACGCTTCTGCGCCCAGGGAACCACCGCCAATGTGGATCACAACAACATTTACCTGGATCCCGCCGCCTATGTCATGGGCCCCTATGACAAGGCGCTGGATCCGGTACCCGATACGCCGGTGCCGCCGGATCCGGAAGGAAACGACTCTTCCGAGCCCTCCGTCCCATCGACGGACAGCTCCGAGACCGAGGCGCCGGCCCCCGACACCGGATCGCCGCTGCCCGCGGCCGCGCTGCTGACAGCGGCGGCGGCCGGAGGGGCGGTGCTGACGCTGCGCGGGCGGAAACGCCGGCCGCTGTAAAGTAAGCGCGGGCCGAAGACTCTGGTATAGAGCCTTCGGCCCGTGTTTTTTCAATTGGCGGCATTGCCCGCAAAGGCCGCGCGTCCCTTTGATGGCCGCGCGGCTTTTTGTGCGGTATAACCGCCAAGACGCCGGCGTCCTCTGGATGGTGGCGCAGCAGGACAGCCCCAGCCTCGGCCTGTCCCCTCTGGACTGCGCCACAGCCAGCCGGGAGTACCTCGGTTCGCTTTGGCAGCTCGCCCGCGATGCCTGACATCGCGGGCGAGCTTTTTGATACGCTATCCCCGGTTGTTCAGTTCGTCTACACAGCGGTGGCAAACCGCCTTCCCATGGAGGAAACGCAGATTTTCCGTGCCGCCGCAGAGAAGGCAGGTGTCTTCATAAGCCCGCAGGATCAGCTGGCCGTCCTGCCGCGACATGGATAGCTTGCAGGAAGGTGCCCAGCCCAGCGCACTGCGATACTCCGCCGGGATAACAACCCTTCCCAATTCGTCCATCACGCGAACAATCTCTTCCTTCATATTGTCACCTCCCTAAATGATGTAAGGCTTATAATTCTTTGCCGAAGATAATGTTACATCATATAATTCCCTTTGTCAACGATAATAGGGTGTATAATTCCCTGAAATTTGGGATATACAACTTATAATGGTACTCGTTGGGAGGGATGCCTAGTGTATGAAGAATTTTTTTCGCTGCGTCTGGCTGAGCTGCGCATGCAAAAGGGTGTCTCAGCCAGAGATATGAGTTTATCTATCGGGCAAAGTGAAAATTATATCAATAAAATTGAGAATAGAAAATCCCTGCCGTCCATGCATGCGTTCTTTTTCATCTGTGAATATCTAGGGGTAACGCCTGCACAATTTTTTGATAAGGACAATCAGAATCCCGCCTTGCTCAACGACGCCCTGTCAGAGATTAGAAAACTGGACGAAGCTTCGTTAGCTCATATTATGGGCCTGGCGAAAGAAATAAACGCGCATAAATAAGAAAAACAAAGGACTAGAAGCTGAAAACGCCTCTAGTCCTTTTTCTATGTTCCGGGCGGCCCTATCGGTTTTCCCAATATTTCCGGTCGAGGCTTCGGTACTGGACGGCTTCCGCCACGTGGGCGGGCAGGATGTCGCCGCCGCCGTCCAAATCCGCGATGGTGCGCGCCACCTTCAGCACCCGATCGTAGCCCCGGGCCGAGAGTCCCAGCCGCTCGAAGGCCGCCCGCAGCAGCCCCTGCGCCTCGCCCGACAGCGGGCAGTAGGTCCGCAGCTTCCCGGCGGGGATGCGGGCGTTGCTGCCGATGCCGGTGCCGGCGTACCGCTGTTGCTGCACCGCCCGGGCGGCGTTGACCCGTTCCCGGATGGCGGCCGAACTTTCCCCCGGCTTGCGGGCCGCCAGTTCGTCGAATTGCACCGGCGGCACCTCGATATGCAGATCGATCCGGTCGAGCAGCGGGCCGGATACTCGGGCCAGGTAGCGGGAGGCCGCGGCGGGGGAGCAGGTGCATTCCCGGCTGGGATGGCCGAAATATCCGCAGGGGCAGGGGTTCATGGCCGCCACCAGCATCAGGCTGCAAGGATAGCTGAGGGTCGCTCCCACCCGGGTAATGGTCACCCGCCCGTCCTCCAGCGGCTGGCGCAGGCTCTCCATGGCCATCCGGTTGAACTCGGGCAGCTCGTCCAGAAACAGCACCCCGTTGTGGGCCAGGGATACCTCTCCAGGCCGGGGCACCGATCCCCCGCCCGTCAGGCCGGGGGCGGATATGTTGTGATGGGGCGCCCGGAAGGGCCGGGCCCGCAGCAGCCCTGTTCCGCCGGGCAGCGTGCCCGCGATGGAATGGATCTTGGTGGCCTCCAGCGCTTCCTCCGGGCTCATGTCGGGCAGGATGGAGGGCAGCCGCTTGGCCAGCATGCTCTTGCCCGACCCCGGCGGCCCGATCAGCAGCAGATTGTGGGAACCCGCCGCCGCGATTTCCATGGCCCGCCGGGCCCCGGCCTGCCCCATTACGTCGGCGAAATCGGGGAGAGGCGCGTCCTCCACCGGCCCCGCCTCCACCGGTCGGGCGGGCGCCAGGGCCGCCTCGCCGTTCAGATGGGCCAGCAGCCCCGCCGTGTCCGCCGCCGGATAGACGGCAATCCCTTCCACGATCGCCCCCTCCGCCGCGTTGGCCGCTGGCACAAACACCTGCTTGAGCCCCGCGTCCCGCGCGGCGATAACCATGGGCAGCACGCCCCGCACCGGCCGGATTTCCCCGGTCAGGGACAGCTCTCCCAGAAACGCGCTTTCCTCCCAGCCGCGTCTGCTCTTCAGCTGCCCGCTGGCCCGCAGCAGGGCCAGGAACAGCGGCAGATCGTAAATGGAGCCCTCCTTTTTGATGTCCGCCGGGGCCAGATTGACCGTGATGCGGCTCACCGGGTAGGTGAAGCCGCCGTTTTTCATGGCCGCCCGCACCCGGTCGCGGGATTCCCGCACCGCCGTCCCCGGCAGCCCCACCACATCGAAACCCGGCAGCCCCTGGGACAAATCGGCCTCCACATCCACCAAAAAGCCGTCGATGCCAAGCAGCCCCAGGCTTTTCACCCGTGCGAACACGTCCATTCCTCCCCATCCGTCGTCACCATCCAGTATACGGATCCTTCCAGATATTTACAAGGAAACGGCCGTGGTAATGCTTCACATTCCCGTGAACTATCGCCACTTAACAAACCGCCCGCCCTTCGGTCTGGCCGAAGGGCGGGCGATGGTTATCGATCGGTATCGGATTTGTCGGCGGGCTTTTCTCCGCAGCTCCCCGCGTGGGGACAGCCGGCGCAGCCGGAGCCGCCGCACCCGGTCTTTCCCTTCTTTTTGCGGATCCTCCAGGCGGCGAGGGAGCCGGCCACCACCGCTACAGCGGCGGCCAGGATGATCCAGTCGGCCGGGGTCATCGGCTTTCCTCCCCGGCCTCACGGGGCTTCCGGCGCAGCAGGGCGGTAACGCCCTTCACGATTTCCACCACCGCGAGAGGCGCCAGAGCGAGCCCCGCCACCGTCCACCAGCCGGCGGCCGGCAGCACGGTCAGCCCGAAAATATCCCGCAGGAAGGGGAACAGCAGCACCACCAGCATCAGCAGGAGGGAGGCGAAGAACGCCCCCACCATGTACTTGTTGGTGTGGAAGCCCACCCGGAACAGGGAGTGGGAGGAACGGGTGTTGAACGCGTGCACCAACTGGGACATGGCCAGGGTGGCGAAGGCCATCGTCTCGCCCAGCGGGATGTTGGCCCCCGCCGTTTCGGTGAACAGCCGCTCGAAGAAGCCTTTCCCCGCCGCCGGCCCCATGAAACGGGAGCCGACGACGTAGGCCACGAGCGCCAGCAGTCCCACCAGCAGTCCCTGCCAGATGGCCGCCGCGCCCAGCCCGTGGGCGAAGATGCTCTCTTCTTTTTTGCGGGGCGGCCGGGTCATCACGTCGTCCTCCACCGGCTCCATGCCCAGCGCCAGGGCGGGCAGACCATCGGTGACGAGGTTAATCCACAGCAGCTGCATGGGCATCAGCGGGCTTTCCCGCCACAGCATCATGGCCCCGAACACCGTAAGAATTTCTCCCAGATTGCAGGAGAGCAGGAAGTGCACCGCCTTGCGGATGTTGTCGAAGATGCCCCGCCCTTCCTTGACGGCGGTGACGATGGTGGCGAAATTGTCGTCCGTCAGGGTCATGTCCGCCGCGCCCTTGGCCACGTCGGTGCCGGTGATCCCCATGGCGCAGCCGATGTCCGCCGCCTTGAGGGCCGGCGCGTCGTTGACGCCGTCCCCGGTCATGGAGACGATTTCCCCCGCCTCCTGCCAGGCCTTGACGATGCGGATCTTGTCCGCCGGCGTCACTCGGGCGTACACCCGGAATTTCCGGATCCCCGCGCGCAGCTCCTCGTCGCTCATGGCGGCCAGCTGCTCGCCGGTCACCGCCTCGTCATCGCTGTGCAGAATTCCCAGCTGCCGGGCGATGGCCGAGGCGGTGATTACGTGATCGCCGGTGATCATCACCGTGCGGATCCCCGCCCCGTCGCACACCTTAATGGCCTCCATCGCCTCCGGCCGCGGCGGATCGATCATCCCCACCAGCCCGGCGAAGGTCAGCCCCTGCTCCAGCTCCTCCGGCCGACAGTCCACCGGCACCTCGTCCAGATACTTGTAGCCGATGGCCAGCACCCGCAGCGCCTGTCGGCCCATTTCCTCGTTGGCGGCCGCAGCCTCCTGCAGCTTTCCGGCCGTGCACCGGTTCAGCAGGATGTCCGGTGCGCCCTTGACGATGGCCACGGTTTTCCCCTCGATGAGATGCACCGTGGTCATCAGCTTCCGGTCGGAATCAAAGGGGATTTCCCCCACCCGGGGATGCTCCGCCGTCAACTCCTCCTTGCGCAGCCCGTGGTGCAGCGCGCAGGCCACAATGGCCGTCTCGGTCGGATCCCCGACGGGGATTTCCGTCCCGTTTTCCTCTCGCACCGTGCCGTCGGTGCACAGCGCCGCCAGCCGCAGCAGCGCCAGTACCCCCTCGGGCACGTCGCCCTCCGCGTCGGAGAGCCTGTCTCCGGCAAACACCTTGACCAGGGTCATCCGGTTCTGGGTCAGCGTCCCGGTTTTGTCCGAGCAGATCACCGATGCGCTCCCCAGCGTCTCCACCGCGGGCAGCCTCCGGATGATCGCGTTCTTGGTCACCATCCGCTGCACCCCGATGGCCAGCACGATGGTCACGATGGCCGGCAGCCCCTCCGGAATGGCCGCCACCGCCAGGGACACCGCCGTCATGAACATGTCAAGCGGATCCAGCCCGTCCAGCAGCCCCACCACAAAGATGACCGCGCAGATAACCAGCGCCAGAATCCCCAGATATTTCCCCAGCTGCACCAGCTTGCGCTGCAAAGGCGTGACGGTTTCCCCCTCGTTTTCCAGCAGTGCCGCGATTTTGCCCATCTCGGTGCGCATCCCGGTCTCCACCACCAGCGCCCGGCCCCGCCCGTAAGACACGGCGCAGCCTGCGTAAGCCATGTTCACCCGGTCCCCCAGCGGCGCAATATCCGCAATCTGTACGCCCGCGTCCTTGAGCACCGGCACCGACTCGCCGGTCAGCGCCGACTCGTCGACCTGCAGGCTGGCGGCGGACAACAGGCGGCAGTCGGCGGGGACGAGATCCCCCGCCTCAAACTCTACCACGTCCCCCGGCACCAGATCGGTGGCCTTCATGCTGGTCAGCACACCGTCCCGCCATACCTTGGCCGCCGGCGCCGACAGGTTTTTCAGCGCCTCCAGCGCCGCCTGCGCCCGGCTCTCCTGAATCACCCCCAGCAGGGCGTTGACCACCACGATGACCAGGATGACGATGGGCTCGGCCCAGTCGGCCTCCCGCCCCTGTAGCGCGTTGTATACGCTCAGCCCCAGGGACACCGCCGCCGCCCCGATGAGGATGAGCACCATCACATCCTTGAACTGATCCAGAAACCGCAGAATCCAGGGCCGCGGCGGCTTTTCATCGAGCTTGTTCGGGCCGTATTCCCGCTGCCGTTCCTCCGCCTGCTCGGCGGTCAGCCCGCTGTGCGTGTCGGACCCCAGCTCGCGGGAGATCGCGGTCAAATCTTCGCTGTGCCAAATCAAGAGACATCCTCCTCAGGCATCAAAAATCTAAAAATCCATGTAGTTCTACCTGCCAGTATACGCCTTTTTTTACACGGATGCAACGGCCCCGCCGCACTCTCTGAGGATTTTTCCGCACCAGCGGATAAGCGCCCGATATCCCTCGTCCAGCGCCGCCCGATCCGCATCGAGAAAGGCCTTTCGCCCGATGCAGGCGGCCAGGATTTCCCGGTCGTCCCCCTCCAGCCGGGGCAGCAGATCCCTGCGGGAAACCGCCCGGTATCCCGCGCGGGCATCGTGCGCCGCCCGCAGCACGAAAAACGCCCCTTTGTACAGCTCCGCCAGCGCGCCGCCGGAAGCCTCCCCGTACAGAAAGCTATGGCAGGCCGCGTGATACAGCGCCGCCGCCCCTTCCCGGGCCGCCTGCCGCGCGTCCGCTGCCGTGAAGGCGGGGAACACGGCCTCCGCTCGCCCGCGCAGCACCCGCACGTCCCCGGCCAGCTGGTAGAGATCCCACCGGGGCCAGTTCCGCAGCTCTTCCTGCCCCGCGATGAAGCCGCAGGCCTTTTCCCCCTCCGGCAGCTCCCGCACCAGCGCCCGGTACCGCCGCAGTTCCTCCACGTCCACCCGGTTCAGCACGGCCACCAGGTCGATATCGCTCTCCTCGGTCGCTTCTCCCCGCCGGTAGCTGCCCTGCAGCCCCAGCAGCACAAGCCGCTCCCCGAACGCCGCCTCCATACGGTCCGCATACGCCTTCAGCCAGCTTTCCAGTTCGATCATGCCGCTCCTCCTTGTCTGTGCCGCCGCCTCATCCGCCGCAGCACCATGTGGCACACCAGCGTCACCAGCGGGAACACCGCCGCCGCCAGTATGCCGATGCGCATGTCCGCCTGATCCCCCGTCACGCCAAGCGCACCAGCCAGCGCCGCCGATACGGAGGAACCCGCGCTGCCGTCCGCCACTACGCCGGTCAGCCAGGAGGAAAAGGAAGCCCCGATGTCTCCCGCCGCCCCCAGCACCGCGAACAGCCACGCCCCCGCCAGGGGGAACCGCTCCGACGCCAGCACCAGCGTCCCCGGCCAAAGCAGCCCCGCCGCGAAGCCGCATACCGCGCAGGCCGCCACGTTCAGCGCGTCGAAGGGGGAAAGGGCCACCGTCAGATAGCAGACAACCGATACCGCCGCCCCCAGTGTCAGCACCCGGCTGATGTCGATTTTTGACCCGTACAGCCCGTAGAGCAGCCGCGCCAGCCCCAGCATCGCCGCGAACCCGCACATGCCCAGCAGATCCCCCGCCACCTTCGGCAGCTCCAGCGCCTTTTCCATGAAGGTGGAGGACCATTGGTTGAGGACGATTTCCGTGCCCGCGCCGCAGAATATTGCCCCGAGCGCCAGCAGGTAAAAGGGGTGGAACAATAGCTGCCGCATCCCCTGCCGCTCCTCGGGCGGCGTCCCCTGCGGAAAAGGCGCGCGCAGGAACATGAAAAAGCAGGTCAGCGGCACCGCCGCCCATAAAAGCGTGATGATTTGCCAGTTCTCCCTGCCCGCGGCATACACGAACAGCGTCGTCAGGATGATGGTGATCACCTGTCCCCAGGCGTAGAAGGAATGCATCAGGCTCATGGCCGGCCCCTTGTCGCCGCCCGGGATGGCGTCGATGATGGGGCTGAGCAGCACCTCCAGCATCCCGCTCGAAAAGGCGAACACCACCGTGGCCAACAGCAGCCCCACGAAAATGTGGCCCGGAAACAGCAGCGGCGCCGCCGCGAAAAACACCAGCCCGAAAAACGCCAGCAGGCAGGCGGGCAGCACAAAGAAGCGGAACCCCTTCTTGTCGATGGTACCGCTCAAGAGGATGTCCGCCGTTACCTGGGCACCGAAATTCACTCCTACCAGGATGCCCAGGTGGATGAAATTGAAGCCGTACAGCCCCATCATGGGCACGAACAGAATGGCGGTCAGATTGGCAATGATCGCCTGCACGAAGGTGCCCACTATGCAGCACAGCGTGGTCAAACGGTACGACGGTTTCATAACGGCCTCCAGAAAAAATCGGTCTTCCGGCCCATCATACAACACCCGCCCCGGATTGGCAAGAGGCCTCCATCAAAAAAGCATGAACGGCCTGTCCGCCGCATATGCTGTAATACGAAACCAAAGGAGGAACGTGTATGCTCTGCAGGATTACGGACATGCATAGCAAAGAGGTCATCAACGTCTGCGACGGCACCCGCCTGGGCTGTGTGGACGACGTGGAGGTGGATACCTGCACCGCCCAACTGGTGGCCATCGTCATCCACGGCCGGCCTAAATGCATGGGGCTGATGGGCCATGAGGACGATATTGTGATCGGGTGGAAGGAGATTGAGGTCATCGGGGAGGAAACCATTTTGGTCAACCACACCATGCCCTGCTGCGAGCCCCGCAAATGCAAAAAACGGGGCGGTATCATGGACGGCATCTTCGGTGGCCGCTGAAAGGGGAGGGACATGACGTCCCTCCCCTTATCTATACCTATCTATACTCTTAATATGCCCCCGCCCGCTTGACGGCGGCCACGATCTCCCGGAAATTCTCCAGGCTGACCGTGTTGGGGATGGAATGGTCGGACGAGAAGATGTAGCCGCCGTTTTCCTTGAGCGCCGGCACCAGCCGCTCGATCTCCGCCACGATGGCCTCCTTGTCGTCCCACAGCACCGCGTTGATTCCCCCGTGGAGCACCAGCCGATCCCCCGCCTCCTTTTTCAGCCGGAGCGGTTCCATCCCCGCCTTGACCTCCAGCGGGTTGAGCGCGTCCACCCCGGTGTCCAGAATGTCGGGGATCAGGGGCATCACGTCCCCGCAGGAGTGCAGATGGGCCTGGAGCCCCTTGGCGTGGGCCCATTCCACCGCCCGCCGGTGAAACGGCTGCAGCAAATCCCGGTAGGTCTGGTTGGAGAAAAACGGCGTGCCCTTGTACCCCATGTCGTCCGGCCAGTAGATTTCGTCGAACACATACCCCGCGTCCCACACCGCGTCGAAGCAGGCGATGCACCGGGACAAATAGGTGTCGAACATGTCCTTCACCCATTCCGGCTCCTCCAGCAGCGCGATAAGCAGGGTTTCGGTGCCCGCCATCCAGCTGTGCGTCACGTCGAAACCGAACCAGAACCCTGCCTGGATCCAACTCCCCTCCGCCTTCCAGCGGGGATACGCGTCCCGCAGATAGTCCCAGGGGATCCGGTCGGGGCTGTACGCCATGCGGGCCTTGGCCTCCTCCCAGGCCTCGGGGGTGCAGACCTTGAAATCCAGGAATTCCGGGGTGGAGTCCTCCTCCTTGAACTGCTTCATGGTCACGCCCCATGGGCTGGTGACGATCTGATACCGCGCGTTGTCCTCCACCACCGTGCAGGGGTATCGGGGGGAGATGTCCACCGAAATCCCCTCCACCTTGTCCACGCCGAAATATTCCCGCCAGTCGGCGCCCGCCGGCATGCCCTCCCGCTGCCAGCGGCTGATGGTTCCCTGCCAGGGGATGTCGGTGATCGGCACCCGGTCCGCCTCTTTGTGCGCGTACATCCGGGAGAACCGCTCTCTCGAAGTCATCGTTTCCATTTTTCCGCCTCCTTGTTTGTTTCAGCATACTCCATTGACAAGCAGGTGAAAAGAGATATAGTTAAAGAGGATTCTTTCGAGATAGGAAACCGCAGTTTTTTGATATAGGAGGCTTCGCCTATGTACGCGACCGACGGGGATTTCGGCCGGGTGCGCCTCACGTCTCATGTCTTTCCCCTGGCCATGCAGGAGGCGGCCGCCTGCTTGAGCGCGGCGGGCTGGCACCGGGTCAACGATCGATACGGCATTTCCCGCCCCGCCGGCGGCGGGGAGTATCTGCTGCTGATTACCGTGGACGGGGAGGGCTTCCTCCGCCTGGATGAGGAGACCCACCCCCTTCTGCCCGGCGGCGTGGCGATCGTGCCGCCCGGCCGCCCCCACGCCTATGGCGTTCCCCCCGGCGGCGTGTGGGAGTTTTACTGGCTGCATCCCGCCGGCGGTGCGGCGGTGCGGCTGCTGGAGTATATCCAGGCCCGCCTGCCCGCCGGTCGGCCGCCCTTCCTCTCGCCGGTGGATACCGCCCCCTATGCCCGGGAGATCGAGGAAATCCTCCGCCTGCAGGCGGAGGAGCCGGGCCAGTTTGAAGTGGGGGCCTCCGCCTGCACGGCGGCGCTGCTTTATCGGCTGCTGCGGGACGCCGCCGGGGCGGGGGAGGAGAGCCGGGGCCGGATAAGCCCGCCCATCATCCGTCTGATGGAGGCCCGGTATGCCGAGCCGCTGCCCGTGCGGGAGCTGGCCGCCCGTGCCTATCTGTCCGAGGCGCATTTTATCCGTAAGTTCCGGAGGGAAACCGGCTATACGCCCCATCAGTATCTCAACCGCGTGCGGGTGGCCCGGGCCGGTTGGCTGTTGCGGTTCACCGATAGAACCGTGGCCCAGGTGGCCCGGGACGTGGGGTTCCGGCAGAGCAGCCGGTTTATCCAGCTGTATAAGGCGATTACCGGCCGCACCCCGGGGCAGGAGCGGGGCTAGGCCGTTCGCATCCCCAGCACACCCAGTAGGTGGAGCGCCTGAACGCAGTCCCGGAAGCCCTGGCGGTACAGCGCGCCCTGAAGCAGGCCCGCCGCTTTGCCCTCCGCCTCCAGATAGTCGCGGAGGTTGAGGCAGTCCCCGCCGCTGATGGACAAGTCCTCCTCGTGGTTCACAATCGGGTCGATGCGGCTGTACAATTCCCGGCTCTGTTCCCAGGCCATGGCGTACTCGCCCTTCTGCCGCAGAAGATCATCCATCACCTCGCCCAGCCGGTTTTCCAGCAATTCCTCGATATCCGCCGTAAAGCTATGCATGGTTTTTTCTTCCTTTCCTGTCGTTGTCCAGCCATGCTTGAAAGAATCGGCGGCATATGGTATCATATTTATGCCTCCTGTTCTTTTGAACATGGCTGGTGTGTGAGGAAGCGGTGTACATCTTTCAAGGGGATGCACCGCTTCCTTCATTTTTCGTTGGCTAAAAGCAGCAGAACCGCTTCTCGTATAGTCTCCGCCCGGGTGATGCCATGCGCCTTGCTATAAGCAAGCAGGCGCTGGTTGTCGCTGTCTGTAAACCGGACTTTTACTTCAACGCTTTTGGGGTTGGCTGCTTTTGGCCGGCCGGTCCTGGGACTCATTGTATCACCTCACTTTTGAGGCCCCGAAAATATTGTACTATTCGGGACTCAATAAGTCAACGACAAAATCAAATACAGCAGCAGAAGTGGTAAAATTTCACATTATTCTATCGGGGTTGCTGTTGGTATGCGGGCTAGAATCCTGCGTCCCTGTCTGCGCCTGTAAGCCGCCCGCACCCCTTCTTTCTTTTTCGTACGTGAAAAAGAAAGACCTGCTAAGAAAAGTCAAGTAGAAAAATCAAGGTAAGACTGGATTGAAAAAGGCCACACCAAACTAAGCCGCTT
>ERZ856578.1458-NODE-1458-length-44418-cov-22.052412_pt1 | contig 44418 bp, 43 predicted proteins | sample MGYA00514384_ERZ856578 | MGnify/ENA primary metagenome ERZ856578 (study PRJEB29103, sample SAMN06111958) | human gut metagenome | biome: human gut; feature: ankylosing spondylitis patient; material: healthy_person | host: Homo sapiens | place: China:Hangzhou...
AGTTTGAAATTGGTGCTGACCGACTTTCTCAAAACAGTATGCCCAAGATATTCCTGTCTGCTTAAAATCGTTCTAATGGCAGATATGCCCCAAATATAAGGGTCTGCAAACTTAATCCCGTTGTACTGTTCTGGGTGATATTCCTTTGCATATGCGGCAGGAATTAAAACCTTTTCTTCGGTCAGTATTTCCGCTATGGCTCGTGGACTTTTGCCCTCATTTGCAAGCAGAAAGATACGCTTTACCACCTCAGAAGCCACAGGGTCAACAACAAGCGTCTGCTTATCGCTCGGCAATCGGTTATATCCATAAGGGATTGAACCGCTACAACGCTTTCCGTCTTTCATTCGGGCATCAAATACAGCCTTGATTTTATTGCTCGTGTCTTTGGCATAAAATTCGTTCATAATATTCAAAAACGGAGCAAAATCATTATCCGAAGCGTTGTTGCTGTCAATGCTGTTGTTGATTGCAAGGAAACGGACATCTTTCTGCGGAAACAAAATTTCCGTATAAAAGCCGACTTGCAGATAGTTTCGTCCTAATCGGCTCATATCCTTAACAATCAATGTTCCGACATTGCCTGTTTCAATTTCCTTAATCAACGCTTGAAAGCCGGGGCGATTGAAATTTACACCCGAAAAACCATCGTCAGTAAAATGGCGGATATTCTCAAAGCCATTCCTACGGGCATAATCTTCGAGGTATTTTTTCTGATTGGTAATGGAATTACTCTCGCCATTCAGGTCATCATCTCTTGATAATCTCTCATAAAGTGCTGTAATTTTTGAAGTCCTTGACATTCTCTTAACCTCCTTTCATATGTATTTTTCAATTTAGGACAGCTAATTTTATCGTCCTATTAAAGTATAGCCCTCCGGGGCAAGCTCGATAGCCGTGACCGTTTCGCCGTAGTTGGCGGCCCATGCGTCAAAATGCTGGAAGCCCTGCTCCTGCAACGCTCCCATTTGCAAGTACCGCTGAATAGTGTATAGCTCCACCATGCTGTTAGAGATAGGCGTACCGGTGGCGAACACCACACCCCGCCCGCCGGTGATCTCGTCTAAGTACCGGCACTTCATGAAAAGGTCGCTGGACTTCTGTGCTTCCGTCTGTGCAATACCGCTGACATTCCGCATTTTGGTATAGAGAAACAGATTTTTATAGTAGTGGCTCTCGTCGATGAACAGCCGGTCAACGCCCAGCTCCTCGAACGTGACCACATCGTCCTTGCGGCTCTGATCGTTCAGCTTGTCCAGCTTATTCTGCAAGCCTTTGCGGGTCTTTTCCATCTGCTTGATGGTGAAGTTCTCCGCCTTGTCCGCTTTTGCCTCCCGGATGCCCAGGATGATCTCGTCCATCTGCTGCTCCAGAATGGCACGCTGCCGCTGGATACTGACGGGTATCTTCTCAAACTGACTGTGTCCGATGATGACGGCGTCGTAATCGCCGGTGGCGATGCGTCCGCAGAACTTCTTGCGATTTTTTGTTTCAAAATCCTTTTTCGTGGCCACCAGCACATTGGCGGCAGGATAGAGCTGCAAGAACTCGCTGGCCCACTGCTCCGTCAGGTGGTTTGGCACCACAAAGAGGGACTTCTGGCACAGGCCCAGCCGCTTGGATTCCATAGCCGCCGCCACCATCTCGAAGGTCTTACCCGCACCCACCACATGGGCCAGCAGGGTATTGCCGCCATAGAGGATGTGGGCGATGGCGTTCACCTGATGCTTCCGCAGGGTGATCTCCGGATTCATGCCGGAAAAGTTGATGTGGCTGCCATCATATTCACGGGGCCGGTTGCTGTTGAACAGAATGTTGTACGCCTTGCAGATCTTCTCCCGCCGCTTCGGGTCTTTCCAGATCCACTCGGCAAACGCTTCCTTCAAAAGCTCCTGCTTGCCCTGTGCGATGGCGGTCTCCTTCTTGTTCAGCACCGCCACACGCCGCCCATCTCTATCATATTGATAGTCGAAAATGCGGATGTCTTTCAGGTTCAGACTGCTCTCGATGATCTCATAGGCGCTTGCCCGCAGCGTGCCATAGGTATTGAAAGCCTTGATATTGCTCTTATCCTTGCTCTTGCCCTCAATGCGCCACTCGCCGGTGATCTGGGAGTAATGCACCTTGATATCCCACCGTGCACGGCGGGGCGTGTCCAGCGTCTCAAAGATGAACTGCCGGATATACTCCGGATTCAGCCATGTGGCACCCAGCCGCACGGAGATCTCACTGGCGGTCAGGTCTACGGGCTGTACCTTTTCCAATGCTTCTACATTGGGCTGGTACTGCGGCTCCGATTCTGCTTTTGTCCTCACCTCTGCCAGCTTCCGGCGCACATTTCCGGACAGGTACTCGTCGGCGGGCAGGTATTTCTCGCCGTCCTTTTCCCCGTAATCAGGGTTCAGAAAGACAACGCCCTGCAAGTCCGCGAACAGACTATCCTCGCCCTTGCCAGTGAGCTGCCCCATATACGCCATATCTACGCGGGCCTTCTCCCCGATGGACAGGGCCAGCGCCTCCACCGCCGTATCTACTCTTTCGGCAGGCCGGTGACTGCGAACGGTACGCTTAGTGAACAGGTCGGCTTTCCGCTTCAATCCACCCTCCTCGTCCAGCACCTCCAGCGAACACAGCAGGAAATAGGAGCTATCCTGGTCAAAGGCGATGGCGTTGCCACGGGAGTTGATCAGCCCATACTCCCGGGTAAATCGGTCATAGAGGTCGTTCAATTTTGCCTGCTGCTCGCGGATGCTGCTCTCCGGATAGTCCTCGGTCTGATACTCCAGCAGCGTCCGCACACAATCCCGCAGGCCGATCATGCCGCGGATACGGCTCTCGGCGGTCTTGGACACCTCCACCGGATTCATGCGGCTGTTCTCGCGGTAATAGAGCTTTCTGTCCACCAGCGTGTAGGAGAAATTGCGGACGGTGGGGTCTGCCTCGATGGACTGATCCTCGCCCTCCAGTTCCTCCTCACGCTCATAGGTGGTAATTTCACCGTGGATATTCTGCACGGCGTTGGCAAGGAGACTGTCCAGCGGCTGGTTGGGGAACGGCGTACAGGTGGGTTCCGGGCCATACGGTCCCGATACCATTTTCATCTCGCCCAGCACCATATCCGGGTGGTCGAGGAAATAGCGGTTCATGGTGATACCGTCGTCGTTCGTCCCCAACTGCACCCACTCTGGCTCAATGTCCACCATGCGGTCACGCTTTTGCAGGAACAGAATGTCCGATACCACCTCCGTACCCGCTGCCGCCTTGAAGGTATCGTTGGGCAGGCGGATCGCGCCCAGCAGCTCCGCCCGCTGCGCGATGTACTTCCGCACATTGCCGGTGCGCTTATCCATGGTGTAGCTGGAGGTGACGAACGCCACCACGCCGCCCGGCCTCACCTTGTCCAGCGTCTTGGCGAAGAAGTACTCGTGGATGGACAGGTTCAGCCGGTCATAGCGCCGATCCTGCACTTTGAACTGGCCGAAAGGCACATTGCCCACAGCTACGTCAAAGAAGTTGTCGGGGAAATTCATCTTTTCATAGCCACGCATGGAAATGCTGCTGCGAGGGTAGAGCTGGCGGGCAATGCGGCCGGAGATATTGTCCAACTCCACGCCGTAGAGCTTACTCTCTGTCATGCTATCCGGCAGCATACCGAGGAAGTGGCCGATGCCGCAGGCAGGCTCCAGCACGTTGCCCTGCCGGAAGCCCATCTGTCCCAGCGCGGCATAGATGCTGTGGATCACCACAGGCGGCGTGTAGAAGGCGGTCAGCGTGGACTCCCGCGCTGCGGCATATTCCTTCTCAGTCAGCAGGCTTCTCAGTCCCTCGTAATTGTTGTGCCTTGGGTCAAAGCAGTCCGCAAGGCCACCCCAGCCCACATATTTGGCCAGCACCTCCTGCTCCTCCGGTGTGGCAGGACGGTTCTCCGCCTCCAACTGCTTTAAGAGCCGGATAGCCGCCACATTGTTGGCATAGCGCTGGCTGGGCGGCGCTGCGCCCAGAGCATCGTCGGTGATACGGTAGTTGACGCCGCCCGCGAACAGCGGGGCGGCGGCTTCCAGCCGTTCTTTTTTTCTCGGCAAGGTAAACGCGGGCGGCATCGCCGCCTGTCCCTGCGGTGCTTCCTCCTCTCTCTGCTGTACCTGCGGCAGCGGGGATATTTCTTGCTCCTGTGCCGGTTCTGCCGCAGGTGTAGGCTCTTCCGTGGGTACTTCTTTCTGCTCTGGCTCCGGCAACTCTTGGTCATGCCAGTGGTTGAACAAACTAAATATGCCGTTAACATATTCGGAAAGCTGCTCCTTCGCCTGCTGGCAGGAATCATAGTGCCGGTCGCCCTCGTCCATGCCTTCCAAATAGGATGTCAGGGCTTCCAGCATTTCCGCCGCTTTTGCCTTATCCGCCAACTGCTCCTCAATGACGGGAACGGCATCATAGTAGTCCACACCCTTGGGGTACGGTCTCGACACATCGTCCGGTGCGTCGGAAAAGCCGAAATATATCGTCCTTGCCAGCTCTCGCAGCTCATACTGCGGTATTTTTGCCACGGCATCCTCGCCGGGGAAGCGTTTCTGCGCGATAAGCCTTTCATACTCCTTGACCACATTGGGGATGGTCAGCGTGACCTCACCGTACCGCTTACCGGCATATTCCCGCTGATAGGTCAGTCCCTTAGAACTTCTCGTATAGTCATATCCGTCGCGCCCGCCGCCGCTGTACTCACCAAAACAATTTTTGATGAATTTCTGCTGTTCCTCTTTTGCGTGGGGGTAACAGAAGAAGGAATACACCGCCAGTTGGCTGTCCACGGAATCCGCAAGAAAGAACTGGTCGATCTCATCCTGCGTAATGAACATTTTGCACCGGCGCACAAAATCCGGCTGCGCCGTGAAGCTGCGTTCCGGCAGATCAAGCCCGTCCAGCACAAGCCCGATCCGGTGCGTGTTATAGTCGCTTACGCGAAACCGCATGATGCTGCGATCCTGCTCGTATGCGCTCAGAAAAGTGTGGTATTCCTCGGCTAAGGCGGCAAGGCCTCCATTGCGCCCGGCAAAGTCCACCATATCTTTGCTCAGTTCCGGGTAGCTTTTGCGCTGCTGGTGGATGGCCAGCGTATCCGGAAACAAGCCTCGTGCAAGGCCCTTTTCGCCGAGGTCACGGGCGGTGAGCAAAAGAGCGCCCATCGCTTCATGCAGCACTTTGTCCTGAGCCTGTGTCAGTTCAGCAGCAGACAGATAAGTGCCGCGCTCCAGCAGCTCCACTATCCGCGCCGATGCCTGCTCCCATGTCACCGTAGTGCGGCAATAGCCGGTGCGAACACTGTTGCCCTGCGCCAGATGGATGCCATCCTCCATAAACCACACGGCATACTTGTGCCCATCATACTCGATGCCGCGCCCGTTGTCCGTACCGAACTCCCGCCGCAGAAACGCCGCGCAGTCCGCCTCCGGCCATTGCCGCGTATAGAACACCGCGATCCGCTCCGCACTGCCGCGGCTGTTGCCCGCCGTGTACAGCGTCTGGTCGATGACCGTCTGCGGCACTGGGCGGGTGGGGAACAACTCACCCGTTCGCTGCGTCTCCGGCACTCCATAGACCGCCGTGCCGCCGCCCATGCCAAAGAGGGACATTTGCTCCGCCATCACCGGTGCGTTCTGCAAGCCCAGCTTGATCTTGTATTCGCCGCGCTCTATGAGGCTTTCGGTCATTTCCGTGAGCACGCCCCACGAAAAAACGGATTCCGCTGTGCGGGAGAGATAGCTGCCCTCCCACATCAAGAGTCCGTCTTCTTCGGCGTGGTAGCCAACCCGGACTTTATCCGCGCTGGCCAGCACCTCAACCCATATATCGTTGTAGCTGTTTTTCAGAAATTTCGTGCGTGTCGCAATATCCCTATTGGTCTGAAAATACGCAAAAATCTCCTGCCGGGTATGCTTGCGCCCACCGTCGTCCAGCAGGATCGCTTTTATGAGGTGTGCATCTAAAAACGCCGGAAGCTCTGCGCTCCCGGCGTTTTCGTCTGTGCTATTCAGTTGTAAATCAGGTCGCTGAGCACCAGTTCCTCCGCGCTGTGCCGGAGATTGTTCATCAGCCCCGTCCAGCGCTGGGGATCGGCGGCCTTCAGATCCTCCGTCACGCCCTCCGCCTGCGCCGTCTGGGTCACGATCTCCGTCACCATCCGCTGTGCCGATTCCTCAATCTCCGCCAGATGTGTCGCCAGTTTGCCGCTGGTCTTGAGGTTGGTATACAGCACCCGGCGATGCTGCTTCAGGTACTGCCTCCGCAGCTCCGCGTACTTGCCCAGATGCACCGACGGCTCCTGCGGCAGCATCAGGTTGGGCAGGCGAAAGCCCTCCTGTATCCGATAGGTCACTTCCATGTTCCGCGCTCCTTTCTTTTTCGGCGTTATTTTGCTCTTTGACAGCATCATAGCCGATTTGTGCATCCTTTGCAAAAAATTGCTCCCGCCGCGCCTGCATCACCGTGCGGCTGATCTCCCGCAGACCCATCTCCGCAATATCGCTGGTGGCGATACCCAGTGCATTGATCGTTGTGGGGGTATCAAAGGAATAAATACCCTCAAAATCCTCCGGCAGCAGGTAGGCCATGGCAGGCAACGAAAGGCGGGTCATCAACATATAGGCAACGCTGCTTTGCAGCGCCCGCCTGTATGTGACCTCTGCATTCAGCATGTCCAGCTCCTCCAGCATACTGCCATCCCGGCAGTCCAGCAGATCCCGCAGATAGTCCGGCACATTGTCCGCCACGGCATTGCGGCTGGCAGACAGTATGGCATCCGGCAAATTATCCTTTTCGGGCAGTGTACCAAAGGTGGCCTCCAGCGTCTCGATGACCGGCTCCGTATAGGCCGGTTCCATCGACCAGATGGGAACGGGCCGCGAGATGCGTGTGGCATGGGTGTCCGTGATGTCAAAGTAGTGCTTCAGACGCCCTTTTCCATGGGCTTCATCCATGACAGCAATACCGGTAGCCCCGGCGTTGACCCACCGGCCAAACCGCCGGTTCCATTTTTCCAGCTCCAGCACCGCCGTGGCATTGGGACGCTGGGCGTAGATCAGAACCTGCTCGTCAAACGGACATTTGTAGTTATAGCACGCCGCACGCAGGAAACCCGTCCAGCTCTCATAATCGCCGGTCAGCTTTGTCAGTGTGCGGCTATATAACTCCGTGATAAATTGAAATTTACTTGCCAAGGCATTGCCTCCTTCCTCAAAAATATTGGGAGTATTGGATCTCGATTACCGTGCTTCGCCCCGTTCTTTCAGCTTTTGCAGTCCCTTCAAGAAGCTCGGCACTTCCTGAAAGCCCACAGCATCCACATAGTAAGCATTTCTCTTGCTGCCGCGCTTGACCACGATCACATCGCTCTCAGATAGAGAGCGCATTTGTCGGTAGAAAGGCCGCGTATCCGCATTGTGCTTCCGATATAACTCCTCCAGCGTCATGTTGGGGGCCAACACCCCGGCAAAGGCTTTGCGGTAATGGGCAGCGCGCAGCTTGCCTTTAGCGTTCTCATATCGCATAAAGGCGTAGTCCACCTTGGCCACGTTGTCGATCTGATATATCTCATAGCAGCCCGCGTCCGCTGGCTGCTGTATTGGATCAAGCGGCTCATACACCGTGCCTGTCCGCTGTGCCATCTCCGCAAACTCGCAAATATGATAGACATTACTGCCGACCAACGTGTGGTAGTCGTCGATATAGGTACAAAGCCGTATCACGCTGCCGCCATCCAGCCGCGTCATGACGATGCTGCCCCCGTCTGGGATGTAGAACAGCGTATTGTACTCCGCATCAATAAAGCGAATCCGGCGTTTGCTCTTATCCGGCTCCGGAAAGGCGATAACGCCCATGATATTTACCGGCTCACGGTCTGTCATCTTTCTTCACCTCGCTCCTTTTTCTGTGCAGTACGGTGCTGCTCGTACTCTTCCGCTTTTTCTTTGGCCCAATCAGGCAGCTTTTCACGGTCAGCGATACCGAGAATATCCGTTCTGTCCCACCGGCATCTTTTGCCAGAATACAGTTCTTCAAAATAAATTGCGCGTCCGCGGGAGCTGGGAGAACAGCCAAAACCACCCAGCGCATATCCGAGCTGGCAGTCCGCAGTGCGATACTCCGGCGCAAGACTGGCGGGGCGGATGATCACCAGTTTTCCTTCCAAGGATTCATCCGAGCATGGCAGGCAATATTCCCGTCCTAAAACAGTTACAGGCATCGCACGCTCTGCCTGAAATGCCCTCACCTTCTCTGTCTGCTCCTGCAAGCGCTGCAAGAACACGTCCATGATCTCAACATAGCTCTCACTGCCGATGGCCTCCGAAAAGCGCTCATTGCCCAAAAAGTCGTAATCCTGATAGCAGGTCATGTAGGTGGTATCTCCCGGATTATAGCCGATCAACATTGTCGCGCCACCCATGCGAAAGGATTGCATGATCTCATAGTCACCAGCCATCCGCGCAGTTTCTTTGTCAGCCATATCGTCTTACCTTTCCTTACCCTTTGATAATCTCTGTTTTGTCTCGTGCTCCTTGTTCTGCCGGTACTCTTTTTGCTCCTGATACTCGCTTCCTGCCCTTTCACAGAAGTCCTCGATCATCGCCGCACGGTCTGCTCCGTAATGTCCCCAGAAGAAGTTGGGCGGCCCATCTTCGTCGTTCTTGCAATTGCGCTGCCAGGTAACAAACGGGGCAGGCGCTTTCGGGTGTTCGCCCAAAGCAAATTCGGCGTTTCCCACGCACACCCGCGCCGTAATCTTATAGTCTGCGTTGATGATCTCACCAATGACATAGCTGCCGCTTTCCAACTCCATGGTGTAGCTGCCGTTCTGTGCCTGCTGCGCCTTCACCGGCATGGCGGGTACACCGCAGACCAGATCCGGCTGCATGACAAACTGTGACCTTGCGCCCAGCAGCTCCCTCGGAAGCGCCGATACCGGCAGATATAGTTTTTCTTTCCCCATGACCTCATATCGCAGCAGGAAATCGTCCACCGGATAGTAGATACTCATAACAGGGTCTTTGATATGCCCCTTCGCCGTCGTCGCGTTCCTATATCTGGCATTGTCCAAGTACCATTGCGGCTCGGCTCCCGGCGTATCCCAGCCAAACATGGAACCTGCCATCATGGCAGTTTCCTGAATATCCGTAATGCCGCGCCGCCGGTTATGGCTGTCTGCGATATCACGGTTTTCTGCGCGATTCCCGGTGTCCCACTCCGAGCGGTAGTAGCCACGCACGCCGTGTTTAAGTACGACAAGCTGCCCGGTGGAGGGCAGCGTAGAAAGGCAGGTATCGGGCAATTCATTTCTGCGCATTTGTTTCCTCCTCATCTTGCTTGCTCCTGCTGCCGTCTGCGGTGCCAGCCCTCCAGCAGCTTGAGAATGACCTCCTCCATCTGCTTGGGGGTATAGCTGGCAGGGAAGTACCTTTGCAGCCGGTCGCTGCGGATGGTCACCTTCCGCTCCAGCGGCTTTTCCTCCCGCATGATGAGGTCGATGATGTTGTTCTCCAGCTTGCCCTCCGCGCTGATCTGCTTGAGCCGCTGGGCCTGATTCACGGAGGGCGATACCTCGTCCCGTTCCATGAGGAACTGGAGGTAGGTCTGTTCTTTCTCGGTCAGGTGGGAGATGTAGTCGGCTGCTGGAACGAATTTCAGCTTTCCCGCGTCCACCGCCTCCATCAACGGCGGAATCAGGTTTGTCAGGCGGATATAGCGTTGGATTTGCATTCGGCTCTCATTTACTTGTTCCGCCAAAATCTCCACAGAAAAGCGCCCTTCAAAATTCTGCCCAACTTGGGCAGAATTCTTTGCAGGTCGGCCTGCACTCCGTTTCATAGCGTCCAGCTTCAGCTTATACGCCCTTGCTTTCTCGCTGGGCAACAGGTTTTCCCGGTTGATGTTGTAGTCCACCACCAGAATGTCCGCGTCCTCGTCGCTGTAATCCCGCACGATGACCGGGCGGGTGTCCAGCCCCACCACCTTGGCACAGTAGTCGCGCCGATGGCCGGATATAATCTCATACCCTCCCTCGCTGCGGGGGCGGACGATCAGCGGCTCGGCAATGCCGGTGCGCTCGATGCTGTCCATCAGCCGCACCAGATCGGCGCTGGGCCGGTCTACGGAGTACGGCTGCCGCGCATAGGGAAATATCTGCTCCGCCGGAACAATCTGTACCCGCTCCTGCTGGTCGGCTTCCCGCTCTGCGTCTGTTTTGAACAGATCATCGTACCGGGTCAGCTCTATGCCGTTTAATTTGCGGGCCAAGCTGCAACACCTCCTTCGTCAGCGCGGCATACGCCTGTGCCGCTTTCCCCCCTGGGTCATGCTCATAAATGCTGGTTCCTGTGACGCTGATCTCCGCCACGCGGATAGAACGGGGTATCTCGCTGGCGAATACTCGGCTGCCGTAGTTCCTGCGTAACTGCTCACTAATTCCCTTAGCCAGCGTGGTGCGGCTGTCCATCATGGTCAGCAGGATACCGTCCACCGTCAGGTGGGGATTGATCTGCCGTTTGACGCGGGCAATGGTACGCATGAGCTGTTCCAGCCCTTTGGCGGCCAGATACTGCCCCTGCACCGGAATGATAACGCTGTCCGCCGCGGTCAGTGCGTTGATGGTCAGCATCCCAAGCGAGGGCATACAGTCGATGATGGCGTAGTCATAGGCCGGTGCCACCGTGGACAGATACTGCCGCAGCACCGTTTCCCGGCTCATGATGTTTACCAGCGTCACCTCCAGTCCCGACAGCTCAATGTTGGCGGGGACAAGATCAACCCCGGACGCATGGTGCAGAATCCCCTCGCCGGGTGCGATGGGCTCCTCGTTGACGGTCTTGGTCATCAGGTCGGCCAGTGTGGGAGAAAGCTCGTCCGGCTGCCGCCAGCCCAGCATTTGGGTGAGATTGCCCTGGGCGTCGGCGTCCACCAACAGGACTTTCTTGCCCTGCTGGGCAAGGCCGACACCCAAGCTGGCAGCTGTGGTGGTTTTCCCTACGCCGCCCTTCTGATTTGCCAGTGCGATGGTTTTCAAAAGCACACCTCCATTTCGTGCAACAAAAAAAGAGCCTTTCGGCTCTTGCTCTGACAGTATTCTGTTCTACCCGCTTCCGCCGCTGAGGTCATGGCCCACCATCAGCGCGTAGTGGTTATCCATGGTCAACGGCGCGTTATACAGCGCAGTCAGCAGATATGGCTTCACATGGCGCACCTCGGTGGTGTTCTCGTTGATCCGATCCAGTACATACAGCAGATGTGCTCCGGTCAGCTTCAGCAGCCTTGAACGCACTACCTCCGCTGGCAGCTCCTCTCCCGCCACGCGAATGGAGGACTTGGTAGAGCACACGGTATCCAGCATCAGGCTCACCAGCTCATCCAATCGCTCGCGGTCGGCGTTGGTATAATTTGACAGGTAATCGTAGCTGATGTTTTCCCTGATCTGCTCGCTGTATATCTTCCTCCGTTCCATTCTGTCCTTCTGCGTAGATCTATCCTCGCGCCAGAAGGAAGGGAAGGATGTAAGAACATCCGTATTTTGTTTCTCTTTACTTTGTTCTTGTATATTTAATTGGGCGGGCTTTTCCTGTTCAGGTTTTACCAGTTCTGGAAAAGCCCGTTTAGGTGCATCGGCAGATTTTTCCGCCTGAACGGGATTTTCCCGTTTAGGAGCATCTGCCTGCCGCGACTGCTCCAAAATGGTGTATTCGATGCTGCCCAGCGTTCCGTCTGCGCGGCGTTCCCGCTTCCGCACGATGTACCCCGTGCCTTCCAGCTCCCGCACCGTGGTACAGATGCTGTCCACACCGTCCTTGCAGATACGCGCCAACCCCTTGGTGGTGTAGTCCCAGTCCTCCGGCAGCGACAGCATCAGGGACAGCAGTCCCTTTGCCTTCAGCGACAGTCTTTTGTCCCGCAGGTGCTGGTTGGACATCACGGTATAGTTCCGCGTTTTCTCCACTCTGAATACAGCCATGGGCGTTCCTCCTTTCCATTTATTCTATAGGAAAAGAGGCGATTCACACCGCCTCTTTTTTATTCACCGTATTGGTAATTTCCTTATTTAGTTTCAACCTCATCCACCATTCCATCGTTCACTCTCACTATAGACTATAGAATTCCTCGTTGCGTAACCATTAAAAATGCAATAGAATTGATACTATAACTAACTTAAACTGGGAGGGATTCATATGTTAGCAGTAGGAATCGTGCGTACTTTTCTTATTTCGAGTGTTTCTGTTGTGGTAGTTGCACTCGTCCTTATCGGTATTGCCTTTTGGCGTATATCCAAGCGCCCTAAGACCGGAGTAAGCTCCTCAGAAACAAACGATTCTGAGTACCTCATATATTCAAAAAAGGGCTATGTTTTACGGATATGTTATGCCATTTGTGTTGCCGCAGACTATATCCTTATCATTTTGGAAATTGCAGCAACCGGCCTCAGCGCATACATTGCCTTAACTCCCGGCGCAGAGACATACCCCATTGCAGTATTGCTAATTATCTCGTTTATTGCCTCTACCTTCCGCAACGCACTTAGTCTCAAATATTTGCGAAAAGCATACGCCGAAGCTTTTCGCATTCTGGAATTTGCGGTTGACGCATATCGTATATCTGACAAAACCGCTGAGGATAAACATAAGCTTCAGCAGGAGAATGAACGCGCACAGCAAGTAATTGCATCCTATAACGAGTAGGCTGTATTTTCTCTACAGGTAAACTAAAAATTCAGATGCATCCGAAGAATATTCATTGCACCTTTGTATCTGACCAATGTAAATGAGTGGTTCCGACCAAATTTTCTTTTTATGTCGTATTTCGTTTTCTTTTCGATGTTTCGGCTTTTCGCCGTCAAAAACATCAAATCTTTGAGGTGAATACACACCGCATGAGGTGGGCGTGAACCTGAAGGAGGGCTACAACGGCCACCTGACCTCCCGTGAGGCCGGTTCCGTGGGCGGCCAGATGGTCAAGAAGATGATCGAGTCCTACGAGAAGAACCTGTAACGCAGGCCATACGCAAACCCCCCGGAGGAGGCGGCCCAGCCGCCCCCTCCGGGGGGTCCTGTTCAGCAGCTATACATCCGCAGCAGAAGGAGGCCCTGCGGGGCCTCCCTCTGCCGATTCAGGCTTGGCGCAGCTTCTTCTGCCCCAGACGGCGCAGCTTCCGCACGTCCGCCTCCGTCAGCGCCACCGGATAGCAACGGGCCAGCAGCGTGGCAATGCGTCTCTCCCGCCAGCCGTACTCCGAGTAGCGCAGCAGATCCTCCAGGAGCTCCTCCGGCACAGCGGCCAGCTCCTTGTCCGTCAGCATTTTTCATACGCTTCCTTTCGTCTTTGCGGAGCATCTCTGCCTGATTTCTCTTTGATTATATAATCGAACGATAAAAATTTCAATGGGTTTTTACCATTTTTTGTGAATTTTTCCCATGCCAGAACGCAGGGGAACAGAAGCCCACGGCCCATGACGGGAATTTTTGCTGACAAAGGTGAAAAGCTGTGGTATACTGGAGACACTACATCTTAGGAGGTACGTATGCGTATCAACTGGTTCAAGGATGAAAACAATCTGGTGTACATCAATGGGGCCACGCAGCTGGCGGAGTTGGAGCGGACGCTGCACTTTCCGGGGCTGGAGGAGGCCGCCAACGAGCTGCGGAAGCATCCCACACCGGAGGGCTTCACCATCAAGGGGCATGGCCGCACCAGCGGCCGTCTGTTCGTGCCGGATCTGGCCTTCGGGGAGCATATCCAGATGGGGGAGAACATTTTCTTCTTCATGGGCGAAATGCAGGAGTGCTATGTCATCTACTGGCTGGATGCGCCGGTAGTGGCGGAATAAACGGACATACAAAAAGACCGCCGGGATGTCTCCGTGAGACATCCCGGCGGTCTTTTTTCACAGCTTCTCCTGTGGCAGCTCCAGCAGCACGGAGGCGCAGAACATTCCGTCTCTCGGCTCCAGTCGGCACACGCCGTGGTACTTCTCAGCGATGCTGCGGACGGAGGCCGTCCCCAGCCCCAGTCCGGCATGCTTGGTGGAGAGGAATCCGCCGGTGGTGCGGCGCACTGCGCCGGTGAAGGTGTTGTCCACGGCGGCGCAGAGGGTGTGGGCATCGGCGGTAATGCGGACCACAATGCGGGGCGATGCCTCCTGCATACAGGCGGTGAGGGCGTTTTCAAGCAGATTGCCGAACAGCACCGTCAGATCCGGGTCAGCGACGCCGGTATACTCCGGCAGCTGGGCCTTCACGGAGAACTCCACCTGCTGGGCCGCCGCCTGCTGGGCAAAGTAGGACAGTACGGCATTGACGGCGGCATTGCCGCAGAATTGCAGCTGCCGGGCGTCGGGCAGCGTCTCCTGATACCGATCCAGATACGCCTGCATGGCGTCGTAGTCCTTCCGCCGGAGGCAATCCTGCAGCAGCGCGATGTGGTGGCGCACATCGTGCTTGGCCTGCCGGGCCTCGGCAATACGTTCCTGCAGGTTCTCGTATTGCAGGCTCTGCATGGCCAGCGCATAGTTCTTCTGCTGCAGGGCAACCAGCTTCTCCTGCTCCAGCACCAGTCGGGCCACCACATAGTACACCAGCGCCGCCCCGGTGTTGATGAAAAGCAGCACGATGGTGCTGCTGGGCCGCAGGGCGATCTCCAGCCCCGTCAGGTTGGTGTTGCCGTAAATGACGTAGTACCAGATAAGATAGAAGGTGGCGGGGATGAGCCACAGATAGCGCCATGCCAGCCCCGATGTCTCCTGCTCCACGGCGGGCGTATAGACCTTCCGGACATACAGCAGCAGCGGCAGGAACAGCACCGCCTCCACCGCCAGCATCATCAGGGCGAAGGACCATCGGTAGGACTGCACCGCCAGCGCCGGGAACAGCTGTCCCTCCAGGCACTTGGCGGCGATCACCACCAGATTGGCCAGATTAGAGATCATCAGCAGGGTAAACAGCGTCTTGCCGGGATAGGCCCGCACCGCCAGAAAGTAGAACACGGCGTACAGCCCCGTGCTGACGGCGCTGAGAAGGCTGCCCCGCCCCGGCGTGAAGAAGGCAGCGCACAGGCCCAGTCCCATTTGCAGCAGCGTCAGCACTGCCACCAGCGCCGCCGCCACCGCCGGAGAAAACCGCAGTCTCCGCCGGAAGGGATAGAGGGCCATGGCCAGAAAGGGCAGGAAGTTCGTCAGCGAATAAACGCAGACCTCCAGCATCCGATACAGCGGCGGCATCAGTCGACACCGTCCTTTCGCAGCCGGTCAAAGCGGAAGGCGGAGTATGCCTCCTGCACCTCCCGTAACCTCCGGCGGCTGATGGGCAGACGGGTGCCGTCCTTCAGCAGGAACACGTCCTCCTGCCGGCCAGCCACCTCGTGGAAGTTTACCACCACGCCCCGGCAGATGCCGCAGAAGCACGGATAGGCACACAGCAGCGGCTCCACAGCAGCAAAGGAGGTCCGCAGGGTACGGTCCCCATCCTTGCAGTGCAGCGTCACCCGGTGGCCGTCGGAGGCGGCGTAGCGGATGCTCCGCAGCACCACCTGACTGCCGTCCGGCAGCCGCAGCCGGCGGGAGCGCTCCAGCGCCTCCAGATCCAGCCGCTCCAGCATGGCCCGGACTCCCTCCGGCCGGAAGGGCTTTCGCAGATAGTAGCAGGCCCCCACCTCATAGCTCTCGCTGGCGAAGTCGTTGCTGGAGGTGGCGAAGGCCAGCCGCACCTGTCCGTCATCGGCCCGCAGCCGCCGGGCCACCTCCATGCCTGTGGCGCCGCCCATGTAGATATCCAGCACCACCAGCTCAAAGGCGCCGGGCCGCCAGTCCGCCAGCAGCGCTTCCCCACTGCCGTAGTGGGAGATCTCCGTCTCCCGGCCCAGCTGCTCGGTGAGATACTGCTCCAGCTGCGCCAGAGCCCTGGGATCATCATCCACCAGTGCGATCTTCATAGGCAGTGCTCCTCTCTGCATGATACTGTCTCCATCATACTCCGTACCGAGCGAAAAAACAAGAAAAATGATATACCCTGCCCAAAGCTGAAAATTTTTCTGAAACCCTCTCGCTTTTTGCATTGGGATGTGGTATGATACCGAACGTATGGTACATATCACAACAGGAGGCCATGTTACATGGACATTTTCGATATTTTAGGCCCGGTGATGGTGGGTCCCTCCAGCTCCCACACCGCCGGAGCGGCCCGCATCGGCAAGATGGCCCGTACACTGCTGGGCGGTGAGCCGATGGAGGCCAGAATTCACCTCCACGGCTCCTTTGCCGAGACCGGCTCCGGCCACGGCACCGATCGGGCGCTGGTGGCGGGTCTGCTGGGCATGAACCCCGACGATATGCGGATCCCCTTCGCCTTTCAGGAGGCGGAGAAGGCGGGTCTGCACTTCACCGTGGATAAGATCGACCTGCGGGACGCCCACCCCAACACGGCGGTCATCGAGGTCCGGGACGCCCACGGCAAGCAGCTGGAGCTGCAGGCCGCCTCCATCGGCGGCGGCCGCATCGTGGTGAATAAGCTGGACGGCATTGACGTCAGCTTCACCGGAGACTACAACACGCTGGTGGTCCGCAACCACGATGAAAACGGTGCTCTGGCCGCCGTCACCACCATCCTCAGCCAGCTGCGGATCAACGTGGCCAATATGAGCCTGTGCCGCCACAAGCGGGGCGGTGACGCCCTGATGGTCATCGAGACGGATCAGCACATCAAGCCCCATCAGGTGAGCTTTCTGGCGGAGCTGCCGGGCATCCTGTCGGTGACCTACTATGATAAGGAGGATGAGGACCATGTCTCTTGATTCGATGGCGGATATCCTGCACTGCATGGAGCAGGAGGGCAAGGAGTTCTGGGAGGTGGTGCTGGCAGCGGACATGGAGGAGCGGCAGGTGAGCCGGGAGTCCTCTCTGGCCAAGATGCTCACCACATGGCAGGCCATGGTAGACGCCTCCGACAGCTATACCGGCGACCGCCGCAGCGTCAGCGGGCTGGTGGGGGGCGACGGCCTGAAAATGCGCCAGTACGCCATCCGGGGCAAGGCCATGTCCGGCGGCTACGTCAGCGAGGTCATCGCAGAGGCCCTCAGCATGGCGGAGTCCAACGCCTGTATGCGCCGCATCGTAGCGGCCCCCACGGCAGGAGCTTGCGGCGTGCTGCCGGCCGTGCTGCTGCCCCTGTGCAAGTATGAGGAGTTAAACCAGCGCCAGATTCTGGAGGCACTGTATGTAGCCAGCGGTATCGGCGCCGTCATCGCCTATCGGGCCTGCATCGCCGGTGCTGCCGGCGGCTGTCAGGCGGAGATCGGCACCGCCAGCGCCATGGCGGCGGGGGCTCTGGTGGCCCTCCGGGGCGGCAGCGGCCAGCAGATCTGCCACGCTGTGGCCATGGCCCTGAAGAATCTGCTGGGTCTGATCTGCGACCCGGTGGCGGGTCTGGTGGAGGTTCCTTGCGTCAAGCGCAATGTCGTCGGCGCCGTCAACGCCGTCAGTGCGGCGGATATGGCGCTGGCGGGCATCGAGAGCCGCATCCCCGTGGACGAGGTCATCGACACCATGGGCGAGGTGGGCCGCCGCATCCCCGTGGAGTTCCGGGAGACGGCGCTGGGCGGTCTGGCGGACACCCCCACCGGCAAGGCCATCGAGGCAAAAATGCGGGGCTGATGTCTCGACATGATGAAAAAGACGACCGTGGTACGATGTACCACGGTCGTCTTTTTCATACTTTATGCAATTTTTCACCTTTTCAGCCGCTTATCGCTGCGGCGGGCCAGCCACGTACCCAGACTCTGGAACAACTGCACCAGCAGGATCAGGATCACCACCGCCACCAGCATCACCAGATACTTGTAGCGATAGTAGCCGTAGTCGATGGCGATCTTACCCAGACCGCCGCCGCCGATGATACCGCTCATGGCGGAGTAGCCCAGAATGGTAGTCAGGGCAATGGTGACGTTCTGGATCAGGGACGGCACACTCTCCGGAATCATCACCTTGCAGATGATCTGCAGGGGTGTAGCACCCATACTCTGTGCCGCCTCGATGATGTTGGGGTCCACCTCACGGAGACTGCTCTCCACCAGACGGGCCACAAATGGGAAGGCCGCCACCACCAGCGGAACGATGGTGGCTGTGGTACCCACCGCCGTGCCGATGATGAGCCGGGACAGGGGGAATACCATAATCATCAGAATCAGGAAGGGAACCGAGCGCAGGAGGTTGATGATGACGTTGAGCACCTGCAGCAGCCAGCGGGGCAGCGGCAGCACGCCGTTCTTCTCCCCCGCCACCAGCAGAACGCCCAGCGGCAGCCCCAGCACCAGCGACAACAGGGTGCTGAGCACCGTCACATAGAACGTCTCCCAAATGGCGTAGGGCAGGCTGGGCAGCACCGCCATCAGATCCTGCACGGAGCTTGCCGAAAACAGATCACTGTACATGGCCGTCTACCTCCTCTACCCGAATGTTGCTCATGGTATCGATATAATCCATGGCCCGCTGGAACTGGCCGCTGGGGATGCCCAGCAGCATACTGCCGTAGACCTCCTCCGACAGCTTCTGGGTGGAGGCGGAGATCACCGTGCAGAGGATGCCCTCCTCGGAGGCCAGTCTCGCCACCAGCGGCGTGCCGGTGGTGACGCTGTCCCGGAAGGTCAGCCGCACCCGGCGCACCGCCTGCGGGTCGGACACCAGCGCATCGGCGCCGCCGGGGAACACCAGCCGCCGTCCTGCGGCGGACTTGGGGGCGGCGAACACCTCGGACACCAGTCCCTTCTCCGCCACCACGCCGCCGTCCAGAATAGCCACATGATTACAGATGGTCTTGACCACGCTCATCTGATGGGTAATGACCACCACGGTGATGCCCAACTTCTGATTGATATCCCGGATCAGCTCCAGGATCTGGTGCGTGGTGTTGGGATCCAGAGCACTGGTGGCCTCGTCGCACAGCAGCACCTTGGGCTGGGTAGCCAGCGCACGGGCAATGGCGATGCGCTGCTGCTGGCCACCGGACAGCTGCGCCGGGTAGGCCTGTGCCTTGTCCGGCAGACCCACCAGCTCCAGCAGCTCCTTGGCCCGGCGAACGGCATCCGCCTTCTTCACCCCGGACAGTTCCATGGGGAAGCATACATTTTGCAGGCAGGTGCGCTGCATCAGCAGATTAAACCGCTGGAAGATCATGGTGATCTCCCGCCGAGCCGCCCGCAGCTGGGCCGGAGCCATGGTGTCCAGCCGCTGGCCGTTCACCACCACCTCGCCCGCCGTGGGTCTTTCCAGCAGATTGATGCACCGCACCAGTGTGCTCTTACCGGCACCGCTCATGCCGATGATGCCGTAGATGTCCCCGTCCTCAATGGTCAGGGAGACGTCCTTCAACGCATCTACCCCTCCAGAATCGGAGTCAAAGGTCTTACTGACGTGTTTTAATTCGATCACAGACGTCTCCCCTCCTCTCTCTTACTTACCGCTGATGGCGTCCAGCGTGGTCTGCTTGCCGCCGTACAGGCCCATGGGCTCCACGTGGATGCCGCCCACGGACACGATGTGGGTGTTGTTCTGAGCGTTGAAGTCCTCCAGATAGGGCAGGTGCTGGAAGTAGTTGGCGGTGACGGTGCCGTCATCCACCACGGTATTGGGTACCACATAGTCGTTGTAGACCTGAATGTCCAGCGTCACGCCCTTGGCTGCCAGGATCTGCTTGGCGACCTCCAGAATTTCGGCGTGGGGCGTGGGGGAGGCAGCGATGGAGATGGTGGTGCCGTTCAGAGCATCATAGTTCACAGAGGCATCATAGCCATCGGTGGGATTGGTGACCACGGACACCACGGAGCCGTCATACTTCTGGTTGATGTAGTCCACCACCTGCTGGCTCTCCAGAGCAGCCTTCAGCGCCTTAACGGCATCGGTGTTCTCGGTACCCTCCTTCACGGCCAGAATGTTGGCATAGGCGGAGGCGGAGCCCTCGATGAGCAGGGAGTCCTTCACGGGGTTCAGGCCGGCGTTGATGGCGTAGTTGCTGTTGATGACGGCGTACTCGGCATCCGCCAGCAGGGAGGGCAGCTGAGCAGCCTCGGCCTCCACGATCTCCACATGGTAGGGATTATCCACAATGTCGTTCTTGGTGGCGGTGATGCCGGCGCCGTCCTTCAGGGTGATGATGCCGTTCTCCTGCAGCAGCAGCAGCGCACGGGCTTCGTTGGTGGTGTCGTTGGGGACCAGAATTTTCACGCCGCTGTCGGACTTTTTGCCGCAGGCGGCCAGACTCAGAACCAGTACCAGCGTCAGAGCCAGCGTGACGATCTTTGCAAATACGGAATGTTTCATGATGATTTCTCCTTAATCTTCTCTCTTGAATAGTTGATTATTGTATGGGGACAGTCCGGCGGCCCCTCTCGCCTGTGTGATTCATAACAGATACCGTGTCCAGAGGACACATTCGCTGGGTCAGCAGGATCAAAGGGATCAGCTCCTTTTCGGCAAAATAAAAACAGCGGGAGGTCATGCGACCTTCCGCTGTTCGTTAGCTTGGTTCACCCGGTGACGGGTCACAGAACAGATGCCGGAAAGCAGACGACCGAATTGGCGCAGCGACGCATGCACATGGAGCCCATGCACATCCCCAGCATCATCATGTTGGTACGCAGCTTCTTCATGGTGCCGTCCGTCCTTTCCTCAAGCATTCTTGGGATGGTGGCATTGTACCCCTCCCATCCCCTCTTGTCAAGTCTTTTCTGGGATTTCCCCGATTGTTCCAAAATTCCCGAAGCATTTCCTCCGGATTTCGTCTAAATCCCCATTATCTGCCCTTGGGCAGCACCGCACGGATCACCAGCGGCTCTTCGCCGGTGTTGCGGACGCTGTGGCTGTGGCCTTGGGGACAGTAGTGCCACATACCGGGAGTCAGGGTCACCTCCGTGCCGTCGTCATGGCACAGCCCCGTGCCGGAGACGATGCACATCACCTCGCAGTTGTCGGTGTGGGTGTGGGGGCCGATGCTACCACCCACCGGCACCGTCAGCTGCAAAATGCGGCCCATGTCATCGTCATAGGCCCGGACGGACACCACACCGTCCCCGCCCTTGAAGCCGGACACCAGCTGCTCCGGCAGACGATCAAAGGAAACGATCATGCCCGCTCACCTCAGTTCAGGAAATCCTTCAGCTTCTTGCTGCGGGAGGGGTGACGGAGCTTCCGCAGAGCCTTGGCCTCGATCTGACGGATGCGCTCACGGGTGACGTTGAACTCCTTGCCCACCTCCTCCAGCGTGCGGGTGCGTCCGTCCTCAATGCCGAAGCGTAGCTTCAGCACCTTCTCCTCACGGGGCGTCAGGGTGCTGAGCACATCCACCAGCTGCTCCTTCAGTAGGGTGAAGCTGGCGGCCTCGCTGGGCTCGGACACCCCCTCGTCGGGGATGAAATCTCCCAGATGGGAATCCTCCTCCTCGCCGATGGGCGTCTCCAGCGACACCGGCTCCTGTGCGATCTTCAGAATTTCCCGCACCTTGTCCACGGGCATCCCCATCTCCTCGGAGATCTCCTCCGGCGAGGGGTCGTGGCCCAGCTCCTGCATCAGCTGCCGGGATACCCGGATGACCTTGTTGATGGTCTCCACCATATGGACGGGGATGCGGATGGTGCGGGCCTGATCGGCAATGGCCCGGCTGATGGCCTGCCGGATCCACCACGTGGCGTAGGTGGAGAACTTATAGCCCTTGGTGTAGTCGAACTTCTCCACGGCCTTGATCAGGCCCAGATTGCCCTCCTGGATCAGATCCAGAAACAGCATCCCACGGCCCACATACCGCTTGGCGATGGACACCACCAGACGCAGGTTGGCCTCCGCCAGCTTCTGCTTGGCCTTCTCCCCTTGCTTCACGTCCTTTTTCAGGGCGGCCAGCTCCTCCTCCGGGATGACCTCGCCCTCCTTCTCCGCTGCCGCCATACGCTCCTTGGCGGCATTGCCGGCAGACATGGCCGTAGCCAGATGAATTTCCTCATCCGCCGTCAGCAGCGGCACCTTGCCGATCTCCTTCAGGTACATCCGCACGGGGTCGTCGATGTTGAAGCTGTCCACCAGCGTGTTGGGGTCCACCAGCTCCTCTTCCTCGATCTCGGCGATCTCCTCCAGAGGCGGCTCCCCGTCATCGGGCAGGTCCGTCAGGAACTCATCGCTGCCCACCTCGATGCCCAGATCCGCCAGCGAATCGTAGATGCGGTCCATCTGGTCGCCGTCCAGATCCATGGTATCCACCACGTCCGACAGCTCGCCGGGGTCCAGCTTCCCGGTCTTGCAGCCCTTGGCCAGCAGATCCTTCAATTTCTCGTTTGCGGTGATGAGGGTCGCCGCCGGAAGGGCGGCAATGGTCTTATCGTCCAGCTTCTTGCGGGATTTGGAGTCCTCTTCCTCCCGCTTGGCGGCATCCTCCGCCAAAAGCTGGTCGGCCATGGCCTCCAGATCCTGCTGCTCCAGCTGCTGATTCAACTTCTCACTCATGCTTGCTTTCCTCCGTAACCCTTTTTTTCTTTATACTTCTCCTGAGCCGCCAGAAGGGGATCGCCCTGTGCGTTCCGCTTCTGCGCCTCCTCCCGGATGATGCGTATATAATCCGCCAGCGCCCGCTGGGCCGAGGCCGTGGCCTCCGGCTTCTGCAATACGCCGGTGAGATGACTCATTTCCTCGCCGGACAGCTCTCCGCTGAGTCCGGCCACACTGAGGGGCCGTCCCTCCTGCCGCAGCTGCCACAGGCGGTCAAACACCCGGCCCAGCAGCGGCGAGGAAAACTCCTCCTGCCGCAGGGGCGCCTCCTCCGGAAAGACGCTCTCGTCCTTCAGCAGCAGGCGCAGCACCCCTTCCTCCGCCATGGCGCTCCGCACGTTCGTGTAGCGGATACCTCGCTCCTGGGGCTGTACCGACACGGCGGGATTCAGCTCCCGGCGCCGGAGGGCCTTGCGCTCCTTGCCCAGCTTTCGCCGCAGGGTACGCTCCACCTCCAGACGCATGGCCTCAGGCGTCAGGCCCGCCGCCTGAGCGGCACGGGTGGTGTATACCTCCCGCTCCACGGCGTTCTCCAGCTTGGCCAGCTCCTCGCTGACCTCCTGCGCATAGGCGATGCGCTGGCCGTCATCCGTCAGGTCGTACTTCCCGGCGATCTGGTCCAGTCGGAACTCCACGCCATTTTCGCTGCCGGTCAAAAGCCGTTCGAAGGCCGCCGGCCCTTGAAGCTTGATGAAGTCGTCGGCATCCTGCTTGATGTACTCCCCGTCCACCAGCCGCCGGGGCAGCTGCAGGACCTTCACGGAAAACTCGGAGTTGTTCAGCAGCTCCAGCGCCCGGCGGGTGGCCTGCTGTCCGGCGTTGTCGTTGTCATAGCACAGCACCAGCTCCTTGGTGTAGCGGCTCAGCAGCCGCAGCTGCTCCTGAGTCAGCGCCGTACCCATGGAGGCCACGGCATTGTCAAAGCCCGCCTGATGCAGCGTCACCACGTCCAGATTGCCCTCACAGAGGATGATATTGGACCGCTTGGACTTCTTAGCCAGATTCATGCCGTACAGAATACGGCGCTTGCTGTATGTAAGTGTTTCCGGGGTGTTCATATACTTGGGCTCGGACTTGTCCAGCACACGGCTGCCGAAGCCCACCACGTCGCCCCGCACATCGATCACCGGCAACATCAGCCGGTTACGGAACTTATCATACAGTCGCCCGTTCTTCCCGTTCACCGCCAGACCGGCGGAGATCAGCTCCTGCTTGGTGTAGCCCTTGTGGGTCATGGCCGTCAGCAGAGCATCCCAGCTGTCCGGGGCCGCCCCCATACCGAACCGCACGGCAATGCCACGGCGGATGCGGCGCTTGTCCAGATATGCCTGCACCGCCGCCCCCTCCTGAGACTGGAGCACACTGTAATAGTACCGGGCGGCATCCCGGTTCAGCGCCAGCATCCGGCTGCGGAGCTTTTCCGTTCCGTCGCTGCTCTCCTCCGGTACCGGGAGGTTGGCCCGCTTGGCCAGAAATCGGATGGCATCCGGATAGGTCAGTCCCTCCATCTCCATGACGAAGTTCACGACGCCGCCGCCCTTCTTGCAGCCGAAGCAGTGGTAAAACTGCTTGTCCGGCAGCACATGGAAGGAGGGAGTCTTTTCGTTGTGGAAGGGGCAGCAGCCCCAGTAGCTGCCGCCCTTGGGCGTCAGCGAGACGTAGCTGCCCACGATATCCACAATGTCGCTACGGGCCAGCAGTTCGTCCAGAAAATTCTGGGGAAACGGCATTCGACCTCCCCCTCTCTGCTGAATTTTCCCCCGGCACGGTGCGCCGGAGGGTCGTGCGTTCTCCGGCCCAGACCGTCGGAAAAACGACTTCTAATTTCTTATACCCATTCGGGTGGTGATTTCCTCTTTTTCTGCGGAAATTTTTGAAAAAATCTCACTACGCAGCAGCACGGCGGAGGCGGACGCCGCAGCGTCCGCCTCCGTTTCTGTTCAAAATCACTTACTCGTACCACACATTCATATCCACGCTGGCGGCCCGTCCATCCCATGTGGTGATGCCCGGCACCCGACCGTTGTCGGTGTACTGCCACATATCGTGGCTGCGGGGATAGCCGGTGGAATCGGCATAGCTGGCCATCCAGATGTAGTTATCCCCCTCCAGCTGGCCTATGTGCATCCGATCCAGCAGGTAGTAGTAGCTGGCATAGATGCCTGCCTTGTACCCGGCACCTCGTACCGTGTCGCAGAAGGCCCGTGCCACGCTGGTGCGCTGCGTCACGGACAAGTTGTTGGCCCGTCCGCCGGAGCCGTCATCCGGATCCCAAACATCCTCCAGATCGATAAAGATGGGCATATCCACCTGATAGCCCTGCACGTACTGCACGCACATACTGGCCTCCTCAATGGCCTCCTTCTCATTGACGGCCTGACTGAAGAAGTAAACACCCACCTGCAAGCCTGCCGCACGGGCGCCCTCGATGTTCTTGCGGAAGGAGCTATCCAGCACCAGACGTCCGGTGCCGTAGCCTCGGAAGCCCAGCCGCAGGATCACATAGGACACGCCGGAGGCCCTCACCTTCTGCCAGTCCACATTGGCCTGCCACTCGGACACATCGATGCCGATGCGGCCCATCAGCGCTCCGCCGGGGGTGAACCGGTAGGCGGTGCCGTCAATGACCTGCGTGCCGGTGACACGCTCACCGGCGGCGTTATAATAGTACTTCACACCGTCCTCCGTCTGCCAGCCCCGCTTCACCGGTGTGGGCTCCGGCGTCGGCTCCGGGTCCGGATCGGGGGTGGGCTTCGGGTCTGGGGTGGGTTCCGGCTCCGGGGTGGGTTCCGGCTCCGGATCCGGGGTGTCGATGGAGGGCGGCAGCTCCTCGCTGGAGCCGCTGCCGGCATCGTCCGGCTTCTTGTCGCCGTACTGTCCGTCCTCGGTGCGGGAGTCCACCTCGTCGGAGGAGACCACCTGATCCGACACGTCGATGACCTCTCGCTTCATGGGTTCCACCGTCACCACGGTGTCCTCCGGCATCAGAAAGCCCGCCAGCGTCCGCAGGTGGGCCGTATAGTCCCCCTCCGGCATGGCCTCCGTGGTGATGACGCCGTCCAGATCCCAGTCCTTACAGACCGTTTTCTGCCCGTCGCCGTCTATCAGCTCCACCACGAACAGCGCTCCCCGCACTGGCTCCTCCGTGTCCGCTGCCAGGACCCGCAGCACCAGCTGCTCCTCCTGAGTCTGGCTCTCCAGATGCACCGGCACCAGCGCCGTGTCCGTACCGAAGCTCACCGGCTTGGCCTGTCCCCGGCTCTCCGCCGCAGCCACATACTGCGGAGCCTCCGCCAGTTGCCACAGGCCCAGCGCCGTGGCGGCCACCAGCACCGCCATCACGCCGCACAATATCCGTACATACTTTCCCATGGGTGCTCCTCCCTATCTGACCACCGCATATCCACCGGGACACCGACAAAATGCCGACCATGCCCCATTTTTCTTATGATAACATCATCATATCCCATTTATTGCATTATGTCAACGGGGAAGTTCACCGTCTGTGGAAAAAATCAGCGCCGGAAGGGTACATGGTGTTCCCGTCCGGCGCACAATTTCGTTGTCAAAGCTCCACCACCAGCGGCACATGGCCGGTGTGGGGCAGGAATTTCTCCAGCACGTCCTCTGTCCGCAGCCGCAGGGAGCTGGTATTGCGGCAGGGATGGCAGCCGAACCACCGGCTTTCCGCCACCGCCCGATCCAGCACCAGCGTCACCCGATGCTCCGTGTCGTTCAGCAGTCCCAGCACCGACGCCGAGCCCGGCTGCACACCCAGCAGCTGCTCCAGATCCTCCGCCGTGGCAAAGCTCAGCCGGGAGGAGCCGATCTGCTTGGACAGGTCCTTGGTCACAAAGGGCTTGTCCCCCGGCATGGCCAGCAGGTAAAAAGCCGACCGGTTCCGGGGCGTCAGCAGCAGATTCTTGCAGATGTCCGCCCCCAGCGCCTGAGAGATGACGGCGCAGTCCGCCATGTCCTCCGCCGGATCGTGATCCACCCGGTCAAAGGGGATGCCCAGTTCCTCCAGCGCCGCATAGGTGCGGTCCTCCACCGGCGTCCGGCTCTCTGCCGGGGCGCCGTGATACACAAGCGATACGTTCATGCTCTCACGCTCTTTCCAGCAGCTTTTCCCCGGCCCGGAAAATGTCTCCGGCCCCCACCGTCAGGATCAGATCGCCGGGCTGGGCCAAAGAGGCCAGCGTATCCGTCACCTTCTCCAGACTGGAGCAGTAGATGGCGCCGGGGATCTCCCGTGCCAGATCCTGCGAGGAGATGCCGATGTCGTTCTGCTCCCGTGCGGCGTAAATTTCCGCCAGCACCGTCACATCCGGCAGCTTCAGCTCCTCCACGAACTGGGAAAACAGCGCCTTGGTGCGAGAGTAGGTGTGGGGCTGGAAGGCACAGATGACCCGCTGATAGCCCATGGTGCGGGCGGTGGTCAGCAGAGCATGGAGCTCACCGGGATGGTGGGCGTAGTCGTCGTAGACCTCCGCCCCGTGATATGTCCCCTTGTGCTCCATGCGGCGGCCTGCGCCGTGGAAGGTCTCCAGCCCACGGGATACCGCCTCGCCGGGCAGACCCAGCACATACGCTGCCGACGCCGCTGCCAGCGTGTTGAGGATGTTGTGCTTACCGGGGATCTTCAGCTCCACATGGGCATAGACCTCCCCGTGGATCACCACGTCAAACACCGGGCAGCCGTCGAAGAAGGACACGTTGTCCGCCACGCAGTCCGCCGTCCGATCCTGTACGGCGAAGGTGAACACCGGGTGCTGCAGTCCCTTCACAGAGTCCCGTGCGCCGGCGTCGTCGGCATTGGAGATGATGTAGCCCCGCTGGGGTACCAGATCGGCAAAGGCATGGAAGGAGTGCTCGATATCCGCCAGATCCTTGAAAAAGTCCAGATGATCCTCCTCCACGTTAAGGATCACCGCCACCGTGGGGAAGAAGTTCAGGAAGGAGTTGCAGTACTCGCAGGACTCCAGAATGATGGTGTCCCCCTGCCCCACCCGATAGCCGGAGTGCAGCAGCGGCAGCGTACCGCCGATCATCACCGTGGGGTCGGCCCCGGCCTCCATGAAGATGTGGGTTGCCATGGAGGTGGTGGTGGTCTTGCCGTGGGTACCGGAAAAGCACACGGCATTTGCGTATTTCTGCATGATGGCGCCCCAGGCCTGCGCCCGCTCATATACGGGGATGCCCCGTGCGATGGCCCCGGAGATCTCCGGATTCTCGTCGTGGATGGCGGCGGTGCGGATCACCAGATCGCAGTCCTTTAGATTCTCCGCCGAGTGGCCGATGGCCACGTCGATGCCCAGTGAGCGCAGGTGCCGTACGGTATCGCTCTCGGACATATCCGAGCCCTGCACCGTCAGTCCCATGCCCCGCAGCACCTCCGCCAGCGGACACATGGACACGCCGCCGATGCCCGCCAGATGGACCCGGACACCGGGCTTGAGATACGTATGGATATCCACAGTGGGATGGATCATATTCAGATTCCTCCTTCATTTCCCGCCGAAAACCTGCTTTTCGGCAAGCGCTTGCGGAGCTGTATGCTGCGCCCCGTCATTATAATACGCCGCTGCGGCGGATGCAAGCCCCTTACTCCCTCCGGCGCAGCAGGCTCTTCCAGTCCAGCTCCATCACCAGCAGGCTCACCATCATCAGCGCCGCCCCGATGTAGCCCCGCAGCTGCAAAACCTCATGGGCAAAGAAATACGCCACGATGGCAGAGAACACCGGCTCCAGCGTGAAGATCAGCCCCACATGGCTGGCGGAGGTGTACTGCTGCTGCACCGTCTGGATGACGAAGCCCACGCCGGAGCAGAACACCCCCAGAAACAGGGCCGCTCCCCACACGGCAGGGGTCTGTGGCAGGCAGGGCTTCTCCAGCAGGAAGGCCAGTCCCAGCATCACGAAGCCCACCACCCCCAGCTGCAAAATGCCCAGCTGCAGGGCGTTGACCTGCGGATCGTGGACCGCCCGGTCCGTCAGCACCAGATCCCCGGCGTAGGCTACGGCGCATAGCAGGCAGATGATATCTCCCAGCGCCGGGCGCAGCGCCCCGTTGAGGGTCATGAGCCCCATGCCCACGGTACACAGCACCAGCGCCACCGCCAGCCGCCGATCCGGCCGCTTCCGCAGAAACAGCCACTCCAGCAGCGGCGTCACCACCACCGGCAGAGCGCAGATAAAGCCTGCGTTGGAGAGAGAGGTATACAGCACACCATAGGTGCAGCCGATGTACGTCAGCACCAGGCACAGCCCGATGGGGATGCTGGCAAGCAGCGTCCGCCGGGAGATGCCCCGCAGCTTCCGGAAGAAGATGGCCCCCAGCACGAAAAACGCCGTCAAAAAACGAAAGGCGTTCAGGGTCAGCGGCGGCAGCTCCGTCAGGCACAGGTCCAGCAGGTAGTAGGACACTCCCCAGAATCCGGTGGCCAGTACCAGCAACAGATCCGCTTTACGCTGCCTGCTCATATCTCATCCCTCCCGTACAGCATATCGCTTACGGGACATTATATCACACCTTTTCCCCAGTGAAAAGCACTATTTCCATAGCCGCAGCCACCCGCTGTCATGGAGCTGCTTGACAAACAGCAGCGCCATGGGACACAGCACCATCCCAGCCACGCCGAAGGCGCAGAAGCCCACATACATGGCCGCCAGCGCCGCCAGCGGCGGCAGGTCCACCTGCGCCGCCATGATCTTAGGCTCCAGCACGCTCCGCACCAGCGAGATGACGCCGTACAGGGCCAGCAGCCCCAGCCCCTTGGGGACGTTCCCTGTCAGCAGGCACAGCGCCCCCCACGGCACCAGCACCGTCCCCGTGCCGAACACCGGCAGGGCGTCGATGACGGCGATCAGTGCCGCCAGCAACAGGGCATATCCCTGCCGCAGCAGGAGAAATCCCGTCAGCAGTTCACAGAAGGTGACCCCCAGCAGGATGCACTGGGCCTTGCACCACTTTCCCAAGGTGGCCAGCAGGTCCGCCTTGACGCCCCTGGCCTGCCGCAGCCTGTCCTCCGGCAGCTGCCGCCGGAGGAACGCCCGGATACGGGGATAGCTTCCGGCGGTGAACAGCACCGCCAGCAGCGTGGTAGCGCAGAACAGCACCGCCTGCGGCAGCGCCGCCGCTGCCGCCGTCACCGCCCGCAGGCACCGCTGGCCCATGCTCTCCAGCAGCTCCGCCAGCTGAGCCGACAGCCCATCCAGCAGAGCCTCCAGCCAGCTCCGCAGTCCCTCCGGGCAGGCAGCGCACAGCTGCTGCGCCCTGCCCCGTACCAGCTCCGTCCACCGGGGCAGAGCCTCCAGATACCCCGGCAGCCGACCCGACAGCTCACAGACCTGCCGCAGCAGCACCATGGCCAGCAGCACCAGTCCCGCCGCCACCGTTCCCAGCACCACCAGACTCAGCACCGTGGCTGTAAAGCCCCGCCGCAGATGCAGCCGTCTCCGGCACAGTACCACCGCCGGCTCCAGCAGCGCCGCCAGCGCCAGTGCAATGAAGAACGGCAGCAGCCACACCAGCACATACCGCACCATCAGCCATATAAGCGCCAGCCAGACCGCCCCATAGGCGCATCGGATGAGAAACGTCAGCTTCGGATCCCGCAAAACCGTCCCCTCTTTCTTATAAAAACAGTTGTATTTTCTCCAAATACATGGTATGATGCAGAGGAGAGAAATCCCGCCCGTCCCCGGACCGGCAAAAGGAGTGTAAGATCATGGCAAATGAAAAGTTTTACATCGTAGCGGCGGACGCCCTGCCGGAGGTATTCCTGCGGGTGGCGGAGGCCCGGCGGATGCTTCAGGTAGGCGAGGCCGACACCGTGGGCGAGGCCGCCTGCAAGGCCGGCATCAGCCGCAGCGCCTTCTATAAATATAAGGATGCGGTGCAGCCCTTCCAGAACATGAAGGCCGGGCGCATCATCACCTTCTATACTCTCTTGAAGGATACGCCGGGTGTACTGTCCAACATACTGTCTATTTTTGCCAATTCCGGGGCAAATATACTGACCATCAACCAGACCATTCCCACCAACGGCTGCGCCGGTGTCACCGTCACCGCCGAGACCAGCGAGATGCACGAGTCGCTGGAGGAGATGATGACCGAGATCACCGCCGCCGAGGGCGTGCTGAAGTTTGAAATTCTGGCCGCCTGACCCCTTCCATATCAAAGAACCGTCCCCTGTGCTGTCTTTGCACAGGGGACGGTTTTTTGCAGCGGATGGATCACTGCCGCTGCTCCGTCTCTCTACCGCAGACCCGGCAGCTATGCGGCTCATTGAAAAAACTCCTTCGCAGCTAAATGCAACTTGATGGCTCGGTATAGCACAGCTTTCGGGAAATTTCAACAGCCCCGCCGCCACAAAAGAGGGAGAGGCAGCGCCTCTCCCTCTCAAGCCCCGCCCCATGCAGACCGCAGGAGGCGGACACTCTGTTTTCCTTATCCTATGCGCCCCTCATGCCCGCTTCTTCTTGCGCTGCAGCTGCAGCCGGTCAGCGATCATGGCGATGAACTCCGAATTGGTGGGTTTGCCCTTGGCGGAATTCACCGTATATCCAAAGTACTTCTGCAGGGTTTCCAGGTCGCCCCGATCCCATGCTACCTCAATGGCGTGGCGAATGGCCCGCTCCACCCGGCTGGGAGTGGTGGAAAAGCGCCGTGCCACCTCCGGGTACAGTACCTTGGTGACGGCGTTGATGACGTCCATATCGTCCACCGCCAGCAAAATGGCCTCCCGCAGATACTGATAGCCCTTGATATGGGCTGGTACGCCGATCTCGTGAATGATGGCCGTTACCATCCCCTCTAAAGCCGGGGAGTGGTAGGGCTCCTCTTGTTCCGGATGTACCGCCTGCCGCATCAGCTCCAGCAGAGACTCCTCGTTGACGGGCTTGGGCAAGAAGAAATACACGCCCAGTTCCACCGCCCGGCTCACGGCCTGCTGGCTGCAAAATGCGGATATGACGATCACCTTCCTTTCTCCCGGCTCCTCTGCCAGCTGGCGCAGGATGCCGAAGCCATCCAGCCCCGGCAGTACCACGTCCATCAGGATCAGTTCCGGTTTTGTGCGGCGCACCAGCTCCATGACCATCGGCCCGTCGCCGGTGGACGCCGCCACCTCAAATTCGCCGGTTTCCTCCAGCAGCTGCCTCAGCAAAATGCGAAACTCCTCATTCGCATCCGCCAGCAGCACTCTCGTCCTTTTTTCCATCGCATCCAATCCTTTTCCACAGTTTGCTCCGCCGCCCCCAAATGTTCTCCAGCCATTCCCATTTGTCGTGCAGCTTGTGTATAATTTATCATATTTATCTGATAGTTTCAAGATTATTGTGTCGAAAAATCCTCTTAAAAACGCATCTCATATCAAAAACCCGTTAAAGCCGATGAAAAATACAACAAAAATATCGCCCGGCGTGCTTTCAATGCCGGGCGATATTGTAACTCACGCTTCATTCAATTTTCGACGGTCTGTCAGATATCTCCCCTTACAGGAACCGATCCAGCTCCGCCTCCACGTTCTTCCGGTGCTTCACCTGCGGCGCACGGTGAAGCTGCCCGTGGGACATGACCAGCTCTACATGGCGCAGCGCCCGTAGGTCGGCCAGTGGGTCCGCCGCCGTAACGATGAGGTCCGCCGCCTTTCCCGGTTCCAGCGTGCCGGTCTCCTGACCGATACCCGCCAGCTGGGCGCTGCGGCCGGTGGCGGTGTACAGAGCGAAGGCGTTGGACACCCCCACATACTTGTGGAAGTAGTACAGCTCCCGCCAGAAGTCGTACTGGGTGATCCACGGGCAGCCCACGTCGTTGCCCAGCACCACCGGGATATCCTGCTCCAGCGCCGCCTTGGCGCATTCGATGATGCCCTCGAACACCACGTTGCCGTTGTACTGCTCCACCTCCGAGGCGTTGGAGACAGACCGGTCAAACAGCGCATAGGGCAGGGCCGGGGAGATGGTGGTACACAAAAACGCCCCCCGCTCCCGGAACAGCCGCAGGATATCCGCATCGGGCTTGGCGCCGTGCTCAATGGAGTCCACGCCGTTTTCCAGCGCCACCCGTACGCCCTCCGGTGACTCCACATGGGCCGCCACGGTGTAGCCCATCTCATGAGCCCTCTCGCACACCACCTTCACCATCTCCGGCGGCATCTTCAGCTCGCCCGGCACGCCCTTCTCCTTGGCGTCCAGCACACCGCCGGTGATCATCAGCTTCACCAGATCCACGCCCTGCTGCCGCCCCTTCTCCAACTGGGCCAGTGCCTCGTCGATGGTGTGGGCCGCCACCGCCACAGACCCGGCCATGTGGCCGCCGGGAACGGAGATGCCCTCATTGGCCGCCAGAATACGGGGACCCACCCTCCGTCCGGCCCGGATATCGTCCCGCAGCCGGGTATCGAAGTCCGCCAGACCGCCCACCGTACGGATGGTGGTGACGCCGGAGAACAGTTCGTCCTTGGCAAAGCCCGCCACCATGCCGTAGGCCACCTTCCGGGTCAGGCCCGTGGAGAGGATGGTCTTTACCAGCTTCTCGTTGTCCCGCTGCTTCTTCTGGGGCTTGCCGCTGCCCGCCAGATGGACGTGCATATTGATGAGTCCCGGCATCAGATAGCCGCCCTTCAGGTCCACCACCTCATAGCCCGTCAGATCCGTCCCCTCCGGTACGATGTCCGTAATGCGGTCGCCGTCGGTCCGCAGCACCAGTCCCTCACGGGGCTGCATCTCCCGTGTGCCGTCCAGCAGCTTGCCACCACAAAATGCGTATTTCATCGCTCTCCCCGTCCTTTTCTCTTTCTATCGAGTGTTTTCTGTCCGCTACGCCTTAGCTTCTATGGATCCTTTACGGTACAATATAAGCCCCACCGCCCCGCCTGTCAATCGTTTTGCAGAGAAAATCCCGGTAAACCCGGCGCAGGAGGCCCGGAGCCGATGCTCCAGACCTCCTGTCTCACAGGGCGCTTATCCCGCCGTGGTCAGCATATTCTCCAGAAAGATACCGTATCCCTCCGCCGGGTTTGCCACCAGCACATGAGTCACAGCTCCCACCAACCGTCCGTCCTGCAAAATGGGGCTGCCGCTCATCCCCTGCACGATGCCTCCAGTGGTCTCCAGCAGCTCCGGGTCCGTCACCCGCAGCAGCAGATCCCGGCCGTCCCGGCTCCGGGGGTTCACCCGCAGGATCTCCACCTCATAGGCACGGGTATCGCTGCCGGAAATGGTACATAATATAGATGCCTCCCCGGCGTGTACCTCCTCCGGCTCTGCCACCGATACCGCCTCGCCGGAGATAAAACCCGCATCCTCCACCGTGCCAAAGATGCCCTCGTTGCTGTTGACCGTCACCGTGCCTACATCCCGCTGCACGGTAAAGTCTCCCTTCAGCTCGCCGGGGTCGCCCCGCTGCCCCTTCTTCACCGCCTTCACCATAGTCTCCATAATAGAGCCGCTGGCCAGCGGCATCAGCTCCGCCGTGTCCACATCCGTGATACCGTGGCCCAGAGCGCCGTAGCTGCCGGTGGCGGGGTCATAGTAGGTCAGCGTGCCGACACCCGCCATGCTGTCCCGGATCCACGCACCCAACCGGATGCCGCCGTCCTCGCAAACCACTGGACTGGCCGTGACCTCCAGCGTTTTCCCGTCCCGCTGCACCGTCAGCTCCGCCGCCGTTTCGCCGTTTTCCGCCAGCATGGCCTGTAAATGCTCTGTGGAGCGGATCTTCTCACCATTGAAGGTCAGCAGGATATCTCCCTCTTTCAGGCCGCACTCCTTGGCCGGGGAGCGAGTCTCCTCCGTTCCCTGCACCGGCGACACGGATACCACCAGTACACCGTCGGCAAACAGCTTGATGCCCACGGCCTTGCCCACGGGGATCAACTGCCGCTCCTCATCGGCCCACGTCCGCTGCCATCCCAACGACAGGGCCAGCACCATCGCCAGCAGTACGGCAGCGCCCCGCCGCACGCCTCGCCTTGCTTGCGTTTCATGCATCGGATCACCTCTTATTTTTTGTTTTCGTCGCCGGCGACACCATTACTTTGCGCCGCAGCCGCCGGTTTCATCGGCGTTAAATTCCGCCAGACATGGCAATCGTCCCGCACGACTGTCACGCCGCCGCTTTTGCGCCGCAGGAAAAATTTTCCGCAGTGAAGCGCCAGCTTTTAGCACACCTCCCCCGTTTTTCTCCGTTGCAGCCCCGCCCGCTCCTATGTTATAGTAGAGGGGAAAGGACGTGAAGCCATGAAAGGAACCACCCGCCTGCTGGCCCTGTGCGGCGTACTGACCGCCTTGGGCGTGGTGCTGCTGTGTCTGGGGGGCATCGTCCCCTTTGCCCTGTATATCTGCCCCATTCTGGCCTCCATCGCCCTGCTGCCGGTGCGCTCCCGCCCACGGTACGCATGGTGCTGCTATGGGGCCATCGCCCTGCTGGGTCTGCTGCTGTGCCCGGATAAGGAGGTATCGCTGCTGTTCTGCTTCACCGGCTACTATCCGCTGCTGAAGCCCCGACTGGACGCCCTCCGCAGCCGCCTTCTCTCCCTGACGCTGAAGCTGCTGTGGGCCGCCGTCTCCATGGCGGCGCTGTACGCCCTGATCCTCTATGTATTCTGCCTGCCCGCCGTGGTGGAGGAGTTCGCAGCCACCGGCCGCTGGCTGCTGGCCGTCACCATCGCCATGGGCGTTGCCCTGTTCTTCGTCTATGATGTGCTGCTGGGCCGTCTCATGGCCCGCTGGCCCGCCAAGGTCTGAGGGGCAGCGCCGTCTCTTGTAACCTTTTCGCCCGCCGCCGGGCCTCTTTTTCACAGAATATGGGAGTCAACGGTCGTTTCCGCCGTAGGCTCCCCTTTGCTTTTCCCGACACTTCCCCAGCGATATGTCCCATTTCCGTCACAGTGCCTTGTGCATCCTGCCCAAAATTTCCGTGCGTTTTTTACCATTCTGAAAATTTTGTTATCAATTTGTAATTTTTGTGTAGCTTTTTTGATAGAGTTGTGGTATGATATCTCTCGTAGTTTTCCAAAACCAACGCAGAAAGGATGGCAAAAGCATATGTCCAGAAAATTTGCCTGTCTCTATCTGGCCGTTGCGCTGCTGGTGTCCAGCATCTGGATCGCCAGCGCCGATGAACGTGATACCGTACAACAGGAGGTGCAGTACAGCGCCGCTGTGGAGGCGCTGGATGCCGCCGGGCTCACCAGCCGCTCCAGCAATGTTCTGCCCAGCGGCGAGGGTCTGGCTCTGGCGCTGGAGCTGGGCCTGCCGGAGGAGGAGACCATCTCCCTCTCCCAGCTGCCCACCGAGGCCCTCAAGACCAGTCAGGCCCAGGAGGATGCCGCCCGCCGCAAGCAGGCGGACACCGCCGCAGCCGCCGCTGACGCCGCCGCCAAGGAGGCCGCCCGTCAGAACCTGCTAAGCGAGTACGACGGCGTGCAGCTCACCGAGGCCGTTCGGCTTCGCAGTGCCGCCGATAACGACACCGCCACCTCCCTCACCATCGACAGCGGCAAGGTGGCCCGCCTCAACGACTATCAGGACGGCTGGTACCAGGTAACCTTCGGCCAGTCCACCGGCTACATCCCCGCCGAGTATGCCCAGCCGGTCCACTATGCCGACTATGAGGGTACTTCTGCCACCAACACCGTGCGGGAGGAGCTCATCGCCTACGCCTACACCTATCTGGGAACGCCCTATGTCTACGGCGGCTCCAGCTACTCCGGTACCGACTGCTCCGGCTTCACCATGGCTGTGTTCGCCAAGTTCGGCTACTCCCTGTCCCACGGGGCCAGCGACCAGTATTACACCGCCACATCTGTCTCCTCCGAGGAGCGGCAGGCCGGTGATCTGGTGTTTTTCGATACCTTCGGCGGCATCAGCCACGTGGGCATCTATTTGGGCGGCGGTCAGTTCATCCACGCCAGCTCCTCCGGCGGTGTGAAGATCAACTCCCTTTACGAAAGCTACTACGCTGCCTGCTATCTGGGGGCCGGACGCATCCTCCCCTGAAGCGTCACATAGAGACATCCTAAGAGAGCCGCCTGCGGGCGGCTCTCTTACTTTTTCTTTCGCCTCCGTATATTCGTATTTTTATTCATTTTCGCTGCATTTCCTTTGTGCAATTTGCTTCTTTCTTCCGCAATATTCAGTCCAGAAGCGAGCATTTTGCATGATTCTCTCGTTTTTGTTGTAATTTTATTCATTTTGCACTTGACTTTTATTCATCTCCGTTGTATCATAACCACATCCTCCGGAACGCCCGGAGCCTTCCATCCACAAGGCCGCCTGCACAGGCGGCACAACGAATACAAAGTGAGGTATGAGAGATGAAAAAAGTATTGGCCCTTCTGATGGCCGCCGCCATGATCCTGTCTCTGGCCGCCTGCGGCAGCAAGAACCCCGACAGCAACGACGACAACAACGACGATAGCAACGACAAGAAAACCGCCCTGATCCTGGGGACCAGTGCCGACTACGCCCCCTTCGAATTCATGTATCCCGATGACAAGGGTGAACTGACCTACGCCGGCATCGACGTGTCCGTGGCTCAGTACATTGCCGACGACATGGGTCTTTCCCTTCAGGTGGAGAACATGGCCTTCGAGTACCTGCTGACCTCTCTGGGCAAGGGCGACTTCGACATGGTGCTGGCCGCCATGGAGGCCAGCACCGACCGTCTGGAGAACGCCGACTTTTCCGACCCCTACTATAACGATATTCCCCCGGCCATTCTGGTGAAGGCTGACAAGGCCGACCAGTTCAAGACGCTGGCCGATTTCGCCGGCAAGTCCGTAGGCGCTCAGGCCGCCACCACAAAGCTGGATATCATCGCCGACTCCATGCCCGGTGCCAACGCCGTGTCTCTCCAGTCCGTGCTGGATCTGATCAATGACCTGACCTACGACAAGGTGGATGCCATCGTGGTGGACGGCGGCGTGGCGCAGCAATATGCCGAATCCAACCCCGATCTGGTCATCGCCGGTGCCTCCAGCGAGCTGGGTGAGGCCTCCGCCTACTGCGTGGCCGTGGCCAAGGGTGATCCCAAGGGGCTGCTGCCCGGCATCAACGCCGCTATCGCCAAGCTTAACAGTGAGAATAAGCTTCAGAGCTTCATCGATGCCGCCAACGAGCTGGCCACCAAGGCCGTGGACCCCAACTGATCCGAAACTGCATCCGCCCCGCTGCGCCCAGTGCCCCGCACTGGGCGCAGCGCCGGGTATTCTTCCATCTGAAAGGAGATGACGCCCATGTGGTGGAGCGACCTGTTCACCAACATGAACCCTACCGATTTCTTCAACTTTTCCTTCCTGCCCAAATACGGCACCGCTTTCGTCCGTGGCATCGAATATACCCTGTTGCTGGCCGTGGTGTCCGTGCTGCTGGCCATTCTCCCGGCATTGGGGCTGGCCCTTATGCGCCTGAGCCGGAAAAAGCCGGTGCGCTGGCTCTCCGGCGCCTACATCGCCGTGTTCCGCTCCACCCCCATGCTGGTGCAGCTGTCCATCATCTACTACGGCCTGTTCTACGCCATCTCCCTGCCCCGGCTGACCCTCTTCGGCTTCGTGGATATCAGCCGCTTCATCCCCGGCGTGGTGGCGCTGGCCCTGAATAGTTCTGCCTATGTGGCGGAAATTTTCCGTGCCGGTATTCTGGCCGTGGATAAGGGGCAAGCGGAGGCCGCCCGCTCTCTGGGTCTCTCCCAATGGCAGAGTATGCGTCTGGTGGTGCTGCCGCAGGCGGTGAAGAACGTCCTGCCTGCGCTGGCCAACGAGATGGTCACCATGGTGAAGGAATCCTCCATTTGCTCTGTGCTGGGCATGGCGGAGATGATGTTCGCCGCCAAGACCATCGCCGGCTCCACCGGCATCTCGCTGGCCCCCTACACGCTGGCGGCACTGGTATATTTCTGTATCAACTATCCGGCCTCCAAGGGCATCGAGGCCATCGAAAGGAGGATGCGTCGTGGCGACAAGCAATAACGCACTCATCTCCGTCCGGCAGCTGACCAAGGAGTTTCGTCGTGGCGTGGTGGCGCTGGATCACTGCGATCTGGAGGTCCACCGGGGCGAGGTGGTGGCCATCATCGGCCCCTCCGGCTCCGGCAAATCCACCCTCCTGCGTTCCCTGAACCTACTGGAGCAGCCTACCTCCGGCGCCATCTACTTCGACGGTGCGGATCTGGCGGACAAATCCGTGAACATCGACCTTCACCGTCAGAAAATGGGTATGGTGTTCCAGCACTTCAATCTCTTTCCCCATAAGACCGTGCTGCAAAACATCACCATGGCCCCGGTGGCCCTGAAAAAGAAAACACCGCAGGAGGCCCGGCAGCAGGCCATGGCACTCTTGGAGCGCATCGGTCTGGCGGATAAGGCCGATGAATACCCCAATATGCTCTCCGGCGGCCAGAAGCAGCGCATCGCCATCGTCCGTTCCTTGGCCATGGAGCCGGAGGTGCTGCTGTTCGACGAACCCACCTCTGCGCTGGACCCGGAGATGGTGGGTGAGGTGCTGGACCTCATGCGCTCGCTGGCCACCGACGGCATGACCATGGTGGTGGTGACCCACGAGATGGGCTTCGCCCGTGAGGTGGCCAGCCGGGTGGTGTTCATGGCCGACGGCCGAATTTTGGAGGAGGGCGCCCCCGCCGACCTCTTTGACCATCCCCAGGATCCCCGCCTGAAGGATTTTCTCAGCAAGGTGCTGTGAGCCACAAACACCCGCTCCTCTGGTTTGCCAGAGCAGCGGGTGTTTGTCTGGTTCTCCCCTTTTTGCGGAAATTCACTTGTATTCCATTGCCTTTTTATATCCGACAGACGGCTTTCTTTTTTGTCTCCCACGGGTAACCTTCTGCCGGTAGTGGCTATTACGATTTATGCCTCCGACAGCCCACTTTTCCCAGTAGCCGGAAAAGTGGGCAAAAGAGCCGCCAGAAACCAATGGTTTCTGGACTTCCTTTACACGCAAGAGCCTCGTTTGTTATCAGCCGTAAAGGGAATCGACTTAGCAACAGACCCGCTGCCGCTCCCGCTCTGGCGAAGAGGCGTGTGGGTCTACCGCCGAGAGCGGATTCCACGGTAGAACAGCAGACTCCCTCAACTTTTCAATGCAGCGGCAGCGATAGTAGAAATACGTCAATTCCCTGCTTCGGCAAGTTTTAGGATGAAACTCTTGTACACCAAAAGAGGAAGTCTTGAAACCTTAGGTTTCAAGTGGCGTTCTTTCGTGCCTTTCTTTCGCTATTGAAAGAAAGGCACCCGTCGGAGACACAAAAGAAGAACGCCACCCGCCAAAGGCAGAACGCCCCCCCAACACGTCAAAAGGCCCGTTTCCCTCACGGGAAACGGGCCTTGCAGCAGCTTCTATTCAGCTCTTGGTATGGATCTCCTCCCGGCACTTGGGGCAGGTAATGACGATCCGCCCCTTGCCACGGGGAACCCGGCACACTGTCCGGCACTTGGGGCAGGCAATGTACTTATGCTCCCGGTCCCGCATCCGGGTCCGGGTCAGGCCGAAAGCATTCTTCACCGGCCAGCACACCTTGCTCATGAACCACGCATTCTCCGCCCGGCGCTTGGCCAGATTCCGGGAGAACATCCGCCACAGCGCCCACAGCACCATGGCCGTAGATAGGGTGGACAGGATCAGATACAGCACCTGCTGTCCCTTGATGAACAGACACACCACGTCGATGACAATGGCCGTCCAGATAGTGGCCAGACCCAGCCGATCTCCGCCGTTGCGGCCGTACATGAACCGGGCCATAGCGTTGCCGACCCGTTGGAAGAAACTCATACGCTTGCCTCTTTCCTCTGAAGAGATAACGTCCTCAGAAATTGACGATGCTATTTTAGCCGAAAAGTGAGGAAAGGTAAAGCCCCCTTGTGCAGAATTTACAGATTGGTCATGATTGCCCCGCCTTTCTTCCGCATTTCTCCGGGACAATCCGTTTTCTGCGTTGCAATCAATGACGGAAATTGATATAATAATAAAATATGAACTATGCACAACGGGGGCCGGCAGAACGCTCCGCCGACCCCCTATCTGAAAAGCGGCAGCCGGACGCTGTGGGTGCGGCTGCGGCGGGGGCGTCCCTCCCGCCCGGCCCTGCGCCGCTTATGGTATCCTATGCCGCAGCGGAGCCAGCGGTTCCGCAGAAAGGACAGTCATCATGATCAAGATCGCCCCCTCCATCCTCTCCGCCGACTTCGCCCATCTGGGCCGTGACATCCAGCGCATCTCCGACGCCGACTATGTCCACGTGGACGTCATGGACGGCCTGTTCGTCCCCAATATCTCCATCGGCATCCCGGTGGTAAAGTGCATCCGCCCGGTGACGGATCTGCCGCTGGACGTCCACCTGATGATCGACCGTCCCGTGCGGTATGTGGAGCAGTTCTGCGATGCAGGCGGCGACCTCATCACCTGCCATGTGGAGGCGGACACGGAGGAGAATATTCACTCCGCTATCGTCAAAATTCACGCCAAGGGCAAAAAGGCCGGTGTGGTGGTAAAGCCCAAGACCCCAGCCTCCGCCGTGCTGCCCTTCATCAACGAGGTGGAGTTGATCCTGGTCATGACCGTGGAGCCGGGCTTCGGCGGCCAGAGGTTCATGGCCGACATGATGCCCAAGGTGCAGGAGATCCGCCGCTACATCGACGCCATGAATCCCACCTGCGAGCTGGAGGTAGACGGCGGCGTGGACCCCGCCACCTGCAAGCTCTGCACCGCCAGCGGCGCCAACGTGCTGGTGGCCGGCTCCTCCGTCTATAAGGCAGAGGACATCCCCGCCCGCATCCGGGAGCTGCGTGGCTGATCCTCTGCATTTACGCAATATCTTCACTGAAAAGGACATTATATTATGGAATATTTCCCTGCGCCCCTTGAAAAATTGGTGGAGCAGTTCGCCCGTCTGCCGGGCATCGGCTCCAAGTCCGCCCAGCGTCTGGCCTTCCATGTGCTGAATCTGCCCATGGAGCAGGCGCAGGAATTTGCCAACGCCATCGTGGAGGCCAAGCAGAAGGTGACCCTCTGTCCCATCTGCCGCAACCTCACCGCCGGCGGTCCCTGCCCCATCTGTGCCAACCCCAAGCGGGACGAAAGTCTGCTGTGCGTGGTGGCGGATCCACGGGATGTCATCGCCATGGAGCGGGCCAGAGAGTTCCATGGCCGCTACCACGTCCTCCATGGCGTTCTGTCCCCCATGAACCATGTGGGCCCCGATGACCTCCAGATCAAGCCGCTGGTGGACCGGGTGGCGCAGGGCGGCATCCGGGAGGTCATCATGGCCACCAACCCCGACACCGAGGGCGAGACCACGGCCCTGTATCTGGCCCGGCTGCTGAAGCCCTTCGGCGTGAAGGTCACCCGTCTGGCCTACGGCATCCCTGTGGGCGGACATCTGGAGTTTGCCGACGACGCCACTCTCACCCGTGCGCTGGAAGGGCGGCAGGAGCTATGAAACGACTGCTCTGCCTTCTGCTGGCCCTATGCATGGTGCTGTCCCTCACCGCCTGCGGCGGAGAGCAGCCGGAGTCCGTCCAGCTTTTCGCCATGGACACGGTGATGGACCTCACCGCCTACGGTGAAAACGCAGCAGCCGCCCTGACGGATGCCAGCCGGGAGATCAACCGTCTGGAGCGACTCCTGTCCCGCACCATCGACACCAGCGAGATTTCTCAGATCAACGCCGGCGGCGCCGTTACCGTCTCCGAGGAAACGGCCTCCCTGCTGGCTCAGGCCCAGACCTATACCGCCGCCACCGACGGCGCCTTCGATATCACCATCGCCCCGCTGGTCTCCCTATGGGGCATCACCACCGACAGCCCCCACGTCCCCACCCAGCAGGAGATCGATGCCCTGCTGCCGCTGGTGGGGCCGGAGCATCTGCACCTGTCAGGAGACACCGCCACACTGGACGACGGCTGCGCCATCGACCTGGGCGGCATCGCCAAGGGCTACGCCTCCGACCGGGTGGCTGCCATCTTCGCCCGGCACGGCATTACCTCCGGCACCATCAGCCTCGGCGGCAATGTCTACGTCTGCGGCTCCAAGCCCAACGGACAGCCGTGGGTGGTGGCCATTCAGGACCCCCGCTCCGACGGCTACGCCGTCACCGTGGCCCTGACGGACTCCTTCGCCGTCACCTCCGGCGGCTATCAGCGCTACTACACCGCCCCGGACGGCACGGTCTACCAGCACATTCTGGACCCCAAGACCGGCTATCCCGTGGAGAGTGACCTGCTGTCCGTCTCCATCCTCTGTGACAACGGCACCATGGCCGACGCCTACTCCACTGCCCTCTATGTGATGGGCAGTGCCGGGGCGCAGGCCTTCTGGCGCACCCACGGCGGTTTCGAGATGATCCTGATCACCACCGCCGGACAGGTGCTGTACACCCCCGGTCTTTCCGAAAAAATCACTCCCACGGAGGGCAGCGGCTATGAATACGTATCCATCCACCCCTAAGCTCCGCCCCACCCTCTGGGACGGTGCAGTGGCAGCGCTGGTGGCGGCTCTGGCCATCGTGACGGCTCTGTGCTTCTACGGCCGCCGCACCGGCGCCCCCCAAACCGTCACCATCACCCACCGGGGCGCCTTGATCCAGACCATCCGCCTCACCGGCCTGACGGGAACAAAAACCGTCACCATCGACGGCGACTATCATCTGGAGATTCAGGTGGACAGCGGCGGCGTCTGCGTTGTCCACAGCGACTGTCCGGGGCAGGACTGCGTTCACACCGGCCGCATCACCCGCTCCGGCCAGAGCATCGTCTGCCTGCCGGAGCAAGTGGTCATCCAGCTCACCGGCGGCACATCGGACGCCGATGTGGTGTTGGGATAGGGGGCGGCGCATGAAACATATCTCCACCCGACAGCTGGCTCTGTGCGCCGTGTTGACGGCGCTGGCACTGGGGCTCAGCACGCTGGAAAACCTCTTTCCCGTGACGCTGCTGATCCCCCTGCCCGGCGTGAAGCTGGGCCTTGCCAACATCGTCACCGTGTTCGCCCTGTATCAGCTGGGCGCTCTCCCGGCGCTGGCCATCCTCACGGCCCGGTGCCTGCTGGGCGGTCTCTTCGCCGGGAACGCCTCCGCCATGCTCTTTTCCCTGCTGGGGGGCCTCACCGCCATGCTGGTGATGATCCTCCTGCGCCGCCTGAGATGCCTGTCTATCTACGGGGTCTCCATTGGCGGCGCCGCCGGCCATAACCTGGGCCAGATGGCGGCTGCCCTCATCACGCTGGGCAACACCGCCGTGCTGGGCTACCTTCCCTTCCTGCTGGGCATCTCCCTGCTGACGGGGACCCTCACGGGCTTCGTCTCCTCTCTGCTGTTCCGGGCCATGGCCCATATCAAACTCTCGACAAAGGAGTAATCGACAATGGATAAAAAAGACGAGATCATCCTCCAGCAGCTGGAGGTCATCCGCACCATGACGGAGCGCAACCTCCGCAGCATGGGCGACGATTTTTGGGGCACTCCCTTCGAGGGTGTCCTGTCCCCCAAGTCCCCCTCCGCCCCGCCCTCCGGCGGGAAGCCTGTGGGCAGCGCCGACGGCAAAATACCCGCCCAGCCGTCCGATGGCAAGACCGCCGGCGGTCAGCCTGCCGCCAAGGCTGAGAAAACGGAGGTGGTGGAGCCCCTGCCCAAGGAGGACATGAAGGACCTGCAGGCGGAGCTGGACAGCTACATCGGCCTTGCCACCGTCAAGGAGGAGGTCCGCAACCTCATCAACATGGCCTCCGTCTACAAGCTTCGCCGCCAGCACGACCTGCCCACCACGGATATGTCCCTGCACATGGTGTTCACCGGCAACCCCGGCACCGGCAAGACCATGATGGCCCGGATGATGGCCCGTATCTACCGGAGTCTGGAC
>ERZ856578.1464-NODE-1464-length-44358-cov-67.333529_pt1 | contig 44358 bp, 48 predicted proteins | sample MGYA00514384_ERZ856578 | MGnify/ENA primary metagenome ERZ856578 (study PRJEB29103, sample SAMN06111958) | human gut metagenome | biome: human gut; feature: ankylosing spondylitis patient; material: healthy_person | host: Homo sapiens | place: China:Hangzhou...
TTTACAGGTTTCCCTTCCGTCATATCCAATGTTTTCATAAACTTAAAACTCCCTTTCTGGCAGAAATCATTTTTTTCGGTTAACCTATCATCCAATCCAAATCTTTCTGACACGCCGACGGCAGCAATTTCCTCAGCCACATTTCCATTCGTACCTTTGATTCTTCCGGCTTTCCCATGAAAGAATTTCCTCCTACCTGGATAAATCCTGCACAGAGCTAACCTCAAAATCCTCCATTACAAAAACCTCCTTTCGATTTACTTCGCAGTACAGGTCACGAATTGATCTCCTGACCGGAAAGCCATTCGTTATATGCCCTGACCGGAGGAGCTCCGGCAATATAGGAAAGTTCCGGAATATCCGGGCGTTTTTCCTGCAAAATCTTATAAGCGTCTACCGATACAATTCCGCCTCCACAGTGAAGCAGTACCGGACGGCCTTCCGGGATTTCGTCATACCGTTCCGCCATTTCCGTATACGGAATATACATAGCTCCCGTAAACCCGGTACTAAGTTTCCACTCCGGCGCATTGACTTCCACAATCACCAAATCCGGTGTGTTCTTCATATATGTCAAGGCATCTTCCGGGGATATTGCGCCCATTTTGTTGACGCCGGATATACTTTCCACATCAGAGCTATCTACTCCCGATTCGTTTTGTCCTCCGGAGGTATGTGCTATTTCTCCACCGGAAGAACAAGCAGAAAGTGAAAAAATCAACAACCCTGCCATACAAACAGAGAAAATCCTTTTCATCCTGCCACCGCCTTCTTATCCTTCGCTGCTTCCTCCACCAGCACTTTATGAACCACCAACACCGCATCTTTTACCTTCATTCCGCACTGGAAAGCCTTCGGCGCGTTCCCATGCAGGATTTCCCTGCAACGGATATAACCATACTCCTGTTCATAGATTTCAGCGGCGCGGCGGATCGCCTTGTAAGTTTTTCCCTTGCTTTTCCCATCCATGCTGCCACTGCTGGTGTAGAAGCTGATGACGACGGCAGCGGCGCTGAATGCGCCGCATACCTCCTGCATAGCGCCAAACCCGCCGCCAAAACCCTCCATGATTTTGTAAGCGGTCGTTTCATCCAGCCCCATATCATGGGCAAAGGCGCAGAATACAGCCTGGGAACAGGTGCAGCCGTTTTTATATGCCTGTCCTGCCAGTTTCAACTTTTCGTCCATTTTTATTCCCCTCGCCTTATTGGAAAGACTTTTCGTAAATCTCAAGATAATCTTCATTGGAAAGCGTCAGCGGATCAGCGGTAATATCTCCGCCCAATACCTCATGGATGCGCTTCGGATACAGTTTCATTTCTTCTCTGGTAATACCGGCCTCGCTCATTTTCAGATCAGCGCAGCCGATAGATTCCAGCAAAGTATCAAGAGCGCGGATAAAGTCCTTGCCGGAAGTGGGATTTTCCACTCCCATAGCCTTTGCCATCTTAATCATCGGTTCTTCGGCCGCCTTGCGTTCCGCAAAGAAATCGTAATAAGCATGAGCAATCATAATCAGACCGGCGCCGTGAACCAGGTCTTCATGGTAGCTGCCCATCACGTGTTCCATCGTGTGGGCTGAGGTACAATTCATGTAATAACCCGCCAGCGTATTAGCAATCGCCATGTAATAACGGGCCTCTTTGTTACTTCCGTCCTTGTAAGCGACAGGAAGGTATTTTGCGATCAGCTCTATGGTCTTTAACGCAAACATTTCCGCCACAATATGCTCATTTTTGTTGATAACGCTCTCCGAAGCATGGAAGAAGGCGTCCATACCTTGATAGGCCGTAAACTTCGGCGGCACGCTCATCATCAGGTCAGGGTCAACCACAGAAATGGTCGGGAACATGGAGGGGAAGAAAATACCGGTCTTTTCTTTTGTGGCGTCGTTGGAAATCACGGCGGCAATATCCACCTCGCTTCCGGTACCGGCAGAAGTAGTAATCGCCACAATAGGGATTGCGTCAAATTCCGGCGTCTTTTTTCCGCCCTGACTGCTGAGAGAGTAATCCCAAATATCGCCGGCGTTGACCGCCATAAGGGCAATACATTTCGCACAGTCCATCGCCGAACCGCCTCCCAAGGCAACCACAAAATCACAGGCGTTTTCTTTGACTGCTCTTGCCCCATCCATGACATTTTCGCGGGTAGGGTTGGGACGGATTTCATCAAACAGTGTGTGTTCTACGCCAGCAAGCTCCAGTTCTTTTTCGGTGCGGGCAAGATAACCGTATTTCTTGGCCGATTGTCCGTTTGACGTGATAATCAACGCCTTTTTGCCGGGCAGCTTCTGCTCATGCAGATGTGCGAGTTGTCCTGCTCCAAACATCACATGGGTTGGCATGTTAAAAATAAAGTTTTTCATCTTGATAACCTTCATACAATCTTTTCAGAATTCGGAATACAGTCTCAATTCCTATTACAAAATATAACATCTTCTTATTCGAAAATCAGCGCTAAATCTTAATAAATACTATGGCTTTTTCTAACATAATGTGGTATAATGAAATAAAGGGAGGCTGATATCATGTTTAAAAATAAAGTAGCGGTTATTACAGGCGGTTCCCTGCTGTTCCACTTTTTTCTCGATCCACAGACCTATAAATACTCCGAAGAATTTATCCATCTTCATTTTGACGACTCCTGTTCTATCCGCACTCTTTTGGAAATGATGGTAATGGAATACGCGAATCCCCAGGAAGATACACAGGCAATCCTCCAACCTATGGTACTGACGCTTTTAATGATGGTGGCAAGGCAGTATAAGCGGTCTATTCCGGTTTCCACAAACGAAAGGTTATCCGATAAGATTGTCCGTTATATGGGCGAGCATTCCGATGTTGTGACTTTGAAGGATATAGCGAAGCATTTTTCGTACCATCCCAACTATATTTCTACGCTTCTGCACAAAGAAATCTGGAAGTCCTTTTCAGAAATTCTTTTGGAACAGCGGATGGACCGGGCGGTCAGTCTGCTGAAAGGCACGAATCTTTCCATAGAAGAAATCGCCGCCATACTGGGTTACAGTAACAGCAGCAATTTCTATAAGGCGTTCCGTGAATACTATCATCAGTCGCCACGAGAATTTGTTAAATGATTTTTATGATAAAAGGGAGTGAAACATGCGCTCCGCCTGATAATCTCTACCTCTGCCAAATGCTCATTCAGATTTCCGACAGTGTCTTTGCCGCTGTCAAAACTGTCAGTTCCGCATAGCTGTCCTCGGTGTAGATTTCTCCGCTTATCAATTCAGCTTCTGCGATTTTGCCTTTGCAATATCATTTTTATAATAAAAAATAAGGTGTGCACTTCTGTCGTTTTCCATGCATTTTTCCTTTCATTTTTGATTTTAATTGTGGAGTCTTAGGGTGTCCCTAACAAGCGTGTATTACCGCATTGCCTTTAAAAATGTAATGCGGTAATACCTTGCTTTCTACTTTTCTGAGGCAGCTTTTCAGCCGCCGATGATTTCACCGATTTATTTCGAATTTTCACTTTCACAAAAGTAAAATCTGAGCCTGTGGCTTGTTCCTGTTTTCTATTCTACGGATTTACTGTGCGATTTTAGCTTTTGTCAAACGGTTTTTTCTATTTTTTCAGCGAATAAAGTAATTTGTAGGGAGACAGCCGAGTGGATATCCAATCCTCTGGTGCAATCTGAATACGGAGAACTTATTTATATAACCATTACAGAAATAAAACAACTTTTGGAAAAATGGAAAAAGGGGTATTCTAATCCTGATTTTTACAGATGGGCAATCATAGAAAACATCATACAAATAGCTTTTTGCAGGGTTTATTCGGATTGTAAAACTGCCGAAATCGAATACTGTATAGGCGAGAAATTTTGGAGCAACAGATATGCCAATGAAGCCCTGTCTGCTGTTATCGATTATGTGTTTGCAAATACTGATTTTCATTTTCCTATGCTAAATTGCATTAAGCGCTTTCCGTCAATTTCGTTGTCATCTCTTATACATCTGCGTATTCGTCGAAAAATGGTCTGTAAACGGCAAAAGCCCTTATCATAACGAATCAGGTCTTCGCCCGGACCGATGTTTGTGATATACTCCATTTGTTCCTTTGAAATATGAAGCTTTTCCGCAAGAGTTTTTGATTGACATGAACTTTGCTCTTGACGCCTTGTACGATTTGGAATCAATGCCGAACGTAAGGAATTTTCTTGCCGACTGACGTCTGTATCAGGTCGTTCAGCATTGTAGACAGTAATCCGTATGCGTCAAGAGATAGATTTTAGTCGTTCGGGACAATAGTTTTGTTTTTGAGCATAAGATTGACCTCCTTTGGAAATTGTTTTTCGGGCAATAAAAAAGCGCCTCTGATTAAATATCAGAAACGCTAAATAATTGTAAAACCTTATTGTCAGCAGCAGGATTTACCACGATATTAAATTATTAGTTTATGGAAAGCCGCAAAAGTCAATACAGTACAGTTTGAAACGATAAGCTCCCCATGTTATTAAGTAATTTGTTTTTTTTATGTCTGACAGAATATGCGTTTACCCCCGAATCAAAATTTTACTAATATCACATGATTATCTCCGGCTTATATTCCTCCAGCCAGTATTCAAATTGGAGCATATACGCCGTAAGCTGGACCGCTGTCATAAGCTGTCCGAACCAAGGCTTTCCGTATTCATTCGGAGCCTTGAGAAATTTCATTACCTTCCTGCCGTCAACAAATTCGTTTATCGGATTATTTTTGTTGTTCACTATACCTGTAAGTCTTTCGGAAAGTATTTTTTCATAAGCGGGATTATAGGTTTTAGGGTACGGGCTTTTTTTGCGGTATAGCAGTTCATGGGGAACAATGTCCTTAAAAGCGTCGCGAAGAAGCGATTTTTCAACGCCGTTTCTGCGTTTCATCTCCCACGGAACATTAAACACATATTCAATAATTCTGTGGTCTGCAAAGGGTACTCTCGCCTCTAGCCCGGAATACATACTGGTTCTGTCCATTCGGTCAAGAAGAGTCTGCATAAACCATTTTATGTTTAGATACGTTATCTCTCTTCGCCTTTTTTCTTCCTGAGATTCACCCTCCAAAATCGGCGCCTGCTTTACGGATTCAATGTATCTTTTACTTACATATTCTTCTAAATCAAGTTTTTTTATAAAATCATCATGCAAAAGACACTGCCTTACTGAAATATTTTTAGACCACGGAAAGCCGTTCCCCATAAGCAGATCCTCACGATAAAACCACGGATAACCGCCGAAAATCTCGTCGGCACATTCTCCTGTAAGAGCAACCTTATTCTTCTCTTTCACAAGACTGCAAAAATACAGCATAGAGGCGTCTACGTCAGCCATGCCGGGTAAATCCTTTACTTTCATGGCGTCAAAAAGCAAGTCCGCAAGATTTTCCTCATCACATTCAAGATAGGTATGGTTTGTGTTTATGTGACCAAGCATAATGTCTACATAAGGTCTGTCGCGCTCAGGCTGAAAGCTGTTTGAGGTAAAATATTTATCATTGCCGGAAAAATCGAATGAAAATGTATTTAGCTTTCCGCCAGACTTTTCCATATAAGACGCTGAAACAGCAGTAACTATACTCGAATCAATTCCGCCTGAAAGAAAGCTGCAAACCGGGACGTCCGACACCATTTGACTTGTTATCGCGTCCCTCACAAGATAAGAAACCTTGTCAACCGTTTCAGCGTAGCTGTCTTTATGAACCTTACTTTTCAAGTCCCAGTATTTATGTAACGTCAAGCCGCTTTCAGAAAATACAGCAAAATGCCCCGGTACTATTTCTGAAACATCGTCGAAAACTCCGCAGCCATGAGTTCTTGCCGGACCTACGCCGAATATTTCACGGAATCCGTTTATGCTTATACGAGGTTTAATATCAGGATGCGCAAACAGTCCCTTTATCTCGGAGGCAAAGATCAGTTCGCCGTTTTGCACTGTGTAAAAAAGCGGTTTTACACCCGCCCTATCCCTTGCAAGCATGAGGGTATTATTTCCGCCGTCCCAAATCGCAAAGGCAAATATACCGTTCAGATAGTCAACGCACCGCGTACCGTACTGCATATACAAAAGCAATATTACCTCTGTGTCACAAGTGGTTTCAAATTTATATCCCAGCGATTTCAGGCGGAGTGTAAGCTCGCCGGTGTTGTAGATCTCTCCGTTAAATACTATTATGTACTCTGCGCCATCGCGCGATTTTATCATAGGCTGAGCGCCGCCTGAGATGTCCCTAATGGAAAGCCGCGTATGACTGAATCCAACGTTTCTTCTCAGACATTCGCCCGTCTGGTCATTTCCTCTGTACGCAAATGATTGTCTCATCTTTTTTAATATATCAATACGGCTTTTAAAGTAATTTTCAATAGCTGTGTAATCCTTATCAAAACTGCTGAATCCGGCTATTCCACACATATTTATCCCTCCAAAATAATACTGAATCATATTGATTCCATGAATTATTATATGTGCGGAGAGAGAAAAAGTTCAAATCAATTTTACTATTTTAACAACCTTCCGGCATACGTTTCCAACCTCAAACCTGACATTCATTCAGCGTATATGTTTACTAAAATCCAATCTTTATTATTTTGCATATATTTTCCATAATAAACTTTTCTGCGCTCCTGATCTTCGGGATCTGAGCTTACTGGACAATAAGTTGCTGCTTTTAATTTTTGCATTACAATTTCCTACTTTTTAATAAAAATAAACGAGAGTTCAACTTATAGGATTTGAACTCTCGTTTTTTGTGGTTTTCGAATAACAAAAAGCTGCATTTTTGTGCAATTTACACTAAAATGCAACTTTCAATTTGGTGCCGGTGGCGGGGGTCGAACCCGCACTCTGTTGCCAGAACGGGATTTTGAGTCCCGCGCGTCTGCCAATTCCACCACACCGGCAAATTATAAACGCATTAGATAAAAAAATACCTGTTGCATCCAAGAAAAATTTAAATCATAAATGAATCGAACTGAAATTCGGTAGTCATTTTGGTAGAAAAAATGTAAATCGAAAAAAGTTTTTCTACCAAATGTGTAAGCCGAAACTAATAAAACACCGATAAATAGCGCATTTCAAAAGGGGATACAATCAAGAACAAGCAAAATTCAAAAAACACCATATAATTTTGAATCCAGCATGCCTGTCAATTCCATCACACCGCTACATTTAACTATACTATTATAGCATTATATTCCGGAATTGTCAAGCGTTATATATCCTTAACTTTATAATTCTCCATTTTTTCTTTTTATAAATCTAATATCTATTCCGACAAACTCAAGGCAGTCGTATGTAGTAAGCAATCTTGATACTATTCTATCGTCATATTTTTTCTGTATACCTTCATGATTAAGGTTAGTACTAATAATAGTAGGCAATCCCTTATTCATTCTTGTATTTATAATATTATACATGGTTGAAATATAAAATGGGGTATCAAATTCTGAACCAAGATCGTCGAGTATAAGCAAATCAGAAGACAGCAGCATTTCAAGAGTATCCACACCGCTTGTATCACGGCCAAAGTGTTCCTTTTCGATTCTTCTCAGATAATTTAAAGACGAATCGTAAAGAACATTAAAACCCTTTTTAAGCACTTCGTTAGCAATCGACAGCGATAAATGAGTTTTACCAAGACCGGTTTTGCCAAACATCAAAATATTATGAGATGACAATGTAAAATTATCGGCATAATTTTTACAGTAATTAAAAATTTTGCTCATAATATCCCTATATTCTGCCGTCTCCTCTGTTGTTTTCCCCTGATAATAATTAAGCTTAAAGCTATCAAAGCTGCAAAGCTGTATCTGTGAGCCGGCATTCATTTTGCCTACTGAAAGTCTTGCTATCAAATTTTTAAAGCATGTACATTTTTGATTTCCAACAAAACCGGTATCAGCGCATTCACTGCATGTATACTTAATCTTAAGATAGTCTTCAGGATAACCGTATTGAGTAAGAAGCGATTTTACCATAAGCTGAGCCTGAAAGTTTTTATCTTTCATTTCCTGTATTCTTGCAGAAACATTTTCTCCGCTTTTAATAATATTTAAAATTTCCATGCCTGTACGTGCAAGTTGACTGTTTATTTCACCGATTTCAGGTATTTTAGTATTTATTTCTTCAAAATGAAGGTCATTTAATGCCTTAGCCCTGTTTCTTCTTTGTCTTATAATATCAATAGCCTTATTTAATATTTCTTTATTTTCACCCATCATTTATCACCAAAATTATTCACAAACGATTTTAATTCATTTAAATCATAGGAATGCTCGCTTTCCCTTTCTGTCCTTGCATTACGTTTATTATTACCGCCGTCAATTTTTGCTTTAGTAATAAGTCCCTGCGAATACCAATTTTCCAATACCTTATTTATATAAGGAAAATTTAATTTATCTATCGCCTCAATTGTTTTTTCATATGCATATTCAATCAGTTCAAGGCTATAACCTTTTTTCTTCCAGCTATCAATTAACTCCTGCTGCTTTGCGGTAGGGCGTCTTGTCATACCGAATGCCTTCATAATCCTGCCGTTGAATGTGTTCTTTTCTTCCTGTGCCTTTATTTCATCCTGAACAAGCTCAAGAGTATTGATTCCTTTTTCGGACCAATCTGACGCCAAAGTTTCTATGTATTTGATACTCCCCTTTTCTATAGAAATACAGTATGCCGCTATAGTTATAAGTACGTCTGCCGACAAACCAAGATAATCATGCATCCATATAAAGGATCTCTGCTCCGTATGGTTTAAGGGACGTCCGAAGCTGGCCTCAGCCATATTAAACATTACTCTTACATCTTCTGAATTTTCTACTCTCTGCGCTATCTCGGAGGGCTTCAAGCTATAACCGGTTCCAGAAGGTATACTGCTTTTTTTAACCGGAGCTGCAATTTTTTCTTCTGAAACAGGCTCAGAAACGGAAGAACTAATCAACGGTTTTTCGTCTCTTTTAAGTATATTCGCATTTTCCCAGAATATAAACGCTTCTTCTATCTGGTTTATATTAAGATTAAGAGCACAGGCCGCTTCGTCTGACGCAAGCTTCTTTCCGTTATTCCGTAAAATATATAAAAGAACCTTTAATGAGGCTTCATTAGCTAACTTTATATAATTATCAACAACTGCATTAGGGACGGCAAAAACAGCTCCCCAGCTACCGGCATTTACAAAATATTCCATACGGTTAAAAACTCCTAAACTCCTTTTGCGCGCAGAAGCTCCTCCTCCGCACTTTTCAGCATTGTACGGCTGGGATTATCTCCGCCCATTATACGTGCTATTTCCCTTATGCGCCCTTCAAAATCAAGAGGAATCACATTAGTAACTGTCCTGTCGTTTACAGTATTTTTTTCTATAAGCAAATGACTGTCGGCCATAACCGCAAGCTGCGATAAATGAGTTACGCATAAAATCTGTCTAATTTTGCTCATCTGCTTTATTTTAATACCTATTTTTTGAGCCGCGCGTCCGCTGACGCCGGTGTCAATTTCGTCAAAAATAAGAGTTGGTATAGAATCCTTCTCCGCTATAACGCTTTTTAAAGCAAGCATTATTCTTGAAAGCTCGCCTCCGGAGGCAATTCTGGCAATCGGCTTGGGCGCTTCTCCTTTATTAGCTGAAATTAAAAATTCTATATTATCCATACCGTTTACAGTAAGCTTACCCTTTTCTTGACCGACCTCTATAATAACGTTAGGCATATCCAGAAACTGCAGTTCTTTTTTAACCTGCTCTTTAAATTTCTTTCCCGCTTCTTCCCTATGAACAGAAAGCTTTTTGGCTTTTTCCGTAACCTCATGCAGAAGCTTATCCTTTTCAGCAGATAAAATTTTAAGCGACTCATCAGAAAATTCAATTGTTTCAAGCTCTGAAAGCGAATCCTCAAAAAGCTTGAGAAGCTCCTTAAATCCGCAGTTATATTTTTTCATAGCCATATTTATTTTATTATAACGGTTCGTTATATAATCAAATCTTCTTTCATCAATGTCAAGAGAGTCTTCTATTCTGTTAAGCTCGTCCGAAATATCGCTAAGCTCGATCCTTGCCGCAGTCAATCTTTCAAGCAGTTCTCCGGTTTCAGCAGAAACATCCGTTATTCCGCCGAGTTCTTCCTCGCATGACAATATCATATCAAGAACATTTTCAGAATTTTCACCGGTTAAAATTATACAGGCATTTCCTGCCGCTCTGGCTATTCTATCAACATTCTGTATCATATTATATTCACGCTCAAGCTCGTCGTATTCCAGAGTCTGTAATTCCAGCTCCTTAAGCTCGTCGACGCGATCTTTTAATATAATTAATCTATCGCGCTTTTCAATACGGTTTTTTTTCATTTCACCGATTTTTTTTGCCATAGACTGCAGGCGTCTAAAGCTATCCCTGTAATCTTCAAGAATATCTGCGCTTTCTCCGAAACTGTCAAGTACGTCAATATGACGTTCGGGAGATAATAGTATCTGATTATCATGCTGTCCGTGAATGGTAATAAGCAGTTCTCCTATTTCCCTAAGAACCGAAACCGTAGTAGTACGGGAATTTATTCTGGCTACGCTTCCTCCGTCTGCTGCAATTTCTCTTGTAACTGTAATTTCGCCATCCGTATGAGCTATTCCAAGCTCGTCTAATTTATCGCAGACGTTTTTTCCAAGCTTTGAAAATAGGGCTGTTATAACAGCTTTTTTACTTCCCGTTCTGACAATATCTTTTGTAACCCTCTGCCCTAAAACAGCGTTTATCCCATTTATCAATATTGATTTTCCGGCTCCCGTTTCACCGGTAAAAACATTGAAGGAATCCGAAAAAGGTATAACGGCTTTTTCAATTACAGCAAGATTTTCTATGTAAATCTCTTTCAGCATATTAAGCCCCCCATACTAATTCCTTGAATGTTTTTACAAGCTTTCGGGCGTCCGCTTCGCTTCTCATCAAAATAAAAATAGTATCGTCGCCGGCAATCGTACCAACTATCCCGTTGTAATCCATGCTGTCAAGAGCCGCACAGGCAGCCTGAGCCATTCCGGTATGACATTTTACAACAACAGTATTTACCGCAAAATCTATATCCGTTACAGTATCCTTAAATAAATTCTGCTTGAAAAAATTTTCAGACGGAGCAGCATATCTGTATATTCCGTTTTTATTTATTTTTTTTATCAGCTTAAGTTCCTTTATATCTCTTGAAACCGTTGCCTGAGTCACATTAAAGCCGTAATCCGAAAGGAGATTCTGAAGCATTTCCTGAGTTTCAACATCATGCATTTTTATTATATCAAGTATTTTATATTGTCTTTTATTTTTCATTTAAAATCAAAACCGCCTTTCCAATCAGCTCCGTAAAAATCTTATTTTATAGGATGCATCATTTTTTTATTCAGAGAATTGTAAAACGAATTATCGTTCATGTTAATAAGATGAATCTTATTTTCTGAACGTCTTATTTCAACAATATCGCCAGCTTCAAGCATTACAGGCGCATTACCGTCCACGCAGACATAGATTTTCCGGTTATCCTTATTATCCTGAACGAATTTTATTTTTTTATCAGCTTTAAAAATCATAGGTCTTGCAAAAAGAGAATGAGGACATATCAAGGTCATTTCAATACATTCCATACCTGGATCTATAATAGGTCCGCCTGCTGAAAGAGAGTATGCGGTAGATCCGGTAGGAGTACTGAAAATTGCGCCGTCAGCTCTGTATGCTCCGATTCTTCCTTTATCGTCAAAAATTTTAAAATCGCATATACTTGAATACATTCCGGACATTGTAATATCATTTAATGCGGTAAAAACCTTATTTTTACCGTTACCGTTTATTTCACATTCAAGCATCATTCTCTCAATAACGTTATAATCTCCGTTTTTAAGTCCATTAAGACAATCAAGCTGATCAAACTCCAAAGCCGACATAAAGCCAAGTCTTCCTGTATTAATTCCTAAAAGCTTTGTTTTGCATTCAATAAGATGACTGGCGCATTTCAAAATAGTGCCGTCGCCGCCAATTGCCAATGCAAAATCCGCTCCCTTAACAAATTCGTCGAATAATCCGAATTTCACAGATTTTTTATCTTTAAAATCTCTGCAATAACTCTGATCAACCCAAACCTCAATATCAATATTATGTAATATATCACAGACAGCCCTTGCACATTCAAGCGCGTTATTTTTCTGAAAATTCGGAAATACGGCAGCTTTCATATTTTCCTCCGATTTTAATTTTACCCATTTATTTTTTAACATTAAAATTTAAAAATGCTTCCGAAACTATTTTTTTTACATCATATATTTTTTTATTATCCTCGTCTTTTTTCATGCATATCAAATATTCTATATTTCCTTTTGAGCCGGTTATGGGAGAATAGCATAGACCGATTACCCCAAAACCGTTTTCTGATATCAGCGCGATAATTTCATTTATTACGTCTATATGAATATTTCTTGATTTAACAATTCCGTTTTTGCCGATATTTTCACGTCCGGCTTCAAATTGGGGCTTTATAAGAGCCGCTACCGTTCCTCCTTCATCAAGAAGTCTGAAAGCGCACGGCAAAACATGTTTCAGAGAAATAAATGAAACGTCGACGGAAATAAACTGCGGACGCGGCCTCACATCGGACTCGTCAACTTTTCGGATATCAGTTTTTTCCATGTTGACAACGCGTTCGTCACATCTCAATTTTTCAGAAAGCTGACCGAACCCCACATCAACAGAATAAACCAACAACGCGCCTCTTTGCAGCATACAATCGGTAAATCCTCCGGTAGAGGCTCCTATATCCATACAGATTTTATTATTCAGATCAACGCGGCATATATCTATAATCTTTTCAAGCTTTAAACCGCCGCGTCCCACATATTTTAAAGTTTCACCGATAATTTTAATATCGTCTCCGTCCTTTATAAGATACGATGGTTTAAAACAAATACTGCCGTTTACCGATATATGACCTTGTTTTATAAGTTCCTTTGCTTTTTGACGGCTGTAGGTCAATCCCATTTTCTGAAGCGAAATATCAAGTCTCATTTCTCAAATTATTCCTCCATTATTTCACGAATATATGAGGCCATAGAATCACAGTCGAAGCCAAGCTTATCCAAAGCGCTTTTAACTGACGACTGCTTAATAAACTTCGATATTCCTTTAACGTGATACTCTCCCTTAAATCCGTATTCAAGAAGCTCCTTACTAAAATGCTCTCCAATGCCTCCGCTGATAATACCCTCTTCAAAGAAAATTATTTTTTCATATTCCCTAACAGAAATTATCATATTTTTTTCTAAGGGAAATATTTTAGTAAGCTTAAGTATGTCACAGCTTATGCCTTCCGAATTGAGTAAAATAAACGCTTTGTATAATTCGTCATAAATCCTGCCGTATGTAACGAGCAATACGGAGGAATTTCTCTTTGAAGAAAGCGTATACGAAACATTTAAATCCGTTTTATCAAAGCTTGTACAATCGTTTCCCCTCGGATATCTTAGACAGACCAATCCGGCTTCTCTGTAAAGAGCTTCGCTGAGACAAAGCTTTAGCTCCTCGTAGCATGACGGAGAGAATATAACTGCTCCCGGAATTGCGGTTATTATTGAAACGTCGAAAATTCCCTGATGAGTTTCACCGTCTTCACCTACTATACCGGCTCTGTCTATTCCGATAACGATATGATTGCCTACTATTGCAGAATCATGGATCATTTGATCTACAGCCCTCTGAAGAAACGATGAATATACTGCAAATACCGGAAGCTTGCCCATAGACGCTAAACCCGCACAGAAAGTAACAGCATGCTGTTCCGCTATTCCGACATCAAAAAAACGATCCTTTAACGCGCTTGAAAAGTATTGAAGTCCGGTTCCGTATTTCATAGCCGCCGTAACGGCGCATATTCTTTCGTCTTCCCTTGCTAACCGCAGAAGCTCTCTTCCGAAAATGGTAGAATAACAGTCTTCAGAAGAAATTTCCGGATTTCCAGTCATTATATCAAATTTGGATATACCGTGAAATTCTCCGGGATTTTTTTCCGCCGGAGCATAACCCTTTCCTTTAACTGTGTTTACATGAACGACTACCGGTTTATGATAGGTCTTTGCAGTAATAAGCACCTCGTCAAGAGCCTGTATATCGTGCCCGTCTACCGGTCCGAGATATATAAATCCCAGATCCTCAAAAATTGTAGTATTCGTATTTCTGTAGACTGTACTTTTAACAGTATCCTTTGACGTTTTCAGAATTTTTGCAATAGGCTTTCCTACAATAGGAGTATTTTTAAGAGCTTTTTCAACAGCCTGCTTAGTTCTGACATAGCTTTGCTTATTTCTTATGCTTAAAAGATATTTAGCGAGCGCTCCTACATTTTTTGATATTGACATATCGTTATGATTTACAATAACAATTAAATTAACATCTGATTTACCGGCGTTATTCAGCCCCTCATAAACCATTCCTCCGGTAAGCGCGCCGTCTCCCGTCACAGCCACAACATAGTCGTCCCTGCCGTCAAGCTTCATTGCCTTCGCTATACCATAGGCAGCCGAAATAGACGTTGAACTGTGTCCGCTGATAAACGCGTCATGAACCGATTCAGTCGGTTTAGTAAACCCAGATATTCCGCCTTCTTTTCTGATAGTATGAAAACGTTCAAGACGTCCAGTAAGAAGCTTATGAGTATATGACTGGTGCCCCACGTCCCATACTATTTTATCTTCCGGAGAATTAAAAGCTCTGTGAATAGCCATAGTAAGCTCCACTACGCCTAAATTAGAAGCCAAATGCCCTCCGTTTTTTGATACCGTTTCAACCAGTATATCTCTTATCTCTCCGCAAAGCTGTTTGCATTGATCAATATCAAGCTTTTTAAGATCATACGGCAAATCAAGCGCATCCAGCGCAACATGATTATTTTTCTTCATATTTTTATATTGAAACAGGAATTAAAACCCCTACCAGAATTCCAAGCGCAATACCCCCTAAAACCTCTGCCGGAGTATGTCCAAGCAATTCCTTAAAATCCTTTCCTGAAAATTTTTTAAACGAGGCTTCGCTTAATAGCTTATTAGCTTTCAGCTCCCTCCGAATTATATTAAGCTCTCTGGCATGAAGGCCGGCAGCGTACCTTACGTTTAACGCATCATAAACAACAATTATCGTAATCAAAGCTGCCAATGCAAATACAGGTGAATCTCCTCCGCATACCCTGAACGCCGCCGCTGAGGCCGCGCATACTGTGGAAGAATGCGCGCTGGGCATGCCTCCGGAACCAAAAAAGCGTTCAGGCATAAACCCGTTTCCTTTAATCGCATTGATTATTACTTTTAATACCTGCGCCGCCGCCCAAGCCGCTGCGCCGGCAATCAGAACGGGATTATATACCATAATAACACAACCTCTTTCAGATTTAAATCAAAATCTCCTGTCAAGCAAAAAGCATGTCAGCTCTTTCAAAAAAATACTGTCGTCAAACCTGTCAAGTATATCAACTGCCATATTCGTATATTTTTCCGCTTCTTCCTTTGCTTTTTCCAAGCCGTAAACAGTTACAAAGGTTGTTTTATTCTCCTGACTGTCGCTTCCCACCGGCTTCCCAAGCAGACTGCTGTCGCCTGTGACGTCAAGTATATCGTCTATTATCTGAAACGCGGCGCCGAGATATTCCGCGTATTCCTCTGCCAGACTTATTTTATTATCGTCTGCTCCGGCGCATATACATCCCATCTTACAAGAAGCTTTTATAAGAGCGCCTGTCTTCAGCGAATACATATATCTTAAATTATCGGCGCTTACATGATCGCGCTCTTCATTTTCCATATCTATAATCTGTCCGCCGATCATACCCTCGGCTCCGGAAAAACGAGAAAGTTCAGCAATAAGCCCGACGCGTTTTTCATAATCAAGATTATCCGCTCCGGCAATTATTTCAAACGGACGTATAGCCAATGCGTCTCCGGCTAAAACAGCTCTTGCTTCGCCGAATTTTTTATGACAGGACGGCTTTCCGCGTCTGTAATCGTCATTGTCCATACAAGGAAGATCATCATGAATCAAAGAAAAGGTATGTATCATTTCAATAGCGCATGCTGCTGAAACCGCATTTTTCCAATTTCCTCCGCAAATCCGGCAGAACTCCAGAACAAGAACAGGACGTATTCTTTTGCCGCCCGCCTCTAAAGAATAATCCATTGCATTAGCAACGCTTTTCTGTAACCCAAGCCTTTTTTCAAGACTGTATGCTCTGATAGCTGTTTCAACAAATTCCGTATATTCTTTCAGTCTATCCTCAGCGGCCTGATTCATTTAGCTCTTCCTCCTGTCGTGTTATTTTCAGCTTTGCCCTTTCCAGCTCGTTCCGGCACTCAGCCGCAAGCTTCACTCCGTTTTCATAAAGCTCTACAGATTTCTCTAAAGGCAAATCGCCCTTTTCAAGCTGCTTCACTATTTCAGAAAGCGAATTCATATTTTCCTCAAAAGTCATTATACCACCTCTAAGCTATCATTAATCAGTTTAACGCCGTTAATTGAAGCAATTCTGATAATTTTTATTATATTACAGAATCAGTCCGAAACATATAAGTTCGATACTATACACTACTCATTTTCTCCGCTAATCGTAATATTTGTAACACAGGCGCTGAATTTACCCTCTGAAAGCATTATATCAACATTATCTCCTATTTTCAAGCCTTCAGTATTAAAAAGTATTTTTTTATCCTTATAAGCAAGGGAATAGCCTCTCCCCAAAACGCTGAGCGGACTCATAGCTTCAATCTTTGACAAGACCTCTGCAAACCTTTTTTCATACTCTGCAAGCAAAGAGCGATAAGCAGATCCAAGACGATTTAACATAGCCGTTAGATTTTTTTCGTCCAACGCAAGCGAATGCTGCGGAGAGTCAGTCTCCAGTCGTACGACGATACGATCAAAAACGTTTTGCTTTAACGTAATTATTCTTAATACGCTGCTGCGCATACGCTTTATACAATAATCTATATTATTAGACAACTGCTCTTTAGACGGCGAAACCAGCTCTGCCGCAGCCGAAGGCGTAGGAGCCCTCATATCCGCAGCAAGATCGGATACGGTAAAGTCCGTTTCATGACCTACGGCGGAAACTACAGGTATACTGCTATTATATATACACATAGCAACCTTTTCCGTATTAAAAGCGCTGAGATCCTCCATCGAACCTCCTCCGCGTCCTACAATTAATACGTCGCAGCCGGATCTACCGGCGGCAATTATACCTCTGCAAATGGAATCCGAAGCATTTTCACCCTGCACCACTGCCGGAAAAACACATAACTCCCCCACAGGATACCGCCTTGAAAGAATATTTATGACATCCTGTAAAGCGGCGCCGGATAAGGAGGTTACAATACCTATTTTTTCAGGCATATACGGAAGCGGTCTTTTATGACTCTGATCAAATATACCCCGACTTCTTAATCTTTCCTTAAGCTGCTCTGCAGCTACGCTTACGGCGCCTGCGCCCTCCGGCTGTATATCAGTAACGTATATCTGATAAATACCGTCCCGTTCAAAAACTGATACGCTTCCCATAACTATTACGCTCATGCCGTCCTGAGGCATAAATTTCAGCCTCTCTGAATAGCTTCGAAACATTACCGCCTTCAAAGAGCTTTCGCCGTCTTTTAAGGTAAAATAAAAATGACCGGATCTATGCGCCTTAAAGTTAGAAATCTCGCCCTTTAAAAGAATGCCGTTTAGCTTTTTATCGTCTTTGATTTTAAACGATATATATCTGTTAAGCTGTGAAACTGTTAATATCAACATAATTTATTTTGCCTTCTGTATTTTTCATAAGCTATAACCGAAACCCCTGCAGCATTATCGCAAGAAAATTCCGGCTCCGCAAAAAAAGCGTCGTATTTTGATAGTATTATATTTTTAATAAGTTTATTGGACATAACGCCTCCCGCAAAAATCATCGGAAGCTTGCCATATTTTTTTACCGCTTCCTCAGCCATGCTTAAAATAGACATGCCTACATATATAAGACAGTATTTTGCTATATCCTCAGGAGGCAAATTATTTTCGAGCATTCTCCCGCACTTATTTTCCACGCCCGAAAAAGAGCAGTTACCATCCTTTATGAAAGGCTTTATATTGAAAACAGCGTCGCTTTTTTCCGCAAGCTGCTCAAGCTCTCTGCCACACGGAAAATTCAAGCCAAGCATAAGTCCTGTACGGTCTACCGCCTGACCGGCCTTCAGATCAAGCGATGTATATATAAGCTCCGCTTTAATAATATCGTCTTTATCCGGAATGCAGTAAAGACAATCGGTCGTACCTCCGCTCACATGAAACGCTATGAACGGATATTTAATCAAATCCAGCCTGCCGCACGAATAAAGGGCGGCCGCTATATGTCCGATCTGATGCGAAGTATAAACTATTTCCGAACCGCAGACTGCGGCGATCATTTCAGCAGCAGTTTTACCTGCAAGAAAACATGGCATATAAGAACCGGAAATATTTCTCGGAAATGCTGAAACCCCGACCGCCTTAACATCGCTTAAGTCTTTCAGAATCTTTTCGGATACTTCGGTCAACTGATTAATATGATGAAACAGCACGTCGCTCTGCCTTAGTCCGGCATGACCTTCCTTAACAGGCAAAAGTCTCTTTGACTGCCTTATACTTCCGTCCGCGCTGTTGAATACCGCGACCGAGGTAGTATAATTGCTTGTGTCAAATCCTAAAAATTCAGGCATTTAAGGATTTCTCCTCTGAAATATTTTTTGCAAAGGAGCTTAAAATTCCGTTTACAAAGCCCGTATCCTCCTTATAGGAGAATGCCTGTGACAGCAAAACCGCTTCGCTTATAGCGGCGTTTACGGGAGTCAATTCATCATAAAGAGCCTCATAAACAGCTATTCTCAAAATAGCAAGACTTACCTTAGGTATTCTTGAAATTGTTCTTTTAGTACTATAAAGTGAAATTATATTATCAATTTTTTCCTTATGCTCCAACACGCCGTTCACGATTTCCTTTACCTTATCTCCTATTTCAATTTCCCCGATATCTTCGGCAAGCTTATACAGCTCTTCAACCGGATCGTCTCTCAATGAGCTTTCAAAAATAATATAAAACGCGCACTCCCTAATTTCTCTTCTTGTCATATATTTCTCCGTTCCGATGATTTAAACCTGTCCGCATATTTTAACGTTCACTCTTGAAACAGTTATTCCCGTCATATTCTGCACGCCGTTCCTTACGGCCTCCTGAACTGATTCCGCACAGCATACAGCCCGGACTCCCTCTTTAAGACTCAGCTCTATATTTATTTCTGCCGCACCTCCGGAATACCTTACAAAAACATTGTCTTCTCCGCAGAACGCTCCCTCAGTTTCCGAAGCCGCCGTGGCGGCAATTTTTGAAATAACGTCCTCTGAAACCTTAAGAGAACCCTTGCACTCCTTATCTTTGGTGTTCATTCCTGTAATCCTCTCGTAAAAATTCTTCCCTGCTGATAACGCAGGCAAACTATATTCGCAGTGACTGATACTTAAATTTTTAAAATCACATATATACATTATACCACAAATTTCAGAATAAACAACCGTTTCACAGCCTAAAATATATGCAAAATTAAAAAAACAGTGCGAAAAAATTCACGCCATTCGGCAAAGCGCATATTAAACACATAGAAATTTCGTTATTTTGCACAATTATTACCGCATTAAAACTAAGACGGCTTATTGCGCTTTTAGCTAATTTATTATGTATAAATAATATCCGCTGAATTTTCCGCACTGCATTTATTAAGCTTTAATTATTTTACTTCAAATATCCGGATATTTTCTGCCGGAATCGTAACCTCGCCTAAAATTATATCCTTAATTGCCGCGGCCTGAGCTTTATCAAGACCGGCGGATTTTACAACCACCTTAGCGCTCTCGCCGTCAAGGTAAACAACGCAGTCCTCGATGCCCTGAGCCTTGACAAGAGATTCGATATTTCCCTCGCTTTCAATCAGCTTAGAAACCTCTACCGCCTGCAAGGCGTTCGTTACCATCTCGTCTTCCGTAATGTCTCCGCCGCCCATTATAGTCTGCAAGGTCTGAACGGCTTCGTCTCGGTTAGTCATTTTTTCGAGCCTTGCCTGAGCGAAATAATCTTCTGCGCTTTCGCCGTTTACAAATTTGCTCTCACCGTAGTTTTCAGCTTCGGCGTCCTCCGACTTATTTTCATCAGAGGCTTCTCCGGTAGCCGCCTCGTTATCCATAACGGCGCTTATTTCGCCGTTGGCAGTCTTAGCTTCTTTTTCAATTACGCTTCCGTCAGAAAGCGCATAGTTTACATATACTGCAATACCAAGCATCAACGTCATGCATGTAAGAATTATCTGCTTTTTTCCGATAATAACTGAGGGTTTTTTCATAAGTATTTCTCCTTTAATAATTTTTGGCTATTTAGAACCCGCAACAAAAATTTTCTGTGACGGAATATTAAACGCGGCGGCTACTGCATTGTAAACCTTTTCTTTTACAACGCTGCTTTCACCTCCTTCGCAAACAACTACCACGCCGCTAATTTCCGGATTACCTATTTTTCTCACCAACGCCTGTTTTTGACCGTTTCCTCCGATAATTACATATTTTTCATCTTTTGAAACGCTCTCGCTGTCAGTATCGACTTTTTCATCCTTAGCATAAATATACTCGCCGCTTCCGGCGGCTGTTATCATAACATCTGCTTTACCTACTCCGTCTATTTTTTCAAGAGTGGTTTTTAAACGCTGCTCCATTTCCTTAACGTAGCTTTCGTAATCTGTAAGCACGTCGTCCGAAGCGGCTTCCTGCTTTACGGCTTCCTTATCCGGAATAATAAAATCCGAAAATAATATCAGCGCCATACCTGCAAGTCCGAGAATAACAATCAGCTTTGTTCCGGCGCTCTTGAATATTCCGCTTATCTTATCCACCAACGAGGCTCACCTCAACTTCCCCTAAGCTGCTTCTTATAATACTGCATGCCCTTTCATATTCCGCCCCGCAATAACCTATCTCATTAATAATTATGCCGCCGTCTGCTTCCATATTAATGTTTGCGGTAATTTTTTCATAGCTTATCCCCTGCGCTGTCAGAATACGTCCAATCTCGTCGATAACCGACTGCTCAGCCGAATACATCATAGCGTTATCCGCCGCTTCCGACATATCGCTGTAATTTTCAAGTTCCCCTACGTCGGCGGCTACCGGCAGATCAAAGCTGAAATTTCCGTTTGCGGCGGAAGTAATGATTCCTGAAATGAATATCAATGAAAATATAAGCTTAAGCTGCCGTGAAAATCTGTCGCCGGGTTTTATAGAATCGGCAAGAGATATAACCACACTCAAAAAACAAGCGGAAAGTATCACTTTTTTAAGAAGCTCCAAAATAACCTCCTTATCCTTCGTTTTTATCGTCATGCCGTATTTGTGCATACCGTCATTATTATAGCGGTAGAAATTATAAACATAAGAGTAAAGCAAACAAGAACGCCCATTGCCGCCGATAACACAGCTCCTATATTTCCAAACAGTCTTGAAAGCTTCTGTGCTCCGAATATATCTGCCGCCGCGGAAGCGGCCGACACCGAAATCCTGTAAAGAGCCAGAGAAATGACAGGCGGCAGCAGCATAACCGCAAGGGCGGCGATTCCTATGCTTCCTACTCCGTTCCTTAGCAGCGCAATGCTGCCCCTGACTGTTGAATATGCGTCTGAAACTGCTCCGCCAACTACCGGAATACAATTGGATATAACATATTTAGCCGTTTTCGAACCCAGAGTATCTGCTGACGAACCGACTATGCTCTGAATAGACAGCAGGCCTGTAAATACGGTCATTATAAGACCGAGTCCCCAGGTAACGAGCTTTTTTACTCCGTCAAGCATTCCCTTAAGCGAAACCGCGCTGCACGACGCGTCGACAATTGCAAGACACAAACACATGCTAAGCAATGGCATAAGAATACCGTTTGCCGCCTGAATAGCAATATCCGATACCGTCAGAACCAGAACGTTATAGCCCGTAGCCGAGGTTATATGTCCTCCGGCAGCGGCGATTCCCGCAAAAACCGGTACAAAACAATTCATAAAATCAGCGCCGTCCTCCAGCGCCTCCGCCGAATTTGCCAAAACCTCGCAAATAGGCGCTGAAACTGCGGCAACTCCCGCCAAAACGCATACAAGCTCATAAACCTTTGCCGTACCCCCTTTTTTGACCGTGTCTCCGAGACTTTCAGCAAGCGCCGTCAGAACCACAACTATTCCCAAAGATACAAGAAGTCTTAACGGAGCGGTCACTTTGCTTATTACCGTATTTTTAATCAGTTTCCATAGCTCCGCAGGAGTAACAGAAAGTATGCTTGAAGGGTTCTCAAAACTGATACCGTAATCCTCAAGAGTTTCTCCCGCGTAAAGCTCTTCGGCTCCGCTTGCAGAATATATTTCATCGGCAGCAGAAAAATCCGCGTAAGCCGTAAAGCTCGTACAGAAAAATAAAATCACTATTAATATAAGTTTTTTCATTCCAGTATCACCGTTAATATGTCAATCAGACTTTCAAAAAGCGGTATAGCCAATATAACAAGCTGAAGCTTCCCGAAAATTTCCGCTGCCGAAGCAATAGCGGCTTCATTGCAGTCACGGCATATGTCAGACGCAAACTGAGTTAGCCAGCATACGCCCAGCGCTTTAAAAAGTATACTGACATAATCCTTTTCAAGTCCCGAATATTCCATTAGCGTATCCATCTTCTCCAAAACTGCCGGCAGTCCGTCGGCAGCATTGAAGAAAATCATCGCCGTAACGGCGATAACAAGCAGCACAGTCTGTTCCTTTGAATGTTTTTCCGTTATTTTGCACATTAGGGAAGCGCATATGCACAAACCGCATACGGATGCAATATCTCCTACCATAGTCCAAATACCGTTTTAACAGTATCAAACAAGCCGCTGATGCTGTCAATAATCATCATCAGTACTACTATCAGTCCTGCAAGCGTAGTCATCATAGCCTGCTCCTCACGCTCGGCACGCTTTAAAACAAGGTTCAGCACAGCGACAATAATCCCTATTCCCGCAATTTTAAAGATCAGATCAACGTCCATTTTTTATCATTCCTTTACTAAATTATAAGAATACCCGCCATAGCTCCGGCAAGTATGCCCATTGAACGGCAGAGCTTACCCTTAACTGCATATTTTTCAGTTTGCTTTTCAATCATTGAACCTATATTTTCGTTAAATACGGCTAAAACTGAAAGCTGCCCCTGCGTATCAGTAGTCCCTAACTGCGTTCCAAGCTGCGCTAATATCTTTTTTTCCTCCTGACTGAGACTGAAATCGGACATTACGCTTTCAACCCATATTTCACCTGCCGGCTTGCTTTTATCACAATATTTTCCCGTATGCAGAAATCCTATATCGTTATATAGATCATTATCGCCAAGCAGCAATATAATTTCTCTTACAGTAAGACTGCGGTATCTGATTAGAGTAGCTATCTCGTCAGTCATCTTCCTGAATAAAATAAGTCTTTCAAGTTTTCTTTTAATTCCTGAAGATATATTCACACCGATAGAACTGAATGCAAGAAAAATAAGAAGAACACCTGTAAGCCTAAGCATATACTTCTCCCGCTTTCTCATATTTTATTACTTTGCCTACATTTCTTCCCGTCCCAAGCGTAGCAAAGCATTCAAATATTCCGTTTTTTATTATCTCATCTATATTCTTTCTTTTAATAACATCCCGCAACCCTCCGCCGTGCACCGACGCAATAACCTTGACTCCTGTATTAGACGAGCTTAGAAGAGCCGAACAATCCTCCTCCCCGCCTATCTCGTCACAGACTACAATATCCGGCGACATAACGCGGACAGCCGTCAAAATACCCTTGGATTTCGGATATCCGTCGAAAACATCCGTCATTCTTCCCACATTATTCTGAGGCACTCCATGATAAACGGCTCCTATTTCCCCTCTTTCATCAATAACAGAAATTCTGTATCTTCCGCCCAGTATTCTGCATAAATCCTTTATTACAGTAGTTTTTCCGCTCATAGGAGGTCCGATAATAAGTAGACTTTTAAGTCCTGAGCAGAAACATTTATTATATATTTCATCGGCGCATCCGTAAGCCTGTCCTGAGATTCTGAAATTAAGACCGCTTATATATTTAAGAGTCTCTATTTTGCCGTTTTCAGTAACGGCAGTTCCGCATATTCCTACTCGGTTTCCGCCCTCAAGAGTTATGAAGCCCTCTGATATTTCCCGCTTATAGCTATGTATTGAATAGTCACAGACCGCTCTGAAGGAATATTCCATATCCTCGGGCGTAACCGGAACGCACATTTCAGAATAATCCGTAACTCCTCCCCTGCCAGTAAGAAACCGTTCCGTTCCGTATGAAACTATTCCCAAGGGGCGGTTGACTCTCATTCTGATCTCATGAATATCGTCAAAGCAAGACATCATTAATAAGGATTGTCCGATTTTCGGAGGAAAATAATTCTTCAGTTTTGAAATATTCTGTTTACAGTTCATGATTCTTCACTTCCTTTTCCGTTATAAAATTCTATGCCGTACTCTTTGCGTTTAGAACATCCATAGTTTAATACGGTAACATTTACTGCTTTAAAAGCATATTATAAAAGCATAAAGAATTTTTTATTTAACCCCTTGACAAAAAAAATTATCTGTATTATAATAATAGCATAATATTTTTAAATTCGAAGAGCAAAGGTAAGTAATCGGCAAAACGATGCTGCAGAGAGCCGAATGTTGGTGTGATTTCGGTGCATACGCTGTTTGATGAATGGATTTGTGAGAAGCATAGTGAAAGATTAATTTGAGTATCTATCGCCGTTTTCCCCACGTTACAGGGGTAGGGTATTTATGGCTTCTGGCCTGCGTATCCGAAAAAGAAAAGCAGTTTGAATTTAATTTTTTCTGCTTTTGAAATTGGGTGGCACCACGATGTCTATCGTCCCTTTTAGGACGATAGGCATTTTTTGTTGCCTTAAACGCAAATCATACCGTGCCAAGTTTCAGAAAAGGAGTATTCTGTTATGATTTACCCAGATATTGAACAGTTAAAGAAAAATATTGAAGGTTATAAGGTACATCCGATTTTTTATGAAATCATGTCGGATTCATTTACGCCAATTCATATTTTCAAGGCTTTGCAAAGAGGAGAAGAAAACGCTTTTATTCTTGAATCTGTAAGCAACGGTGAGCAATGGGGTAAATATTCTTTTATAGGCATAAATCCACTTATGGAAGTCATTATCAATAAGGGCGACGCCTATACATTCAGCGAAGGCGGAACAACGTCCGAAAAAATTACCGATCCGGTAGAATATTTAGGAAAAATATTGCAAAACTATACGTCTCCCAGGCTTAAAAACGCTCCTAATTTAACCGGAGGATTAGTAGGCTACTTCGGATATGATACCGTAAGATACGCCGAGCCGAGTCTCAGAAATGTTCCTCCGGACGACGTTAATATGCCGGACTGTCATTTGTTTCTTTACGACGAGCTTATAGCATACGATCATTTGAACAGCAAGGTTATTATTATAAAAAACATCAAAGCTGACAGAAATATTGAAAAACAGTATAGTGAAGCTCTGAACCGCTTTAAAAAGCTTGAAGACAAAATAAATTCTTACTTTGAAAGACCGCATTCCCCGGGTAAGCTAAAAGATTTTGAAGTCAGCTCTAATATCTCAAAGGAGCAATTTATTGAAAATGTAAATAAAGCAAAAGAGCATATTGTAAACGGCGATATATTTCAGATAGTACTTTCTCAGCGATTTGAAATCGAAAATCCTCCTGAAAGCTTTAACGTTTACAGGCTTCTCAGAGCCACAAATCCTTCTCCATATCTATATTATTTCAAAAGCAGCTCATACAGCATAGCCGGTTCCTCTCCTGAAATGCTTGTAAGCGTAAAGGACGGAATCGTTAAAACAAAGCCGATTGCCGGAACTATGCCCAGGGGTAAAAATGAACAAGAGGATAAGCAGCTTGAAAAGCGTCTCAATGAAGACTCTAAAGAAAGAGCAGAACATACAATGCTGGTCGACCTTGGCAGAAATGATGTAGGTAAAGTATCAAAATTCGGAAGCGTTGAAGTAACCAGCTTTATGAAAACAGAAAAATATTCAAAGGTTATGCATCTTGTTTCTGACGTCAAAGGAGAGCTAAGAGAGGATAAAACGGCTCTGGACGCGTTACTGGCGGTACTTCCCGCCGGAACTCTTTCAGGGGCTCCAAAAATAAGGGCTATGGAGCTAATCGACGAGCTTGAGAATAAGCGCAGAGGTCTTTACGGCGGAACAATCGGCTATATCGGATTCGACGGAAATATTGACACATGTATAGCAATCAGAACAGTACTTTTTAAAAATAACAAAGCGTATGTCCAGGCCGGCGCAGGGATAGTCCATGATTCAGTCCCGGAAAAAGAGTTTGAGGAAACAAAAAACAAAGCGTTGGCTATGATAAACGCAGTCAAGGAGGCGTCGGCATTATGATTTTAATGATAGATAATTATGATTCTTTCACTTATAATCTCTACCAATTTATCGGAGAACTAAGCAGTGATATTAAAGTAGTAAGAAACGACTGCATCACTATTAAAGAAATTGAGAAGCTGTCGCCGCAGGCAATTATTATTTCACCCGGTCCCGGATACCCTAAGGACGCCGGAATCTCAGTTGAAATAATCAAAAGATTTTCCGGTAAACTGCCGATATTAGGTATCTGTCTGGGACATCAGGCTATATGCGAAGCGTTCGGTGGAAAAATCATCAGAGCCGACGAGCTAATGCACGGAAAATCAAGTTTGATTAAAATCAGCGATTCATCTGCAATTTTTAAAGAGCTTCCAGAAACTATTGAAGCGGCAAGATATCATTCGCTTATAGCCGAACACGCTTCCCTCCCCGATTGCCTGACAGTTACCGCATACGACTCCTCCGGCCAGATAATGGCGGTCGAGCATAAGGAGCATAAAACCTTTGGATTGCAGTTTCATCCAGAATCAATTCTTACGCCGCACGGTAAAATTATTATAAAAAATTTTCTTTATACCATTAATAATATTGAACTAAACAAAGAAAACATACCTGAGCCTGAAATGCCTAAAACATTACTCAAGCCGTTCATTGCCAAGGCTGCCGACGGAATCAATCTTACGTGCAACGAAGCAATGCAGGCTATGAATATCATAATGAACGGAGAGGCTACGGACGCTCAGATTGCCGGATTTTTAACGGCTTTGCGAATAAAGGGCGAAACTGTGGACGAGATAACCGGTTTCGCAAAAATAATGAGAGAAAAAGCCAAAACAGTCGAAGGCTGCCGGGACGCTGTCGATATAGTAGGAACGGGCGGAGATCTTGCAAATACATTTAATATTTCCACTACCTCCTCGTTTGTTATAGCCGGCTGCGGAGCAAAGGTAGCAAAACACGGAAACCGCAGCGTTTCAAGCAAAAGCGGAGCCGCCGATGTTCTTGAAAGTCTGGGAGTAAAAATATCTTCATCTCCGGAACAGGCTAAAAATATGATTGACAACATCTGCATATCTTTTCTGTTTGCTCAAAACTACCACGGTTCAATGAGGTATGTCGGTCCGGCAAGACGGGAGCTTGGAATAAGAACCGTTTTTAATATACTCGGCCCCCTTGCAAACCCGGCAAATACAGATTATATCCTTCTTGGCGTCTATGACAGATCTCTTCTTGAGCTTATGGCAGGAGTTCTTATAAATCTGGGAATAAAAAGAGCTATGCTTATATATGGAAATGATAAACTGGACGAAATATCAATTTCTGATACAACTTCCGTATGCGAAATAATGAACGGTAAAATTTCAAGCTACGAAATAAATCCCGAGGATTACGGAATGAAGCTTGCAGACAAAAATGAAATTGTCGGAGGCACCTCGGAAGAAAACGCCAAAATCACACTTGGAATTCTTAAAGGAAAAATTAAGGGCGCCAAACGCGACATAGTTTTGCTCAATGCAGGCTGCGCTCTTTATATCGCCGGAAAAGCCGACAATATATCAGAAGGAATAAATCTTGCCAAAGCGTCCATAGACGGCGGATGGGCGTATTCGAAGCTGCAGCAGCTTATTGAATATTCCAATAAATACTGAGGTGCGATATGATACTTGACGATATAATAGAAAAAAGAAAAATACAACTGGAAAGAGAAAAATCCTCAGCGCCGCTAAAACAAATTAAAAAAAGAGCTTTAGAAATAAAAACTCCTGTTAAGGATTTTTATTCAGTGCTTAAAGGAAATAAGCTTTCCGTTATTGCAGAAGTGAAAAAAGCCTCTCCTTCAAAATCTGTTATAAAAGAAAACTTCAATCCGGTTGACATAGCGGTCAGCTATCAAAAATCAGGCGCCGACGCTATATCCTGCTTAACTGAGGAATTTTTCTTTCAGGGAAAAAGCGATTATTTGAAAAATATAAGAACGGCAGTTGATATACCCATATTGCGTAAGGATTTTATTTTTGACGAATATCAGATTTACGAGGCAAGAGCAATCGGAGCCGACGCCGTTTTACTGATCGCCGCTATACTGGATACCGATACAATGCTTAAGTTCAAATATATTACTGACAGCTTAGGAATGCATTGCCTTTTCGAAGCCCATAACAGTACGGAATTAAATAACATACTTAAATGCTCTCCAAAGATAGTGGGCATAAACAACAGGAATCTTAAAACCTTTGAAGTAAGCCTTGAAAACACCAGAAAGCTTGCGTCGATGATACCTGAAGACTGCGCGATCGTTTCAGAAAGCGGTATTTCCCTCAATGCAGATATGATTTTTGTGAAAAACTGCGGAGCGGACGCCGTTCTGATAGGCGAATCTCTGATGAGAAGCGAAAATATATCTGAAACATTAAACAAGCTGAGGAAAGACGTATGATTATAAAAATCTGCGGAATCAGACGTCCTGAAGATATAATCTATGTAAATGAGTTCAAACCCGATTATATCGGATTTGTATTTGCTGAATCGAAACGCCGTATAACTGCTGAAAATGCGGCTGAATTAAAAAAAATGCTTTCCCAGGAAATAAAAGCAGTCGGCGTTTTTGTGAACTGTCCTATTGAAAGAACAGCGGAAATACAAAAAACTGTTGGACTCGACGTTATTCAGCTTCACGGAGACGAGAATATAAGCTATTTACAAAAGCTTAAAAGTAAGGTAAAATGCGATATATGGAAAGCCGTAAGAGTCAGAAATCAATATGATATAGAAAAAGCAGACAACATTGGAGCGAATATGCTCCTGCTTGACGCTTTTTCACCGGACAGCTACGGCGGAACCGGAAAAACAGCAGATACGGAAATTATTAACAAGGCTCGATTTAAAACGCCGTTTTTTATTGCGGGCGGTTTAAGCTGCGGTAACATAAAGCGCGTCATAAGTCAGGTTTCACCTGATGGAGTGGATATTTCAGGCGGCGTTGAAACTGATGGTTTTAAGGACAGAGAAAAAATTAAAAATATAATCAATATAGTTAGGAGTGTAAACCTTGAATAAAAAAGGTAAATTTGGTATTTACGGCGGACAGTATGTACCTGAAACAGTAATGAACGCCGTTTGCGAGCTTGAAAAGGCTTATGAATTTTATAAAAACGATAGGAATTTTCAGGAGGAGCTTAAGGCTCTTTATAAGGACTACGCCGGAAGACCGTCCATGCTGTATTATGCAGATAAAATGACCAAAGATCTCGGCGGAGCTAAAATATACATTAAAAGAGAGGATCTAAACCATACGGGCTCTCATAAAATCAATAACGTACTCGGACAAATACTGCTTGCCAAAAAAATGGGTAAAAAGCGTGTTATAGCGGAAACCGGCGCCGGTCAGCACGGTGTCGCCACCGCCACTGCGGCGGCTTTATTCGGTATGGAATGCGAAATATATATGGGAACTGTCGATATGGAAAGGCAATCCCTCAACGTTTACCGTATGCAGCTTTTAGGCGCTAAGGTAACTGCCGCTGAAAGCGGTACTAAAACGCTTAAGGACGCCGTAAACGAAGCTATGAAGGATTGGGCAACAAATATTGAAACAACTTACTATCTTATCGGATCTGCAATGGGCCCTCACCCGTACCCTCAAATGGTACGCGATTTCCAAAAAATAATAAGCGAAGAAATTAAGGAACAAATTCTTAAAGCTGAAAATAGGCTTCCCGACTGCGTTATTGCCTGCGTCGGAGGAGGCTCGAACGCTATCGGCGCATTCTATGACTTTATCGAAGACAAAAGCGTACGTCTGGTCGGCGCAGAGGCTGCCGGAAAGGGAGTTGAAACTAAAATGCATGCCGCTACTCTAACAATGGGAAGAGACGGAATTTTCCACGGCATGAAATCTATATTCCTGCAAAATTATGAAGGTCAGATAGACGAGGTTTATTCCATATCGGCAGGTCTAGATTATCCCGGTATTGGCCCTGAACATGCAAATCTTTATAAATCCGGCAGGGCTGATTACGTTGCCGTAACGGACGAAGAGGCTGTTTGCGCATTTGAATATCTTTCCAGAACAGAAGGCATTATACCGGCAATTGAATCGGCTCATGCAGTTGCAGCCGCTATGAAAATTGCGCCTAAAATGGATAAGGATAAAATAATGGTAATAAACCTTTCTGGCAGAGGAGATAAAGACGTTTACCAGATTGCAAGATACAGAGGGGTAGATATCAATGAATAGAATAGAAAAAAAATTCAACGAACTTAAAAATCAGGGAAAAAAAGCTCTTATAACGTATGTAACCTGCGGAGACGGCGGGTATGAAGCTACGGAAACGGCGGTTTTTGAAATGGAAAGAGCGGGCGCCGATATAATAGAACTTGGAGTCCCGTTTTCCGATCCTATCGCAGAAGGTCCCGTAATACAGGCTGCGAGTATCAGGGCGCTTTCAGGCGGAGCTACTCTTGCGGGAATTTTTGATATGATAAAAAAAATAAGAAACAAAACTGATATTCCTTTAGTTCTTATGCTCTATCTTAATTCTATTTTCGGTTTCGGAACAGAAAGATTTTTTGAAATATGCGGTGAAATAGGAATTGACGGAGTTATAGTTCCCGATATGCCGTATGAAGAAAAGGAAGAAATTCAGCCCTTTGCAGATAATCATAATATAATTTCAATAAGCCTTGTGACTCCGACCTCAAAGGACAGAATACAAAAAATCACTTCGTCCGCAAAAGGCTTCGTTTATTGCGTATCGTCTACAGGCGTGACCGGTATGAGGTCATCTTTCCATACAGATTTCAGCAGATTTATTTCAGATATAAGAAAATATACAGACAAGCCATGTGCAATAGGATTCGGCATTTCAAACGCTCAACAAGCACATGAAATAAAGAAATACTGCGATGGAGTAATCGTCGGTAGCGCCGTCGTTGACATAATTGGTGAAAATTCAAAAAACTGTGCAAAACCGGTTTATGAATTCACATCATCGCTTAGAAAAGCTCTTGACGAATAGGAAGGAGCGCACTATGGGAACGAGCGCATCAGAAATTTTTGATTTACGAAATTTATACTATTACAAATCAGGCAATTCATTTACAGGAAGCTTAAACGGGTTCAACTACAAAATTATTCCCGGTTCGGATCACATTACAGCGCAGTTTTGGCATGGCATGCTTTGTTCTGACGCTGCAGAAATAGAACAAGAAAAACAATTTTCGTTTGATGAAGCCGGCTTTGATGAAATGATAAAATGGCTTGAAACCAAATATACAAATGAAAAATAAAGTAAGCGGACTCTTTCGTCCGCTTATTACATTATTTTCTGAAATAATGGTTTTTTATGTTGTTTATTTCATTGACATTTATAACTATTGTGATATAATTACCTATATAAATATATGTAATATTTAAATTTAATTTTATATTGAGGTAGCTTATGTCAAGTAATATAGATCTTTTGATTGACTGGTTTAACGATACGATAATTTCTTATGGAAACGATAAACAATTACTAATAAAAAAATATGATTATTTTATAGAAAAATGGAATTATTATTTACACGATCTTGATTATAAAGAACAAAAGGTTTATATGCGAATTAAAAAGAAAATTGATAAAAAGGTAAAATTGCAATTAAAATAATTATATTTTTCAAAATTCTATTGATTTTTTACTTTTTATATGATATAATTGTTATTGTTAGTTTTTACATACTATGTATGTGACGCATAAGGAGACGTATTGAAGCGGTCATAACGAGCTTGACTTGAAATGCGATGGGCTAAAGGCTGTTTTATCCGCCGCAAACTCCCGTAATACAAGGGTTTTCAGTGAGTTCGAAAAGTGAATATTTCGTTGTTCTTTCCGTCAATTCTTTCCAAAATGCTTTTTGTTTGTAAAATGTGCTATAAAAGTAGCAATTTGAAAGAATTTTGCGGATAAACATAGATGGAGATGTATCGAAGAGGTCATAACGAGAACGACTCGAAATCGTTTTGGCGTGATGAGCGCCACGTGGGTTCGAATCCCACCATCTCCGCCAAAAACAAAGCTCACAAGCGGTTTTCCGTTTGTGAGCTTTTCTTATGTCCAAACGGCAATGGAGAGTTCTCTCCTAAAAATAGGCTGTTTTCTCCTAAAAAATATCACTACTCGAACTCCATTTCTATGTATTCGGCGTATCCATTATATCTGATACGCCTCTTTTTGTCAGCAAATTGCATCCAAAGCTCCGCTTAATCCGTTTACCATAGCATCAGCCGAGGACAATTTTGAATTATAGTACAGATGTGCATATACATTTGCCGTAGTTGAAAAATCGCTGTGTCCGAGCCATTCCTGTATCTGCTTCATAGGAACACCGTTCGCAAGAAGCAGCGAAGCACAACTATGACGCAAGTCGTGGAAACGAATATGGCGTAAATTGTTCTTTTCAAGCAGCTTCGGAAATGATGCTGTGAGATAGTGCGGAGAAATCAATGTCCCCATTTCATCTACGCAGATATACTCCAAATACTTTTTGTTGTAGCATCGTCCGCATACCCGCCTGTATTCTTCCTGCTGTTCCTTGAGCTTTATCAGCTTCTCTTTGAACGCAGGAACAAGGGGCAGCGTTCTCATACTCGACTTGGTTTTGGTCGTATCCTGTGCTATCTGGATATGCTTGCCGTCAAGGGTGCAGGAAGTAACGGTGTGTCTAATGGTAATCGTATTGTTTTGAAAATCAATAGCGTCCCATTTTAAGCCGAGAGCTTCACTTCGCCTTAGTCCATAGAACGCACCGAGAAAAATCGGTATTTCAATCAGCGTTCCTTTGGCGGCTTCAAATAGTGCCTGTACCTCGTTGCTGTCATAGAAGCTGCCGATAAACTTATCAGCTTTAGGGCGTTCCACTTTATCCGCAGGATTTACAGAAATAAGGTCAATCTTTACAGCATATTTCAAAGCCCTATGGATAACAGAATGGTAGTGGATAACCGTGCTGGCTTTTACTCGCTTCAACTGTTTCATATAGAAAGCCTGAATGTCTGTTGCCTTTATCTCGGAAAGTGTGATTTCTCTTTCCTTGAAATACGGAATAATAACGCTCTTTGCCATACCTGAGTATGATGCGAATGTGGTAAGTGCGATAGTCGGCTTTGCGATTTCCAACCATTGAAGCAGAAAGTCCGAAAACAGCATATCGTCCTGTATGGGTTTGCACTCAGGCACAAAGGTCTGCCTTGTTTCCATTAACATCTTTTCCGCTTTCTTTTTATTGCCTTTGACAGGCAATCCTGTCGGAAACCATTTCGTTTTTCTTTTTCCCGAAGCATCGGGATAGCTCAAAACAATATAAAAATAGCCTTTTTTCTCTTGCAGATGTCCTGCTACCATAAATATAACCTCCTTTGCGTAGCACCGACTTCTGCTGTTGACCATATACATTGTAGCAATTTAAGTCAAAGAAGTCGAATGTGCAAATTCTTTAATTTTCCGCATTTCGCAGACCTAACCTCAGATAAGAAAGAAGATGGGCTTTCGGTACTTTGTACGCTCTGCCCACCTTCAAGTGTTCTATTTTGTTTTCACGGAGTAATTGATAACCTGTTTTTGTGCTAACACCAAGAGCCTTGCTCATTTCATCAACGGTTAAAATGTCTGGGTATTCTTTTAAGACTAACGCATATATATCTCCAAAGTTCATAAGCTCCTCCTTTTTTCAACTCCGATACTGATGAGAAGAGGAAATTCAAGCGATTTCAAATACTGCTCATCAAGGTGTGTGAGATGTTCTTTCAAGCGGCTTTTATCAATCGTGCGTAACTGCTCAAAGAGAATGATTGAATTTGCAGGAAGCCCCTCAATTTGCCCCAAATATAAGTGTGTAGGTAATTTCATCTTTTTGCGTACACGACTTGTTATGGCGGCAATAATGACCGTAGGACTGTGCTTATTTCCTATATCATTGGAGATAACAAGTACAGGTCGTGTTCCTCCTTGCTCCGAGCCGACAACAGGGTTTAAGTCTGCGTAGTAGATGTCGCCACGCTTAATTGTTTTATCCATTAGTTTGACCTCCTATCTGGATATAAGCAGGTAAGCTCTGCCTATGTAGGCAGCCAAACACAAGGAAGTTTTTAAAGTCGGGAGAGCGTAAACAATTCTCTGTTTCCATAGACCGCCTTGTATTTGGCTTTATGATAGGAGCATCTCTATTTGTCCTCGACACCCCGAAGATGCAAATGCGTCATACAACGCAGGGAAGTCGCCAAACGGTCAGCAGCGAACTGACTCCACGAGAGTTCCACCCCAACTGACGGTCTGCCAGAGCCGCCCTCATTGCCTGCGACGCTTTTATCACGCTCGGACTGTGACTGGACGGGAGTACCATTGTTCTCTTTGTGGGTTATGGCGAAATCGGGAGCCGCCCGATATTTTGAGTCGGTATTTGAACGCTCACCACCTTTCATCGCTGTTCTGCTTGTCGGCAGGTCTTGGCGTACCGCTTCACACGCTTATGCTCATCGCAATCACAAAGAGGAAGTATTTGGCGAATGGATATTCAGTTGTCAAAGAACTATCCCGTTTTCGCCACACAAAGGAAAACAGGGTGAAGGCTTTTGCCTTACACCCCATAGTCCCTGAGAACACCTTAAATATTAGATGCTCACAAAATATTTTCCAGTTTTTTTCTGAGATGCCACATACGGAAGTTTACCGCATTGACAGATAAGCCACACTTCTCGGATATTTCCAAGCTGCTGTAACCGTCCATTTTCCACAGAGCAATTTGCAGGGTAAGCCTGTCCACCTTAACTAAGGCTTGGTAAAGCTCTTGATTTTCAATGCCATCCAAAAAATCCTCAACGGTTTTCACTTCGGGCTGTACCGTGTCTTCGGCAAATTCTTCAAGGTATGTACACGCATCTTGCAGTCTGCGGTAGTACCTTCTGTCAGAATTGAAAACTGCCCAATCATAGGTGCGGAGTTCTTCAATGGCATCTTCAGCGACACCTAAATCCCGCAACTGCTTCTCTTCGGCTTCTTTCCAGAGCCGCCATTTCTTTTCTTCTCTGCCATAATTAAATGACATTCTATATGCCTCCAATCTGAATTTTTTGAAAAATCCAGATTGGCAGGTGGCGAGCGGCAACCGATGCCAGATACAGGCTTGTCCTTTGTTCCGACAAATAACGACAAACAAAAAACCGCAAAGGCTGTCAGACCTTTGCGGTTATAAGCTATACAAATTCCATTATGTAGATATTTGGCTTCTATTTTAGGGGCATAAGAGTACCAAGAGTAGCTGAGGATTTTTTTAACAAATTATCCCCGCTTATCCGTAACGCTATGTAGGTAATTGCTGCTTTTGATAAGCAGCAATGCGGTCACAGCAGACCAGCGCATAAAAAGTCCCTCCAAACTCAAAACGGGTTTAGAGGGCAGTGATAATTCTGTTCGGGCGTGACAGAGCAGCCCACCAAAAACACCGTTTTTTTATTTGGTGGGCGCTATGTCATATCAAAAATGCCGTGCTTTCTCAGCTTTTATTTTCCATCATTTTGCCTTGTTAGATGTTGCCTGAAATACCTGTAGCTCACCTTTTTTCAGGCGAAATATCACATCTGCCTGTTTCGCTAATTCATTTGAGTGGGTAACGATAACAACGCATTTGTTCATCTGATGAGCGCACTCTTTCAGAATTGCAGTTATATCTTCGGCGGTATCCTCATCAAGGTTTCCCGTCGGCTCATCAGCAAGGATAACTTTTGCGTCAGAAGCTAATGCACGGGCAATCGCCACACGCTGCTGTTGACCTCCTGATAATTTCAGCACATTCCTTTTGCTTTCCTCATCTGTAAGTCCGACACGCTCCAAAATAGGAAGTGGCGGCAATTTAGAGGTGAGAGCTACATTCTCTTTTGGTGTTAGATAGTCAATCAGGTTGTAGCTTTGGAAAATAAACGCTATATTGTTTTTTCGGTGGGTGGAAAGCCCCATTTTCTCAATATCTTGTCCGTCATAAAATATCTGTCCGCTCGTGGGGCTGTCCAAGCCTCCCATAAGCGAGAGAAGCGTTGTTTTACCACAACCAGATGGACCGAGAATAGCGTACATTTTGCCTTCTTCAACAGAAAGATTTATGCTTTTTAGTACCTTTTTCTTGCTCTCATAGGCATATCCAATATTTTTTAATTCCATAACATTCATAACGACTACCTCATTTCATTTTGTAATTGTGATTGTATATTGATGCTTTACTCCATTTGTGAAAGTATCTGCTTTGGCTTAAGACGCATAGCAGGAATACAGGATACCATTACTGCAACAATCAACAGAATACCGCCTGCGATTGCCACCAGAGCGAAATGCTGCGGTGTAACAATTACATTTTCCGCCGCCTTTCCAAAGAGCGTGCCGAGCGTTCCTGCTATCTGCTTACTGGATAAATACGCCAGTGGGAATGCAACGACCGCTATCAGCGCATTTTCAAGTACATACTGCAAAATTACAAAGGGCTTTGCTATTCCAACCGCAAGCAGGATACCCATTTCCCGTTTTCTGCTCCGTATGGACATGGATAAAATCAAGATAATCAGTACCATACTCACAACGGTTATTACAACGATTAGTGTAGTAACCAATGTTCCTGTGTCAGAAATAGAACTGGAAATACGCTCATAGACCTCATCATTTACAGTAAGATAATATGAATTCCAGTCAATCGAGGTATTGTCCTGTACCTCTTGTACAATATTCTCAAGCCTTGCTGCATCAGAAACAAAGAAGTCTACAGAAGTGATGCCATTTCCTTCACTGGCAGTATAAGGTGCGGACACTTCTGACATAACATCCATATCTACAAAGATATATTCTTCGTAGTCGTAAAAAGTTGAGGGCTTTGCCATTGTTGCCTGCTCATCGGTATCATCGGCAATCACTTCAAATACACCTGCAATTTCACACTCAGCCAATGGGTCATTAGGGTTTCCGTTTTTAATTTTGAGGGTATCGCCAACAGATAAACCATATTTTTCAGCCACACCTTCATACAAGATGATGCCGCCATCACCTTTCGTTACATGATGTCCCTCCGTCAAACGCAATGCTCCAGTAAGAAACAGCGGAGAATACTCCGAATCAAAACAACCTGTTCCATAAAAAAGGTCTGCTACATATTCTCGTTCATCCGTTCCTTTCATCAAGGTATCTTGATTATAAAGATTTACAATTGACCATTGCGAAGCATTGTAAGACTCAATACCATCAATTTTGGCGATTTCCTCAATCATTTCATCTGTGACAGGTTGCAAGGTATAGCCGTTGTTGGCATTAACGGTAAAACTTGCTCCAGTCGTTCCACGCAATTCCTCCGCCTGTTCCTCCTGTGCGTCAGCGATTGCAAGTCCAGACAGCACCAGAGTTGCAATAGACAGAAGCAGGCAGAATATAAGCAGCGTCTTTTTCCATTTTCGGGCAGTATGTAAAACCGCTCTTGTTCCTAAATTCATTGTGCAGACCTCCTTTACTCCATTTGTGAAAGTATCTGCTTTGGCTTAAAGCGCATAGCAGGAATACAGGATACCATTACCGCTATAATCAGCAGAACGCCGCCTGCGATTGCCACCAGAGCGAAATGCTGCGGTGTAACAATTACATTTTCCGCCGCCTTTCCAAAGAGTGTGCCGAGCGTTCCCGCTATCTGCTTACTGGATAAATACGCCAGTGGGAAGGCAACGACCGCTATCAACGCAGTTTCAAGTACATACTGCAAAATTACAAAGGGCTTGGCGATACCTACTGCAAGAAGAATACCCATTTCCCTTTTTCTGCTCCGTATGGACATAGATAAAATTAAGATAATCAGTACCATACTCACAACTGTTATAACGACAATGAGTGTGGTAATCAGTGTGCCAGTATCGGAGAGAGAACTGGAGATATTTTGATACACCTCGTCGTTGGCAGTAATCCTATAATTATTCCAGTTGATAGACGAGAGATTTTGTGCTTCTTTCATTACGCTGTCCAACTGTGCGGCATCTGCAACATAGAAATGTGCCTCTGAAATGCCTTCATTGCCCCAACCTTCAAGTAATCCTTCGGCTGCTTTCATACTGCAAAAAGTATAATTTGAGTAGCTAAAAAAAGATGCGTTATCATACATATTCGCAGCATCATCTTTATCAGCCACAATATCAAAAATACCGACAATTTCCATATCTACTGCGGGAGTATTGTTCTCTGGATAATAAATACCAGTTACGGTATCGCCAATTTTTAACCCATTCCACTCAGCCAGTTCCCGACTAATGATAAGCCCATTTGACATATCCTCAGTAATATGAGAACCTTCTACCAGTTCAAATCTTCCTGACAAAAACATAGAGTTATACTCGGAGTTGTAAGAACCATAGGTATAAAATCCATACTTTTCTGTTCTTAATGCTTCTCCCTTTGCATTAAAATAGTCTTCATGCACGATAAGAGAAGCATCATATCCTGCAATACCATTTACCGATGCTATTTCCTTAATCATATCTTCGGAAATAAACTCCTGTGTACTATAAGTGCCATCGCTGCCATTAGACCAACCGCCCGTAGATAAATCTCTTTCAACTGTAAAACTTGCTCCTGTTACGCCACGCAGTTCCTCCGCCTGTTCCTCCTGTGCGTCAGCGATTGCAAGTCCAGACAGCACCAGAGTTGTGATAGACAGAAGCAAGCAGAATATAAGCAGCGTCTTTTTCCATTTTCGGGCGGTATGTAAAACCGCTCTTGTTCCTAAATTCATTGTGCGCCTCCTAACTCATTTGCGATAAGATGTTTTTTGGTTTCATTTTCATAATCGGATATGCGGCAAGTGCTGTAGAAGCCAGACAAAGCACTAATCCAAATCCCCAGACAATGGCATAATCCTCTGCTGAAACAACTACCACGATTTCCGATAATCCCAAGTCCTCAGTAGACGGTTGCTCTGTATTTTCCGTTTCATCGGTAAGCTCAACCGTTTCATAGGTTTCTGCTGTAACCTGTGAGAGAAGCCTGCTTCCAATCTGGTCGGAAATTGCCGAGCTTGCGCCATAGGAAATTAGTAGGGCAATCACAGCTACAATCAGAACTTCCAATAGATACTGCGTTAGTACAGCACCCTTTGAAATACCCATTGCCAGATAAACGCCCGTTTCGTGGACACGCCCACGCAGCCGCAAAGTGAGGAACAGGGCAAGCACTAAGAAGCAAATGACAGACACAACTGCTATGGCAATAAAAACAATATTTTGTAAGCCTGTGAGTGACTCTTTCGCATTTTGATAGTCGTTATCATAACGGGTAAGCGTACAGTCGTTCCAATTTACTCCCTCGATTTCCTTTACTTCGGACATAATTCTGTCAAGCTCGTCTGGGTCGTTCACATAAAAATCTCCATACTGGACACTTGTTTTTCCTTCCGTCCCATAAAGCAGATAGGAAACTGTTGAAAGGTCGGCAAACACGATGTTGTCGTACAAATCATAAGAGGGAGCTATACCAACAGAGTCCTGCTCCTTTGTATTCGTAAATATTCCCGCCACTGTTACATCAACAGCACGGTTTTCATTTTCAACATTTGAAAGCCGCATCGTATCGCCCACAGACAGATTATTTCGCTCGGCAAACTTTTCGTGAATAAGAACACTATTCTTATTGGCAGATGTAATGGCAGTTCCTTCCATCAGCTCAAACCCGCCGTCCGTAAAATAGCTGTCGTTCTCAGAATTTGTGTTCGCAACAATCCGTCCCGCATTTTCATACCCGTCAGGCACCTGCGCCGCATCTTCAGTGTTAATTTTCAAAGGGGTTCCGTCCGTATCGGAATAGTTGGCATAGGAGTAAGAGCGCAGTGTATAATTGCCACTTAATCCCTCTACGGATAGGATTTGATTAAGTGCGTTTTCTGTGATACCCGTTTCCAACTGCTTTGCATTAACTGTAAAATATCCCATTAGTGCTTTTTTAATGTTGGCGTTTGCCGTTTCCGTTGCCGACTGGATAGAAAGGCAGGTCAGCATCAGCGTTGCCATTACAAACAAAAAGCCAAGAAGCGTCGCTGTTTTTCCTTTCTTCCGTATTAAGTACAAACACGCCCGTTTTCCTAAATTCATCCGTCTGTCACCTCATTTTTTCTGTAATAAATACTCATTTGCATAGAAACTACTTTTGCACCTCCTTGTTTTTAACGCCCATTTTCAGGTAAACACGTTCCCATATAAGACCTGCTTTCTATGAGAACACTTTTAAGATACAAAGGAAAAGTGGAGTTGAGGTGGAGCTGAGGAGTATTTTGGGTGGAGCTGCGTCTTTTACAAAAAAACCGAGAGATTTTCGCAATGAAAACCTCTCGGTAATATAAAATGGGCATTAAATTTTAATGTTGCGCTAATTTAACAGAAAAATATCGTGAATCTTACGCCGCTTTTTGCATTTTCCATTTTGTATGGGATACCGTGATGACCTAAGATTGTTTTTGTGATATACAATCCCAAACCGCTTCCTCCGCTATTTCGATTACGGGATTTCTCCACCCGATAAAAAGGCGTAAACAGTTGTTTCAAATCTTCCTCGGCTATATGAACACCTGAATTTTCCACTGAGAATATGCCGTCCTGTAATGATACTGTTACCACAGCGCCTATCGGGGAATAAGCCGCAGCGTTGCCGATGACATTGGTAAATACTTTCTCAATCAGCCGACCATCGCCCTCATAATGAAAGTCGGGCTGTATTTCCATATTCAGTTCCATTTCTTTATCTTCCATTAGACCACTGTTTTTTCGGCAGACATTTTGCAGCATCTGACTAATATTTAGGTCGGAGCGTACAAGCTGAAAATCGCTGCCGCCCATCTTTGCCGATAACAGAATTTCTTTCACGATATGCTCCATATCATTGACCGTTTTTAGGCAGTGGCGCAGATAGGTATCTCTGTCCTTATAATCGCCAACCTTGTAAAGCATTCCTTCCAGTTCGCCTTTTATAATTGTAATCGGAGTTTTTAGTTCGTGGGAAACGGAAGTAAAGAAATCAATCCGTTGTTTTTCCTGCTCCCGTTCCTTCTCAATATCCTGCTGTAATTGCTCGTTTGCTGTTTGCAGGCTGTCAAGAGCAGCACTTAACCGCCCCGACATCTCATTCAGACTGGTTGCTAAAACGCCGATTTCGTCTTGCCGCTTTATATCGCATTTCCAAGTCATATCAAGCTGTGTCATTCGTCTGGCGACACTGCAAATATCCACCAATGGCTTTGAAAAATAGCGGGAGCAAACGAAAGCTCCGATAACAGAAATAAGAAGTATCATCACGGCGATAAAGGGCAGGAGCTTTATTAAGACATCATAAGACTGCGTTACAGCTATGAGAGAAACAATAGCAGAAAGTCGGTAAGTCTGTCCGTTCTGCACAAATGTTGACGAACAGCTCATCGACGGAGACGATGAGAATATGTCCGCACCATCTTCTGCATTAGCGAAATTTACTGAGAATACGCTATTTTCATTTTCGTCAGTGATTTCAACGGTGGCATTGTTCTTCATAGAGAACTCAAGGATGCCGTCAGAGCTTTCCTCCCAACCGTATTGCTCTAACATTTCCACCATTCCATAGAAATCTGATGTGACCTGATGCTCAAGCTCTGTCTGGTAATTCTTAGGAAGAAATACCATTACCATACTGTAAATGATGATACAACAGCCTATAAGCAGTACCATCATACTGATGAAAGTTTTTGCGTGAATGCTTTTACTGATTTTCTTTCTCAATTTTATATCCCACCCCTCTGATTGTTTCTATGTAATCCACACCCAATTTTCTGCGGATATTTTTAATGTGTGTATTTACAATCTTTGCATCTCCGAAGTAATCATAGCCCCAGATTGTATTAAGCAGATTATCCCTTGTAAACACACGCCCCTGATTTTCCAGAAAGAGCTTTAATATCTCAAACTCCCGTGTTGTGAGGGAAATGCTCTCTCCGTTTACAAAGACGTTAAAGCTATCAATGTCTAAGGATATTTCCTTGTAGTGAATTATGGTATTCTCGTTCTGGTTTCCTTTTTCCGTTCGGCGCAATACCGCTTCTATCCTGCGTATGACAAGGGGCATCGTAACTGGTTTCGTGATATAATCATCTGCCAATACGTCAAAGCCTTTTATCTGGCTGTCATCATCATCCCGTGCGGTCAGCATAATAATGGGGACTTGGCTTTCTTTTCTAATCAGCTCGCAGACCGCAAAACCGTCAATTTTCGGCAGCATCAAATCAAGCAGCACTAAGTCGGGATTATATCTGTGGAATTTTTTAATCCCGTCAAGTCCATCGTCCGCTAATACCGTGATATATCCTGCGTCCTCAAGAAACGCTTTCATAACATTTTGTATTGCTTTTTCATCGTCTATTATCAAGATTGTTTTTGACAACATAAACACCTCCATTTACAGTTTATCAGAGGAATGTGGAGTTACGGTGGAGTTGGCACATTTTTTATTTCCTTTTTTCGGGCGTCGCTTGGCTTGCTCGCTTTTTTCGGTATAAGCCACACTCGGCTAATATTTATAGCCCCGTCAATTCGGTTTTCCTTACACAGCCGTTGTACCCAACGCAGGGATAAATTCCATTTTTCTGCGGCTTCCTGTGCGGTCATATAATCAAACATAGCCGACCTCCTTTGTATTCTATATCTATTATAGCCGTCCAAACGAACTGTATCAAGTGTGCAAATATGAATTTTCAACTCTATAAACAGGAAGTGAAATATCTTACAGTAGGCATTTTCACATCGTTTAATAAGAAGCCACAAATCCATACAATATAATAAGAAGATTATATTGAAGCAAGGTGGTGAGCTTATGGACGAGAGAAACAATGATTTTGATTTCGATTTTATGCCAGCTCGACAATTTAGATGATAAAGAACTGTCCGTGATTGAAGCAACTGTAAACGGACTATGTAAGGCAAAAGAGCCAGAGGAATGAAATCCTCTGGTTTTCTTTTGCCCATTTTTAATAAGCAGGGATACCGTAGCCGTAGATAACGCTGCTGCCGATAGAGTAGTTGTTCTGTCGGCAAGCATCACCTGAGTTACCTTCAACGGTATAGACTGTTCCGTTCTCCACACGCTCTACAATACCCACATGGTCTGTAAGACCGTCACCTTCCCAATCGAAGAAGATAATGTGTCCTGCTTCTGGCGTAAAGCTGCCGTCCTGCCATTGTCCTCTTTCCTTAAACCACTCAGAGCCTTGTATGCAGCCTGCAAACTTCGGGATAATCCCGTTCTCGATATAGCCGCATTCATTCGCACACCACGAAACAAAGCAGGCGCACCATTCCACACGAGAGTTGAAGCCATACCACGACCAATAGGGCTGACCGCCTGTATTGCCGACCTGCGACAGAGCTACGGTTACAATTTCGCCGTCGCCTACGGATATGCCGTAAAGCACCTGCGACCATAACGAATTGTTTTCATCGGCAAGTAATTCGGACAACATCTGCCGCTGCTCGTCATCAAAACCGTATTGCTCTGCCATTTCCTCGGCGGTTTTGTGGCTGACTGTGATATACAGGTAAGTCCGTGTTTGGGTGGTTTCGGTCTGGACGATATTTCCGTGACCGTCATCTGTTTCGGTTATCACGGTTTCGGTCTTGCTTTCCGTTCTGGAGCTTATTTCGTTCATTTCCCAGAATATGTCCGTCAGGAGCTGCTTTTTATTATCGTCCATTTGGATATATACTAAAAAAGTGGACAAGTAAGATATAATAAAAACATCAAAATAAAAGACAAGTAGGAGGAATAAA
>ERZ856578.1473-NODE-1473-length-44230-cov-4.991507_pt1 | contig 44230 bp, 40 predicted proteins | sample MGYA00514384_ERZ856578 | MGnify/ENA primary metagenome ERZ856578 (study PRJEB29103, sample SAMN06111958) | human gut metagenome | biome: human gut; feature: ankylosing spondylitis patient; material: healthy_person | host: Homo sapiens | place: China:Hangzhou...
TGATGAAAAATCCATGCTCTTGATAATGATTGTTCCTTATATTCTTATTTATTTCTCAGGAATATATGGAATAAGTAAGAACAGAGCAGGAAGCCGTTAATTAGAAAGGCTAATGGAAAGAAAAAGCTTTGTGAAAAGTGCCTTGTATAGCTAAAAGAAAGAACATTTTGGAAAATAAGAAAATGGAGCATATAATCACGAAGCTGCTAACGGTTTTTTAGAGTCATGATTGGAACCTTTTTGATATCGCTTGGATTCTCCATGATTGTCATGGGGCTTAAACTTTTAACTTACCATAAAAAAGAAAGTACGAAGAAATATTCATTGCTCATAGTGGGCATAGGAGGCTGTGACCATGCTGTTAATAGAAGATATTTTCCTGATTGGATTTTTTCCCTTAGTAACCGGAGTATTCGCCGCAGTGCTTCTAAAAAAACGAACTTTTGGAATCATGTTTTGGAGTTGCTTTTATATTTACATCATCATAGTGCTTGGCTTGACCTTGTTTCCGTTGCCGTATCAAGAAGTAGAAAGCATGTATCCGGTGCCTAATAACTTGATCCCGTTTCAAAGTGTTGGCTCTATGCTTCAACGAGGCATATCCTATACTACACTGGTGCAAATTGGCGGAAATATGATGATTGCAATGCCATATGGAGTATTTCTTTATATCTTAAGTTTTAAGAAGAGAAAACAGAGGTTTTTATCGGCGCTTGCATTTCCTTTAACCATAGAATTTCTCCAGCTATTTGTTGGAAAAATCATTGGTTTGAACTATCGCTCCTTTGATATCGACGATATCTTGCTAAATGCCATAGGGGTATATGCAGGAATTCTTTGTGGGTACATTATCCTGAAACCATGGAAAGAAAAGATCTTTGAAAGATTATTTATAAAGCAAAAGTTCGGAAGAAAGAAAAATTTCAGTAAGCGAAATAACGAAAAAGGTTCTACACTTTGAGGTAAAAGATGTTGCGAGAAAGTCTTTGGGAGGAGGTACAGACCAATGTGGAAGTTATGGTAATGTATAAAATGATGCCGGAGGCAGCAGGTGCATGTATCCGGAATTCACAAAGAGCAACCATGACAGTTCTTTATAAGTTCATGGTCGCTGTCAGTTAACACGTTCTTTGAAGGAGGACTGTGAGATGATTTATTCTTTTTTCATAGTGAAAATGGAATAGGTATTTTGCTGTCAGGATGGAAATCGGAATTTCTACGTCTGGTTTTCACGGTGGAAATCCTAGCGATAGTACTCGGTGTCATTATAGGGTTGCTGCTACCGCCTCTGCGTGTCATAAAAGGCATTTCGCTTGCCTTCACTGCCTTTGGACTACTGCTTGTTCTGAAGTGTTGTATCTTTGGCATCAGCAGTGACGCGGAAATTGTCTATCCATATGCCGGAGAAATTCTTACGGTCAGTACCGGACTGCATTTGCTTACGATGATATTAAAGGAAATGCAGTACTAACATATAACTGTAAACGAAAGAAAGCCTCGGAGCATCGCCTCCGAGGTTTTCTGCGATGAGATTTTTTAAGGAGGTAGAAATTTGTTTTTAACCGAACAAGACCTAAGAGACACCTTTTGGACAAACTATAACTATAACAACCGCGCGATCAAATATCAGTTTGAGTGTCCGCTGCGGCAAGGAAATATCGATCTTGTGACTGTGACCATCTTCCGGTTTGAAAACGATGAGGAAGCAACGAGTTGAAGTAAAACAACACAACGCCTGCCCTTTGATACAAGCAAATGCTGTATTGGAAAGCAAGCACTGCGAATAAAGGGTAATATGCAGCAGGTATGGTTGAAATGAGTTATAATGCTTAAGTGACGTAGAAGAGAATAAATCAAAAAAACTGAAATATTGAAATATCTTTGTAACGTTTCCACTTTTTTTGACTCTAATATATGAAGCCCAAATAATTCAGGTGAAGGGAGGGTCCATATGGAGGAATTTGAATATCTTTGTCACCAGTATAAAGACATCATATATCGATATCTTCGAGCGCTTTGTCGCGATGAACATTTGTCTGAGGAACTGACGGCAGAAACATTTTATCGTGCCTTCCTGCATATTAACCGCTTTCGAGGAGAATGTAATGTCGCGACATGGCTGTGCCAAATCGCTAAAAACGTATATTACAAAGAACAGAAGAGAAGAAATAAGCATGATTCCTTGGAGGAAGTTTTAGAAATAGAAGATCCCAATCATTTTTTGGACAAGCTGTATGAAAAAGAACAGGTAGCAGAAATTGTTCGATCGTTACAAAACTTAAATGAGCCTTATAAAGAAGTATTTACTTTAAGAGTTTTAGGAAATTTAAGCTTCAAGGAAATTGCAATGATCTTTTCGAAGACGGATTCATGGGCAAGAGTTACCCATTATCGGGCAAAAGAAAAATTGATACACAAATTGGAGGGCGAAAATGAAAATTAGTTGTAATGTGGCAGGGGATTTACTGCCTTTATATGTCGATGAATGCTGTTCAGATGATAGTAGGCTGCTACTTGAGGAGCATTTGATTGAGTGTCAAGCCTGTGGAGAGAAATATGAGCGCATGAAAAGAAAAGATTATCTCTCGACCTCGACAGAAGCAGGGGCAGGGCAAACGGCGCATATCACCGCTTATGCGAAAAAGATACGTCGCCGCAGAACCATCTTCCGTATTCTGACACCTATTGCGGTTCTCCTGCTGGCTTTGCTACTATCAGTAACATGGCAGGCGGTCAAGCTTATGGACTATCCAAATACCGCATCGGATGCTGCGATAGAAGCCGGAATCTGGAATCTGACGACCGGAGATCTCGAAACGAATGTCTGTGAAATCGAAAAATATCGGCTGCATAGCGCATCATCTCAACTTGTCGTCCATGTGCAGACAGAATCTGAGGCGTCAGGGAAAGTCATACTGTTTAAAACAGAAAGCAAAGGAGAGCAGAATGCAGAAGATTCAATCATGGAGGCAGATATCGATGGCAGCAAGACATGGTGCGTCTTTACTTATTTATCTACAGAAAGTGAATATCGTATTCGCGTGGAAGGTATTCAAAAAGGTACGGTTACAGTCAGCGAAAGGATTTCTTTCCCAGAAGCCCTGCACATGGCGTGGAATGATTTCTTTTTCATTTGATGAAAAGCGACAGGAGGCGGAGAAAAGATAAGGAGGACGGCAATGCAAAGCAAAAATGTAAAGAGGCTGACTGGCATGGCGCTTTTTACCGCGCTGATTATTGGGCTTCAGTTGCTCGGCAGTTTCATCAAATTTGGCGCATTTTCAATATCCTTAGTGCTGATTCCAATTGTGGTAGGGACGGCACTTTATGGATGGATTGCTGGCGCATGGTTGGGTTTCGTTTTTGGAATGGTTGTTTTAATGTCAGGAGATGCAACATTATTCTTAGAGTTTCGCCCCCTTGCGACAATTTTCATTGTGATTCTAAAAGGCATTCTTGCAGGAGCAGTTGCAGGAATCGGTTATAAAATGTTTGAAGCAATCAATACTTATTTTGCAGTAGCTATTGCCGCTACCTTGTGCCCTTTGATTAATACGAGTGTATTCTTAATCGGCTGCTATTTGTTTTTTATGGAGATTGTTTCCGATATTGCAGCAGCATTCGGCTTCGAAGGCTCCGGATATTCTTATTTGATACTTGGGCTTGCTGGAGGCAACTTTCTGTTTGAGCTTGTATTGAATATAACCCTATGTCCTGTGATTGTTCGAATTGTCCTGTTAGGCAGGAAGTTGAATTAAGAGGAGGTCAAACAAGGAGATACGAAAGGAGGTGTTTCTGATGTGGAAAAAATAAGTTTTTCTGTTGTGTAACAAAACAGAAACGAAACAAACTATACTTTTGGAGTGTTTGATAAAGGTAGAAAGAGAGGAAGAAGAAATGAAGAAAATGTTAAGATTGATTGTGTGTACTCTTGCACTTGTCTGCGTTTTCCCTATGTCAGTTTTTGCAGCTGAACCAATGTGGGAAGCAAAAGAAAATAACGCGGCTCCTATTGGTGTGTTCGTTGAAACCGTAGAGGAAGATTTAATTTCATGCTACAATTACAGCAATATGCCAACACCGAAGAAGCGTGCTACAGTTGATTTATCACAGGGATCAAGTCATTTTACGGTTGGAACATTGGATGCAAATCAGTCGTATACAACAGATACGTACAAAATTACGAAAACCACTCTTAAGATTGGGCTTCTCTCCACTCCGCCTTTGGCGGTATGATTACATGGGTGGCTGTTATGATTTGGATTTACAATAGAGGTAAATATACAATCAGAAAAGGGGAATTTTGCTTTATATTATCGTTTATTGTGGGAACGGCAATCATCTCATTTTTAGTCGCTTCATTAGCAAAGGAGCCAGAGATTTCGCTTGCCCTTTCGGTTCTGTGTCTATGGCCTATAGGAATTTCATTTCAATGGCTTAGTGAAGTGATTTCAAAAAATGATGAAAAATCCATGCTCTTGATAATGATTGTTCCTTATATTCTTATTTATTTCTCAGGAATATATGGAATAAGTAGGAACAGAGTAGGCAGCCGTTAATTAGGAAGACTAAGGCTAATGGAAAGAAAAAGCTTTGTAAAAAGTGCCTTGTATAGCTAAAAGAAAGAACATTTTGGAAAATAAGAAAATGGAGCATATAATCACGAAGCTGCTACCGCCTCTGCGTGTCATAAAAGGCATTTCGCTTGCCTTCACTGCCTTTGGACTGCTGCTTGTTCTGAAGTGCTGTATCTTTGACATCAGCAGTGACGCGGAAATTGTCTATCCATATGCCGGAGAAATTCTTACGGTCAGTACCGGGCTGCATCTGCTCACGATGCGGTTAAAGAAAGTACGCTGACGCTACAAACCACATAACTACCAACAAAGAAAGGGGAGGGAGAAGAAAATGAAAAAGAACAAAAAGGTGCTGATTCTAGTTCTGGCTTTTGCTCTGGTTCTGCTCCTAATCGGTGCAGGCTGGCTCTATTTCGGAAATGTCCCGGATCAAAATCTTCGCGTTATGGGCTTTCCGTCCCTGTCTGCTGTGCCGGATGGGTTTACTTCCGTGGATGCAAACACCATAGATACAGGGGACTGGTGTGAGATCACTTATCAAAACAATGCCGGCGATTTTCTTTCGTTAGATTGTTACGAACTTGGGACTTTTGATATCGCCTTCCTTATGAATTACGCAAACGCCACAGAGCAGATGAGCGTAAAGGGCAAAGACGCAACGGTTTATAAAGACCTCGCGGGTAATGACCAAAAACTCCGCATCATCGCATGGGAAGATGAGGGAAGTAACGCGCTGTGCCTGCTTGGAGGAAACCTTGCGATAGATGAGATGGTAAAAGCGGCGCAAAGCATCCGATACGACAGGAAAAAAGCTGTGACTGAGGCTGAAACCAATGTAACTTCCATAACACCGCAGGCAAGAGGTACGATTGAGCAAACTTACCTGAAAAAATATGCGGAAGTTTTGGAAAACACGACGAAACCGGACTTTGACCAATGGAAGGAACAGGATAAGGCAATCTTAAAGTTTGAGCTGGAATCCTTTTATAAGTCGTTTGTTCTTTCGACACCGGATAATTTGCTCGTGGAGATTTTCAATTATGACTATTTTATGAAAGCGAAAGATAATGTTATAATTGCCGGCGGCATGCACCGGGGAAAAGATGGAAATATCAGAGATTTCATTGGTTCCTTTGGGCAGATTGCGGCAGTAAGCCGGGAAGGACAACTCATAAAAGCGCAGCCTCTTACGAAATTAGATGTAATACTAAACCCGGAGGGGGCAAGTGAAGAAAGCCAGGAGCTGATAAAAGGAATCGTCATGACCGGTATAAAATCACCGGCATATTTCGTAAGGGATGCATACCACTATTAAAGGATTGTCAACCTTTGAGGGTAAAAATGCCCATAAAGAGATTTAGAATGCCAAAAGAAAAAGAAAGCCTCGGAGTATTGTCTCCGAGGTTTTCTGCGATGAGATTTTTTAAGGGGGTAGAAATTTGTTTTTAACCGAACAAGATCTAAGAGACACTTTTTGGGCAAACTGGGAAATATCAGCATTTGAGTTTAGAAAAGCGCTTTACAATCGAGCGCATGCTGCTTAGTGGCTTTCGACCGGCGGAGATTGCGATTGCGGTGGGATGCTGCATAGCAACTGTGTACAGTGAGAAAAAACGAGCGATTTACTCACATACCGTAGGGATCAAGGAAGAAGTTCGCTACGCGCCGGAAACGGCACACGATAAATATCGTGAGAAATTGAAAAAGAAGGGAAGAACACCGACACTGCTTCAAGATGAGAACCAAAGAAAAGCTATTGAAGCATTGATTTTAGAAAAGAACTATTCACCGGTCGCAGCGATTGAGTATCTGAAAGCAAAGGAAAAAGATAAGTCCTGTGTTTTTTGCTGTCCGATCGTTTCAATCAACACCGTTTACAAGGGAATTGAACGCGGATATTTTGAAAATCTCACACTTGAAATGCTTCCGGATAAGGGCAGGCATAAACGAAAAGGCAAACGAAGGGTAAAACAAGCCAAGTGCGGAGCAAAAGGAACCTCCATCGAGAACAGACCGAAAGATGTTGATACGCGGCAAGAATTCGGGCATTGGGAGATGGATACTGTTCATGGGAAACAAACAAATCGTAAATGTCTGCTGGTTCTGACCGAGCGTTTGAGCCGTAAAGAAATCATTGAACCACTGAAAGCGAACACGGCTATTGAAGTGGTGAGGGCGCTCAATCGTATTGAGAAGATGTATGGCTGCGTTTTCTTCAACTCTTTAAGAGTATCACTGTAGATAACGGGTCGGAATTTGCAGACTTTGATGGCATGGAAAAAGCACTGTATCGGATAGGTAAACGCACTGACGTTTATTATTGCCATCCGAGCTGCCCGCATGAACGAGGCAGCAATGAAGTGAACAACAAACTGGTTCGTCGAAGGTTCCCAAAAGGAGCCGATTTTGATAAGATTGTAAACAAGAAAGACGTAAAACGGGCAGAAGTCTGGATGAACACAATGCCGAGAAAACTGTTTTGCGGGAAAACTTCCGATGAGGTTTTTCGAGAGAACATGCTCGCAAACGGTCTTATGTGAAGCAGCTTTTTTATATGAAGGCTTATGACAATTAAAGATTTTTAATGATTAAGTTTGCCTTTTTGAGCGCGGCGCTTTGCTATAAATATCACTGAACTTTTGCGGCAGTGAAACTATAATTTACGGTTTATATAACTGCAAAAAGTGAAAACACAAAAAAGACGGGAGTATGTTTCTAACTTTCCCTTGACATTTAAACAAGCTATTTTCCGCAACAAAACATGTGGACAAACAGACGTTCGCGTGTTATAATAATACTATTGCAGTGAGCACAAGATAGCTTGAAACGGCTGCGGCTCACATGAGACAAGGATGAAAGGGGCATCATATCTTGCGCATTTTGGGTATAGACCCCGGTTACGCCATTCTCGGCTACGGGATTTTAGATATGAAAGGAAACAAGTTTGAGGTCATCGCCTACGGCTCGATCCTGACTGACAACAGCATGGAGATGCCGCAGCGTCTCAAGCTGCTGTACGACGAGCTCTCAGAGATTATTCGCCGATATCAGCCGGAGGAAGCGTCGATTGAAGAACTGTTTTTTAATAACAACGCCAAGACTGCCATTCTGGTCGGCGAGGCGCGGGGTGTCGCAGTTCTGGCTTGTGCGCAGGCGGGGCTTGCGATCAGTGAATATACGCCGCTGCAAATCAAGCAGGCATTGGTCGGCTACGGCAGGGCAGACAAGAAACAGATGCAGGCGATGGTCAAAGCAATCCTGAATCTGGAAACCGTACCGAAGCCGGACGATACCGCTGACGCGCTGGCGGCAGCCATCTGTCACGGACATGCCGGCGGTCACAAGCGCCCGCTTCGCATCCGCAGCGGTATTTAAGTCTTTCATAGAAAATATGAAGCAGAGGCAAGCCAAGCTGCCCGGAGAAAGGGCGAGCGGGGAGTCGAAAGACGAGAGCGGCGCCGCGCAGCGTCCGGGATAATCAATCAATATAAGAATCTGCGTGCCGCAGTGCAGCCTGCGGCAGAATGGAGTTTGTATGATAAAATATATTCGCGGCACCTACGCGATGACGTTTGAATCAGGTATTGTGGTAGAAACCGCTTCTGGCATTGGCTTTGCTGTGCATGTTCCGACAGGCTCACCGCTGTATCGTTCACGGGAGGGCGAGGAAGTGATGGTTTATACCTTGATGATTGTCAAGGAGGATGACATCAGCCTGTACGGCTTCCACAATAAAGAAAGTCTGGAGCTGTTTCGCATGTTGATTACCGTAAACGGCGTTGGCGCGAAGGCAGCGATGGCGATCATGGGTTCCATGTCCGCGGACACACTGCGGCGTGCGATCCTATTTGAAGATGTAAAGGAAATCAGCAAGGCGAACGGCGTTGGCAAAAAAACAGCGGAGCGATTGATTCTCGAATTAAAAGATAAATTAGGCAAGCTGGAGGCTTCCGCAAACCGCGCAGAAGGCTTTGGCGATGAGGCGATATCCGCAGCAGCCGAGGGTATGCCGGATGGCAGGACAGAGGCCATCAACGCGTTGATCGCGCTCGGCTACACCAAGGCAGAAGCATTTGCTGCTGTTGCCAAGGTCACAGAGGAGGAGCTTTCGTGCGAAGACTATATCAAAAAGGCCTTGAAAAATTTATTCTGATCCTGAACCGGAAGCAGGCGCAGCATACAGAGGACGAAAGCAAAAGCGAGGAAACCAGATATGGAAAATGAGAGAATTACATCTGCCGGTGTGAATCCCGGTGAATCCAGGCAGGAAGCCAGTCTGCGGCCGCAGCACCTGGAGGATTACATCGGACAGCAGGGTGTTAAGGAGAATCTGAAAATATTTATACAAGCAGCGAAGCTCAGAAATGAGCCATTGGATCATGTCTTGTTCTATGGTCCGCCGGGACTCGGCAAGACGACACTGGCAGGCATTATCGCCAATGAACTGGATGTAGATATTAAGATCACCTCCGGACCTGCCATTGAGCGTGCGGGAGACTTGGCAGCGATTTTGACCAATTTGAATGAGAATGACGTACTTTTTATTGACGAGATTCATCGCTTGAATCGTTCCGTAGAGGAAGTTTTGTATTCGGCGATGGAGGACTATGCGCTGGATATCATCATCGGCAAAGGCCCTTCCGCCAGATCGATCCGTCTGGATCTGGCGAAATTTACCTTGATCGGCGCGACTACCAGAGCGGGCAGTTTATCCGCGCCGCTGCGGGATCGCTTCGGTGTTATCAGCAAATTCGAACTTTATACAACCGAGGAACTAAAGCAGATCATACGCAGGACGGCATCGATCCTGCATGTCGATATTGACGATGCATCGCTGACGGAAATGGCGAAACGCTCTCGCGGTACGCCGCGTGTAGCAAACCGTATGCTGAAGCGCATTCGTGATTTTTCACAGGTCAAGGGTGACGGCAGTATTCACATTGACATTACCAAAGAGGGTCTCGCGGCGTTGGGGGTGGACGGGCTTGGGCTCGAACGGCTCGACAGAGAAATTTTGAGCGCGATCATCGAGCGCTTCAATGGTGGACCAGTGGGTATCGATACGATTGCAGCCTCCATCGGAGAGGAGCGTGTGACGATTGAGGATGTGTACGAGCCGTATCTGATTCAATCGGGCTTGTTGTATCGCACGCAAAAAGGACGCATGGTCTCACAGGCAGGCTATCACCATTTAGGCTTACCTTATGGAGACGAGGATAAAAACGCGGAGAACGACGCAGCTGACTGAGCACGACTGACAGACAAAGAGGCAGATCTTTCGTGCGAATGATCGGAGAGCCTCAAAGATGCAGGGCGTTTGCCGCGCTGTTGAGATAAAAATAATAGAAGATGTAGGGAAGAACAACATGCATATCAATGATTTTGACTATGAATTACCACAGGAACTAATCGCGCAGACTCCGGCGCAAAAAAGAGATTGCTCGCGGCTGATGGTCGTTGACAGAAAAACCGGAGAGGTAGCGCATAAACATTTTTATGATATCATCGACGAGTTGAAACCGACGGATTGCCTGGTACTCAACAACTCCAAAGTGCTTCCGGCAAGACTGTACGGAACCAAAGAAGGCACCGGCGCGAAGGTAGAATTCCTGCTGATCAAGCGTATCGAAGGGGATGTCTGGGAGACGATGGTCAGACCGGGCAAACGGCTGAAACCGGGCGATGCAGTGACATTTTCGGATGAGAAGCTTTTTCGCGCGGTCGTGCAGGATTACGGCGAAGATGGAACGCGCATCGTGAAATTCGAGTATGCGGGCATTTTTTTGGAACGTCTGGAGGAGCTCGGACAGATGCCATTACCGCCATACATCGAAAGAGAAAATAACCTTGAGGATAAAGACCGCTATCAGACAGTCTACGCGAAAAACGAGGGTTCGGTCGCGGCGCCGACAGCAGGGCTGCATTTTACGCCGGAGCTTTTGGAAAAGGCGAAGGCGAAGGGGGTCAAGCTGGCTTATGTGACGCTGCATGTCGGTATCGGAACCTTTCGTCCGGTCAAAGCAGAGCAAATCGAAGAGCATCATATGCACTTTGAGGAATATTTCGTCGATGAAGAAACCGCGCGGACGATCAACGAGACTATTTTAGCAGGTGGACGTATCGTTTCCGTCGGTACGACCTCGACGAGAACAGTCGAGAGCGCGGCGCAGTATGACGAAACAAGCGGCAAATATCTGGTGCAGGCAGGACATGGATCAACAGGAATCTTTATCTATCCCGGATACCAGTTTAAGATTATCAACGCGCTGATTACAAACTTCCATTTGCCGAAATCCACGCTTTTGATGCTGATTTCGGCGCTGTACAACAGGGAGGACATTCTGCGCGTGTACAAGCTCGCCGTACAGGAAAAGTATCGCTTCTTCAGCTATGGCGATGCGATGCTGATTCAATGATGCGAAAAAAATAGAGACAATCCGGCAGGACATGAGGAAAATGCAGAGCGAACCACCCGATTCTGCAGATGGATGCGTATTCGAAAGCAGCATGAAACATCTATCTGCGCGGCGTGTGCAAGGTTTTTCTTAGATAAAAAAATCATTCGGACTGAAGCGCATTTTGATGGCAGACCTGTTGCCCGATCTGTTCGCCGACCTATTGTTCAATCATTCTCGACTTTCTCGGATTCCGAAAATAGCAAAACGACACCCTACAGATTGTACGGTGTCGTTTTTTGATCGCGTTATCATCTTGTTTGTGTGGCGCACTCCGCCCTTGCGGTTAAGGAAACAAACGCGGCGAAGCGGCGAATTTATGCTTCATCGTCAGGACTGTCATCGTCATCTTCGCCGGGCTCCGGCAGCGGCTGATTCGGGTCGTAGTCCGGATCGTCCGGATCGTCGATGATACCGGGATCCGGCGGCTGCTCCGGTTCTTCGACGATGGTTACGTCTTTTTTCGGATTCGCAGGATAAACCTCCGGATTCGGATTGTGCAGATGACAGTAGTAATGCGGGAGCTCATTGGCGTAGTCACGTACTTTTTTGTTTGGAATATACGGACGCATGATGCCGGTTTCACTGTGCGTGCTGCCACAGGACGGCGTTGCCAGTTCGCCGGATTCATCACAGATATCCACCGTTTGTTTCAGCGTACCGCCTTCTTTTGGCTGCGTACCGCTGGTAAAATACTCCGTACGTGTCGCTGAGCCGCCTTCCACTGCCAGCATGCCGCTCTTGGTATCGATCGCCGCGCTGACTACATTGCCCGGTCGCTTGGAATAGGTACCGCCTTTCGCACCGTCAATCTGTCCCATGATCTTGCCCCACAGGGTCGCAGCCTTCGGCGACATGGAGGAAAGCTTGATGTTGACGTCCGTACCGATCCAGATGGAAGCGGAGTAATTCGCGGTAAAGCCGTCGAACCAGATATCGTAGCTGTCGGATGTTGTACCGGTCTTACCGCCGACATTGGCGCCGGATACTCTCGCGTAGGAACCGATACCCTCGGAGACGACGGTCTGCAGCACGTTTCGCATGATCCAGGCGACGCCTGCGTCCAGAACATCACTCTCGGTCGTCTGTGGTTCAAGGATCATATCGCCGGCCTTATTGGTAACCTTGGTATAGCAGGTGGAACTCTTCAGCTTACCGTCATTGACAAAGACCGAATAAGCGCTTGCCATTTCTAAGGTCGAAACACCTTTGGTCAGACCGCCCATACCGAGCGCGGCCAGGTTGAGGTCGTTGCTGTCGCCTTTTTTGACTAAGGTTGTGAGTCCGAATCTTTCAGCAATGTCGAAAGCGTAATCCACGCCGACCTGTGCAAGGATCTTGACTGCGCAGACGTTGACGGACTGCTGCAGTGCGGTACGGAAGGTGTACAGACCGCGGTAGGACCGATAGGAGTTGACAGGCCAGTATTTGCCGTTGATCCTTGTCGGTTCGTCATCGACGATGGAGGCAGTGGTGATATAGTCGCCCCAGAGATTCGTACCCTGCTGGTCAAAGCCGTTGTCAACAAGCGGGAAGGTCTCTCCGGCAGCCTGCAGATCAAAGCTACGCTGCAGGGCAGGGGCGTATACGGCAACCGGCTTGATCGATGAACCCGGCTGTCTGGTTGCAGTTGCACGGTTAAAGAGCATTCTGCCGGTCGTTTTACGACCGCCGATCATCGCCTTGATCGCGCCGGTCTTGTTGTCCACGATCGTCATCGCCGATTGCGGCTGGATGACCTTTTGACGCAGGGAGAAGTCCTTGGTCGAAAGCTTCTTGCCGTCCTTTTCGAAGAAATCAGGATAATCCTTGAAAAACTGCGCCGAAACGACTAAATTATTATCTTTGTCCCGACTCTTGTAAGGCTGCGGAATATTGATGTAGCCGCCCGGGATCGAGTAAAATTTGCCGTTTTTAATGCTGTACATACTCTTGAGTTCTACACTGTAATCCGTCTTTCCGCCGACAGTCGTATTGTAAATAGCTAGACGCTTACCTGCGAAAATAGTCAGAGAACCATCGTCGTTCCATTGATATTCGCTGGATCTGAGCTTGAAAGTACCATCGCTTTCAATATAGTTGCTGTAAGCATAGAGCAGGGTACCGCCGGATTTACTTCTGATATTTCCCTTGGAATCCTTGGAGTAGCCGATCGGCTGCGGGAAATTATCGTCTTTTTTGTATTCTTTCTCAATGACAGACTGTGCCTGCGAGTCCATCGTGGTGTAAATCTGCAGACCGCCGTTATAGACCATCTGTTGCGCTTTTTGGTGGTCATAGCCAAGCTGATCCTGCAGATCCTGAATGACCTGTGTGATGACGTAATCAGCGAAATAATTGGATACATCATTGAGTGCGTCTGCGTTCGGATTCACGACGTCCTTGATCTCCGTCTGTACGGCCTCGTCATAATCAGCCTGTGAAATATAGCCCTGCTCCAGCATCAGTTTCAGACATAGCTTGATTCTGCTCGCAGCGGTATCGTTCCAGACATAGGCATAGTCGCCGTTTTTCTTGATTAAGTTATCGGTATCTTCCGTAATACTATCAACGGAAACCTGCTTGACCAGCGCATAGGTGGTCGGAAGCTGCGGCATTGCAGCAAGCGCAGCAGCCTCAAAGAGTGTTACATCTTCGATATCCTTGGAGAAGTATGCCTGTGCCGCTGTCTGTACGCCGTAGCCGGAACCAAAATTGACGGTGTTCAGATATGCTTCCAAAATTTCAGATTTGCTGAGGTTCTTTTCGAGAATGACCGCATAATAGGCCTCGGTGATCTTGCGGGACAGGGAACGCTCCTGCATCGTATCGGTCAGATACAGGTTTCTGGCCAGCTGCTGTGTGATCGTACTGGTGCCGCTGATGGAGCCGCCGCCAAGCAGCGCGTCCTTGATCGCGCCGAAGATACGGATAATGTTGAAGCCATGGTGGGTTTCGAAAGTTTTATCTTCTAGTGCAATGAATGCATTCTGTACATTTTTTGGAATCTGATTGATTTCAACGATGGTACGGTTCTGGTCCGCAAAAACATTATCGATGATTTCCCCCTTGTCATCGTAAAGTACGGAGCTTTGTGAGAGCAGACTGTAGATGTTGTCCGTCTCGATCTTCGGTGCCTTCATGATGATGACGCCGACGTAGGTCATGCAGAGCAGAGCCATTGCCAGAAAAATGCATACGAGAAACTTCAAGAATTGCTTCTTGTTGAGCTTGTGCTTTTTCTTTTTTTTGTGTTTCTGACCGTTGTCATCGCCGCTTGCGGCAGATGCGGTCTGCGTACTTTGTCTGCGGGCTGTATGTTCTTTTTGTGCACGATGCGCTCTGGGTTCAGCCTTTTGTTCCTCGGCCTCTCGCTCCATGCGCCTTGCGCGCCTGCTGTGTACGACTTGTTCGGTGCTTTGGGCGCTGCTGCCCGGTCTGTCCGGCCGCCCTGAATCATCATAATAACTCAAACAAATCACCCTCTTTCTTTTGTATGGATCGTTTGCATTTACACATGAAACTACAATCTACAGTATAACATATCTTGCCCAGAAAGCCAAATACTTTCCAAATTTTATTATGTAGGAAATATCGCTGTGCGATGTTTCCGAAATATCGACAAAAGCACCTTGCGAAGTGGCGCTCATAGGTGAGCGCCATGTGCGCATAGAAATCGCAGGTTTCGCTTTGCACACTTTTGTCCTTAAAAATCCTTTTTCATAAAAGAAAAATACAAAATTGTATGTAAATGTATTTGAAATTGACGAGAAGTGTGGTAATATGTGTAATAAGGAGGAGAAAATGTTAAAAAAGATACCGATTCGAAGAAAATTGTTTCAATGCACGCTCATGCTGCTGATCCTGCTGTATCTTTTGGAGCTTGCGGATCTGCCGCTACAGGCGCGGCCGGACAGCAGACTGACGGCAGGAGCGCATCGCTATACCGCTGTTGTCAGACAGATCCGCGAAAAGGAGGATGCGGTCTATACGCTGCGCGTCCGCCTTTGCAGTATGGATGATGCGCCGCTGGACGGAGCGTGGGAGGCGCTTTTGACTTACTATCAAAAGATAGAGCAGCCCTGGCTGCTGCAGAAAAGTAAGATCCGTTTTACCTGCAGTCTGCGCCTGCCGCAGTCAGCCGGCAATCCGCACTGCTTCGATTATGCAGACTATCTCAAAAGCTGCGGCATCACATTGGTCGGTACGCTTGCGGGCTTTGAGAGCGATCAGACGGCGCATGCGCAGCTTCCGGCGAGACTGCTGCAGCGGTACGAGCAGCTTCTCATGCGGCAGAAGTTTTTGTTCGCAGCGAGTCTTCGCGCAGAGAGTAAGGGGCTCTTAATGGGCGTGCTGTTCGGTGAGACTGCCTATTTGGATGAGGAAGCGGTGCAGCAGTTTCGTGACAACGGAACAGCGCATATTTTGGCAGTCAGCGGACTGCACATCGGGATTTTGTATGGGCTGTATCAGCGCCTGACACGCAATCGGACAAGCGGACCGTATCTTGCGCTGCTGGGACTGATTCTGTTCTCTTACGGGACGCTGTCCGCATGGAGTCCATCAACGCTGCGGGCGGTATGGATGATCGTCATGAGCGTGACGGCAAGGCTGTTGGATCTGCGCTACGATATGCTGACGGCATTGAGTGCAGTGTGTCTGCTGCTGATCCTTAGAAACCCGTATGTGATCCTGGGGACGGCGTTTCAGATGTCGTTTCTGGCAATCTGCGCAATCGCTTTTTTTGAAAAAATCCTGCCGAAGCAGATACCGGACAGTCTGGCTTCGGCGCTGGCGGTCAATCTGGGTCTGGTGCTGTATCAAGCCTACCAGTTTCATACGATATCTCTGGTTAGTCTGGCAGCCAATCTCCCGATCATCTATCTGACCGGATATTTCGTGCCGTTTGCGATGCTTTGTTTCCTGTTTTTTGGCATCGGCGGGGTACTGTATGAAGCCAGCGCACCGTTTCTGGATGCGATGGCGCGGCTGCTGCTGACGGTCAATGTAGGGTTTGGACTGGGTGGAGCGGCGGCAGTGGATGTGGTACGACCGCCGCTGTGGCTGACGATATTTCTCTTGGGAGGGGGCTTTTTTGCAGCATCAGAGACCTGCCTGCTTCTGCGCCTGCGTAAACAGTACCGGACGATTTTTTGCTGCAGCTTGTTGATCCTGCTGGTGGCTATTCTGCTGCAAGGGCTCACCTACAGCCCGATCACGCATGATGATGTGATCTTTGTGGATGTGGGACAAGGAGACGGTATCCATCTGCGCAGCGGCGGTAAAAATCTCCTGATCGATGGGGGCGGCAGTATACGCTATGACGTAGGGCAGAAGACTTTGAAACCGTATTTCCTTGGGAATGGAGTCGGCAGCATCGATCTGGCTCTGGCAACACACCGGCATACCGATCACTATTTGGGACAGAGTCAGCTGGCAGAGAACTTCAAGGTCAGGAAGCGGCAGGTCGGACTGACCGCAGGCATGACGATTCGCTTCGGTAAAGATGAGGATGTCTGGCTTGAGACACTTTGGCCGCTGACGCTTGCGGAAGATCCGCAGCAGGAGGAAAACCACTCCTGCAGTGTATTCATGCTGCATTACCGCGGCTATCGGGTGCTGATCACCGGAGACTTAGACGAAGAGGGAGAGCTTGCGATGCTGGCATATTATCAAGATCGGAATGAGACGGAGAGACTGCGGGCAGATGTTTTGAAGGTAGGGCATCACGGGAGCAAGACCAGCAGCGCAGCAGCCTTTTTGGATGTCGTGAACCCACGAATCGCCGTGATTCAGGTCGGGAAGAACAATTACGGTCACCCGTCGCCTGAGGTACTAGAACGTCTTACAGCGCGCGGCATACAAGTCTTTCGCAATGATGTGCATGGTGCGATAGGCTTGCAGTTTCAAGGTAAAAATGGAATTCGTGTGGATATCATGCGGAAGGCTGCCGCCTGAAACAGACGCGCGAAGCAGCGCAAAAGATAGACAAGACGCGGAAAATGAGAGTAGACTTTCGCAACATTTTCTCGTAAAATAAAGACAAGTGTGCATAGGCGCTTCTTCGCCTGCAAACGCGCGGAGAGGGCGGGAAAGAAATCGAAAAAGACAGGAGGGCTCAGGCTATGAAACACGCCTATATCAACGGAATGATTTTAGATGGCAGTAAGGAGATGGAGCCGCAGCAGGGCAAGGTCATTCTGACGGACGGAGAGAAAATTGAAGCCATCGTTGAAAAAGTGCAGATCAAGGATAAGGATCTTACCGAATACGAAATTACGGATCTAGCCGGTAGCTATATCATGCCGGGACTGATTAATCTGCACCTGCATCTGCCGGCGACCGGAAAACCGAAGAAGAAGCAGCAGGATCCTGTGAAGTTGGTCAAGCTTCTGACGAGCAACGCGCTGCTTCGCAAGCTGGCGCTGAACCTGTGCGCCTCCAGTGCCAAGACGCAGCTTTTGAGCGGGGTCACGATGATCCGAACCGTCGGCGGGGTGCTGGACTTTGACTCAAAAATCCGCGATCAAATCAAGGCAGGCAAGCTGATCGGTCCCCGGATCCTAAGCTGCGATATGGCGGTCTCGGTCGAGGGTGGTCACATGGCGCACTCTTTGGCTTATGTGGCGAACAGCGCGGAGGAAGCAGCGGCTTATGTCCGTAAAATCGCGGAGAACAAGCCGGACTGGATCAAATTGATGATTACCGGAGGCGTGCTGGACGCCAAGGTTAAGGGAGAGCCGGGCGAGCTCAAAATGCCGCCGGAATACGTCAAAGCAGCCTGCGATGCGGCGCATGAACTGGGTCTGAAAGTGGCTGCCCATGTAGAGAGCCCGGAGGGGGTAAAATGCGCGTTGGCAAACGGTGTGGATTCGATTGAGCACGGCGCGGCTGCCGATGCGGAAATGATCGCGTTATGCAAAGAACATCATGCCTGCCTGATTGCGACGATTTCTCCGGCACTGCCGTATGCGAAATTTGACCGCGAGGTCAGCCATATCACCGAGACAGAGCAGTACAACGGACAGGTGGTTTTCAACGGGATTTTGGACTGCGCCAAGGCCTGCCTCGAAAACGACATTCCGGTCGGTCTGGGAACCGATACCGGCTGTCCGTACGTCACGCACTACGACATGTGGAGAGAACTGAACTATTATCACAAGTATTGCGGCGTATCCCAAAAATTTGCCTTGTATACGGCAACCAAGCTGAATGCCGAGCTTGCAGGTGTCGGGGACATGACAGGCAGCATTGAGCCGGGCAAGTGCGCGGATTTTGTGGTAACAAAAGAGAATCCGCTTGAAAATCTGCAGGCACTGCGCAAGATTGAGATGGTCGTCGCGCGCGGCAAGGTGATCGAGCATCCAAGCGTCAAAAAGATGCCGGAAGTCGAAAAAGAACTGGATCAGTTCCTGTAGCAAATGCGTGTATCATTTTAGAGAGAAAACTAGAAATTTACAGGAGGTGACCAATCCAAATGAAATTGATAGAACCCACGATGGAATATGACAGACAGATTCAAAGATACCGGCAAGAGTTTTTGGAGTACGACGGGTCAATGGACGGATGCGGCTCGCTTCGAAGATTCGATCAAACACAGGACTGGCTGGATCAGGTCCAAATGTTCAAACATGCGGAAACAACGCCTCCGCATTCTGTGCCGATGACACAATATATCTATCTCCGAGAAACAGACAACAAGATTGTAGGGGTCATGCAAATCCGGCATAATTGCAACACCTTTTTGGCGCAATACGGTGGACATATCGGCTATTCCGTCTGTCCGAGCGAGCGCAGAAAGGGATACGCGACACAAATGCTGCGTCTTGCTTTGCCGAAGTGTAAAGAACTCGGAATCGATCAGGTTCTGATCTGCTGCGCACAGGGAAATGAAGGAAGCCGAAGAGTCATCCTGCATAACGGGGGGAAATATGAATCGACTGTGCATGACCCGGAACGTGATCAGGATTTAGAACGATACTGGATTGATTTGTCGGATAACATGTGAAAACTTCGGATTTACAGAGGGGATGACAATGAGAATCAAACCTATAACCGTCAAGGATATCGTTGTGAACTGGCAATTACCTTGTATCAAGCGTATTGTGGATGCGGAATCGGAAAAGCTATGCTGGAAACAGTATTAGAAGCTGCCTGCCGCGTGCGGAGAAATCGGCAGGCAGCCTAAGTTTGCCGCCGCTGCGCGGCGGCATATATGCGCGCTACATCGGGATGCAGAGCTCAGTGCCGACCAACATGTTGTACGGGTCGATATGCGGGTTCGCGCGCATGAGCGCGTCGAGCTTGACATTGTGCATTTTGGCGATTAAGTACAGGGTGTCTCCGGCTTTGACGGTATGTTTTTTCGCGCAGCTTTCCGGCGCGGCCGGCAGCTGATCCGCGGTTCCCGGAATGCAGAGCCTTGTGCCGATCTGCAGATTATATGGATTTTCGATACCGTTGACTTTCATCAGCAGGCTGACCGGCAGCTCGTATTTTTCGGCAATCGAGTACAGCGTATCCCCTTCACTGACTGTATAGACATCAATGCAGTACAAGCAGTTTTTCATGTATTCTCCACCTCTCTTGGTTTGCGCGTCTGCCTGTGGCAAACCGCAGTCTTTTACCTTATATATATTCCAAGGCAGCGAAAAATGTGCAGGATCGTGCAGAAAGACGGGCGCTTTTCGCTCGCTTCTTCTCGAAAACTTCACACGCCCTTCGCTTTTCTTGTATAAGGAAATATGATAGAATGAAAGAATCAAGCGAAAGGAAATATGAGTATGAGAGAAAAATTCTCTAATTTTTTTAGAAATGTCAATCCGGTCATCTTGATCCTGCTGATCATCATGGCTGTGGAGTCCATGATGGAAAATCATATGTCCGTCGGAGAGTGGTTTTATACAAAGCTGCTGATCCTGCCGGGCATCATTATCGGTTTGTCTTTTCACGAAGCGGCGCACGCGCTCGTTTCGTATAAGCTCGGCGATCCGACCCCCAAGCTGCAGGGCAGAGTGACCCTCAATCCGTTGGCGCATATTGACCCCATCGGGTTTATCACGCTGCTGTTTATCGGTTTCGGCTGGGGCGTCCCGGTAGAGATCGATCCGAGATATTATAAAAATCGCAGAGGCGGAGAGCTGCTGGTTTCGCTGGCAGGCGTGACGACAAATCTGATTGTGGCAGTTGTATTCGCGCTGCTTTTCCGCTTGGCAGCGAATACGATGAGCTATAATTTTTATCAAGGGGCAGGGCAGATTTTACTGCAGCTGATGCTTTATGTGGTCTATATCAATCTGGTTCTGATGATATTTAATCTGATTCCGGTACCGCCGCTGGACGGTTTCGGCGTCGTGACACAGATCTTCCATTTGGAGCGTTACGACTGGTATTGGAAAATCTATCAGTACGGACAACCGATCCTGCTGGTTCTGATCATTTTTAATATTCCGTCGAAGATTATCAGTCCGGCTTGTGACGCGCTGCTGAATCTGCTGCTTTGGTGAGAGACAAGTAAAAAATGAAGATTCTGATTGTAGAAGATGATAAAACCTTAAATAACGGCATTGCGATGACGCTGGGCGGTTATGAAATCGTGCAGGCCTATCATCTGGCAGAGGCACGTCGCTTGCTTGCGGACAGTCACCCTGACCTTGTGCTGCTGGATATCAATCTGCCGGATGGCAGCGGGTTGGATTTTTGCCGTGAATTAAAAAAAGGCAGCGAGGTACCGGTGATTTTTCTGACTGCCAACGATATGGAGATCGATGTGGTCGCGGGCTTGGAAAGCGGTGCTTCCGACTATATTACCAAGCCGTTTTCACTGGCGATCCTGCGGGCGCGCGTGGCGGCGGTTCTGCGCGACCGGGAGGTCGGAAACCATAGTGGGGATACAAGCTTGCGGGTACAGATAAGCGGCGAAGAGAATGCCGGTCAGGAATGCAGCATAGGGAACGGCAGCATAAAGAAAAACAACGCATGGCAGTACAGCGACAGCGTGTTTAATTTTGACTTCGAAGCGATGTGTTTTACAGTTGCTGGCGATCGGGTCGAGCTATCTAAGACAGAGCAGAGACTGCTGCGAATTTTGGTCATAAACCGCGGACAGACGTTGCGGCGGGAATATCTGCTCGCGCGCATTTGGCCGGACGGTACGGAATATGTGGACGCCAATGCGTTATCGGTCACCATGCGCAGATTGCGTGAAAAGCTGCCGGGGATTCCGGTGCGGACGGTCTACGGCATCGGCTATGTCTGGGAAGAAAGGACGCAGGAACCATGACGAGCACGATTATTTTAGCGTTGATAACGGCAGTAGCTTTGTCTGCTGCTTTCTTTGTATATCATAAAGTTTCCGGGGCGCTGCAAAAGATGGATGAAATGCTGGATGCGGCAATTGACGGCAGCTTCGCGGAGCATGATTTTTCGGAGCAGCAATTATCCAAACTGGAATCGAAGATGTACCGCTATTTGTCAAAACAGGAAGCACAGAAACGCGCGCTGGAAACGGAACGGGATAATATCAACCGCCTGATCGGTGACATTTCGCATCAGACCCAGACTCCGCTTGCAAACGTGCTGCTGTATACGCAGCTGCTCGCGGAATCGGAAGCGCTCGGCGCTCACGAGCGGAAGCTGGCAGGGAAGACAGCGGTGCAGGCAGAGAAACTTTCTTTTTTGATTGCTTCTTTGGTCAAGACCTCCAGACTGGAAAACCATGTGATTCAGCTGCGACCGCAGTGTGGCGATATTGGACAGCTGCTTGCGGAGCTTTACGAAACCTATGCGGGAAAGGCGGCGGCAGCAGGCAGAACGCTCGAATTGGTGCAGCCGGAGCATGCGCTTTCTGCCCGCTTTGACCGTAAATGGACGCTGGAAGCGGTCGGGAATCTTATCGATAATGCGATCAAATATACGGAGACGGGTGGTCATATACGGCTTACAGCAACCGCTTACGAGATGTTTGTGCGTATTGATGTGACAGATAACGGCATGGGAATCGCAGAGGCAGAGCAGGCACAGATCTTCGGGAGATTTTACCGTTCGCAGACAGTTTCTGATGAAAAGGGCGTGGGTATCGGGCTTTATCTTGCCCGGGAAATCATCGAAAAAGAGGACGGCTATCTGCGTCTGCAATCGAAGCCGGGCGCAGGCAGCTGCTTTTCGGTTTTCCTACCGAAATAACGTCTTTTGAATAAAAAGAACGCTTGTTCTTTTTGGGGAAATATGTTAGAATAAAAGAGCCAAGAGAATAGAAGCCGAGCGGCTGAGCCTTTCAAAAGGGGAATGCGGAAGCGAGAACCCTGCAGAAAGGAGTTTTGTGAATGCGTATTACGATCACACTGTCAAAAGGTGTATTGCGGATTACGATTTCAAAAAATAAAAAGACCGCCACGGCTGAACCCCGGTAGCGGTCAATCGTAACCACGGCTCAGCCCTAAGGCTTCACCTCTTGGCTCTATGATATCACGTTGGCAAAAAAAATGCAAGCTGTTTTCAATTCTTTCAATTCTGTAAGAATTGAAATGCGGCGCGGAAAGTTTTGAGAAAGATTCTTCTGATAAGATAGGTGTATGAATCCGGGGAAAGGCTCCCGGTCATACATTTTTTCTTGAAAGGGGATTATGATGCGTATATTAAAAACAACGGATCTCAAAAAGTACTACGGCAGCGGGGATGCCATGGTGCGGGCGCTGGACGGCGTCAATCTTAGCGTTGAGGAGGGCGAATTCGCAGCGATCGTTGGCACCTCCGGCAGCGGCAAGTCGACCCTGCTGCATATGATGGGCGGGCTGGACAGACCGACTTCCGGCAGTGTGGAGGTCGCGGGACAGAAGATCTTTGAACTCACGGATGATGCGCTGACGATCTTCCGGCGGCGCAAGATCGGTTTTGTCTTCCAGAGCTTCAATCTGGTGCCGGTGCTGAACGTCTATGAAAATATCGTGCTGCCGATCGAGCTGGACGGCGGGCGGATCGATACCGCGCATGTGGACCGCATTATTGAAACGTTAGGTTTAAGCGAAAAGATCCATAATCTTCCGGGGCAGCTTTCCGGCGGGCAGCAGCAGCGCGTGGCGATCGCGAGAGCGCTGGCGACCAAACCGGCGATTCTTCTGGCAGACGAGCCGACCGGAAACCTGGACAGCAAAACCAGTCTGGACGTGCTGGGGCTGCTCAAGGTCAGCGGACAAAAATTCAGCCAGACCATCGTTATGATCACGCACAACGAAGAAATCGCGCAAATGGCAGACCGGATCATTCGCATCGAAGACGGCAGAATCGCAGGTGAGCACGATGTTTCGCGTTAAGAACAGCCGGTGCATCAGCCGGATCTCAAGGCGCAGTCTGGCAAGCGGCAGAACAAGGAATCTGATTGCCATTCTTGCAATCATGCTGACCGCCATTCTGTTTACCACCCTCTTCACCATCGCGGGTGGGATTCTGGACACAATACAGATGCAGACCGCCAGACAGGTGGGCACTTCCTCTCACGCGGGATTTAAATATCTGACATGGGAGCAGTACGAAAAGGTTGCGGCAGACCCGAAGGTCAAAGACATCTCTTATGATATTTTTGTCGGTTTCGGAGAAAATCCGGAATTCGCCAAGCTGCATACAGAGATCCGCTATACCGAGGACAAAAATGCGGAGTGGGCGTTCTGCCTGCCGACGACCGGAAGGCTGCCGGAAAGCGGCATGGAAGCAGCGGTTTCCGAATCCATTCTCGACGCGCTCGGCGTTCCGCACGAGCTGGGTGTGCAGATACCCTTGGAATTTTCTGTACGAGGAAAAAAATATCGAGAAACTTTTACGGTATGCGGGTTCTGGAAGCAGGATATTGTGTCAGGCTCCAACAATATCTATCTGTCACGCGATTACGTGAATCAAGTTGCGCCGACCTGGCATGACGGTGATGCAGTCGTAAAGCAATCACCGAACATAGATGAGATGGGAGGCTGTGTCAATCCATCTATCTGGTTTGCAGACAGCTGGGATATCGAAGGCAAGGTAGAGGCACTGAAAGCACGCTGTGGATTTGACAGCTCTGTTAACGACGGTGTGAACTGGGCGTATGCCGGATCGGAAATGGATGCGCAGAGCATTCTGCTGGTTGCGGGTCTGCTGCTATTGATCGGATTTTCCGGCTATCTGATTATTTATAATATCTTCTATATTTCTGTTGCGGCGGATATTCATTTTTACGGACTGCTCAAGACCATCGGCACCACGCGCAGGCAGCTTGCCGGCATTGTCCGCAGACAGGCGTATCTGCTGTGCGTAGTCGGGATACCCGCCGGACTTTTTGCCGGATATTTTATCGCGGTATGGCTCATGCCGTTCATTATGAAAAACACGACTTTCGCGAACGATTTTACGATTTCGCCGAACCCTTGGGTTTTCGCGGGAAGCGCGGTCTTTGCTTTTCTGACTGTCTGGATCAGCTGTATCCGGCCATGCAGACTGCTGGCAAAGATCTCACCGGTAGAAGCCGTAAAATATGCGGAGGCAAGTCCGGAGCCGTCTTTCAAAACAGGGAAAAAACGGAAGCCGGTGTCTGCAAAGAAAACGCAGCGCGTTACGCCTTTCGCAATGGCTTGGCAGAACATGAAACGAAACAGGAAAAAAACCATTTCCGTAGTTCTTTCCCTGACGCTTTCGCTGGTATTACTGCAGGCAACCGTGACCATCACCGATGGATACGATCTGGACAAATATTTGCAGGAAAAGGCTGTGGCGGATCTGATGCTTACGGATAACCGCATTCTGACCTCCATGGGAGAGGCGGAATTTGATGATATTACACCGCAGGTCAGACAGGATGTGGAAAGTCTCGATGGTGTTACGGAAACCGGCAGCGTGTATATGCGGGAGATCCGGCATCATATGGATGATGCGCACGTGAAGCGTGTGCGGGAGGCCATGGCAGAATACGGGCAGGATATGTCGGCAGTCATGACAGAACAGGCGGAGAGTTATCTTGATCAAAACGAGATCCTCGGACACGTTTACGGCGTTGACGGCATCGCGGAAGATAAAATGGAGATCGCCGGCAAAGAAAACGGAGATTTTGACCGGGAAAAATTCGCAAGCGGAGACTATGTGATCGTCACAGCTTTTACGGATACCGGAGACGGAGAATTTTATCACATCGGAGAAAAAGTCACGATCGACTTCGAAAGCGGCAGGAGCAAGACATATGAAGTACTTGCGATCGGCGATGTCCCATATGCGCTCGGACCGCAGCACGGCCATGGTGTAGCTATTTACTTCACCCTGCCTGCGGAGGAGTTCGTCCGGCAGACCGGCGAGACATCCGCGATGAGCATTGCGTGCAATTTTACCGAGGCGGGCGAGGCGAAAGCTGAAGCCTGGGTAAAAACCTACTGTGAAGAAAAGCACCCGGAGCTTTCGTATGTATCGAAATCCACGATACAAGGGGAATTTGACAATCTTACGCAGATGACTATGGTGGTGGGCGGCATTCTGAGCTTTATCCTGGGATTGATCGGCATTTTGAATTTCATCAATACCATGATCACCTCAATCCAGGCGCGCAAGAATGAACTGGCGGTGCTGCAGGCCGTCGGCATGACCGGCAGACAACTGCGGAAAATGCTGACAGGAGAGGGCCTCTGTTATATCCTGCTTACAACAGGCATGACGCTGACGGTCGGAAACCTGCTTGTTTACGCGATCGTCAAGGCATATACCGCACAGATGTGGATGTTTACTTATCATTTTGTGATTTGGCCGATTCTGGCAGCCGTTCCGGCTATGCTGCTGATCGGACTGGTGATCTCGGCAGCTTGCTGCCGTATCCTGCGTAAACGAAGCGTCATCGAGCGGCTGCGCGCGGAGTAGGCGCTTGCCTGCGCCCCCCCGGGACTATGCAGCTTATCCTTAAAAAAGAAAGGCAAAAGACAAGCTTTTAGGACAAAAAGTGTGCATAACGACAAAAAAAGCAGCAGGAGTCAATTGCATCGCTCCTGCTGCACCATAAAAGCAATATCTACAATTTTGCAACTTCCTCGGCACAAAGCCCAGTTGCCTTGATAATTTCATTCGTATCCATACCGAGGTCTTTCAGATTTTTTGCAATCTCGCGCTGCTTCTGCGCGGCGCCCTCCGCCAGCCCCTGTCTGTGGCCCTCTTTGCGTAAAGATGCCTGATCGTGCTGATACATCATGCGGCACTCTGCCCATGCAGCCTCACGTTCTTCTTTCGTTGCATGCCGATACAAGTTTTCTGCCATGATGATGCCCTCCTCGCTCTCACATATTTCCTGTACAGAGTCTTTGTAGTTTTCATCATTGGCATACCTGAGATAAACTGCAAGTTTTTCAATTTGCGTCATTTCCTCGACAGGCTTTTGCGGGTCAACTTTTCCGAGTTCGAGAAAATGAAATGCAAGACGATCGCACAAGAGAAGTCCTGTCTTTTGCTCTCGTACATCGAAAATGCTGTGATATCCGATCTCTTTCGGAAAGAGTTTGTTCTGGATGATGGATACTACAATGCTCTTTTTCATCATATCATAAGATTCTCCGGATTTCAATGAGGAATTGACGAGCCTGCCGCCATAGAACAGGGTGCGGCAGCGATAGTCGGCAAGGTTGGAGATCTGCATTTCAATGGTCAGAAGCTCGCCGGAATCGGCTTTCGCTTTGATATCCATGACGCTCTCTTTATCCAGTATCCAGTCACCCAAATCAATTGGATTGGTGATTTCAATGTGACGAATCGGGTCATTTTTTCGCTCAAGGATAATGTTCAGCAGACCGATGAGTGCCGCGCGTGATTCCTCGGTATCGCTTCCGTAGATGCGGTGAAAGACATAGTCGTTATAAAGCGGCATGCGCGAGCGGTAGGTATCGGTGTAGAGTTTTGTAATTTCTTCATTGCTTGTTAAGTTCTTCTTTTTCATCGAGTTCTCCTTTTACAAATGCTGCGGAGAATGGATCCATTCGAGATAATAGAAATTCCTGTAAAACCATTCTAAAACAAATAAGAAGAAAATGCAAGGAAAAGTATGGAAAACATGGAGAAAAATTTTCCGACAAAATTCGACAAAAATGCAAAATACCTTTTATTTTTAATCATAATGAATGAGATAGCGCTTTGGCCGATCTATGCAATCAACGGTGTATCCCCATATGATTCAATCCAAGAGAGTAGGAACAAGTCCAGTCTTAAAAGCATTTTCGAGTTAGGCAAATTACTGGCAGCTAGAATTACACGCGTTTTATTAGCACTCTAACAAAAAGAGTGCTAAATTTTTCTTTACTTTGCGTTTGAATGGGTGTACAATGGGTATATACAGAGTTGTGAGGGTATGCTAAGCATGTCCGAAGCCGAAAAAATGAATGAAATCGGATAAAAATGTTTATGTTTTGATGAAATAGGGGTGATGATATGAACATTGAAAAATACACGCAGAACGCGCAACAGGCTGTTATGGACTGTCAGAATATCGCGATTTCCGAGGGACATCAAATGCTGGATGGGGAACATCTGCATATGGCGCTTCTGATGCAGAAGGACGGATTGATCCCGAAGCTGCTCAAGTACATGAATGTGGACGCGACCGCAATGATTGCTGATGTTGAGGAGGAACTGGAAAAGCTGCCGAAGGTATCCGGCAACGCGGACAATATGTATTCTTCCAGAAGACTTTCTCAGCTTTTGATGAGAGCAGAGAAAATCGCGGAGGAATTCAAGGATGAATATGTCAGCGTAGAGCATTTATACCTGGCGTTGCTGGAGGAAAAGGGCACGCCGAGTGCGAAAATTTTCGCGAAATACAATATCAACAAGAATAAATTCTTAGAGGCGCTGTCCAAGGTCAGAGGCAATCAGAGAGTGACGAGCCAAAATCCGGAGGACAATTACGATGCTTTGAATAAATACGGACGCGATCTGGTAGAAATGGCCAGAGAGGGTAAGCTGGATCCGGTTATCGGTCGTGACGCTGAGATTCGTCACGCGATTCAGATCCTTTCCAGAAGAACCAAGAACAATCCGGTGCTGATCGGAGAACCGGGCGTCGGTAAAACCGCAGTTGTAGAGGGCTTGGCACAGCGTATTTTGAACGGAGACGTACCGGAAGGTCTGAAGGACAAGACCATTTTCGCGCTGGATATGGGCGCTTTGATCGCGGGCGCGAAGTTTCGGGGTGAGTTTGAGGAAAGACTGAAAGCAGTCTTAAACGAGGTTGAAAAATCCGAGGGCAGGATTATTCTGTTCATCGATGAGATTCACAATATCGTCGGCGCGGGCAGAACCGAAGGCTCCATGGACGCAGGCAACCTGTTGAAGCCGAAACTGGCCAGAGGCGAGCTGCACTGCATCGGCGCCACCACCTTGGACGAATATCGTAAATATATTGAAAAAGACGCTGCACTCGAAAGAAGATTCCAGAAGGTGCTGGTTGATCAGCCGTCAGTTGAGGATACCATTTCAATTCTCAGAGGGCTCAAAGAGCGTTTTGAAATCCACCATGGTGTCAGAATTACGGACGGCGCGCTGATCGCCTGCGCAACGCTTTCTGACCGTTATATCAGCGATCGGTTCCTGCCGGATAAAGCCATCGACCTGATGGACGAGGCAGCCGCAAGAATCCGTACTGAAATTGACAGTATGCCTGCGGAGCTGGACGAGATCTCGAGAAAGATCATGCAGCTTGAAATCGAAAAGCAGGCACTCGGCAAGGAAACCGACAAGGCTTCCGCCGCAAGACTTGCGACACTCGAAAAAGAGCTGGCGGCGCTGAAGGAAGAAGACGCTTCCATGAGAGCGCAGTGGGAAAATGAGAAAAAAGCGATTTCGGAAGTCAAAGGAACCAAACAGCAGATTGAAGAAGTCAAACATCAGATGGAAGAGGCGGAGAGAAATTACGACCTCGAAAAGCTGGCACAGTTAAAATACGGCACATTGCCAGAGCTGGAAAAGAAGCTCGAAGAAGAAAAGCAGAAGGCTGACAGCGTAGACGGCGGAGAAGCAAGACTCTTAAAAGAGGAAGTCAACGAGGAAGAAATCGCGGAGGTTATTTCTTCGTGGACGGGCATTCCGGTCAGCAAACTGGTCGAAACCGAGCGAGAAAAACTTCTGAAACTGCCGGAGATTCTGCATCAAAGAGTAGTTGGTCAGAATGAAGCGGTTACAGCGGTCTCTGAAGCGATCCTGCGAGCAAGAGCAGGACTCAAAGACGAGAACAGACCGATCGGTTCGTTTATTTTCCTGGGTCCTACGGGTGTCGGCAAGACCGAACTGGCAAAAGCGTTGTCTGAATCCTTGTTTGATACTGAACGGAATATGATTCGTATCGATATGTCAGAGTATATGGAGAAACACTCGGTATCCAGACTGGTCGGAGCGCCTCCTGGATATGTCGGCTACGACGAGGGCGGACAACTGACCGAAGCAGTCAGACGGAAACCGTACAGTGTCATTTTGTTCGATGAAATTGAAAAGGCGCACCCGGATGTCTTCAACATTCTGCTGCAGCTTTTGGACGACGGCCGTCTGACAGACAATCAGGGAAGAACCGTAGATTTCAAGAATACGATTGTCATTATGACCTCCAACATCGGAAGCAGCGAGCTGATTGAGAACATGAATCAGGAGGGCTATATTCCGGAGGAGGTAAAGGAAAAGGTAACCGGAGAACTGAAAAACTACTTCAGACCGGAATTCCTCAACCGTGTGGACGATATCATCGTATTCAGCGCGTTGACTTTGGAACAGGTTAAGAAGATCATCGACCTTGCGTTCAAGGGTATCGAAAAGAGATTGGCTGACAGAGAAATGAAGCTGACCATGACCGACGCGGCCAAGGAGCTGATCGCCAAAGAGTCTTACGATCCGCAGTACGGCGCAAGACCGATTAAGCGTTATCTGCAGAAGCATGTAGAAAACGAATTGGCGTCCATGATCATCCGCGGCGACTTGCTGGATGGCGGCAGCGTGACCATCGACAGTGACGGCACAAACTTGACGTTCAAGGCGTAATGCCATCGTGAAGGCTGTGAAATGTGAGTTTCACAGCCTTTTTGTCGTGCATTTTAGAAACAGGCATGTTATAATGTCCTTGTCACAGCGAGGCCGAGTCGAAAGACGAGAGCAGAGCCGCTCAGCGTCCGGGCGAATGTCCTTGTCACAGCGAATAGGAAAAGGAGAATCGGGATGATTTTAACAATCGATATCGGGAATACAAACATATTACTTGGATGTTTCAAAGGAAACGAATTGGTATTCCGCGAGCGTATTTCCAGCAAACGGGAAGCGACGGATCTGGAATATGCGGCGATGATCAAAACCGCGCTGGATATGTACACGCTGACTCCACAGCAGATTGATGGGGCAATCATGGCATCGGTCGTGCCGACGATCACCAACACACTGAAACGCGCGATCGAAAAACTGATTGGTATCGAGACGCTTGTGGTAGGCCCCGGGATTAAAAGCGGGCTGAGCATTCGCATCGATAACCCCGCACAGCTCGGCAGTGACTTAGTGGCGGAGGCTGTCGGCGCCCTGCAGGAGTATCCACTGCCGCAGATCATCATCGATATGGGAACAGCCACGACATTTTCCGTCATCGACCAACACGGCTTCTATGTGGGCGGTATGATCACAGCCGGCATGGCCATCTCCGCGGAGGCGCTGGTTCGGTCGACCTCGCAGCTCTCGAAGGTTGATTTCGAAAAGCCGAAAAAACTGATTGGCACGAATACCGTAGATTGTATCAAAAGCGGATTGATGTATGCGACGGCTTGCAGCATTGACGGCATGGCAGAACGCATCGAAGCAGACTTGGGACAGCCCTGTACTGTGATTGTCACAGGCGGACTTGCCGGCGTAATTAAGCCTTTATGCAAACGAGGAATGATCTTAGATGAAGACCTGATCCTAAAGGGTCTGCTGCACATTTATCATAAGAATTGCCGATAAATGGGGAACGAAGATGATAATTATCCGGAAAACTTGCTTTTTTTCAGAAAATATATTAAAATATTCTTCTGTGATTTGTTCATAGAAGATTATTTTTTATGAGGGAACATGTCACATGTGACGACAGAACGGAGAAAAATTTATGGGCTTTTTTGAAATTTTTATGATCGGTGTGGGGCTGTCCATGGATGCTTTTGCAGTTGCGATCTGCAAGGGATTGAACATGCATAGGTTAGATCAGGCGCAAACTTTGGTCATTGCCTTGTTCTTTGGAGGATTTCAGGCCTTGATGCCGTTTTTAGGCTGGCTGCTCGGCAGGCAGTTTGAAGCCTATATTACAAGCTTTGACCACTGGATCGCATTCGCTTTGCTGACTTTTATCGGCGGCAGGATGATCTGGGAGGTTGTTCGAAAAAAAGAAGACGCGCCGAACAGCGCTTCCGGCGGGCAGAAACTGGATATCAAAGAGCTTCTCATCCTCGCGATCGCGACCAGTATCGACGCGCTGGCGGTCGGCATTTCGTTCGCTTTCCTGCAGGTGCGGATCGCAGCTGCCATCACGCTGATCGGCTGCACGACCTTTGTGCTTTCCGCGGCAGGCGTATGCGTCGGGCATAAGTTCGGCGCGAAGTATGAGGACAAGGCGACCTTGGCCGGCGGCATCATTTTGATTCTGATCGGTGTGAAAATTCTGTTGGAGCATTTGGGCTTGATCGGCTGATAACAGCGAAAAGGGCGCGGCCGGAAACCTGATCCTTAGACGTTCCACGTCACCCGCTAGCTTCACACTCCACGTGCTGCCTTTATTTTCGCCGCAGCATGGAACGGAAAATGTGCGCTTGCGCGGCATCTTGTCCGGCCTCCGGATTGCGCGTACGGAACGCTTCAAAAATCGCGCGGTGTTCCTCTAAGACAGTAGAAAGATAATTGATCGGATATTTCACGTCCGCGTTCGCGTAACGGATAAAAAAGTCGTAGCGTAGCAGAAGGGATTCCATCTCGCGATTATGGCAGGCGTTATAAATAATGGCTTCAAAACCGCGGTTGATTTTTTGCATTTTTTCCATATCGTCCGTAGCGGTGTAGAATTCCATAAACGCGAAGGTTTCCTCCAGCATGGAAAACTCCTCCGGCGTGATGCGCTCGATGGCCCAACGCACGCACTGCGGATAGAGCAGCGCTTTCATATAAAAAAGATCATCGAGTGCCGAAGCCGGAAGACCGCGGACGATGGCGCCGCGATTGGGGATTAGTTCAATCAGACCGAGGCTTTCAAGATTCTTGAGAACCTCTCGGATCGGTGTTCGGCTGAGCTGATAACGCTCACAGAGCTGCTGCTCTGCCAAATGCCTGCCCGGACGCAAAATGCCAGTAAGTATTTCAATCGCGATGGCATCGGTAGTTTTTTCGACCGATGATCTAGTATCTTGATAATCGTTGCTTAAAAAGTCTAAACGCAGCATGGGGCGAATCCTTTCCGGTCTCGAGAAAAGCTCACATAAGGGCATCGCATCCTTCTGAGCTTGGTCAAGGCAGCTTTTCTATATGAAGGAAGTACCGCGAAGCGGCATTTCCCAAATCGCGATAAATGCATCTCACGAAGCAGTGCTCATGCGTGAGCGCCATGCGCGCATAGAAATCTCAGGTTTTGTCACGCGCACGTTTGCCTATTGTATACAATTTTACCATTACATCGAGGAAAAAGTCAAGAAAGAAGGCATAGATCATGATAGAAAAAGACAAAATATCGCAGATTCTCGATCTGCTGGAAGAAGCTTACCCGGAGGCAGAATGCGCGCTGCATCATCAGGACGTGTTTCAGCTGATCGTGGCGGTGGCACTATCCGCACAGACAACAGACAAATCTGTCAATCAGGTGACGCCCGCGCTGTTCGCGCAGTATCCGACGCCGCAGGCGCTGGCAGAAGCTGATCCGGAGGATGTTGCGGTATATATCAAACGGATCGGTATGTATAAGACAAAATCGAAAAATATTGTCGCGATGGCACAGAAGCTGTGCAGCGACTTCGGCGGTGAAGTGCCGGACGACTATGACGCACTGATCAGCTTGCCGGGCGTGGGCCGCAAGACGGCGAATGTGGTGCTTTCGGTAGGGTTCGGACAGCCACGGATCGCGGTGGATACACATGTGTTCCGCGTGGCAAATCGCATCGGGCTGGTACACGAAAAGGACGTCCTTAAGACCGAGCTTGCGCTGATGGAGAAGATCCCCGAAGAACGCTGGTCCCGTACCCACCACAGCTTGATTTTTCATGGCAGACAGTGCTGCGACGCGCGCAAACCGAAATGCGACGCCTGTCCGATTCACATCTATTGTGAATACGTTAACGGACCGGAAACGCAGGGATAAGCATGCGAGCAAAAGGAGACAAACAAAATGAGAGAATTACTGAAAAAAACTTTGCTTGCGGCAATCGGGCTTATCTGCTTCGGCGCCGGAGTCTATCTGACCATACAGGCCAACATCGGTGTTGCCCCTTGGGATGCATTAAACCTGGGACTTTCCAAAACTTTTGGGATTCTATACGGAACCGCGTCTGTCGGTGTGTCAGTCATTTTGATCCTCATCGACCTGCTGCTGAAAGAGCATATCGGCATCGGGACGATACTGGACGCTGTGCTTGTCGGCAAGACGGTCGATTTTTTAAATTGGCTTGATCTCATTCCAAGTCAGGAAAATATCTGGGCAGGCATTGTCATGATGCTGATCGGTTTTTTTATCATGGGGCTGTCACAGGTCATCTATATGAAAGCCGGCCTCTGCTGTGGTCCGCGTGATTCGCTTCTGCTTGCCTGCAGCAGACGTATCAGGGAGATCCCAATCGGCGCGGTCAATGTTCTGATTCTGGCTGTTGTACTGTTTGCCGGATGGCGTCTGGGTGGACCGATCGGGCTGGGTACCGTACTTGCTGTTTTTGGCATCGGCGTGATGCTGCAGCTGGCACTGCGCCTGACCAAATTCGAACCGAAAGATGTGGTGCATGAAAATCTGGCAGAGAGCTTTGCGAGACTTCGCTAAAAGCAGAATAAGGAAAGAAAAAGCGCTTCCATGAGTTTCATGAAGCGCTTTTTGGAGCTACCGGCCGGACTTGAACCGGCGACCTGCTGATTACGAATCAGCTGCTCTACCGACTGAGCCACGGTAGCATATAGAAATTCGAAAATGCTTTTCGAACGACTGCAAAAAACATTATACTACATAATGAAAAAAATTGCTACTACTTTTTTTGAATTTATGATAAAATATTTAAGATATCTTTTGCAGCGCTGCAATCAATAGGAGCTTGCCTGCAAAAAATAAGAACTATGACTATGAAGGAGGGTGCCCGCGGAATCATAGGGCACGAAATGAAGATGAAACATGCAATCAGTTTTGAACTGCTTAAGACCGATCCTCGTACGCGCGCGCGGCGCGGCGTGATCCATACGCCGCACGGCGATATCCAGACACCGGTTTTCATGCCGGTCGGCACACAGGCTACGGTTAAGGCGATGCGGCCGGAGGAGGTCAAGGAGATGGGCGCGGAAATTATTTTATCCAACACCTATCACTTGTATCTGCGTCCGGGCCATGAAATCGTCAGAGAGGCGGGCGGTCTGCATAAATTTATGAACTGGGACAGAGCTATTCTGACAGACAGCGGCGGGTTTCAGGTGTTTTCCTTAGGCAAACTGCGTAAGATCACCGAGGAGGGCGTCCGCTTTCGTTCGCATATCGACGGTTCAGCGCATATGATCTCTCCGGAAAAGTCCATGGAGATCCAAAACGCACTCGGCGCGGACATTATCATGGCGTTCGACGAATGCGCGCCGTATCCGGCGGATCGCCGCTACGTCAAGGATTCTCTGCAGAGGACGACGCGGTGGCTTAAACGCTGCAAGGACTATCATCAGGACTGGGAGCGGCAGTCACTGTTCGGCATCATGCAGGGCGGCTTCTATAAGGATCTGCGCAAGGAAAGCGCGGCCGCGATCGTAGATCTGGATCTTCCGGGCTACTCGATCGGCGGACTTTCGGTCGGAGAACCAAAGGAACTGTTTCTCGATATGCTGGATGACTGCGTGGAGCTTTTGCCAAAGGAAAAACCGCGCTACAATATGGGCGTTGGAAGCCCTGACTATCTGTTTGAGAGTGTGGAACGCGGCATCGATATGGCGGACTGCGTCCTGCCGACTCGTATCGCAAGACATGGCTTGGCGATGACTTCCCATGGCCGTGTGAACATCAAGAACGCGAAGTATGAGCGTGACTGGGAGCCGCTGGATGCGGAATGCGACTGCTACACCTGCCGCAACTATTCTAGGGCTTACCTCCGGCATTTGTATAAGGCGGATGAGATGCTTTCGGCGATGCTGCTGTCCAATCACAATCTGTATTTCCTCGTCAATCTGATGAAAAATATCCGCATGGCGATCGAAGAAGATCGATTCCTCGAATACAAAAAGGAGTTTTATGATAAATATGGAAGATTTTAAGGGAATGAGACCGGTCTGTCCGCACAGCGCGTACTGCGGCGGCTGTATTTATCAGGGCGTGCCTTACGAGCAGCAGCTTGCGGAAAAGGAACGCGAGGTTCATCGTCTGCTTGAGGAAAAGAACGTGCATCCTGTGCGTATCGACGCGATTGCGGGTTGTCCGACGCCTTACGCGTATCGTAACAAAATGGAATATACCTTCGGAGATTTTGTGAAGGACGGACCGCTGGCGCTCGGTATGCACCGCAAAAAGAATTTCATGTCGATCGTGACGGTGGACGAATGCCAGCTGGTGCACCCGGATTTTAATACGGTACTGAAAGCGGTGCTGCAATTCTGCGAGGAACGCGGCTATGCGTTCTACCACAAAAAGAGCCACAAGGGTCTGCTGCGCAATCTGATCCTGCGCCGCGGCGTGCGGACTGGAGAGCTGCTGGTCAACATCGTGACATCGTCGGAGGAAGGCTTTGATGAAGCTGCTTTTGTGGATATGATTACGGCACTTCCGCTGGCGCATCAGGTGGTTGGCGTGCTGCGCACGATGAACGACAGTCTGGCAGACGCGGTCATCTGCGAGGAACTGCGCGTGCTTTGGGGCCGCGACTACTATATGGAAAAGATCTTGCATCTCGACTTCAAGGTCAGCGCGTTTTCATTCTTCCAGACGAATGTGGAGGCGGCGGAACGTCTGTACAGCGAGGCGTTGGCGCTGGTTCCGTCATTCGAGGGCAAATCCGCCTTCGACCTTTACTGCGGTACCGGTACGATCAGCCAGATCCTCGCGCTCAAGGCCAAAGAGGTGCTGGGTATCGAGCTGGTAGAAGAAGCCGTGGAAGCGGCGAAACAGAACGCGGCGCTCAATGGTCTGACAAATTGTGATTTTCTGGCGGGCGATGTCTTTGAGGCACTCAGAAACGTGGAACAGAAACCGGATGTGATCGTTGTTGACCCGCCGCGTGTCGGCATCCAGCCAAAAGCACTGGACAAGATCATTTCCTATGGCGTGCCGGAGATCGTTTACGTTTCCTGCAACCCGAAGACCCTGGCGCAGAACTTGATGTATTTCGCATACTACGGCTACCAATGCGTTTATCTGAAACCGTTTGACAATTTCCCGATGACAAAGCATACGGAGTGCATCTGCCTGTTGTCAAGGAAAGTCAGTTTATAAAGGAGGCCCTCCTATTTGAAAAAGAAAAACGACGAAATCACCATCCGTTCCAGTGCAGCAGAATATTTAACCTATGTTGCTTCTGTTGGCGATCAGCAAGACAGTATTGAGATGCGCTACGAGGATGAAAATATATGGCTGACACAGAAAATGATGGCCACCTTGTATGATGTGGATGTTCGTACAATCAATGAGCATATCAAGAAGATTTATTCTGACTCAGAGCTTGAGGAAGATGCAACTATCCGGAATTTCCGGATAGTTCAAACCGAAGGTTCACGCCAGGTCACACGCGATACCAAGCACTATAATCTTCAAATGATCATTGCCGTAGGTTTCAAGGTCAATTCCGAGCGTGCCGTACAGTTCCGTAAATGGGTAAACCAGATTGCAAAGAACTATACCATTAAAGGCTGGGTTATGGATGATGAGCGGCTGAAAAATGGTGGTTCAGTTCTCACAACAGAATATTTTGACCGCCTGCTTGAGCAGATTCGTGAGATTCGTTTGTCTGAGCGTAGATTCTATCAAAAGATAACGGACATTTATGCAACAGCTCTTGATTATGACCGCACAGCAAAAACGACAAAGCAGTTCTTTGCAAAAGTGCAGAACAAGATGCATTATGCAGTTCACGGTCATACGGCAGCAGAGTTGATTTACGAGCGAGCAGATGCTGATAAGCCACATATGGGGCTGACCACGTGGGCAGCAGCACCGGAAGGTAAGATAGTAAAAAGTGATGTGAGCGTTGCGAAGAATTATTTGAGTGAGCAGGAAATGCGTTCATTGGAGCGTATTGTATCTGCTTATCTGGATTTAGCAGAGGACCGTGCAGAACGTCATATTCCAATGACGATGGAGGATTGGTCAAAGCGACTGGATCTATTCCTGATGGCTGATGACAGAGAGGTTCTTCAGGATGCAGGAAAAATTACGGCAGAGATCGCCAAGGCTAAAGCCGAGACAGAATTTGAGAAATACCGTGTCATTCAGGACAGACTGTTTATGTCTGACTTTGATAAGTACATGCTGGAATTGGAAGAGAATGCGAAGAAGTAGCTTTTGTCCCAGAATTTGTTGATATGTTTCCGTAAACAAACGGAGATATTTTGCTGCATTCCATATTAGTCTGGATCGGTTCCCGAAAACTGACATCAATCAGGACGTATCGCGCCATACAGAGTGCATCGTATTACTGTCAAAAGTACAGAATTGAATACAGAAAAAGGCTTGAAAAGAAAGCATTTCCGAGAGTTGGAGGTATTCTTCCGACTCTCGGATTTTTTCGTTAAAAGTCGAAAACTATATAATTTTTCAAAGTTTCGGACTTCTATTTCCAAAACTGTTTGCTTTTGTGAATTTGTAAATAACCCGATAATTCCCGGTTTATAGATTGAAAATAGCTCCCCATCACCGGAAATGATCCAGTGGTGAGGAGCAGGGGATCGGGTTGAAGCTGCAGCTTCGTTTCTTGCTGTTGGCGCTGGTCGGAGTGCGTGTCTGGCATGGCATGCGCGCATGCTATGCTTCGATGCTGCGGATCAGGTTGATCATTTCAATCGCGCTTTCCGCGCATTCGCTGCCCTTATTTCCTGCCTTGGTTCCGGCGCGTTCGATGGCTTGCTCAATGTTTTCGGTGGTCAGCACGCCAAACATAACCGGAAGATTCTGATTTAAAGATACCTGTGCGATACCCTTGGAAACCTCGCTGCAAACATAGTCGTAGTGAGATGTATTCCCGCGGATAACTGCGCCGAGACAAATCAGGGCGTCATATTTACCCGTCTGTGCCATCTTGGAGGCAATGAGAGGAATTTCAAAAGCACCCGGAACCCAGGCTACGTCGATATCCTCCGGCTTTACATCGTGGCGCTGCAGGGTATCGATGGCTCCGGACAGGAGCTTGGAGGTGATAAACTCGTTAAAACGCGCGGCCACAATGCCGACCTTGGTGTTCTGTGATACCAATTTTCCTTCGTAAATGTTCATAATCGTTTCCTTTCTTGATTTTCGCGTATCGCGTAATGTGTAATGTTTGGTTTGTTTTCTTTTCTTTCTGATTTCTTTTTTAGCGCGGCCAGAGCTTTGCTGCAAGTTAGTAGTTTAACAGATGCCCCATTTTTTCCTGTTTGGTCTTCAGATAGAAGAGGTCATGGGCGTTAGCCGCAATCTGGATCGGCACCCGGTCAATGATGTCCATACCGTAGTCTGCAAGCTGGTAGACCTTGTCCGGATTATTCGTCAGGAGCCGAAGCGTTTTTGCACCAAGATCCTGCAAAATCTGTGCGCCGATGAAGTATTCGCGCAGATCTCCCGCAAAGCCGAGCGCCAGATTCGCTTCCAGCGTATCCATGCCGCGATCCTGCAGCTCATACGCACGCAGCTTGTTGATGAGACCGATGCCGCGACCTTCCTGGCGCATATAGAGCAGAATGCCGCGACCCTCTGCGTTGATCTGCCGCATTGCCGCGGCAAACTGCTGCCCGCAGTCGCAGCGCTGGGAACCGAACGCATCACCGGTCAGACATTCCGAATGAACACGACAGAGCAGATCTTTACCGTCGCCGATGTCGCCCTTGACCAGCGCGACATGATGCTCACCGTTCAGCTTGTTGACATAGCCGTAAGCGGTGAAATCTCCATACTGGGTCGGCATTTTCGTTTTTGCGACCAAGTCCACCAGTTTTTCGTGTTTTTTGCGGTAATCCTGCAGCGCTTTGATGGAAATAAATTTAATATCATATTTTCGCGCCAGTTCTTTCAGCTCCGGCGTGCGCATCATGGTGCCGTCTTCCCGCATGATTTCACAGCAAAGTCCGCATTCCTTCAGACCTGCCAGCCGCATCAGATCCACAGTGGCCTCTGTATGACCGTTTCTTTCCAAAACGCCGTTTGGCTTCGCCAAAAGAGGGAACATATGCCCGGGACGGCGAAAATCATCGGCTCTGGCGTTTTCATCCACGCACATTCTTGCTGTATAGCCGCGCTCCTGCGCAGAGATTCCGGTAGTCGTGTCCACGTGGTCGATGGAAACGGTGAAAGCGGTGCAGTGATTATCCGTATTGTAATCCACCATCTGCGGCAGCTGTAATTTTTGGCAGTAGTAGCTGCTCATCGGCATACAGATGAGCCCCTTGCCATGTACCGCCATAAAATTGACGTTTTCGGTGGTCGCATGTTCTGCGGCGCAGATGAAGTCTCCCTCGTTTTCCCGATCCGGGTCATCGGTGCAGAGAATGATTTTACCCAGGCGAAGATCTTCTAATGCCTCTTCGATGGTGTTGAATTTGAAGTTATCCATATTGATTCGTCCTTTCTAAAATCCATATTTTTCAAGAAAATCCATGGTGATGGAAGTGTCTTTTGTCTCAGGTTTTGTCGGTGCCTCGGCAGGGCATAGTAGCTTTTCGACATATTTGCCGATTACATCGTTTTCTAAATTTACGATATCGCCGACCTTGCGCTGCGAAAGTGTCGTTTGCGCAGCAGTGTGCGGAATGATGGAAACGCTGAAATCCTGCGCTGTGACCTTCGCGACCGTCAGGCTGATGCCGTCTATGGTAATGGAGCCTTTTTCGATGATATATCGTAGCAGGGCAGGCGCCGCGGAAATGGTATACCAGACGGCGATATCATCTTCATGTATCTCGCGCACGGTACCGATGCCGTCGATGTGTCCGGACACGATATGACCACCGAAGCGTCCGTTCGCCGCCATCGCGCGTTCCAGATTCACGCGGCTTCCCTGGCTGAGGTTACCGAGAGCGGAGCGGCGCAGGCTTTCATGCATGACGTCTGCCGTAAAGTAGCCGCTGCCATGAGAGGTGACGGTAAGGCAGACACCATTGACGGCAATGCTGTCTCCGTCATGCACATCGGATAAAATCTTCGCGGCCTGTATGGTGAGACGCGAGCTGGCAGCACCGTGTTTTACAGCCTGTATCTGACCGATTTCTTCTATGATTCCGGTAAACATGGGGAAATCACCTCGCTTTCCAGTAAAATATCCTCGCCGAATCTTCGGATGGTCGGCGCGCTTAAGCGGACACAGTCTTCCGGATTCGGATAACCGATGCCGCCGATCGGTCCACGTGCAGTGTCGCCGCCCAAAAGCTTGGGCGCGAGGTAGGCTTGAAGCAGATGCACCTGTCCCGCGGAGAGGGCAGACCAGTTGAGACGGCTGCCACCTTCAAGAAGGATACTGTCGATCCCCATGCTTCCCAGCTTTTCCATCAGCGACGGCAGGTGAAGATGACCGTCCTTACCCGTCGGTACGAAAAGAATCTGACAGCCCGCTTCCTGAAGCGCGGCTGCTTTGGAATCGGTCTCTGCTTGCGAGTCCGGAGCTGAAGCATCGCGCATGCCGACAGCGAGGATTGTCGGCACTTCTCTCGCGGTCTTTACGATCTGCGCATTGAGGGGAATCTGTAAATGGGTATCCGCGATGATGCGCGTCGGGTTTTTGCCTTCAGGAATCCGGCAGGTGAGGAGCGGATCATCGGCAAGGACCGTTCCGATACCTGCCATGATAGCGGTATAGCGATTGCGATCGCGATGCACGTTTTGCCGTGCGGCTTCTCCGGTAATCCATTGCGAATTTCCGGTATAGGCGGCGATTTTACCATCCATGGTCATGGCGTATTTCATTACCACATAGGGCGTATGGTGGGTGATATAGTGGAAGAATACGCGATTCAGCCGGTCGCACGCCGCTTTTATCACGCCGCTGCTGACCTCGATGCCTGCCTCACGCAGCTGCCGGATTCCTTTGCCTGCAACCAAGGGGTTGGGATCCTCAGAACCTATGACAACTCGCGCGATACCGGCTGCGATGAGCGCATCGGTACAGGGCGGTGTTTTGCCGTGATGACAGCAGGGCTCCAGTGTTACGTAAATGGTCGCGCCTTTCGGGTTCTCTCCGCGCTTTTCGCAGTCAGCCAGCGCGTTTCTCTCCGCGTGCAGACCGCCATAGCGCGCGTGCCAGCCTTCTCCGATTATCCTTCCGTTTTTTACGATGACCGCGCCAACCATCGGATTAGGGCTTACACGACCCGCGCCTCTTTCCGCAAGGGAAAGGGCAAGTTCCATATATTTTTCGTCAGACATTTTGTTACCTCCTGACTGTTCCATCCCGCGGAGCAGGGTGGAGTGTCATATCATACGCGTTTTTTATTATATAGGAAATATCGCTATGTGATATTTCCGGAATAACGACAAAAGCACCTTGCGAAGCGGCGCTCATGTGTGAGCGCCATGTGCGCATAGAAATCTCTGATTTCGTTATGCGCACTTTTGTCCCAAGAAAAAAAGCTCTGAACGCGGATGCTCAGAGCTCAAATTCAAACAAAAATCACGAAGTCACGACAGCAAAAAGCTGCTTCTTCGGATTTTGCCTTCTTCCATCCAGACTATACTGTCGGTACCGGAATCTCACCGGTTCCTGCGCGGCTGCGCTCGCGGACTTTACCGCCGATCGGGAATTGCACCCTGCCCTGAAGACATCTTTCGATTCTATTGTTATGTTTTACTGCTATTCATGCTACTACGTCAAAGCAGAATTGTCAAGAGGAAAATTTTTTTGCGCGGTTGGAGTTATCCTATATCCAACAAAGCGCCCGCATGAAAAACAGCCAAAGCGTGATCGACACCGCGGACAAAAGCGTAGACAGCAGTATCGCATTAGAGGTAAGTACACTGTCTGCCCTCATGTTCTTCGCCATGATAAAGCAGGAAACGGTCGTAGGAGATCCGGACATAATCAGAATGGCGATCATCTGACTGTCACGAAACCCGAAGCTCGCTGCCAACGGCAGGAACACAGCCGGAAGGAAAAACAGCTTGATGAAGGAAGAAACCGCGGCGCCTTTTAAGCGTTTCAGCGCTTCACTGCCGGAGAAAGACGCGCCGACGACAAGCAGTGCGATCGGTGTAGCGGTCGCCGCGATGGAACGCAGTGCGCTGTCAAGCATCATCGGTATCTTAATCTGCAGCAGGGCAAAGGGAACACCGGTCAGGATGCCAAGGATCAACGGATTTTTCGCTACATTGACGCAGGCCTTTTTTACCCCTTCCATACCGCGCGCGGCGGGGAGCAGCTGACCATTTTCGTCTACCTGCGGTGAAAAGCTGAGAATCAGCACAGAATAGATATTAAAAAACGGGACAGCGGACATGATCATCATCGGCACCATACCGGCATTGCCGTAAATATTCGTCGCAAAAGCGATGCCTAAAACCGCGGCGCTGGAACGAACCGAAGCCTGCGAAAAAGCGCCAACCTGACCTTTGTCTTTCATAAGGAGCCATGCCGCTGCCCAGACGCCCATAAACATGAGGCTCGTACCTAAAAAACAGAACAGGCAGAAGGTCAGATCAAAATCGCTGTAAAAATCCATTTCCGCGATAGAAAGGAACAGGCTGACCGGAAGTGCGCAGCGAAATACGTACGCATTGGCGGTTTGGTTGAAAGGTTCATTCAAAAAATGGATTTTTTGCAGAAAAAAACCAAGTAAGATCATCAAAAAAACGGGAATCGTCGCATTCAACGCGAAAATAAAGTTTTCCATTTGGTAACAGCCTCTTTTATTTTAGTCAATTAAATTTATTCTAACATATTGAAGAACGATATGCTATCCCTTTTTATCCTTGCTTGAGATTTATTTCTGTATTCAGTAGATGTCATCTGCAATAGTTCTATTACCATTAGGCAGAACCGGAAGACTGCGTGTAAATTTTGAATTGATGAAAGTTCCTGCTTCGGGCAAAGATTTCGGTTGTCTATTCTCATCGAATCAAGTATACTATAGCTAAGGAAGCAGTGCATGTGTAAGCATAGAAACGCAACAGCGAAAGGAAACCGGGTGTATGGAAAACAAACAAAAGCAAAAGAAAATCTCTATCGGTGTAGAGGATTTCAAAACGTTGATCGACTGGAATGGCTATTTTGTCGACAAAACCCTTATGATCAAGGAGCTGATCGAGAGCAATGCCAAGGTCACGCTGTTTACCCGGCCGCGCCGCTTCGGCAAGACGCTCAATCAGTTTATGATCCGGCGCTTCTTTGAAGATGAAATCACCGAAAAGGGCGAAAAAATCGATAACGGTTATCTCTTTGATGGTCTGGCTATCGCGGACTGCGGCGAAGAGCTCCGCAAGCATCAGCAGCAGTATCCGGTGATCTTCATGAGCTTGAAGTCCGCGAAGCAGGACGATTATCAAACAGCCTATGCCTGCCTGATCGATGAGATCTGTAAGGAGTTTCAAAGGCATAGCTACGTACTGCAGGGTGAGATGTCTGCACGCAATCGCGAAATCTTTGAACGCATCGTGCTTGGCAGAGGCAGCAAGGAGGAATATGCAAAGGCGCTTGGGATTCTCTCTGAGTGTCTAGCGAAATATCATGGCAAAAACACGATGATTCTTATCGACGAGTACGATGTGCCGCTGGAAAACGCCTATCCGCATGGATTCTACGACAACATGATCGGCTTCATCCGCTCGTTGTTTGAATCAGCGCTTAAGACAAACCCCTATCTTGAAAAAAGCGTGATCACAGGCTGCCTGCGCATCAGCAAAGAGAGCATCTTTACCGGACT
>ERZ856578.1476-NODE-1476-length-44205-cov-4.008951_pt1 | contig 44205 bp, 42 predicted proteins | sample MGYA00514384_ERZ856578 | MGnify/ENA primary metagenome ERZ856578 (study PRJEB29103, sample SAMN06111958) | human gut metagenome | biome: human gut; feature: ankylosing spondylitis patient; material: healthy_person | host: Homo sapiens | place: China:Hangzhou...
GCCCCCGATGCCCGTCCGTATAGAGAGCCCTTCAGGGGCGAGGCCGGAGTCCTTTTTAGGAAAGCCGGCGGGTACGGCATCTTTTGAACCAACGCCCATACATAAAGGGGCTACGGCCCCGAGGGCTTGGCTGGCTATAAAATCATGGAATTTTATCCTCTGTGAGAACCCACCATCCCATTGGAAGAGGCAACGGGGAAACAGGTGAAAGGAAGACACCTTTCCATCCTTCGACGAAGACATAAAGGGGCGGGGTTACATTCCCGCTATTGCAGGAGGCGCCCGTCAGCCGGCGGGAGCGGCTGACGGAATCCGCCCCACCGCCTCGGCCACCGGCTCCCGCATCCACAGCCCCGGCGTGATTCGCAGGGTGAAGCCGCAGCCTGCCGGCGTCCCCCACTCGGACAAATCCGCCCGAGGCAGCGCGTAAGCCGCCATGAGCAGCATGATCACCCCGCCGTGAGTACAGACAACCGCCTCGGTTTCCCCCGAACGCATCAACCCCGTCACGATTTCCTCAAACGCCGCCGTTACCCGCTGCTGGAAATGAGCGGCGTCCTCCCCGTCCGGGATGGACTGCCGTTTCCCGGCTACCCAGTCCCGAAAATGGGGATCATCCTGCAGCTCCGCCGCGCTTCGTCCATCCCAGTCACCAAAATCGCATTCCGCCAAACCGTCGGCAACCTCCGGCCGGCATCCGGGATAGAGCACCTCCAGTGTCTGACGGCAACGGGTTAACGGGCTGGTAAAAAAACGTGCCGCGCCCGGATAACCGCCCTTTTTCTTCTGTTCAAGCAGTGCCGCGAGACCGGAGGGAGACAGCGGCAGATCGGTCAGGCCCAGATACCAGCCCCTCTCATTCGCCTCCGTCAGGCCGTGGCGCAAAAGGTGAATTTTGTAGCTTTTCATCAAAATTTTCCTCCAAATCTCCTATTTTGACGATTTACAAAGGGTAACATTCTGCGGTATAATCATGTACATGTGGTATAATTCTTTTGTTTCGGGAGGTGTCGTCTTCCGGGGCAAGGGTTTTGTTGCCTTTCGCGCGGTGTGTCCGGTATATGGACGCCGTTTTTCAGATAAACCCGCACACAAAGCCGACAGAAACGTCCGCCCGGGACGGCATGGAGGGATTTCATGAACAGCGCATTTCCACGGATACTCACCCTGCTCAGGAAAGAGCGCGGCATCAGCCAGAAGGAGGCCGCCTCCTCTCTGCTCGTTTCCCAGGCCCTGCTGTCCCATTATGAGAAGGGGATACGGGAATGCGGACTGGATTTTGTCGTCCGGGCCGCGGATTTCTACGGGGTTTCCTGTGATTACCTGCTCGGGCGCACGGCGGACAAATCGGGCGCCATGATCGCCGTGGACGAGATTCCGGAAAACGATCCCGCCGCCAAGGACAACCATTTCCGCGGCAGCGTACTGCCTGTCCTCAATAAAAAGCTGATCGTCAATTCGATCCATGTGATATTCGATCTGTTGCAGCGCTGCAACCACAAGGGGCTGACCAATGAGGCTTCCGCCTATCTCACCCTGGCGGTTTACTCGGTTTTCCGTCAGCTGTATACCGCTAACCCCAAAAGTCCCGCCGCCCTGTTCTCTGTTCCCGGATATTTGTTCCAGCCGGCGGTGACGGGCGAGCTCGCGCGTACCGCCGCGGCAATCGGGGAGCTGGCCTCCGGGCGGGACGCGGCGGGGGACAAGGGGATGGATCCATCCAAGGCCCCTCTTCTGGTTCCCGACGACATCACGCGGGACTATCCTCTCTTTGCCTCGTCCCTGTTCAACCTCCTCCGCAACGCGGAGACCCGGTTGCAATAATCTCAACGGCTCTGAAAAAGGTGCCGCCGAATGCACAGCGATGTCCCGAGGGACTGCCTCTGTGCGCATTCGGCGGCACCTTTCTGTCAGGACGGGGATTGTGTATTTGAGCCGGAAGGGGCCTTCCCGGCCTCCGGAGAGCGGGAGGCGGGTTCCTCCGCCGCTTTAGCATCGACGTCCCCCGTTCCATCCGGAAGGGGACGCACCGGCCGGGGATGGCTTTCCCTCCACTTTTCATACTGTTTCTTGAAAGGCCAGTTTTTGGGTGGGTGACAGCCAAAGCTGCACACCACCAAAACAGCCGCGCACAGGCAGAATGCAGCGCCGGCATACGGGCTGTCAAGGAGAAAACGGACTCCGATGCCCTCGGCCCTATAGAAGCATAGGAACAGCGACAACACCAGAACCGCCACCGCGTATACCCGCATCGCCACCACGTCGAACGTGCGGCCGTGTCTGGCACTGAACGCAATCACCGGCAGCATGAACAACAGCCCGGTGTTGAGCAGGATCTGAAGGTAGGCATTGGCATACATCCAGAATTCCGAAGCCGGTATCTCCATCCCCTCCAGCCCCGCCCCCGTCAGAACGATCAGAAGGATCGAGAGTACGATAAGCAGGATGGGTATCAGGATATAGAGCGTCCGCATCCCAATACGCACGACGCGGCTTCGGTCCAGATACCGCCCGGCCACCAGGGACAAGACGGACGAAACCACGGCGGCCGTGATCCAAACCGGCGGCTGGATGGCGGTCACGACATACAAGACAATCGCCAGAACCGGCATCAGGACAGCAAATGCCAGCATGGTTACACGAAAAAACGGATCTTCCTCCACATGGTGACGCTCAGGCATGCGATTGGACCTCCCAAATCAACCAGAATAGAACCATTATAAACGCAATTTCATAAAAAGACAACCGATATAATGGTTTCTTCAAAAATTAGATGGCTCCGGGAGATATCCCCCGCCAAACCGCTCACCGCTCCGGTCCGCATATGGGAGCAAGCAGCTCTTTCTCTATGCGGCCCATCTCCTCCAAAGCGGAGGCGGCTTCCCGGGCAAGCGTCTCCCGGCCGGTGAGGCGGAGCTTGATTCCGAGATTCAGCGCTGTTTCGGCTGCGGCTACCACCGGCCGGTAGCGGGCGGGATCTATCCCGGCGCCACTTGCCTCCAGATGGGTCAGGCCTTCGTATGTCAGGTTCGCATGCTCCCGGATGACGCGAAGCGGCCTCAAATCGAACGGGCCCTCCGACCGTTCCCGCAGCGCCGCGGCTATCACGCCGAGGCATTCGATGCCGTAGATATTCCGTGTCTCTCCCTTGTTGGCCGCACTGATATAATCCGACAAAACGGCGCGATATGTCCCGGGCTGGAAACGGCAGGCCGGGTTCGGCTGGTAATAACAGAAAAGAGCCCCTATAAACCGCTGTTTGAGCCGGTAGACGCTTTCCACATAGTCGGTATACGAGACGGCAAACGGCTCGTAAAGCCGATTGCGGGTATAGCCGATCGACAAAAAACAACCCTTCTCGTCGTCATAACCGTACAGCAGGTTGTTGTGGACAAAATGCCGCTTTTGATAACCCAGTTTCGCCGGGACATAGAATTCGTCGAATGTGCCCATCTGATAATACCCGTGGTCCAGCATCTCGCGGATCAGTGCCACCAGGTCAAAGGTTCGGTATCCGCGCACCATCGCGGGCGGGACATTGACGAGAAACTTTGTGGGCAGGAGCTGTTCTGTCTCAAAACGCCAATCGCTGTATATGTAAGGGTTCAGCAGGCCGTCACGGGTGTCCCACATGAGGTTGGTGTACTGCATCGTCAGCCAGGGGCGGGTGGCCGGCTCGTTCCCGAGGATCATGCTCAGCCAGAACGCATGGTGCTGATAGGATTGGACGGGCGGATTTTGTTCCAGCGGCAGCGCATAAGGATGTGACAAGAGGCAACATCTCCCGATATCAATTTGCAGGGCAGGGGCCGTTCCGCGGGCTCACGGCAGCGCCACCGGCTCCAGACAGGCCCGTTCCTCCTCATCCAGCCGCCGCAGCAGCCCGGCCAGCCGGTCCAACACCTCTGGACGCCGTGAGACGTTGTATTTGAGGCCGAGCATCATGGCCGAAGAGCTCTGGTCGACCAGTGCGGCATAGCGGGCCAAATCGGCCGGGATCCCGTCCTGCTCCAGAAGGCCCAGGCCCCGGAAGGTCATCTGGAAATGCTCCCGCAGGCAGCGGTACCGCCGTATATCCAGAACCCGGTCCCCGGCCGTCTTCATACCCTCGGCCTCCAAGGCCAACGAAGCGAGGCAGGCGATCCCGAACTGGTTGTCGCTTCCGTCCATATTCCGGGACGTGAGATAGTCGTGCAGGATCCGCCTGTACCGTTCCGGTTCAAACTGGCAGACGGGATTCGGGGCATACGCCGTGAAAAGCAGACCCAGCAGCTTTTTCTGAGCGTTCGCCATACTCGACACGAAGTCGGGATAGGCGACACGGAACGGCTTATAATGCGCGCCTTCCAGATATCCAATCGAAAGGAAACATCCCTCTCCGTCATCGTAGCCGTAAATCAGATTGTTATGGATAAAATGGCCTTTTTGATACCGGCTCTTGCCCGGTATGTAATACTCATCAAAAGAACCGAGCTGATACAACCCCTGATCCAGCATATCTTTCACAATCGCCACAATGTCGAACGATGGCCGCGAAAAGAGGGAGGGAGACACGTTGAAGAAATGCTCCATCGGCAGAATCTCTTCTGTCCCAAACCGCCATTTGCTGTATATATACGGGCTGAGGACCTGGTTGTCTTTCTTCCATATCAGGTTGGTACATTGCATGGTCAGCCAGGGAAGCAGCTGTGGATCGTTCCCCAGCAGGATGCTCAGCCAGAATGCATGATCCTGGTAGGATTGGATAGGCGGATTTTGTTCCAGCGGCAGCTCCACAACTTTACGAGACAAAATGCTCCTTCTTTTGTCCTCCGACGCAGATTTAGATTTATTATAGCATATACTGACCGATTCACAATATACTTTATGTGATAAATAGGGATCAGACGTTCAAGTGATATACCGTCTGACCGGTTCGAAGCGGACAAGGCGGCGTGGTCATTTTTCGGGTACGCAAAAGGCCGCCTTTAAAGGCGGCCTTTCTTATGTTGCAGATCCGGATATTCGATCACGGCATCGGCGGTCATTCCCACTGAATCGTGGGCTCGGAGCCGTCCTCGAGCGCCTCGTCGATGAGGCGGAGCATCTCCAATGTACTGCGGAACGACTGTTGTTTCTGGGATTCGACCCATTGTATGGTCCCCTGCCAGGTGGCATTGCGGCGGAACTGGACATGGATGATGAAGGTCGCTTTGTTTTTTTCGCTCATGTTTCCACACCTTTTTCCCTTTTTGACGGGTGAGGGTCGTTTTTTATCGTAAAAGCAACGATAATTGTCAAAACGGCAGGGGAACGACAGGGTGTCGAAAAGTTCCTCCAGGACACCGAGCAGTTCCCGATCGTTGCGAAAGGGAATGGATTTGTCATAGTATCCGTTATATACCTCACCGCAAGGGATACGGTCTTCAAATGAGGAGACATGAACCGTTACCAAGGTCGACATGGCCGTCACCAACGGCTTGGCAGAAACCACCACGGCAGTCCGTCCCCCCTTCAAACTTCTTCCATTATAAAAGTATCCGGTCACAGGACGGTCACATGAAGGATGATAGGAGGATTTATTGACGGGCCATGACCAAAGCTGTCAAACCGGCAGCTTTTTGGCCAGCGTGTCCGGACTTGCGCTGTAGGCCAGGGCATTTTCCCGGGATATGACCCCTGAAGCCGCCAGACGCAGGAGATCCGCGTCCATGGCCTGCATTCCCTGGGCCCCGCCGGCATACAGCACGTTGTCGATCTGATAGATTTTCGATTCCCGGATCATGGTGCGGATGGCCGGGGTGGCGACCATGATTTCAAACGCGGGGACGAGGTGGCCGTCCAAGGTGGGGATGAGCTGCTGGGAGACGACGGCCTGCAAGACCATGGACAACTGTACCCGGATCTGCTGCTGCTGGTTCGGCGGGAAAACGTCGATGATCCGGTCGATCGTCTTAGCGGCACCGACCGTGTGCAGGGTGGACAGGACGAGCTGCCCGGTCTCCGCCGCCGTAATGACGGTCCGGATGGTCTCGAAATCCCGCATTTCACCGAGGAGGATGACATCCGGGGCCTGACGCAGCGCGGCACGCAGAGCCGGCTCATACCCCTCGGTATCGTGGGAGATTTCCCGCTGGCTGACGATGCAGCGGTCATGGGTATGGAGGAATTCGATCGGATCCTCCAGCGTGATGACATGCCCCTCGCGCGTGTGATTGATCCGGTCGATCATACAGGCGAGGGTGGTGGATTTGCCGCTGCCGGCCGCCCCGGTGATCAGGATCAGCCCTTTTTGCCGGCCGCAGAGATCCAGGACCGCGGGAGGGATGTGGAGCGCGTCCGCGTCCGGCAGGGAAAAGGAGACGATCCGCAGGACGGCGGACAAGGAACTCCGCTGCTTATACGCGCTGCAGCGGAAGCGGCCGAGACCACTGACCGAAAAGGAGAAATCGTCGTCTCCGGAATTTAAGAGCGCGTCCAGGCTCCTCTGGCGGTCCAATTCATAGATCGCCCGGATCAGCTCCTCGGTGTCGCCTGGGGAGAGATGCTCCGTCCCCACATGGGTGATGCGCCCGTTGATTTTAAACGCCAGCGGGCTGCCGGATACAATCAGGATATCCGAGGCTCCCGCCTTCATGGCATCCTGCAGCATGGGCAGCAAGGGGGTGGGCATGGTCACGGCCTCCTCTTTAGTCGTTGCCCGGCCAGACGGGAAGGGGGGCTTCCGAGGCCGGTTCCTCCGTGCCGCGGAGAACGCGGCGCAAAACCGTGGTGCGCATGGGGTTTTCAAGCGGCAGGATTTCGAGCTGTGTGACGATCTGCCGCCGCCCGTCCCCGACCGGGACGGAAAATTCAAGGATCCCGTCGGTGAGGGACACCGACTCGATCTGGGCGAGCTGTTTCCGGTAGAGTTCCTCATACACCGCCTGCCGGCTGGGGAGCGTATCGGCGGACAGCGTTTCGGCTTCGGGAAGGGAGGCGAACTCCCGCCTGGCCTTGACCAGGGCGTCGTCGATTGCGGCGAGCGTATCTTCGACCGCCCGATCGGCCTTATAATAGGCCACCGTGTGGTCCGCCGCCCGTTCGGTCAGGCGAAGGTCGGCCCGCGCGGACAGAAACGATAGGATACCGAAGGTAGTCAGTGCCAAGACCACAAAAATCATGAGGATGGAGGAAGCTCCCATCCCGCCGGGACGGCGTTTGTTCATTGCGGCACCTCCTCGGCAAAGGGGACAAAACGGGAGAGGGGAAGGCGGCAGCACGGCTCCGTGTCCGTCCCGCTGTAGACGCAGATCTCCCCGGTTTCGAGGAGCCCGGCTAGGGCATCGCCGTCGGTCACCAGCACGGTCACGGTCAGGCCCTCCTCGAATACGCGGGTGTAGAGGGCGGAGAGATCGTCCCGGATTTCATAGGTCCACCCATCGGAGGAAGCGAACAGGGCGGTCCCCTTGACGCGGAACTGCTCGGCGGTATCCTGAGCTCTCTCGACTGCGTCGCTCAGCCGGGTGCTTTCCCGTTCCTTTTCGTGCGCCGCGACGAAAAGGCGCAGCGTAACGGCGGTGGATAGGGAAAAGAACAGAATGACCACGATGAGTTCCATGAGGAACGCCATCGAACCGCGCTTTTTCATCGAATTCCTCCTTTCACCCGCCGGGGAATGGCCTTATTCACGGCAAAGAGCGATATGCAGGGTATGGGGCTGGCCGTCGCGGCCGGCCGAGGTGACGGCCAGCAGGCCGTCCTCCTCCTCGATGGAAAAGGAAGAGAGAGCGGTGACGGTTTCCCCCTTTTCGGGAGAAAAGGGGGTGGCTGCCTCGGCGAACCATTCCCGCAGGACGCCGCCGGTGTAATAGATACAAGTTTCAAAGAGATCCCCGTCAAACTCCTGTGTCAAGACCAGTACAGACAAGCCATCCCGGGTTTCGAGAGAGACGCGGTCGGCGGCCCTAACCTTGTTGGCCACGTAGGAAAGGGACGCGCGCACATCCCCCCGGGCCTCCGTGTGCTCGACGGTGCGTTTGTATACCCGTGCGCCGATGAGGATGAGCAGCAGGGAAAGCAGGGCGAATAAGCCGTACAGCAGGACGACGAACAGGGTGTCGGCGGTGTGCTTCCGGTTCATCCCGCCCCGCCCCCTTCCATAAGGACCGCAGTGGGGGGAGAACCGCCGCCGCGGCGGACAATCTGGACTGTGGGCCAGATGTTGTCGCCGAAGGGCTCGTAGTCCACGACATACCGGCTGTGATCGATTTGCAGGCCGTAATGCTCTTCCAGATAAGAGAGGCTGTCGGGATAGGCCCCCTCGATAGCGTAGCAGCTCACGAGGGATTTGCGGACGGCGCGTTCAAGCGCCTGCTGCCGTTCCTCCTCCGCGGTGCCCGACATCCGGAAAAAGCCGAAAAGGAAAAGCAGCAGAACGGCCACGGCGAGCAGCAGGGGACACAGCACCCTCCAGAAGGTGCGGGTGCGCCGGACCGGATAGAGATGCATGGGATCACCAGCCTTTCGCAGTTTGGGCGGAGGATGCGGGCCTTAGCCGATGGCGGAGAGGATGCCGATGAGAGGCAGCATGACCGAAAGCAGGATGCTGCCGATGATGACGGAGAGCAGGATGACCAGGGTGGGTTCGATGAGCGCCACGACACCCGAAAGGGATTCCTCTACATCGGTCTCGTATTGGGCGGCCATGTTTTTCATCACGTCGTCGAGCCGGCCGGTTTTTTCGCCGGTCTGGATCAGACGTGCATACAGACCGGAAAAGAGGCCCAGCTCGAGCAGGGCGGCGGAAAACGCCTTGCCGCGGGAGACTTTGTCCCGGCAGAGGCGGATTTTATTCCGGACGGTGGGGTCGGCCACGACCTCTTCAGCCAGTTCCAGCGCCTCCCCGAGATCGTATCCGCTGGAGAGGAGCATGGACATGACAGAGGCGAAGCGGCTCGAGGCGATCTGACGGTAAAGGCGGCGGAGGACCGGCAGGCGGGAGCTCAAAGACATGAGGGCCTGCCGCCCTTTGGCGGAAAGCGAGAGCAGCAGCATGGCGACAAGCAGCGCGAGCAGGACGGCGACCACCACCAGGGCACAGCGGCCGATCACGACGCCGGTGGAGACCATCCCCGTGTTGGCGGACGCCTCGGCCCCGAGGTCGGCGAGGACGGAGGAGAAGATGGGCATCACCGCAACCACCAGGACAGCGATGACGGCCGCCATGAGAAGGATGAGGATGAGAGGGTAGAGCACGGCGCTGCGCACGGCCCCCCGCAGGCGGGCCTCCCGTTCGTAATAGAGGCTCAGCGAATCGAGGACTTCCTCGAGCTTACCGGCCGTTTCCCCGATGCGGATCATATGCACCATGTAAGAGGGGAAAACGCCGGCCTGCCGGACCGCTTCATACAGCGAGCCGGTTTCCCTGGCCGTATCCGCAATCCGGCGCAGAAGCTCCCGCCCGGCGCCGGTGCCTTCCTCGGTCAGGGAGGCCAGTCCGTCCCCCAGGGGGATTCCCGCCTTGAGCAGCAGGCCCGCTTGGGTACAGAACAGGGCGGTTTCTTTCGCCGGTATCCGTCCGGACGTCCGGGCGGCAGTTTTTTGGTTGTTCATAGCACCCTTCCTTTCGCAGCGGCCACGGATCCCGGGCGGCCCGTGTATCTGGCCGGCGGCTTTTTCATCAATAGACCCGCAGCTCGGTGTACTGGCTGCCGTCGCCGATATAATCTTCAATGCCCTGTCCCATCGAGGCGCCGAAAGTGGCGTCCATCAGCTTCCAGGTCCCGCCGCTGAAATAGATCTTGACAGCGACCCAACCCTTTTCCTTGGTGTAGATGAGGTTCCAGGCATGGCTCAGATCCCCCGGAGACACCGTCCCGATGACCAGCTTGGTCGGGATGCCCTGCGCCCGCAGCATGGCGGTGACCAGGGCGGCGTAATCGAAACAAATTCCCTTATTGGTGCGCAGCGTGTCGTCCACATCGGGCAGATAGCCGGACGTCACGGTTTTGGCTTTGTCGGTGTCGTATTTTATATGGCCGGTGACATAGGTATAAACCGCCTCGATTTTGGCGAGATCGCCCGATGCGCCGGCGCAAAGGTCGAAGGACTTTTTGACCGCCGCAGAGGCGGCGGAATAGGCGATATATTGGTTTGGATACAGAAAGGGGGAGAAAGAGCTGGACAGGGAGACGTCCAGAGTCACGGAATAGAGTTCGCTGTAGCTGCTTCCGGTGATGTTGCGCATCACCCGCACCTTGTAGCTGCCGTTGCCGGCCTGCAGGGGAAAGACCTCATATCTCCCATCGGTGTTCAGATCATAATTGTAGGTGCGCCCGGGGGTAATAATCTGCACCTTGATTTTGGATGCGCTCCCGCTGTATTTGACCATAACGTATCCGTCTTCGATATGACTGGCGTCGATTGTGGCGTCTCCCCCCGCATACACCACCGTGCCTGACGCCGCGGGTTCGCGGATATGAATCGGTCCGGTATACGGAGGAGGGGAGGTGGGTGGTGTGGTGGTGGGAACAGTCGGCTTTTTCGTGATGGACGGCCGGTCAGAGGAGGCGCCGGCCTGAGAAGAGGGATCCGGCGGCGTCTCGGAGGAGGCGGGAGTGTCCGGCCCGGAGGGATCGTCCGGCGTTTGGGAGGAAGGCGGCTCGGTTTGCTCGGCGGAAGAGCCGCCGCTCGGAGAGACAGTAGAAAGCAAGGAAGACACATCGTCTTCCTTGCTCGATATACAGGAAGAAGGATCGGGGTCCTGGACTGCGCAGGCGCACAGGAAACATGCGGAAGCGAGCAGAAAACCGATGAGGCGGACAAGAGGGTTCCGCATGCCGTTTCGCCCCTTTCGGAAGATAGCCCGGCGGTTATGTCCCGGGGTTGTCGTCTAGAGGATCCACCGCTTCCAAGCGGTATTGAACCTTGACGGTTTCCATCGGGTATTCACGCTGATATAGACGGATGACACGGTCGAGGACCTTGCAGCCGTTCTCATAAGTGGTCTGGCCGAGCATGGTCACGAGCTGAGTCGAGCTGTAAAGGGAGACGGCGTCCCCCCGGCGGAGATTGTCCACAACACAGGATTGCAGCGCCGGCATGACCCGCTTGATGGTGTCCACGTCCGGAATCTCGCCTTTGGAATCGGTGACCGTAATCAGCCCGATATGGATGGAGGCGCCGGTGCGGACCATGCTGCGGGCATTGACCCGGTAGATATTCTTGAATATCGCGTAGTCGCAGTAGAAAGCGCCCGGCAGGCGGCTGACCTCCATGAGGTCTTCCTTAATCACGCCGAGATCCATTTCCACGTTGTGCATGCTCTGGGCGATTTTCCGATAGAGCTTGACGGTTTCCGGATTCATCGTCACGCCGAATTCGTCGTAAAATTGGCGGGATATCTGCTGGTAATGATCGACAGCCTTCCGGCTGCGTCCATCTTTGGCGTAAGCCAGCATCAGCAGGCGGTGGACCTCCTCCTCAAACGGGCTGTGGACGATCGATGTTTCGCAGACGTGGATCGCGTCGGTGTACCGCTTGGCCATAAGCAGCCCTTTGGCGAGATAGCGCACGCAATGGTTGTACTGGCTGGTGTAATAGGCGCTTTTGGAAACTACCCAGGACAATTCGGACAGGGCGGGCAGAAAATCCCCGCCGTATTGCTCAAACGCTTTATACGCATATTCCAGCCGCATCTCCAGGTCCTCGGTTTTTTTGGCGTCGTTCCAATACCGCTCGAATATTTCGGTATCGATCTCGCAGGGGATTTCCGGGTTCCAGAGATAGCAGTTGTGATCGTAACAGATGAATTCCACATCCGCCCCCGACAGGGTCCGCAGAGCGGTCCGTGCCCGGTAAATGAGGTTTTTGAGGATATGGAAAGGGTCGTCGTACTCCTCGTCCGGCCAGAGATCCTCCATCATGCGGTCGGGAGATATCTCCTTGCCGCGGTTGGCGAGAAGGTATTCAATGAGTGCCCACACCTTTTTGCTGCGGCCGATATTCCCAGTCAGAACCCGGTCCCCGTACTGGATGGCAAAATCGCCGAACATACGGATCTGAAGGGTTGTAGTCAGAGTGTCGATGGGAATCACACCTTCTTTCCTTTTGGACGTTAACTACATAAAGTATAGCGTAAAATCACACGGCTTGCAACGGGATTTCTTCAAAAAAGGGCGCTGTGTTTTAAAATGAAGTGTTTTTACCTTTTTAATACCTATAAATATGCAAATCCGGTGAGGAGATGGGGACGAGAATCACCAAATGAAAAAATTTTTTACTAAAACTGGAAATAAAACTCTTTTTGTGACCGGGACGTGACCGGGGGGCTTTATAATAACCTCGTAGATCGGGAAGGCCCGACGGACCTCCCGGCGGAAACCGTTTGATGAACCAAGAGAGAACACAAGGAGAGTGTGTATACGTGACAAAGACAAAAAAGGTATGGCTCAGTGTTCTTTCTCTGCTTATGACGGTGTGCCTGATATCGGGCAGCACCCCGGTTTCAACCTTGTATGCCAAAGCAGAGGAAACCGGAGTCCAGCAGCCGACGGATCCGGGGGATGGGACCTTCTTCATCCCCACCGGCGACGCGGATCCGCTGCTGGAAAAGACCGCGACGCCGGTCCCGGGTATGGACGGATATTACGACATCACCCTGACCCTCAAGCCCCCCAAGACCACCCAGGTCACGACCACCAAAAAGACCGACATCGTGCTGGTTATCGATAAATCCGCCAGCATGACCAACGGCAACAACATTCTCAGCAATGTGAAGACCGCGGCCAACGGTCTGGTGGACAACGTGCTGACGGACAGCTTGAAGGATGCGGTCCGGGTGGCGGTGGTTGGCTTCAGCGGCCCTACCAGCACCAACGCCAACGCCACCGAGAGCAACTCGCTGACCTACTGGGGATTCAGTAACAGTGCCAGCACCGTCAAGGGGCATATCAACGACATCCGTTCCAGCGGCGGCACCAATACAGAGGCGGGACTCAAAAAGGCCTATGACCTGCTGAGCACCAGCACGGCCGAGCAGAAATTCGTGGTGTTCCTTTCCGATGGCGGACCCACTTTCCGGCTGACGTCTGTGGCGGAAAATGTGGGCCGGGGCAATTATGTGTATTATGGCACCGGCACCAACGACGACAGCGGATTTAATGCCACCTGCGCCCTTGCCTGGGCCGACGCGCTGAAGGCGCCGGTGGGGCAGACAGTGAGCCGCAGCGTGACAGGCGACAACAATAGGACTGTCAACATCGTTCAGAATCAAGCGGGCCTCGGCGCCAAGGTGTTCTCAGTGGGATACGGCGTGGACACCAGTGACTACGCCAGCCCCGACACGGAGGATGTCCAGTACTATTACAGCGCCAACCAGGCCGGTCAGATCGCCAATATTTTCAAGCTGATCCAGCAGACCATTGTCGATTCCATGGCGGCCTCCAATGTGGTGGTCCGGGACATCGTCACCGACGATTTCGACATTGTGACCCCCGCCGGAGAGGTGGCTGTGGACGGTCAGGATATCCCGTCCGGCCAGTCCGTCACCATCAATAGCCGGACCGTCACGGTTCCCCTGGGGGCCATCACATCCTCTGAAACTGACCGGCTGATCACCATCACCTTCCGGATCAAGCTCCGGGAGGACCGGTTCCTGGAGGCAGGGACCTACGTGGTGCCCACCAATACGAATGCTCAGGTCACTTACCGGCAGAACGATGCCGATCTGCATCAGGTGTTCGAGGTCCCCTCCGTCACCATCCAGGTGGACGCCGATAGGTATGGGATGAGCAAGACCGCCGTCGTTACGGACTGGGATGCCCGGACGTATGACATCACCGTCAAGGCCTGGTCGGCCGTCCCGCCCCAGACCATGTGGGTGGACCGCACCGATTATGTGGCAGACGGCAGCGTGACCCCCTCCGCCGACAACGAAGGCGAGAGCCATCTCGTCTACATCGGGTCGGGAGACAACGACCCGGTCAGCCAGGATCCCGCTGATTATGCGCTGCGGAAGGTATCGAGCGAGACTACCGGAGAGATCACGGACAGTTATTGGGCGTACGATGATCCGGAGACGGGACTTGTCCGGTATACGGGAGAGATTCACTGGAGAAGAGGATTCCTCGACTATCCGGTTGCAGACAATCCGGATCCCAACAGCGGTACGACCTATTATGGAAGAACTGGGACTTTTCTCTTCATTTTCCCGATTTACAGCCAGCTCACCTGGAAACAGGATGCGACCTACACCACCGCCTACTTCTGGGAGGATCAGGAGGACGCGGGAGCCGCCGAGCGGACGGTTTACAAGACCGTCACCACCCAGGTGCCGGTGACGCCCGAGGGCAACACTCCGCTGAATGCCGCCACCCAGGTAGTCGACGTGGTGGATGACCGTTTTGAAATCGTCTCGACCAGCCCGGCGGGCGCGGCGGTAGAAGGCAACAAGGTGACCTGGACCCTGGATGCCCTGACCGGCACCGCGGCAAAGCCTGGCTTCACCGGCACCATTACGGTCCGGGCCAAGGCGGATTACGTGGGCGGCAACAATGTTGCCACCAATGTGGAGGCCCAGTCGGGGCTGATCATCGGGGACAACACCCTGAGGCCCTTCCCCGACCAGCCCACCGTCAATGTCAAAGCCCAGCTCTCGATCGGGGATACCGAGCGCACCATCTTCCTCGGTGAGGCGGTTCCCACCGATACGTCTGTCTTGGAGGATATGGGAGCGTCGGCCGACGGCCTCACCTACACCTGGACGGATGGTCCGGGGGTAACGGAGGGGCAGCTGCCGGCGGGATATGTACCGGGCGGTGCGGATCCGTTGGTTTACACCCTGACCGCATCCCTCGCCATGGAGGCCCCGACGGACAAATCTCTGGCCAATACGGCCGGCCAATACAACGCCAACCCGGTTACCGACACCGGACTCTATACCGTCAATATTCTTACCGGAAGCCTGACCATCCGGAAAACCCTGAGCGATAAGAGCGATGCGGATACATCCACCGCCTTCGTGTTCCGGGTGGACCGGTTCGACGAAGAGGATCGCTTGGTCGAGACCTTCTACCGCACGGTGTTCACTGGTGACGACAAGACCGGAAGCATCACCGTGACAGGGCTTCCCAAGGGCCGGTATGAAATTACGGAACAGACCGGCTGGTCTTGGCGGTATGACCTGATCGACAAAAACCAGGATGCGCAGACACTCGGATGCGCAGACGGTTATACGGACGATGCGATTACGGCTGTATTCATCAATGAAAAGAAAAACGATAAATGGGCCGGTGCCACCGACAGTGTGGTCAACGTGTTCGAAGGAGGTACAGTATGAAGATTCAGAAGCTCGCCGTACTGATCGCCTCCGGTGTCCTGGTACTGTGCGTGTGCGGCGTGGGTATGACTTACGCGCTCCTCAAGCATGTCACCGATGAAAAGGTCAACGAATTCGCGCCCGGGACCGTGTCGCAGGACATTGTCGAGAACAGTGACCCGACGCCCGACTCCAGCAACACGATTCCCTACGATGAGGACGGGGCCGTCAAACAGGTCGAAATCAAAAACACCGGCGATGTGGACACCTATGTGCGGGTGATGCTGATTCCCGGCTGGAAGGCCAACGGAACGGCGGCTGCCGCCGGGGAGCTGGCCTTCGGTACCGCCCCCTATCAAACGGATGGCCAGAAGCTGCAGATGGGCGACGTCACGCTCCTCCTCGCGGATGACTGGGCTGATCGCTGGCTCTATGATGAGGCCACCGGCTATTTCTACTGCAAGACCCGGGTGAGCCCCGGAACGACCACCGGCCTGCTTCTCGAGCGGGTGACGATCGCCGAAGGCAAAGCGACCGAGGCGGCGTGGGACAATCTGGAGGTCCAGGTGATATCCGAATCCATCCAGGCAGAGGGCGGTGCCCTGGCCGAGGCGTGGACGGATGTCCGGCTGGAAAACGGCGCCCTGGTTCTCAGGTAGGAGGATAAACGGCTTTGATCAAGAAGATCTGCAGCATTCTTTCCACCGTATTGATGGTGCTCATGGTGCTGGTCGCCGCAGCGCTGCTGGTTCCCTATCTGTTCGGCTACCGGCCGATGGCGGTGCTCAGTGCCAGCATGGAACCCGCCTATCCCACCGGCAGCGTGGTGTTTGTCAAAAAAGTGGAGCCCGCTGAAATTGAGATCGGTGATCCCATCACCTTCCACAGAGAGGGGCTTGCCGAGCCGATTACCCATCGGGTCATCGCGATCGACACCGATGCCCGGATCTTCACGACGAAGGGCGACAACGTCAGCGGTGTTACAGATACGGTTCCCTTTGACAGCCTGATCGGCCGTTCCAGCCAGTTCGCCATTCCCCTGATCGGCTATGTGGCGGTGAATATCCGCACCCTTCCCGGCATCCTGATCGCCTGCGCGGTCCTGCTGGTGGTGGTGCTCCTCGCCTTCCTGCCCGATCTGTTCACGAAACCTTCCTCTGGCACTCCGCCGGAAGCCTCCCCTCTTCCGGCGGGTGCCCTTACCGAGGAAAAAACCGATTCGGGAGAATCGGAAAAAATACAATCCACACATACACAACCATAAATTTAGGAGGTCGCAATGATGAAAAAGAAGAATGTACTGCTCGTTTCCCTGGCTTTCGCCCTGGTGGCTGTGATCGCGATCGGCGCCACGTTCGCCCTGCTGTCCGATTCCACCGGCCCTGTGACCAATACCTTCACCGTCGCGGAAAACGGCATTCAGATTGAACTGCGTGAGCCTCAATTCGACGGAGTGGACTTCGGCGGCGGGAAACTGGACCCCCAGCCCGCGCAGCTCGGCCAGGTCCTCGCCCAGAACATTGTGCCCGGCCGCGAAATCCCGAAGGACCCCACCGTTAAAAACACCGGCGCCCACGATTGCTGGATCGCGATCAAGCTCGAATATACCTGGAACAACGGCGACACCAAGGTTCCTTTCTCCACCCTCGCGGACCAGGTCTCCTTCGTTACCGACGCTAACTGGGTTGCCAAAGACGATACCAACTCGGTCTTCTATTTCAACACGAAGGTCGCCGCCAACGGCAAGACCGACGCTCTGTTTGATACCGTGCAGATCAAAGATGTGAGCGCTGTTTATCCGTTCGACATCGTTATCACCGCCTATGCCGTCCAGGCCGAGGGCGTTGCGGATCTGGATGCCGCGAAGGTAGCGCTGGACAACTTGATGAACCCGCAGGCCTGATTGACGGTCCCGTTTGCCCCGGCGGAAAGCCGGCTTGACGAACCGAAACAGATTATGGAGGAGACATTCACATGAAAAAGAAAATCGCCGTCCTTGTTACTGCGGTCGCCCTCGTTGCTCTGGTGGCCATCGGCGCTACCTTCGCCCTGTTTACCGACAGCCACAGCACCCTGAACACCGTCACGATGGGGAATGTCAAGATCACGCTGACCGAGCCCCAGTTCAGTGAAGACACCGACAACACCAACACAATCGCGAATGTAGTTCCCCGGCAGGTCATCGACAAGGATCCCACCATCGAAAACGTGGGTAAAAACGATGCGTATGTCCGTGTGCTGCTGGCATATGAAGGCCTTACCGAGACCCAGTCCCAGGAAGTCGAAGCGCTGCTCGATATCGATGGGGAAAACTGGATCAAGGGCGAGGACGGCTATTACTACTATCAAAATATCCTGGCTGCCGGCGCCGATCCGATCGTCCTCTTCACCAAGCTGACCGTTCCGGACTGGGGCAACGAGATCAATGATACGGAGTTCAAGGTCAACATCACGGCCGAAGCTGTCCAGTCGGATTATTTTGATCCCTCCGAAGAGGATGGTTCCATCATCAGCTGGGGCGACGTCCAGCCTGAATAAGCCTGTCTCCGAACCCGGATTGTTACACGCTTTAGGCGCTATGCTACAGTAAAGGATATGATGCCATGCGCAAGAATACGCCGAACAAAATAGCCGCGCTCTGTTTATCTCTGACGCTGCTGATGGCAGGCGGTGTTTCAGGTGCCGTCTCGGCCGGGGCCGCGGACGGGGAGCCGGATATTACCATCACCTATGATGGAAGCACCCGGATCCAATCGAGTCCCGCCGACGACTTTTTTGGCGATGCGGGTAAAAACCTGATGCCCGGCTCGTCCTTTACCAAGAGCATGGACATCGTCAACCAGAGCAACGATACCCTGCTCGTCTACCTGCGCGCCGAAGTCGGCGAAGAGGTGTATGCTGAATATCTGCAGACACACCCGGAAGAGGCTTTATCCGAAGCCGCCTATGCCGAGCAGCTCATAAAGGAGCTCACCCTGACCATTACCGCGCTCGACCGGCAGGGAAATCCGGTCGAGGTCTACTACCAGGGCCCCGCTTCCGGGGATCCGCAGCACCAGCATCCTACTTCCGATTCCGCTGGTTTGACCGCCCGGTATCCCAATACCGAGCACGGCATCGTGATTGGACGTCTCTCGGACAATGCGGTGGCCAGCCTGACTTTTGAGGTGGGTGTGCCGCTGTCCCTGGGCAACGAATACCAGGATACGATGTCGGTGGTCAAGTGGGTTCTCATCTGTGACGCCACGCCTCCTGAGGAAATTCCGGATGAATCCACCCCCTTGACGCCTCCGCCGAGCTCGGGGGAGAACATCGACGATGAGGATGTCCCCCTGATTGATGGGCCGAAGACGGGTGTTGATTCCTCGGCATCCCATATGGTTGCCATTGCAGTGGTTGCGGGAGCCGCACTCCTGCTTTTCCTCCTGCTTCTCCTCAAAAAACGGGAAGATAAAAAGAAGGCCTCCGCCACGCAGAGCCCTTCCGTATGATCCCAAAACAGACGCCGCATCTGATGCGGCGTCTGTTTTTATACTTTTACGATGCATCCCTCTCCCGGAGGAATGGGGAACCGTTGTCCCCTAATCATCGTACCGGATGGTTCGGGCAAGACCTCTTCTCCCGTTTTCTTTATTAGGAAAACCGGGAGCTTTTGCCGTGTGGAGAATATGGCTGCGTATTTGACAGTCTGATCTGTATGATGGTGCTTTTGCGCTGCTCCTCCATACGGCACACAATTACGCAGGAAGCCGGACGGAAGATCGACATATGAAGCTCTCCCGAATTTCAAGGCCGTCGGCCGGCTTTTTCTAGAAAATCCAACCTGGAAGTGGACGCCGGGACCAATACAAGGAATTCTGATGCCCCAAAATTTTATGAAAAACGCCCCCGGCCGTATGAAACAGCCGGGGGTTGTATACGGTAAGTCGGCGGGATACGGGGGTGTCCCGGATATAGAGGCGGACCGACCGCGGGATTGTCAACGGTTGAGCAGATAGAATGCGAGATTGAGATATGCGGCAAAAAGGCACCACAGTAAGTAGGGCAGCATGAGGTAATAGGCGGCGGGCCGGATATACTTGAATCCCGTCATGGTCAGGGTGACGAGGGCGATGAGGAGGAGCAGCCAGAAAAACGAGAACAGGCGCCATTCCAGCCGGAAAAAGAAGACGGGCCACAGGACGTTTACCAATAATTGCAGCAGATACATCCGCAGGGGCGCGCCTCGATCGATATCGTCGGTGTTGAAGACCAGGTAGGCCGCGAAGGCCATGAGTGCATACAGAACCGTCCAGACCAAGGGAAAGACAAAAGCCGGGGGAGTGAGGGGAGGCTTTATGAGGCGCTCAAACCCCGCCGTTCCGCTGACAAAACCGCTGAGCAGGCCGGCGCCCAGGGTGAGAATTTCAAAAAACGCGAAGGCGCGGAAATCAAATTTGCGCTTAGAGACGGTGTGCATACGGCAGCTTCCTTTCTGTTCCGGCTACTCTATAGTATGCCCGCCGCCGCCCGATTATGAATCTTCTTCCGGGGTTGCCAGGGACTGGATGCTGCTGTATCCGGATTGACAGGACCGGATGGGAGGTGTACACTGCTTCCATATCCTGTTTGCGTCAAAAGGGGGATTCCCAATGCGGCTGTGTATTGTGAAAGCTCCATGCAAAGTCTGAGGACGGATTTGCATGGAGCGGAACGGACGCCCGAAAAGCAGCCGGCGTCCCGCCGTCCAATAGGACTTTGCATCCCAGACGATTTTCCGGATATCCGGAACGATAAGGAGCAAAGTTCGAATGAAACATCCATTTCGCGCGCCGGCCCCGGCCGGTATGCGCCCTTTTCTGCTTTTATGGTCCACCCAGTCCCTGTCGGCTCTGGGCAGTTCTATGACCAGCTTTGCGCTCATTGTCTGGTCCTATCAGCAGCAGGGTTCCGCCCTGACCACGTCTTTGCTGTCGGTATGTTCCTACGCACCCTATGTGGCGATGAGCCTGTTTGCTGGCGCCCTTTGCGACCGGCTTGACAAAAAACGGACTATGCTGGTGTGCGACACCCTGGCCGCCGTCACGACCCTGTGCGTATACGGCCTTCTCCGTGCGGGACGGCTGGCCGTATGGCACCTCTATTTGCTGAGCGCCCTGAATGGGCTGATGAATACCGTTCAGCAGCCCGCTTCCGACGTCACCGTCACGCTCCTCGCCCCCCGGGATAAGCTCCAGCGGGTCAGCGGGCTCCAGTCCTTCTCGAACGCGCTGGTGACGGTCCTGACCCCGGCCGCAGCCTCGGCGGTGCTGGCGTTCGGCGGGCTGGACGTGGTGATCCTCATTGATCTCGCCACCTTTGCGTCCGCCTTTTTCAGCCTGGCGCTGTTCATCCATGTCCCGTCCGTGCCGCGGGGTGAGCCGGAGGAAAAGGGCCGGATGTGGCGGGATTGTCTCGGCGGGATGCGATACCTGCGGCAAAACCGGGGCATACTGGATTTGATCCTGTTTCTCGCGGCGATCAACCTGACCGCGTCCCTGTATAACGCGGCGCTGCCCGCAATGCTGCTTTCACGGCAGGGCGGCGGGCAGGCCGCCTTGGGCCTGGTCAACACCTGCACCGGCCTCGCTACGGTAGCGGGCAGCGTGCTCGTTACCCTCGCGCCCGCGCCGAAGAGCCGGGTGAAGGTGATCTGCAACACGCTACTGCTTTCCATGGGAATTGAAAACGTGCTGTTGGCCGTCGGCCGTACCCTGCCGGTGTGGTGCGTCGGCGGGGTGCTCGGATGGCTCCTCATCCCGGTGATGAACACCAATCTGAATGCGCTGCTGCGCTCGCACATCCCGCTGGAGATGCAGGGGCGGGTCTTTGCGGCTCGGAACACCCTGCAGTTTTTCACCATCCCGGTGGGATATCTCCTGGGCGGCGTGCTGGTCGACCGGGTGTTCGAGCCCCTGATGGCCGTCCAGTTCCCCGGCAGCCCGTTGCTCTTCCTGTTCGGCGAGGGCAAGGGCTCGGGCGCCGCGATGCTGTTTTTGCTGCTGGCGGTCACAGGGGAGGCGACCTGTCTCATTTTCCGGCGGGACCGGCATATCTGGGCGCTGGAAAAGAAAAAGCCCTCAGACCCTTCGTGAAGCCGGGCATGCCCGCACGGATCATATGAAACAAACAGCCCGCGAGTTTTACTCGCGGGCTGTTTGGCGATTTCCAGTCACAATGTTTTGGCCAGTTCCTTGAGATAGGCCCGGAATCCGTCGCCCACCTCGGGATGATCCAGCGCCACCTCGCAGATGGCCTGCAGGATCCCCAGCTTGTTGCCCATGTCGTACCGTTTGCCGGTGAAATCGACCCCCGTCATCCCATCCCTCCGGGCCAGGGTCATCATGGCGTCTGTCAACTGGATTTCCCCGCCCGCTCCGGGCTGGGTCCGGTCGAGGATGTCGAAAATCTCCGGCGGGAGCACGCACCGGCCGAGAATGGAAAACAGGGAGAGGATCTTGTCGGGAGAAGGCTTTTCCACCATGTCGGTGACGCGGTAGAGGTTGTCCCGCAGGGGATCGACTTTCAGGGAGCTGTACCGGACAATCTGTTCGGGGGTGACCTCCTTGATGCCGACGACACCGAGGCCATACTCTTCATATGCCCGGCAGAGCTGGCCGCAGGCGGGATCCTCGCCGATGATGACGTCGTCGCCGTACAGTACGGCGAAAGGCTCATCCCCTACAAAAGCCCTGGCCCGGCCGACCGCGTGACCCAGTCCCCTCGTCTCCTTTTGGCGGATGAAGTAGAGGTTGGCCAAAGACGAAATTTCCTGTACCTGCCGCAGCATATCGGTTTTACCGCTCTGTGCCAGCCTTTCCTCCAGTTCGATGCTGTGATCGAAATGATCTTCAAGGATTTCCTTGCCGCGGTTGGTGATAATGAGGATATCCGTGATACCCGACCGGACCGCCTCCTCCACGATATACTGGATGGCGGGCTTGTCCACGATCGGGAGCATTTCCTTGGGCATGGATTTGGTGATGGGCAGCACGCGGGTGCCGAGACCGGCTGCCGGGATGACAGCCTTTCGGACTTTCTGGTACATGGGGATTCTCCTCTCAATGATAGACTGTAGTTTGATAGACAATATAGGCTTTTCGATCACATCAGGGGATAGAAGGCCAGTAGGCAGAAGGCCGTGCTGGCGGCCGCGGCCAGCACTAAAATGTATACGAGAACAGCAGTACGGCTGACGCCGCCCTTTTTGACCAGCGCGTGATGATAGGCGGGAGCGTTGGGACAGGCCGCCTGGATGCCGGCCATACAGGCCATGGTGTGCCGCCGGTAGAGATGGTTGGACCGGCTGGCCATGACCAGCCGGAAAAAGAAATGGAGCGTCGTCGCAATATTGAAAACCAGCGCGAGCGGAGGGGATATATCCGGCCAATAGGTCTGGATGGCGGACGGATCGAAAAAAACCTGCCGGGCCGCCGTACCCGCCATGTAAAGGCCGGGGAGGGCAAAGAGAAGCGATAAAAGGAAAACCAGGACGAAGGCTTTGTACATTTTGCGGTAGAGGAACCATCCGGCCGGGAACAGGGCGGCGGCCCAATTCCAGGATATTTTGCTCTTCTGCACCCGCATGAAATGGAAACGGGACAGATAAAACCCCGAATTCGGCCCCAGAAACGTCGCAACATCCATAGCGGGATATCCGTCGATCAGGCTGTCGGGAGCGATGCCCACATAAGGGCTGAATTGGGCGTAAAAGACGCTCGCGTCGATGGGGGGCTGCCGTTCGGCCGGATCGGGAGGAAGGGGCTGATCGATGTGATATCCGCAGCAGGCGCAGACGTCCGCGCCTGGCGGGTTGGCCGTGCCGCAATTGCCGCAGATGCGCGCGTCCTCATCCCCGCGGGAGACCGGAGGCGTCCACTGGCGGGGGGTGCCGTGGTCGGCCGCGTATGCACAGCGGCCGTTTCGCTTGTAGCAGGCGCGGTGATGCGGCGCCCCGCAGAGCGGGCACACCACCACGTCGTCTTCCGGGCTAAATGCCTGCCCGCAGACAGGGCAGACGGTATTTGTATAATCCGGCATACCCGATACCGCCCCTTTCTCCGGCCGCAGTTGGCATGGAAAGTGCTACATCGCAAAAAACAGCAGGAGGTATTGTGACAGGAAAATGCACATATACGCGGCGGTGCCCAGGCCGAAGGAGACGCCCCCTGAAGTAAAGACGTTCTGGTGATAGCGGGCATCGGGGTCAGTCTGCCACTTTTTGGATTTCCGGATCACGTTCCGCATGTAAAAATAATTGCCGAACAGGCCGAAGAAAATCCGCAGGAGCAGTTCTCCGAGCCCGGCGACGACCAGGGCGATCAGAAGAAGGCGGGTGCCGGGAGACTGCATTAGGGTATCGATCGCGGACAGCATATCGGCATAGAGGTTGCCGCCGTCCGCAAGCAGGGGAGAAATATACTGCAGAGAGATAAAAGAAGAGAGAAGCTGGCGGGCGATCCAGAACAGCAGGGTCAGCCCCCCGGTCAGGAAGTTTTTGCGGTAGACCAGCCAGCAGGGGGTGATCAGAAAGGCAAACCAGTTCCAGGAAACTTTGGAGCCGCTGCGGCTGATCCGGTGAAAGCGCGGGACATAATAGGCGGTATTCACGCCGACGGTTTGGGCTACCTCACCGGCCGTGACCCCGTCCTCAATCTCTTCCTTGATAGGGATGCCGCCCATGGCGTCATACACAGGCGCCCGGAAAGGCGCGTATTCACCGTAAGAAGCGGGCGGTGCATAAGGGGGCGGGACCGGGGCACCGGCGGGGGGCGGAGCGGCGCTGGCCCAGTCGGAGGCAGGCAGTTCCTTCCCGCAGCGGGCGCAAAACTCGGCATATTGGGGGTTGTCCTTGCCGCAATGGGGACAGGTTTTCCCTTGTGCGTCCGTGGATGGAGGCGGGCCCTCGGACGGCTGCGGCTGGGGTTCCGGCCGTTTCCATTGCTCAGGGGTGCCATGCGCCGCGGCATAGTGGCACTGCCCTTCTTTTTTCCAGCATTCCCTGTGATGGGGCGCACCGCACTGGGGGCAGGCGACGATGTCGTCTGTCTCCTGAAAGGGCTGCCCGCATACCGGACAGGATTGGCCTTCATAAAAGAACATACGCTGTCCTCACGTCTTTCCGCATAGCGATTCGGGGGGCCGGCGGAAAGGATACCGCCGGCCCATTCTTATATTCGTTATTTTACCTTCTTTTTCTCGTGCCTGCAACCAAATCCCACATCGTTTATAAAAAGTTAACGAATCCGCCCCAGCTTTTTAACAGGCTGTTGATATTTTCCCGTTTTCTCAGTATAATATACCGAGTATGGAAATGGCAGGAAGGCGGGACATGATGTTGACGCAGACGAAATGCGAGGCTTTTTTTGATTCGCTGAGGGGACGAAGAGTCGCGGTTTGCGGACTTGGCCGGACCCATATCCCGGTGGCACATCAGTTTTTGGAGCATGGCGTGCAGGTGCTGGCCTGTGACAAGCGGGACCGGGCATCCATCGGGGCGGCGGCCGACGGTCTGGAACAGGCCGGCGCCGTGTTGAAGCTCGGGGAGGGGTACCTCGATAACCTGGAGGCGGACCTGATCCTGCGCTCCCCGGGAATGAAGCCCACGCTGCCGGCGTTTGAAGCGGCACGCGGGAGAGGGGTGCGGGTCACCACCGAGATCGAGCTGCTCCTCGAGCTCAGCCCCGCGCCGGTCTACGGCGTCACCGGCTCGGACGGCAAAACCACGACGACGAGCGTTGTCGCGGGGCTGCTGCAGGCGGCGGGATATACCGTCCACCTCGGGGGCAATATCGGCTGGCCGCTGCTGCCGGAGATCGAGAAGATCCGCCCGGAGGACGTAGTAGTGGTGGAACTGTCCAGCTTCATGCTCCAGCGGATGGAACGGAGCCCGCAGGTATCGGTGGTGACGAACGTTGCCCCCAACCATCTGGACTGGCATACCGATATGGCGGAGTACACCGACGCGAAACGGAATATCGTGCGGTACCAGCAAGCCTCGGACCGGGCGGTCCTCAATGCGGACAACACTATCACACAGGGGTTTTCAGAGGGCCTGCGAAGCGATGTGTTTCGGTTTTCCCGCCTTCATGAAGTGGAGCGAGGGACCTATCTCGGCCAGGACGGGACCCTGTACGGCCGGGACGGCGGCGAGGCCGTCCCGATCCTGCCGGCGAAGGAGATCCGCCTGCCCGGCAGCCATATGGTCGAAAATTTCCTGGCTGCCTTCGCGGCGGTATGGGGAAAGGTGCCCCCCGCCGTCATGGGGGCGTTTGCCCGCGGTTTCGGCGGGGTGCCTCACCGCTGTGAACTGGTCCGGGAACTGGACGGGGTGAGATGGGTCAACGATTCCATCGGCACCAGCCCCACCCGCACCATCGCGGGCCTGCGCGCCTTCGGCCATGGGGTCATCCTCATCGCGGGCGGCTATGACAAGCATATCCCCTATGACCCCCTCGGCCCGGTCGCAGCCGAAACGGTGAGCGCTGCGATCCTGATGGGAGATACCGCTCCGGCGATCCAGGCGGCCATCCGCGCTTGCTCCGAGCTCCCGATTTATCGGGTCAAGGATATGGAGGAGGCGGTTCTCACCGCCCGCCGTCTGGCCGAACCCGGGGAGGTCGTTTTCCTCTCTCCGGCCAGCGCGAGTTTCGACATGTACAAGGACTTTGAGGAACGGGGCGATCATTTCAAGCGCCTCGTGACGGCACTTATGGAAGGCTGAACGGTCTTCTCCGATCAATCCGGACGGATAGGGAAAGGGATGGACAGGGATATGGAACTGCGGACTTGCCTCGAGCGGCTGTGCGGGGCTCCCGGCGCTGCCGGCCTCACTGGGGCCGCGGAGACGGCGGCCGCCATGCTGAAGGAGTATATAGAGGATGTGCGGGTAGACGCGCTCGGCAGTGTCATGGGCATCCGGCGATGCGGCCTGGACGGCGCACCCTTGCTGCTGCTGGAGGCGCATATCGATGAGATCGGCTTCGTCGTCACCCGTGTGGATGACGACGGGTTCGTGTATACCGAGGCGTGCGGCGGGGTGGACCGCCGCGCCGTCACGGGTGCCCGGGTGACGCTGTGGGGGGAGAAGCCCGTCGGCGGCCTCTTTGTCTCCACTCCGCCGCACCTGGCGGGGCAGGACGCAGACAAGCTGCCCGAAATCGCTTCTCTTGGCATCGACACCGGGCTGGACGCCCGGCATGCCCGCCGGCTGCTCCCCCCCGGCACCCGCGCTACCTTCGCGGCGGAATTCACCGATCTCGCAGGGGGACGGGTGTGCTCCAAGGCGCTCGACGACCGGGCGGGCGTGGCTGCGGTACTGTGGTGCCTGGAGCTGCTCAGGGACGGCCCGCTTGCCTGCGACCTGGCGGTGGCCTTCTGCGTGCAGGAGGAGCTCGGAACCAGAGGGGCGGGAACGGCGGCGTTCGGCCTCGCCCCCGATGCGGCGCTGGCTGTGGATGTCAGTTTCGCCCGTACTCCCGACGCCGACCCGGACAAGTGCGGCGTCATGGGCAAAGGGCCGATGATCGGCTGGTCTCCATGCCTCGATGCGGGGATCTCCCGCCGGCTGACAGCGCTGTCTGGAAAGCGGGGGATCCCGAGCCAGGCGGAGGTGATGGGCGGGGATACCGGCACCGACGCCGACGCCATCGCCTCGGTGCGCACGGGGGTCCCTGCCGGCCTGGTTTCGATCCCGCTGAAATATATGCATACGCCGACCGAGGTCGTCCAGCTCAGCGATGTGGAGGATGTCGGCCGCCTGCTGGCGGCCTATGTGCAGGATATGGACGGGGAGGGGAGCCGGTTATGAGTGTGAACGCGACGTTGAAAAAGCTCTGTTCCCTGCCGGGCGTATCCGGCCGGGAAGACGAGGTGCGTGCCCATATCCTGCGGGTTCTGGCCGCCTCCCCGGCGGAGATGGAGGTGTCGGTGGACAGGCTCGGCAGCGTCGTCGCCCGCCTCAAGGGCCGGCAGCAGGCGCCCCACAGGGTGCTGTTCGCTGCCCATATGGATGAAGTCGGCCTGATGGTGACCGGCATCACCGACGACGGGTATCTGCGTTTTACAACCGTCGGCGGCATCGACAGCCGGGTCCTGTTTGCGCGGCGGGTTCGGGTGAACGGCCATGCCGGGGTGATCGGAGGCAAGGCGACCCATCAATGCACCAAACAGGAAAAGGAGACGCCGCCCGACGCCGCCCGTCTGCTCATCGATCTGGGCTGTGATTCCCGGGAAGAGGCGGGGAAAATCGCCGCGCCGGGGGATGTGGCGGTGTTCGACAGCGGCTATGAAAAGCTGGGTGGCGGGCTGTTCAGCGCCAGGGCCCTGGACGACCGGGCGGGCTGCGCCCTGTTGCTGTCCCTGGCCGAGGAGACGCCCGCGTACGACATCACGCTGGCCTTCACCGTCCAGGAGGAGGTGGGCCTGCGGGGGGCCGGAGCGGTAGCCTTTGCCGTCCAGCCGGAACTCGCCGTGGTGGTCGACGCCACCACGGCGGCGGATACCGCGGGTGTCCCTGCCGAACGGCAGGTCTGTCGGCAGGGGAAGGGGGCGGTGCTGTCCTTCATGGACAAGCGGACGCTGTATGACCGTCCTCTGTACGAGTATATCACCGCCTTGGCGGAAAAGGAAAATCTGCCGGTGCAGCCCAAAACCGTGGTGGCGGGCGGCAACGACGCGGGCGCTATACAACTGACGGGGGCGGGCTGCCGCGTCGCGGCCATATCCCTGCCTTGCCGGTATATCCATTCTCCCGCCTGCGCGCTGCGCAAGGAAGATCTGCGGGATACGCTGGCGCTGCTGCGGCTGCTGCGCGACCGGCTGCCCGCGGCCGGGGTGTGAGGTGCAAAAGCGCCTGCGATCGAGAGGACGGTGCCTATGATACAGACAGCTACTCCGGAAAGCTTTGAAAACTATACCCCTCGGAGCGAGGCGGGGGTCCGCATCCTGTCTCTGGTGCAGGCTTATGGGGTGGAGCAGTCTTTTCTCCGCTTCTGGAGGGGGGAATACGGCTCGGCCATCTCACTCATGGACGGCCATGCCGTCATAGAACTCCAGCAGGAGGAACGGGACGAGCTGTTCATTTTTCTGACGATGCAGCCCGAGGTCCGGTCGGTGCGCACAGACGAGGAAAACGCCCGGCTGCTTGCGGCGTTATGGCCCCGGTCCCGGCTGGAAACCGGTGCCGTCCTGACTCTCCGGGACCGAATTGTCCCTACCGGCCCGGCCGACTTGACATCCTCCCCGCGGGAGATTTACCCGATACTCCAAACCGGCTTTGGGGAAACGCTTCCGGCCTTCGACGCCTGGTATGCCGACGTTTCCCACCGTATGCGGCACGGCGTCTGCCGTGCCGCAGTGGTTAGGGAAATGGGCAGGCCGGTCGCCTGCGCGATGACGGTGGCGCAGGCGCGGGACGGTGCCGTTCTCGGCGCGGTCGCGACCCTGCCGGACTATCGCTCCAGAGGATATGCCTCCGCCTGTGTCACCACATTGGCGGCTGTCCTCCAGGGGGAGGGGCGGCGGATCGATATCTGTCCAAAAAACGAAGGGGCGCGCCGTCTTTATGAACGGCTCGGCTTTTCGTTCTGCGGCAGCTGGGGGGAGCTGCGGCGGTATTCCTCCCCGTCCGCGTAACCGGACGGCAGAAACATAGAAAGGCGGCTTGTCTTTGTTACCCGATATTTTTTCGATCGATCCCCGGCTGGAACGTCTCGCCGGGGAAGCCATGGCCCGCGCGGCTGCGGCGTTTTCCCGCATCGAAGCGGTTACGGAACAAAACCAGCGCAAAGTCCTCGGCGCGTTTATCGCCAACCGGGTGAGTGAATCCCATTTTGCCCCTACCACCGGGTACGGGTATGGGGACCGGGGCCGGGAGGTGCTCGACCGGGTGTTTGCCGACGCTATGGGCGCCCCCGACGCCCTGGTGCGGCACAGCATCGTCTCCGGCACCCACGCCATCACCATCGCCCTGTTCGGCGTATTGCGCCCGGGCGATACTCTGCTTGCCGCCACCGGCGCCCCATATGACACGCTCGAGGGCGTGATCGGCGAAAAGACGGCCGCTCCGGGATCTCTGCGGGAATTCGGCGTGCGGTATCGGGAGGTCCCGCTGGATCCCGCCGGCCGGCCGGATCCGTCCGGCATCGTACGGGCGCTGGAGGAGGAGCCGTCGGTGAGAATGGTCCATATCCAGCGCTCCAGGGGATACAGCCTGCGCCCCTCCCTGCGGGTGGAGGACATCGGCGGGATCATCCGCGCCGTCCGGAGCGTACGGCCCGATGCCGTGGTGTTCGTGGACAATTGTTACGGCGAATTTGTGGAAACGGACGAGCCCACGGCCGTGGGCGCCGATCTGATGGCCGGATCCCTGATCAAAAACCCCGGCGGCGGCATCGCGGAAAACGGCGGATATATCTGCGGCCGGGAGGACCTGGTGGAGCTGTGCGCCGCCCGGATGACCACTCCCGGTCTCGGCCGGGAGGTCGGGGCGTCCCTGGGGCACAACCGCACTCTGTTTATGGGGTTGTTCCACGCGCCCCATGTCGTGGGGGAGGCGCTCAAGACCGCCGTGTTTGCCGCCTCGCTTCTGGAAGGGCTGGGATATGAGGTGACGCCCGGTCCGCTCGAAGAGAGGGCCGATATCATCCAGGCCGTCCGGCTGGGCACCCCCGAGGCGCTTATCGCGTTCTGCCAGGGCATGCAGCGCGGCGCGCCGGTGGACGCCTTTGTGGTGCCCGAGCCCTGGGACATGCCTGGATACGACAGCCAGGTGATCATGGCGGCGGGTGCGTTTACAAACGGCGCCTCCATCGAGCTGTCCGCCGATGCGCCTCTGCGGGAACCGTATGCCGCGTATATGCAGGGAGGGCTCAATTTTCACTCGGGCAAGCTGGGCGTGCTGCTGGCCGTCCAGGCGATGGCGGAAAAAGGGCTGCTTCGTTTGTCTTAGCGCATATTCACACCGTCTCCGGGAATGCTATGGACAGTTTGCCGGAAAGGTGTGGAAAGATTATGAACGACAATGTGGCTCTCCTTCAGTATATCTCACAAAATACCGAAATGGGGAAAAGTTCGATCCAGCAGCTCATCGAAGTGGTCAAACATGAGGAATTCCGCCGGGTGATCGAATCCCAGTACCGGGAATACGACGAGATGTATGACCTGGCTCACAAGGCCCTGGAGAAGAGGCACAAGGAGGCCAAAAGCGTCGGGCCCATGGCGAAAATCTCTTCCTATATCATGATCAATGTCAACGCCATAGCCGACGGTTCGGTCTCCTCTATGGCCGAGATGATGATGAAGGGCAGCAATAAAGGGATCATCGAGATCACGAAGCATCTCAACGATATAAAGGAAGCTGATCCCGACGTCCGCCGGCTCGCCGAGCGTTTGCTGAAATTCGAGCAAAACAACGTCGAACAGCTCAAGGCGTATCTGTAAGAGAGCCGGCCGGTTCCCTGGACGCAAAGGGATCCCTTGTTTGACGGAAGCCTGGCCGGTCATAAGCCCATACATCATTCCCAAGATGGCCCGGGCTCCCGCTTTTTTGTGCGGATATAAACAAACCAAAGGGGCCGCACACGCAGAATCCACGATAGAATTTCCCAAAAACGAAACCCCGCGTGAACACCCAAAACGGGACGTTCGCGCGGGGTTTTTATGGTGGACGTTAACGGACTTGAACCGCTGACCCTTCGCACGTCAAGCGAATGCTCTACCAGCTGAGCTAAACGTCCATTTCTTTAAGGAACGAGCATCATTATACAAAATAACCACCGGCTTGTCAAGGGGGATTTTCGCGTTTTTCCTCTTTCCAAAAGGATTACCCCGAGCCCTTCGGAAACGGAGCGACAGCCTTGTAAGCGGGTGGTAACCAAAACGGGTGGTTTTCCTGTCGTCCCCATGATATACTTTAATTGGTATAGACTCACCGCCGCCATCGGATCACACGGAGGAGGTCTCAAAATGAAACGAACCGCATGCTTAATCGCCGGGATAGCCGTCTTTTGCCTTGCGTCTTGCGGGCAGGAGCCCAAGCCCGATTTCCCCTATCATGAGTCGTCGGAAGCCTCTGGGGGCGCGGAGGAGCCCCCGGCCCGCTTCGGCACCGACAATTATGAGATGGCCGCGGTACGGTATCAGGACGCGGACTATTACTACCTACGCGAAAAAGCCGACTTTTCCGCCCTGTACCCGGACGCGGTGGTGGAATCGGGCCGCGTCTCCCTGCCGGAAGGCGCTTCCCTGATCGGTATAGACGAACAGGGAAGGGGGTTCTATCAGGTCGATCCGACCGACACCGAAAACCCCTTCCGCGACAAAAGTCGGGACCGGGACGGCGAGGTCGGCGTCGTCGATTTCCGGACAAACACCTTCGAAAAGCTGCTGACCCTGCCGCTGAATTCCTGTAGCGGGGTGCTGGCCGTCAGCGACCGGTATATCGTCCTGCAGGACGGCGACGCTGAGACCTGTCTGACACGCCTGATCCTGTTCGACATCCCCGCCGAGACCGAAATCCTCCTGTACTCCTATACCGGCACCAAAAAGGGGCCGGTCTATCCCTGGATCATCAGTGAGGTGCTGCTGCGGGACGGCAAGGTATATTTTGACCATGTCACCGGCGACACCGTTGACCTGATCGACATATCGCGAGCGGCACCCAAGTAACGGTGCAAAAGCAGGCGAAAACCCCGATGTGGTACCAAGACGCCCCGGCCTGGATCGAACGCCTGAGCAACGGCGGGATCCGCCTGACCGGCCTGGATAAGGCCTCAGGCGATATCCGCACCGTGTTTGAGACGGACCAGCCGATCACGACATTCGGCGCCGGCGGCGATGCGTTTTTTTACGTCGACTCCCTCTATTCCCGGTCGGTTTCCATCCTGAGCCTGCCGCGTCCGGAACCCGATCATCGGGGCGTCGACTGTTCGGGCCTCCAGGTCTATCGGAACGGCGCCGTGACCCCCATCCTGATCACAAAGCCCCCGACATATATCGGCCGTCCGGAGTCCAACGGGCGGGTCATCACCCTGCCGTCGGGAGGGGAGCATAGGCCCGCGTTTTACGATATGGACAAAGACCGCATCGTCCACCTGGACATCCTTGAGGACTCCCTTCCCCACGGCGTGCAGCTCGGCGGCGATTATCTCCTTTACACCCGGGCCGCCGCTTCCGGGGACCGGGAGGGCGAGATCCTCTACTACCTAATCGACACGCGCAGCTTGTCGTGAAAACCGGCGGTTTAGAGCGAGTTTTCGCCGGTTTGGGGGTATTTCGCGGAGAAACCGGCCCTTCCCCTTGTTTTATCGGAAAAGTTTGGTATAATACTAACCATATCGGCCAAACCAGATTGGTCCGCATGCCTCATTGCAGCATGCAATCTAAACCGGAAAGGCAATGGTCAGCCATGAAACGTCATGAAATCGCGTCGGTCTACGCCGACGCCGAAACCCTCGCGGGACAGACGCTCACCGTCTGCGGATGGGTGAGAACCCTGCGCGAGTCCAAGGCTCTCGCCTTCATCGAGCTCAACGATGGAAGCTGCCAGCGCAACCTGCAGGTCATCGCGGAGCGGGAGACGCTCGCCAATTTCGAGGAGATCGCCCGTCAGAACGTCGGCGCCGCCCTGTGCGTCGGCGGGGAGCTGGTCCTGACCCCGGAGGCTAAGCAGCCTTGTGAGCTGCGGGCATCCTCGATTGAGGTCGAAGGCGCTTCCACCGCTGATTACCCTCTTCAGAAAAAACGCCATTCCCTCGAGTTCCTGCGCACCATCGCCCACCTGCGTCCCCGGACGAATACCTTTAACGCTGTGTTCCGGGTGCGGTCGGTGGCGGCATACGCTATCCATCGCTTTTTCCAGGAACGCGGGTTTATCTACGCCCATACCCCCCTCATCACTTCGAGCGACTGTGAGGGCGCGGGCGAGATGTTCCATGTGACCTCTTTCGACCTCGACAGCATCCCCCGGGATGAGGACGGGAAGATCGACTACAGCCAGGACTTTTTCGGACGCCACACCTCCCTGACCGTGTCGGGGCAGCTCGCGGCCGAGTGCATGGCCATGGCCTTCGGCAAGGTCTACACCTTCGGCCCCACCTTCCGTGCCGAGCGCTCCTACACCGCGCGGCACGCGGCGGAGTTCTGGATGATCGAGCCCGAGATCGCCTTTGCAGACCTCGAGGACGACATGGCCCTCGCGCAGGATATGATCACCTACGTGATCGCTTACCTGCTCGAGCATTGCCCGGATGAAATGGCCTTCTTCAACAGTTTTTATGATAAGGGCCTGATTGAGCGATTGCAGGCGCTGGTGGGGGCCGACTTCGCCCATGTGACCTACACCGAGGCCGTCGCCCTGCTCGAGCCCCACAAGGAGGAGTTCGAGTACCCGGTTTTCTGGGGCTGTGACCTGCAGACCGAGCATGAACGCTACCTTACCGAGCGCATCTACGGTATGCCGGTCTTCGTCACCGACTATCCCAAAGAGATCAAGGCCTTCTATATGCGCCTGAACGACGACGGCAAGACCGTTGCCGCCATGGACCTGCTGGTGCCGGGAGTCGGTGAGATCATCGGCGGCAGCCAGCGCGAGGAGCGCCTCGACGTGCTCGAGGCCCGCCTGGCCGAGCTGCACCTGAATCCCGAGGACTACTGGTGGTATCTCGACCTTCGCCGTTACGGCGGAACCAAGCATGCGGGCTTCGGCCTCGGCTTCGAGCGCCTGATCCTCTATGTCACCGGCATGGCCAACATCCGGGATGTCCTGCCCTTTCCTCGTACAACGGGCTCGGCGGATTTCTGAGCCGGCCTGCGTCTATCATACGGTACTGGAAAATATTCCGGGACCGGCGGCGGGCTCTGACCCCGCTGCCGGTCTTTTTTGGCCTCAGAAGGGAAAAAACTGCCCGAGTCCCTTTCGCTTTGTCCGGATTCCATCGGCAAAGTTGACAATTTTTTGCAAGATTCGGTTTTGACACTTGCAAAAAGGCTGGGCATATACTAGAATGAGAGACATGATTGATGGAAAAATGGAGAGGAGACCTATTCATGGCGGCATGGCAGGAACTCGAAGAGCCCGCGCTCAAAACCATCGAGGCGGAATGCGAGGCGGCTTACGAAACCTATAAGGCCAGGGGGTTGAAGCTCGATATGTCCCGCGGCAAACCGGGTCCCGAGCAGCTTGACCTGACCCTCGATATGCTCGACTGTGTGAACGCGCGGGATGGCTACCGCACCGCGGGCGGGGCGGATACCCGCAACTACGGCATCCCCGACGGCATTCCGGAGGCGCGGGCCCTGCTCGGCGCGATGATGGGGGTGCCGGCGGAAAACGTCATCGTCGGCGGCAATTCCAGCCTCAACATGATGTTCGATTACATCGCCACCGCCTATTCCAAAGGGGTATGCGGGCAGGAGCCCTGGTGCCGTCAGGGGGCGGTGAAGTTCCTGTGCCCCGCCCCCGGATATGACCGGCATTTCGCCGTTACGGACTATTTCGGCTTTGAGCTGCTTACCGTGGATATGACCGAAACCGGCCCGGACATGGATCAGGTGGAGTCTTTTGTGCGGGATCCGCTGGTCAAGGGCATCTGGTGTGTCCCGCTGTATTCCAACCCCGACGGGATCACCTATTCGGACGAAACCGTCCGCCGCATGGCCGCTCTGCGCCCCGCGGCGCCCGATTTCCGGATTATGTGGGACAACGCTTACTGCGTCCACCATCTCACCGATACCCCCGATGTGCTGCTGAACCTGTACGACGAGGCCAAAGCTGTCGGAAACGAGGACATCGCCGTATTCTTTGCCTCCACCTCCAAGATCAGCTTTCCCGGTTCGGGTATCGCCGGCATCGCGGCCAGCCCCCGGAACCTCGCCGATATCCGCCGCCGTCTGAGCATCCAGACCATCGGCTCCGACAAGCTCAATATGCTCCGACATGCCCGGTATTTTGGAGACATCGACGGCATCCGCGCCCATATGAAGCTCCACGCCGCCATCCTGCGGCCCAAATTCGCCGTGGTGCTCGATACCCTTTCGAGGGAGCTCGGCGGAACCGGCATCGCCGCCTGGCACGAGCCTCGGGGCGGTTATTTCGTCAGCGTCAACCTACTGCCCGGCTGCGCTAAGGAAACCGTCCGCCTCCTCGCCGAGGCGGGAGTGGTCATGACCGGCGCCGGGGCTACCTATCCGTATGGGCGGGACCCGAAGGATTCCAATATCCGCATCGCGCCCACTTTCCCCTCGGTGGAAGAGCTGCAGACGGCGATGGAGCTGTTCTGTGTCTGCGCCAAGCTCGCCGCCGCCCGGCAATTGCTCGGGGACAGGCCACGCCGTGCCTGATCCCATCCCTTTGCGTCCCCCCGGTTCCAGAAATCTCCGGAGCCGGGGGGGCGTTTTGGGATCGCGGACGGCAAGCGGTCAAACCGAAATTCCGGCGATTTATGGTAAAAACTTCACCGGAAAATCGGTGAATTCATAAAAAAAGTCCGCTTCGGAGACGGATGCATTGACTTTTGACCCGCCAGCCCCTATAATAAGTTCCATGTGATGCCGCACGACGCGGCAAATGGAAGCAATGGAGGACAAGCCGATGAAGCGAACTGCAAAGCCTGTATTCTTCATCGTGGCGCTGCTGATCTTCGCCTTGACGTACACGGCCTTCTTTGGTGTGTACACCCACTACGGCGACCGGCGCGATACGATTATCCGGGGCGCGGCCGACATCCGGTTCGGCATCGATATCCGCGGCGGTGTGGACGTGACGTTCGCGCCGGAAGACGAGTCCATCGAGGTGACGGCGGATCAGATGAACGACGTCCGGGACGTTATCGTCCAGCGCCTGATCCGCAACAACATAACCGACCACGAGGCGTACGCCGACGTCGCCAACAAACAGGTGATCGTCCGCTTCCCCTGGAAGAGCGACGAGGCCGACTTCGATGCCTCCGAGGCGATTGCGGAGCTGGGCAAGACCGCTTCGCTCGAGTTCTACCTCGACCGGCAGGAAACGAATGGCCTTCCCACCGAAAAGCCAGGCGCCGAGGACCTGGTCCTGACCGGCCAGGACGTGCAGCGGGCCGCCGCCGCGTATGAACAGGATACCACGACCAACACCAACAAGCCGGTCGTCGGTCTGGAGCTCAAAACCGCCGCCGACCAGGAAGGCGAAAAGTCCGGTAAGGATAAGTTCGCCGAGGCGACCAAGCTCCAGGCGGAACGGAACGCCCCTTTGGGTGACAGCGATCTGAAATACACCATTTCCATCTGGCTGGACGACGAGTGCATCTCCAATCCGTCGGTCAAATCGCATATCACCGAAGGCAAGGCCTCCATCGACGGCTTTTCCGAGTATAAAGAGGCGTCCTCGATCGCCAACCTCATCAACTCGGGCGCCCTGCCCTTCGGCATCAAGGTGACGAGCTCCGACATCATCGCCCCTTCCATGGGCGAAAAAGCCCTGGACCTGATGGTGCTGGCCGGCGTCATCGCCTTCGCCCTGATCTCGGTTTTCATGATCCTCTACTACCGCCTGCCCGGCGTCATCGCGGTCATTTCCCTGATGGGGCAGATCGCCGGTTCCATCGCCGTGGTTTCGGGCTACTTCGGATTCCTCAACAGCTTCACCCTGACCCTGCCCGGTATCGCTGGTATCATCCTGTCGATCGGAATGGGCGTGGACGCGAACGTCATCACGGCCGAACGGATCAAGGACGGTATCCGGATGGGCAAGACCATCGACGGTGCTGTCAACAGCGGCTGCCACGAATCCTTCTCTGCCATCTTCGATGGTAACATCACGGTCATCATTGTCGCGGTCGTGCTCATGGGGGTCTTCGGCCCTCCCTCCAGCTTCTGGTCCACGGTCCTGTATCCGTTCCTCTTCATGTTCCCAGTGGCCACAAGCGGCGCGGTCTACTCCTTCGGTTTCACCCTGTTCGCCGGTATCGTTTTCAACTTCATCATCGGCGTGTTCGCCACCCGGCTGATGATCCGCTCGGCCACCCGGTTCCGGTTCCTGCGCAAACCCTGGCTGTTGGGAGGTAAACGACATGACAAAACAGTTTGATTTTGTCGGACGCCGCAAGGTGTTCATCGGCATCTCCCTCGCCATACTCCTCGTGGGGATCGTCTGCAACTTCATTTTCGGCGTGGAGCTGGACATCGCCTTCAAAGGCGGTACGCTTCTAAAGTACAGCTTTGCCGGCGATATCGACAACGGTGCCGTCGAACAGGTGATCAAGGAGAAGCTTCCCGACGCGTCGGTGACGATCTCCGAGAGCGATCTCGCCGACAACACCATATCGGTGGAGCTCTCCCGCCGGATCGACCTGGCGGAGCAGGACGGCCTTCTCGAGGCCCTGACGGCCGCCTATCCTGACCACGGGATCGAGCGGATCAATGTCTATGCCCTGGAACCCGCCAACGGCCGCTGGTTCTTCATCAAATGCCTGGTGGCTATCGGGCTCGCGGCGATTTTCCTGGTGATTTATGTGGGCCTGCGCTTCCGCAAGATCGGGGGCCTGTCCGCCGGCATCATGGCGCTGCTGGCCCTGCTCAACGACCTGTTGGTAGCCTACTTTGCCTTTGTCATTTTCCGGATCCCGCTCGACGATAATTTCGTCGCGGTGGTGCTTTCCATTCTCGGTTACTCCCTCAACGACACCATCGTCATCTATGACCGCATCCGGGAAAACCGCCGGATCATGGACAAGAAGACCCCCATCGCGGAAGTGGTCAACGTCAGCCTCAACCAGAGCTTTGTCCGGACTATGAACACCACGATCTGCACCTTTATCGCGGTGGCTACGGTGGCTGTTCTGGCCCTGGCAACCTCCATGGATTCCATTGTGAGCTTCGCGGTGCCCATGATGTTCGGCGTGGTGTCGGGTTTCTATACCTCCACCTGCCTGTGCAGCCCGATATGGGTTGCCTGGGTCGAGCACAAGGAGAAAAAGGAAGCTGCGCAGAAAGCGGCGAAAAAGAAGTATTGACCGTATTGACAACCGGAACCGGGGATGAATCCCCGGTTCCGGTTTTATCGTATCATCCGGAGGCTCCTTCCCACGGGGCCGGCTTCGGGCGCCGGCTTTCATGGGGAAAACCGGCGGGAAACCCCGAATATCAAGAGGAGAGCCCGCCTTGGCGCTTTCCGGCCGCTTGTGTGCCGCCATTCTTTCCCGCGTGGGTGCGCATTTGATTCCGTTTCGGATGGGATGGTACGCTTCTATGTGTAGGCATGCTGGAGAGACTGCTTCTGTGCCCATAGCCGCCATAAGGCAGATGACCATGCCGTGGGCCCCTCATGCGCGGATTGGGATATAGGCAGCCTTTTTCCGGACCCCCGCAAAGGTCCCGTGTTTGTCCGGGCAGGCGGAGCGGAAAGAGGGCAAAGAAGCGGCGGGGGCATCCCCGCCGCTTCCTATAATATAAACACTCGTTTCCGGGACGCCAGAAGGTCACAGGGTGTCGCCGTAGAGCACGATGCCCCGTTCCCCGTCCACCGTCACGGTGGTGCCGCTCTTGAGGATGCGGGTGGCACCCGCTGCATCAACGAGGACGGGCTTTTCCAGCGTCATGCCCACGATCGCGGCGTGGCTGTTGAGCCCCGGCGCTTCGGTAACGATGCCGGCGGCGTCCCGCAGCAGGGAGAGGATACGGTTGGAGGTCTGCGGGATGACCAGGATATCCCCGGGGCGGAAAGCGGCGAGGGCCTCCTCCTCGTCGGCGGCGACGCAGAGGTTTCCGCAGGCGGTGTAGGGGGTGGCGCCCACCCCCTGTACCAGGATGTTGCCCACGAGATGCACCTTGAGCAGGTTGGTGGTTCCCGAGATGCCGAGGGGGGCTCCCGCCGTGATGACCACCAGGTCGCCGCTGGCGAGATATCCGGCTCCGACTGCCTGTTCCACCGCATGGTCGAACAGCTCGTCCATATTGTTTTTCTCTTCCGCCGGAAGGGGGATGACCCCCCAGGAGAGGTTCATCTGCCGCAGCACGGATGGGGTCGGGGTGCAGCAGATGATGGGGCAGGCGGGACGGTATTTGGAGATCATCCGGGCCGTCGTGCCCGATTTCGTCACCGTGATGATGGCCTTGGCGCCCAGGTCGTGGGCGGTGGTGACGGTGGCGTGGGAAATGGCATTGGTCACGTTCGGAGCCTCATGCAGATCCCGGGCGGCGAACCGTTTTTTATAATTGATATCCCGCTCGGTCCGTTCCGCAATGCGCGCCATGGTCCGCAGTGCCTCAACGGGATAGGCGCCCGCCGCCGTCTCTCCCGAGAGCATGATGGCGCTGGTACCATCGTAAATGGCGTTGGCGACATCAGTGGCCTCCGCCCGGGTAGGGCGGGGATTCTTCATCATGGAATCCAGCATCTGGGTGGCGGTGATGACCTGCAGCCCGGCGTTGTATCCCTTATGGATCAGGGTTTTTTGGATGCTCGGGATCTCTTCGAGGGAAATTTCCACCCCCATATCGCCCCGGGCGACCATGATACCGTCCGAAACCTTGAGGATGTCGTCGATGTTGTCGACACCCTCGGCGTTTTCGATTTTCGCGATGATGCGGATGGAGTGGTTTTGATGCTGTTCGAGCTCCTGGCGGACCTGAAGCACATCACTCGCCCGCCGGGTGAAGGAAGCGGCGATGAAATCCGCCTCCATCTCGCAGGCAAAGGCGATGTCGGCCTTGTCTCTCTCGCTCATAAAGGGCATGGAGAGGGCGGCACCCGGGACGTTGATCCCTTTGTTGGAGGATACGGTTCCTCCGTTGAGCACCGTGCAGACGATATCCGTGTCGGTGGTCTTCTCCACGATAAGGTCGATCAGGCCGTCGTCGATGAGGATGTGGCTGCCTTTATCCACGTCTCCGGGCAGTCCCGCAAAGCTGATAGAAGCCCGCTCCGCCGTTCCTTCGGCCGGGACAGTGGTCAGGGTGAAGGTGTCTCCCGCCTTGAGCGTCACTTTTTCCGGGAAGGTGCCCAACCGGATTTCCGGCCCTTTGGTGTCGATAAGGATCGCAATGGGCAGGCGCAGCTCCTCCCGCAGTGCCCGGACCCGGTCGATACGGGCGCGGTGGGCATCGTGGTCCTGATGAGACATATTGATGCGGGCCACGTCCATGCCGGAGAGCATCAGCTCCCGTAAAACGGCGGGGTCATCGGTAGACGGCCCGAGAGTACAGATGATTTTAGTTTTTCTCATCGTCATGACACGCCTTTCTGAAAGAGCCGGATCCGGCTGAATGTGTGAAACAAAAGCCGAGACCGTACCGGTTTTGGAATATAGATATAGGGAGGGAATCTATTTCCGAAATCCACCCCATGATACACTATACCACAAATCCGCCCATCATGGAAGGGGGGAGGCCCGTTTTAGCTCAAAATCTGAAATTTTCATAAAAGCGGGAACGGATGGGGGATTTTTTAGGCGGTTTTCTCTTTTTGCTGTTTTTTCCACAAGGGGTCCTTTTAGTATAGGGCGGCATGTATTGGAAAATCCGGCATTTTGCGTTAAAATCCGGTAAAGTGCTTTATACAGGGCGGCTGTTGTGGTATACTGGCGTCATCCGGGAGAAGGGGGATGTTTCTATGCAGCGGAAAATCAAAACGAGGATCTGGCTGTCCTGCGCCGCGGGTGCGGCGGCGCTCGGCCTCACCTGCACGGCCTTTTTCTGGATTTTCCGGGTGCCTTTCGGCACCTCGTCCGGCCCTTCTTCCATTTTCTCTTCTGTTCCGGTTTCTGCCGAGATAACCGAACCGCCGTCCATGCCCGGCACGACCGTCCCGGAGACCACCGTCACTCAAACGACTGCGCTGGAGACACAGACGCCGGCTGCCACGAGTGCCCAGCCGACGCCTGCCCCCACGACGAAGGCACCGGACCCGTCTTCGCCCGGCGCTATATCCAGCCTGCGGGGGCATCCTGGAATCTCCTGTTGGTCAACGCCTGGAACCCCATGGAGAAGGCATATTACCAGGAGACGCATCAGAACCATATCGTGAGCTTCAAAACCGGCGGCCAGATCGACGACCGGGTGTCCAAGGCGCTCGAAGAGATGCTGGAGGCGGCGAAGGAGACCGGCCTGCGGGCGGGATATCTGTTCCGTACGCCTGAGAGGTCCGCCGCCAACCTGGAGAACAAAACCCAATATTATATCAATAAAGGTTACAGCCGGGAGGCGGCCCGGAAAAAGGCGCTCGAGACCATTGCGGCCCCCTATACGAGCGAGCACAATCTTGGGCTGGCCATCGACATGACCCAAAAAGGGGATGGGTCGCTGCGCACCACGTTCGAACAGACCGCCGCCTTTGCGTGGCTGCAGGAGCACTGCGCGGAGTATGGGTTTATCCTCCGTTATCCCAAGGGCAAGCAGGACATCACCGGTGTGAGCTACGAGCCCTGGCATTACCGCTATGTGGGAAGGGAACACGCGGAGGAGATCATGCGCCGCGGCCTGACCCTCGAAGAATACCTGCAGGAAAAGGGCCTGTAAACATTTGAAGGGAGGACGAGAATGAACACGATGATCGAGGTCGACGGCCTTCATAAATCCTATGGCGATGTCCACGCGGTCAAAGGGATCTCGTTTTATGTGGAGCAGGGGCGCCTGTTTGCCTTTCTGGGGCCGAACGGCGCGGGAAAATCCACCACCATTGACATGATCTGTACCTTTTTGAAGCCGGATCGGGGTGAGGTAACGGTGGACGGCCATCGCCTCGGCCGGGAGGACGGTGCCATCCGCTCTTCCATCGGTGTGGTGTTCCAGGACAGCCTGCTGGACAATCTGCTTACGGTGGAGGAAAACCTCAAAACCCGGGGCGGCTTTTACGGACTCGACGGGCGGACGCTGTCCGCGTCGGTCGAGCGGGCGATGCAGGTCACGGGCGTGACCGAGCTGCGGCACCGGCGGTACGGCAAGCTGTCGGGGGGACAGCGCCGCCGCTGCGACATCGCCCGGGCGCTCGTACACACCCCGAAGATCCTGATTCTTGACGAGCCCACGACCGGGCTCGATCCCCAGACCCGCCAGAGCGTGTGGGAAACCGTCACCCGGTTGCAGAAGGATACCGGCATGACCGTCTTCTTGACCACCCATTATATGGAGGAAGCGGCTGGGGCGGACTACGTCCTGATTATCGATGACGGCAAGATTGCGGCGAAGGGAACGCCGCAGAAGCTGCGGGAGACCTATACGAAGGATACCCTGTCTTTAGTATGCCGTGATTTTGATACGGCCGCCGGCATTCTGCGAAACCGCGGATTGGACTTCAGGCAGGAAGGAGGGCGCCTTGTTGTGCCGCTCTCTTCCACTTTAGACGCCCTGCCGGTGCTGGAGGCGTGCCGCGGGGATATCGAGAGCTTTGAGGTGACCGGCGGGACGATGGACGACGCCTTCATCGCCGTCACGGGAAAGGAGCTGCGGGAATGATCGGCATGGCGAAACGCAATCTCAAGCTGTTTTTCCGGGATAAATCGGCGGTGTTCTTCTCGCTGCTCGCGGTGTTCATCATCATCGGCCTGTACGCCTTGTTTCTGGGGGATGTCTGGACGGGCAGCATGGAGGGGATGCCCGAGGTGCGGGTGCTCATGGACAGCTGGATCCTCTCCGGCCTTTTGGCGGTCACGTCGGTGACGACCACGATGGGGGCCTTCGGGACCATGGTGGACGATAAGGCGAAAAACATCACCAAGGACTTCTCCTCCTCCCCGATCGGGCGGGGCCGGCTGGCGGGCGGCTATATCCTCAGCTCTTTTATCGTGGGAGTCATCATGACCCTCGTCGCCCTCGTGCTGGTGCAGGGGTATATCCTTATCGAAGGCGGTGCCTTCCTGGGGGTGATTCCGCTGTTCAAGGTGATCGGGCTGGTGCTGCTTACCACCTTTACCAACACCTCCCTCGTACTGTTCCTCGTCTCGTTTTTCCGCAGCTCCAACGCCTTTGCCACGGCGAGCACCATTTTGGGAACTCTTATCGGCTTCGTTACCGGCATCTATCTGCCGGTGGGACAGCTGCCCGACGCGGTCGGATGGATCGTTAAGCTGTTCCCGGTTTCCCATGCGGCCGTCCTGTTCCGTCAGGTGATGATGGCGGGGCCGATGGAGACCTCCTTCGCCGGCGCGCCCGCGTCGGCGGTAGCGGAGTTCGAGGAGCTGATGGGGGTGACGCTCCATTTCGGGGATACCCTCCTGCCCGCCTACGCGAGCGTGCTGATCCTCTTCGGCACCGCCGCTGTGTTCTATCCTCTCGCGGTATGGAACCTCACCCGTAAGCGCCGGTGAGGGTTTCGGAAAGGAGACGGGTTCATGCTGACGGTGAATTCCGAGGACCGGGCGCGGATCGCGCCCTTGTTCGCGGATATGGAAGATACCATGATCCGTTCCTGCCTGCAGGGACGGATGGGGGAGGCGTATGCTGACGCCCTGCCTCCCGCCTGCGCGCAGATCCTCCTTGGGGATTTCGCCTTCCTGGCCGGGGACGTCCAGGCTTCTGGTGCGGAGGAGCTGGTCCGTCATATCCCCCGGTATCTGCTGGTGATTCCAAAAGAGCCCCGCTGGGGCCCCTGTCTCCAGTCCGCCCATGGGGAGCGCTGCCGGGTTGTCACCCGCTACGCCACCGCGAGGGATCCCCGTTTCGACCGGGAATTCCTTGGCCGGCTGGCGGACGCCCTGCCGGAGGGGGTTCACCTGGAACCGCTCGGAGAGCGGTGGTACGGCTGGTCGAAGGGGAGCTGGGGCCGGGATCTCTGTTCCCAGTTTCCCACCTTTGAGGCGTATGAACGCGACGGCATCGGCTTTGTGGCGGTACGGGACGGGGAGGTTCTGTCCGGCGCCTCTTCCTACAGCGTGTACGACGGGGGCATTCCTGAACTTAGTAAAGGTTGTTGTGTAGGTTGTGCGTTTGTTAATAAT
>ERZ856578.1477-NODE-1477-length-44199-cov-4.949050_pt1 | contig 44199 bp, 36 predicted proteins | sample MGYA00514384_ERZ856578 | MGnify/ENA primary metagenome ERZ856578 (study PRJEB29103, sample SAMN06111958) | human gut metagenome | biome: human gut; feature: ankylosing spondylitis patient; material: healthy_person | host: Homo sapiens | place: China:Hangzhou...
TCGCGCAGCGGTTCAACCAGGCCCATCTTCATCTCTTTCGGCAGGCCGCCCACGTTGTGGTGAGATTTGATGACGTGCGCTTTACCGGTGGCGGAAGCAGCAGACTCGATAACGTCAGGGTAGATGGTACCCTGCGCCAGCCATTTGACGTCGTCCAGCTTCAGCGCTTCTTCGTCGAACACTTCCACGAAAACGCGACCGATAATTTTACGCTTCGCTTCCGGATCGCTTTCACCCGCCAGCGCGTCGAGGAAACGCTGCTCGCCTTCAACGTGAACAATGTTCAGGCCAAAGTGGTCGCCGAACATCTCCATCACCTGCTGCGCTTCGTTCAGGCGCAGCAGACCGTTGTCCACGAATACGCAGGTCAGGTTTTTGCCGATAGCGCGGTGCAGCAGCATCGCGGTCACCGAAGAGTCCACACCGCCGGAGAGGCCGAGGATCACTTTGTCGTCGCCAACCTGCTGACGGATACGCTCAACGGCGTCGTCAATGATTTTCGCCGGGGTCCACAGCGCTTCGCACTGGCAGATGTCGCGCACGAAGCGCTCCAGCATACGCATCCCCTGACGGGTGTGGGTCACTTCCGGGTGGAACTGCACGCCGTAGAAGCGTTTTTCTTCGTTGGCCATAATGGCGAACGGGCAGTTGTCGGTGCTGGCGACGGTTACGAAGTCCGCCGGGATGGCGGTCACTTTGTCGCCGTGGCTCATCCACACGTCCAGCAGCGGTTTGCCGTCTGCGGTCAGGGAATCTTCGATACCGCGCACCAGCGCGCTGTCGTTAACCACTTCAACCTGCGCGTAACCAAACTCACGCTCGTTAGAACCTTCTACATGGCCGCCCAGCTGCATCGCCATGGTCTGCATGCCGTAGCAGACGCCAAATACCGGCACGCCGGCTTCGAACACATACTGCGGCGCGCGCGGGCTGTTCTCTTCGGTGGTGCTTTCCGGGCCGCCGGAAAGAATGATGCCGCTTGGATTAAATTCGCGGATCTGTGCTTCCGTGACATCCCATGCCCACAGCTCACAGTAGACGCCCAGCTCACGCACGCGACGCGCCACCAGCTGAGTATACTGAGACCCGAAGTCGAGGATGAGGATGCGATGTTTATGAATGTTTTCCGTCATTGACGCTAATTCCGAGGCAAGTGAAACAGAGTAAATAAATCGCCCGACGCAAGGTCGGGCGAAGAAATCAGGAGCCCAGACGGTAGTTCGGGGACTCTTTGGTGATGGTCACGTCGTGAACGTGGCTTTCCTGAATGCCCGCACCGCTGATGCGTACGAATTCAGCTTTGGTACGCAGCAGGTCAATGGTACCACAGCCGGTCAGACCCATACAGGAACGCAGACCGCCCATCTGCTGGTGAATGATCTCTTTCAGGCGGCCTTTATAGGCCACGCGGCCTTCGATACCTTCCGGCACCAGTTTGTCAGCGGCGTTATCGCTCTGGAAATAGCGATCAGAGGAGCCTTTGGACATCGCGCCAAGGGAGCCCATCCCGCGGTAGGATTTGTAAGAGCGACCCTGATAGAGTTCGATTTCACCCGGGGACTCTTCGGTACCCGCCAGCATGGAGCCAACCATCACCGCCGCCGCACCGGCGGCGATCGCTTTGGCGATATCGCCGGAGAAACGGATACCGCCGTCAGCGATAACCGGAATACCGGTCCCTTCCAGCGCTTCCACCGCGTCGGAAACAGCAGTGATCTGCGGCACACCCACGCCGGTGACGATACGGGTAGTACAGATGGAGCCCGGGCCGATGCCCACTTTCACCGCGCTGCAGCCGGCTTCCGCCAGCGCGCGTGCGCCTGCGCCAGTGGCGACGTTGCCGCCGATGATCTGCAGGTCAGGATATTTCGCGCGCGTTTCACGGATACGCTGCAGAACGCCTTCTGAGTGACCGTGCGAGGAGTCGATCAGCAGAACGTCAACGCCTGCCGCTACCAACGCGTCTACGCGCTCTTCGTTGCCGGCACCAGCGCCGACCGCCGCGCCTACGCGCAGACGACCCTGCTCATCTTTACAGGCGTTCGGTTTACGTTCTGCTTTCTGGAAGTCTTTGACGGTGATCATGCCGCGCAGGTGGAAGCTCTCATCCACGACCAGCGCTTTCTCAACGCGTTTTTCGTGCATCTTAGCGAATACCACTTCACGGCTTTCGCCTTCACGAACGGTGACCAGACGCTCTTTCGGCGTCATGTAGACGCTGACCGGCTGGTTCAGATCGGTGACGAAACGCACGTCGCGGCCGGTGATGATGCCGACCAGCTCGTTTTCTTCGGTAACCACCGGGTAGCCGGCGAAACCGTTGCGCTCGGTCAGCTCTTTCACTTCACGCAGGGTGGTCGTCGGCAGAACGGTCTGCGGGTCGGTGACCACGCCGGACTCATGTTTCTTCACGCGACGAACTTCTTCCGCCTGGCGCTCGATGGACATGTTTTTGTGAATAAAGCCGATGCCGCCTTCCTGTGCCAGGGCAATAGCCAGACGCGCTTCCGTTACGGTATCCATGGCTGCGGAGAGCATAGGAATATTCAGACGAATGGTTTTCGTCAGCTGAGTGCTGAGATCGGCAGTATTCGGCAGAACGGTAGAATGAGCGGGAACGAGGAGGACGTCGTCAAACGTCAGGGCTTCTTTAGCGATACGTAGCATGGGCAATATCTCGACCAGGGTGGATAAATATTGCCGTGGCATTATACAGAGCGTAACCGATTGCATCTACCCTTTTTTGCAAATAATACTTGCCATCCCCTCTGAGCGCGTTACTATCGACTGAATAACCTGCTGATTTAAAGTTTGATCTTGCTCACATGTTACCCTCTCAATCCCCCGCAATTTTTACCGTAAGCCGCCTCAATCAGACGGTGCGTCTGCTGCTTGAGCGCGAAATGGGCCAGGTTTGGATCAGCGGCGAGATCTCTAACTTCAGCCAGCCCTCCTCCGGCCACTGGTACTTCACCTTAAAAGACGATAACGCCCAGGTGCGCTGCGCGATGTTCCGCAACAGCAACCGCCGGGTCACGTTCCGCCCGCAGCACGGGCAGCAGGTGCTGGTTCGCGCCAACATCACGCTGTATGAGCCGCGCGGCGACTACCAGATTATCGTCGAAAGCATGCAGCCCGCCGGCGAAGGGTTGCTGCAGCAGAAGTATGAGCAGCTGAAAGCGCAGTTAACGGCGGAAGGACTGTTCGAGCAAAAACATAAGCAGGCGCTCCCCTCTCCCGCCCACTGCGTCGGCGTCATCACCTCGAAAACCGGTGCCGCGCTGCACGATATTCTCCATGTCCTCAGGCGCCGCGATCCCGGGCTGCCGGTGATCATCTACCCAACCGCGGTCCAGGGTGACGACGCCCCCGGGCAGATTGTGCGCGCCATCGCGCTGGCCAACGCGCGCCAGGAGTGTGACGTACTGATTGTCGGACGCGGCGGCGGTTCGCTGGAGGATCTGTGGAGTTTTAACGATGAGCGGGTGGCGCGGGCTATTTTCGCCAGCCAGATCCCTATCGTCAGCGCCGTCGGCCATGAAACCGACGTCACGATCGCTGATTTTGTTGCCGACCTGCGGGCACCGACTCCCTCAGCCGCCGCGGAAATCGTCAGCCGCAACCAGCAGGAGCTGCTGCGCCAGCTGCAGTCCGGACAGCAGCGGCTGGAGATGGCGATGGACTATTTCCTCGCCAGTCGCCAGCGCCGTTTTACCCAGCTGTTCCATCGCCTGCAGCAACAGCATCCACAGCTGCGCTTGGCCCGCCAGCAGACCGCCCTGGAACGCCTGCGCCAGCGGATGCGTATCGCCGTGGAGTCACAGCTTAAGCGCGCAGAACAGCGGCAAAAGCGCACCGTTCAGCGTCTGAATCACTACAACCCGCAGCCGCGGATCCACCGCGCGCAGTCGCGGATCCAGCAGCTGGAATACCGGCTGGCGGAAATTATGCGTGGCCGCCTCAGCGAGCGGCGTGAACGGTTTGGCAACGCGGTGACCCATCTGGAGGCGGTGAGCCCCTTAGCCACCCTGGCGCGGGGCTACAGCGTCACCTCGGTGAGCGACGGTACGGTGCTGAAGCAGACAAAACAGGTCAAAACCGGCGATCTGCTCACCACCCGCCTGAAAGACGGCTGGGTCGAAAGCGAAGTGAAGCAGATCGCGCCGGTGAAAAAAACGCGGGCCAGAAAGCCTTCGCCCACTAAACCAGCGGAATAAATTCCACCCGTTTTTTCGAGATCAGGCCATGCCCATGCTGGCAAAAGTAATCCACCGCGCCGCACGCCTTCAGCACCTCCAGCGGCTGGTGGCATTCCGGGCAGCGGGCCTCAAGGGTAAATACCCTTTCGCACTGGGCGCAATGCGCGCTACTGCCTTTGACATCTAACGGCGCGTGGCACAGAGGGCAATCAAGTTCCATAACCATTCCTTTCAACGTTTATCTGCACCTATTTTATCATGTTCCGGGTTTAATGCGGGCCGCGTAATTGCTGCTGCAACCTGAGCAGCCATTCCACTTCCTCAAGCCTACGCTGCGTTAGCCCGGCCACGCTGTCCGGCGCCCGGATAAACAAATTATCCGCGCCGAGGATCTGCTCATCAAGACAGTGCGTATAGATCGCCCCGGGCCGGGTCCAGCGCTGCACCCGCTCGCCGTCCTGTAGCGTCACCACTTCGCCCTCAGGGGCGCGATCGAGGGTAATTATTCGCCCGTCCCGCAGTCCTATCCGCATTCCCTTTTGCCCGCCCGCGGGACCCGCGTATTTGTTGAGCCAGATATTGAGCGGGATAGTGCCCAGGGTTCCCTGCAGATGCGCCTCCCCCTCGGCAGTGCTCGTATCCCCAGGAGCAATGTCATGGCCGAGGCGGTCTTTCGCCACCCGAAGGGAAAGGCTCAGCGCCGTATCGCCTCCGCTGGCGTGCAGGGTTTCGCGGAGCATCGCCAGGACATGGGTGCCGATATCGAGGATCACCCCATCAGGGTGACGCAGCTGCCGGGTATCCAGCTCCCCGGTGGCAAAATTGAGTGCGACCGGCTCACCAGCGCTGTTAAAGCCGCTTGGCTCCTGCAAATAACCTTCGATCCAGACGATATCCTGCGCTGACAGGTGCGGCGGCGGCAGGCCGCTGGCCTCCCCTTCCGCCCGCCACCGCGGGCCAGGAGCGTTCAGCGCAACGCCTCGCGCCATCCAGTGGTCAAGAGCCAGCACCCGCGCGGCCTGCTCAGTCGGCGCCAGCAGCGCCCGCAGCCGGGCGGCCTGCTCAAGGTTGGCCACGATCGGCTTTTCCACCACGATGCGGGAAATGCCGCTGGCTAACGCCCTCTCCAGTACGGGCAGATGCTGAAGTGATGAGGTGGTAATGAAGAGCGTATCCAGGGGTTCTGCCAGCAGCGCCGACAGCGAACTACAGCGCTGGATCCCCGGCAGCGCTCTGCTGCGGTCCAGGTCATAGCCCTGGCAGCGGTCGATGACGTCCCCCAGGCGACGCAGCGCCGGTAAATAGGCGGTTTCCACCACCGCGCCGAGGCCGATAAAACCAATCTGCATAGTAAGTCCACCTTTGAGCCGCTCTGTTCCCGGCGAAGTATCGCGGGATTATGGCGGAAGGTTTTGACATTTACCGGCATGGCGGCCACAAAAACCCACCAATATGAATTTCAACTTTGAATTGATGTATAAAATTGTACCTACTACGAGATACCTGGCATTTTTTGCGTGAGAATAATGGAGTCATGCACAACAACGGTCATTCCATGAGTCGCGGTAGTAAATATTTCCGTCCATGTATTTCCAGGTGATCGCCTCATAACGCATCTCGAGCGTTTCCAGGTGGGTACTGCTCATACCAGTAGGTGATAAATACGGCGCAACCGTAGTGACTTTGACGTTCTCCAGGATGATGTTGAAATACTCGGCCTCAATGCCCGCCTCCAGAATGCGATACATCTTTATAATCGCCTTCTTCATCGGGCGCCCCTCACACACGGCACGATACAAAAGCGGTGTTGTCTGATCGAATTCCTTCACTATCGACACAGGACGATGTATTCGCGTACCTGTCAATTTTCCCCAGCTTGGATCAACTGGAATAGTAATACCATGAGAGAATGATTTTAACTCAATAGATCCAAGACGCGTTGGCATCATGCAGCTTCCAATGATCGGCGTACCGTTTTCATCTTCAAGCCATAAATGTGCGGGAGTAGACATACAATTTCCTTATCATAAATAACGTTAGAATTACCATTTCACATAGCGCCCAAAGATAATAATCATAAGTACAGCGAATATACCAACAGGCCAAACCGGCCCCTCAGGAAAAATTTGAAAAAAAACCACTGCAAATATGACAATGCAAAGTGGCGGGGCATACAGCGAAATTAATTGCTGGAACAACCACAAAAGCGTTCTTTTAATAAATGACATCATCACTACCTAATCATTCTTTCGATGATATTAGCGAGCTCTGCCTCTGAAGCCCATTGGGCTTTAAAAGCGTCGGCATGTTCAAATAATGGCGCCACCAGGAAATACATCATTTCAAGTTCTTGTTCGTATAGTATAGAAAAGAATGCAGGATAACAGATTCGGAGACGCTCAGCGCTATCTGCAGCCTTCTGCACAACGCCATACATACCAGCCACTGTAACAGCGCCCCCGCAGAACGCCCAGCAATCGCTCCCATATCAAGGCTTAGTTTCATGCCTACCGAAACACAGGTAGCCGTAGCTAAAACAAATCCAGATTTGGTTAGAGAGTCTGCAGCGATATGAATGTTAACAGCCATCAGAATCCTTTTAATATGCTCTAACTGCTCTGTTGTTTTGTGCTTAAATATTTCTTCAAAATATATTTTCAGCATTTCATATACAATATTCTTACGCTGTAAAAGATGGTAGATACCTTTAGCAAATCTAACATCCTCATTCTTCTGCTTTTTACATACATCCTGATACTCATCAGTAAAACAGGATGTATAATATAGGATTCGAGTAACGCCAGCACCTATTGTTTTAACCTGACCGGAAACCCGTTGTTCTGTGCCTGAAACAGCGCGATCAAGTTTCATTGCGAGAATTTTATTGGCCTGTAAATAGCTGATGACAACATTGCTGTAATACATAATCGCTCCTTGCCGATTAATTTCCCCATCCTGGGATGAACCGCAATTTACCACAATACTCAGCCATAAAGTAGACTCTCCAGTTTCTCCCATATTACAGAAGAGCGACACCGTGGATTTTCTCCGATATATCCAGATGCGTTTTCTCTCGTATCATTGCGATAACTTTCTGCGTATATATTATCATAGCGTACTCAAACAATTGCTTGAGCAAGCGAAGCTGGCAAATGAGAAATCTCATAGGATACGTGCAGATATACATGCCAATCATGCGCGTTGTTGCGTCGCTACAATCGGCCTTAATAAAAAAGCCCGGCAGAGCGGGCTTTGAAGGATTCATGTTGGTGGGTAAATCTTGCTGATAGCTTATTTGCTTTTCTTGATGTGCTTGATCAAGCGCTTACGTTTACGCATCTGGTTCGGCGTCAGGGTGTTACGCTTGTTAGCGAACGGGTTTTCCCCTTCCTTGAACTGGATCCGGATTGGCGTGCCCATCACGTCCAGGGATTTACGGAAGTAGTTCATCAGGTAGCGCTTGTAGGAATCCGGCAGATCCTTGACCTGGTTACCGTGGATCACCACGATAGGCGGGTTGTAGCCCCCGGCGTGGGCGTATTTCAGCTTCACGCGACGGCCACGCACCAGCGGTGGCTGATGATCTTCCGCCGCCATGTTCATGATCCGGGTCAGCATCGCGGTGCTAACGCGGCGCGTAGCGCTGTCGTAGGCTTCGCGTACCGATTCAAACAGGTTGCCGACGCCGCTGCCGTGCAGGGCGGAGATGAAGTGCACCCGGGCAAAGTCGATAAAGCCCAGACGATAGTCGAGGGTCTCCTTCACCTGCTCCTTCACTTCCTGACTCAGGCCATCCCACTTGTTAACGACGATCACCAGCGAACGGCCGCTGTTAAGAATAAAGCCCAGCAGCGAGAGGTCCTGGTCGGAGATCCCTTCGCGAGCATCGATCACCAGCAGCACGACGTTGGCGTCTTCAATCGCCTGCAGCGTTTTGATCACCGAGAACTTTTCCACTACGTCGGTGATTTTCCCGCGCTTGCGCACCCCGGCGGTATCGATGAGCACGTATTCGCGCTCGTCACGCTGCATCGGGATATAAATGCTGTCACGGGTGGTGCCCGGCATATCGTAGACCACCACGCGATCTTCACCGAGGATGCGATTGGTGAGGGTTGATTTACCGACATTAGGACGTCCGACAATCGCCAGCTTGATCGGCAGATCCTGCGGATTGAAGTCGTCTTCCGGCTCTTCTTCCGCTTCGCCATTCTGCTCGGCTTCGAATTTCGCCCAATATTCGGCGTCTTCATCCACTTCTTCCTGCGGATTAACCTCATCTACCCATGGCAGCAGGGCCTGCTCCAGCAGGCTGGTCACGCCGCGGCCGTGCGAAGCGGCAATCGGATAGATATCGCCCAGGCCGAGCGACCAGAAGTCCGCCATTGCCTGGTCGACGTCGATGCCGTCGGTTTTGTTAGCCACCAGGAAGGTGGGCTTTTCACGAGAGCGCAGGTGTTTAGCGATCGCGATGTCCGCCGGCATCAGGCCCGCGCGCGCATCGACCATAAACAGCACCACATCGGCCTCTTCGATTGCCAGCAGCGACTGCTCCGCCATCCGGGTTTCCACGCCCTCTTCCGTACCATCAATACCACCGGTATCGATACAGATGAATTCGCGGCCTTCGACTTCGGCCCGACCGTACTTACGGTCACGAGTCAGCCCCGGGAAATCCGCAACCAGCGCATCACGAGTGCGCGTCAGGCGGTTAAAGAGCGTGGATTTTCCAACGTTAGGGCGCCCGACAAGCGCGACCACAGGTATCATGTTAAATGCCTCATACAATCACTAAGCAACATCGTCTTAACGACGTTTTTAAAAAAGTCAAAACGGCCCCTGTCTGCCAGGGGCCGTTTCTTAATCACTCACGACAGCGGTAATTAACGCGTAATCGCGTACAGCGTACCGTCTTTCGCCTGGATCAGCAGTCGACCATCGGCAACCACCGGGTCGGTCAGGAAGCCGGAGCTGTCCACTTTCTGCTGCGCCACAAAATGGCCATCTTCCGGATTAACCCAGTGCATGTAGCCTTCGCTATCGCCGACGACCAGATTGCCATTATACAACACCGGCGCGGTCAGCAAACGGTGCAGCAGATCGCTTTGCGTCCACAGGGTTACACCGCCGTCGGTGGTCAGTGCCAGCAGGCGATCGTTCTGGTCAACCAGGTAGATACGGTTACCATCGACGATGAAATCATTCACCGAACCCAGCTCGCGTTTCCACATAATCTGGCCGCTACGCAGGTCCAGCGCGGTCAGGTTACCGTTATAAGCCAGCGCATAAACCACACCGTTAACGATGATCGGCGTCGTGTCGACGTCGTTCAGGCGGTCAATTTCCGTCGGGCCGGTGGCCGTAGAAATACGCTGCTGCCAAATCATCTGCCCCTGCTGCATCAATACTGCACTGACGCGGCCGTTGTCGCCACCGACGATCGCCGCGCCGTAGGCGGTCGCAGGCGCAGACTCGCCGCGCAGGGAGAGCGCCGGCATATCGAGGTTAACGGTCCACTTCACGGCCCCATCAGTCTCGTTTAGCGCCTGCAGCTGGCCGTTGCTGGTATGCACCAGCACCATGCCATCGCTCACCACCGGACGCGACAGCGCCTCGCCGGCGACACGGGTTTGCCAGGCCATGGTACCATCGCTGGTATTCAGCGCATAAAGCTGCGCTTTCTCGCTGCCGATATAAACATGGCCGCCAGAGACGGTCACCCCGCCGGAAAGCAGCGCTGGCGTGCGCGAGAACCAGCCATCTTTCTCCGCCAGATTCACCGACCATACCTCTTTGCCATCGTCGGCGTTCAGCGCTTTGACGGTGCCTTTACGGTCAGCAGCATACACTACGCCGTCGGCAAAGGCCGGATGAAGGTTAGAGTAAAATTCGCCGATACCATCGCCAACCGAGGTGCTCCAGGACGTGGACGGCGTAAACTGGTTTTCTACCGTCGGCAGCGGTGACATTTTCACCACATCTTCTTCGCTATTAAACAGCGAACACCCGCTCAGCAAGGTAACGGAAAGCAGCCCTGGCAACAGTAATTTACGCAATTGCATCGAGTCCCTCTCAGATGGACAAATTATTCATTTTCATACGCATCATTTCGCTGAGCGCAGGAGAAGCATCGCTTTTCACGCCAGCTTCCCACGCCGCACGGGCCCCTTGCTTATCGCCTTTGCTCAACAGAATTTCGCCGCGCAAATCGGCCACAATGGCGGTCCAGCCCTCACCTTTGATGCTGTCGAGGGTTTTCAGCGCCGCATCAGCCTGTTTCATTTGCAGCTGAACGCGGGCCAGACGCATACTGATAACCGATTTCAAATTATCATCAGATGCGGCCGCCAGCCCCTGCTGCAGCTGCTTTTCAGCGTTCGGCAGATCGTTCTGTTCAACAAAATGCTGTGCCAGCTCGAGAGAGGCGAAGGCGCCGTAGGTATTTTTATTGTCAGCCGCGAATTTCTCTGCCCCTGACAGCACTTCTGGCGTATTCGATTTCAGCGCGGAAGTCGCCTTCTCGTAAGCCAGCGACGCGTCTCTGGCGGTATCCTGCTGATGGGAGGTCCAGTAGCGCCAGCCAACCAGCGCGCCAATCCCTAAAATCACCCCGACCGCCAGCGCTTTGCCGTTTTCGGCAAAGAAGCGCTTCAGCGCATCGACCTGATCGTTCTCGTTGTTAAAAGTTTCCACGCAGTCCTTCTCCTGACTAATAATTCCCGGGAGATTAACCCAGAAGTGTGCGCAAATGCGCGGCAACGCTCTCCTGCGTTACGGTAGTTTGCTCACCTGAGCGTAAATCCTTCACTACCACGTTTCCGTCAGCGATCTCTGATTCACCGACCACCAGCGCGACGCGCGCCCCCCACTTGTCAGCGCGGGCGAACTGCTTCTTAAAGTTGCCGCCGCCGTGGTTGGTCATCAGCTTCACGCCGGGCAGCGCATCGCGAACCTGCTCAGCCAGACGCATTGCAGCAGACTGAGTATCGGTTCCGGAGGCTACCAGGTATATATCGACAACAGGATCGGCTTTAAATTCCGGATTCACTGCCTGGACCAGTAAAACAAGACGTTCCAGCCCCATGGCAAAACCCACGCCCGGGGTAGCGCGACCGCCCAGCTGCTCAACCAGGCCGTCGTAACGACCGCCGGCGCAGACGGTGCCCTGGGAACCAAGGCTGGTGGTCACCCACTCAAACACGGTGCGGTTATAGTAATCAAGGCCGCGCACCAGGCGCTGGTTGACGGTGTAGCGGATCCCGGCATCGTCAAGCAGCGCGCACAGGCCGGCAAAGTGGGCTTTCGACTCTTCGTCAAGATAATCGCCGAGCGCCGGCGCGTCGTTGAGCAGCGCCTGAACGTCCGGGTTTTTGGAGTCCAGCACCCGCAGCGGGTTGGTATACATCCGGCGTTTACTGTCTTCATCCAGTTTATCGGTAAACTGCTCCAGGTATGCCACCAGCGCGTCGCGGTAGTTGGCGCGCGCTTCCAGCGAACCGATGGAGTTCAGCTCCAGGCTGACGTGCTCGGAGATGCCCAGCTCACGCCACCAGCGCGCGGTCAGCATAATCAACTCCGCGTCGATGTCCGGGCCCTGCAGGCCAAACACTTCGGCGCCGATCTGATGGAACTGACGGTAGCGACCTTTCTGCGGGCGCTCGTGACGGAACATTGGCCCGACGTACCACAGACGCTGTTCTTGATTGTACAGCAGACCATGTTCGATGCCGGCACGTACGCAGCCCGCCGTCCCTTCCGGACGCAGCGTCAGGCTGTCGCCATTGCGGTCTTCGAAGGTATACATCTCTTTTTCAACCACGTCGGTCACTTCGCCGATCGCGCGTTTGAATAACGGGGTCTGCTCTACAATCGGCAAACGGATTTCGCTGTAACCGTAGCTACCGAGCACCTGCTTCAGTGAGCCTTCAATGCGCTGCCAGAGAGCGGTTTCGCCCGGCAGATAATCGTTCATGCCACGGATGGCTTGAATGTTCTTTGCCACGTTTATTCTCTTTATATATACAAAAATGAACCCCGGCGCCTCGCGCCCGCAGGTTCAATCATACACGGGAAGCGTATCGCTTCCCAACACGTTATTTTGCTTCAACCTGTTGAACGTCAATCCGACGGGCTTCATCGAGCATCGAGGCTTTGGCGCGGATCCGCGCTTCCAGCTGGTCGATCATGTCGTTGTTATCCAGGCGATCTTTACGCACGCCGTCTTCATACAGGCCGCTTTTCTTGTTGCCGCCTGTGACGCCAAGGGTGGAGACCAGCGCTTCGCCCGGGCCGTTCACCACGCAACCGATGATCGAAACATCCATCGGGGTGATGATATCTTCCAGACGCTGCTCCAGAGCATTCACCGTACCGATAACGTCAAACTCCTGGCGTGAACAGGTCGGGCAGGCGATAAAGTTAATGCCGCGGGAACGAATACGCAGAGATTTGAGGATATCGAAGCCGACCTTGATCTCTTCCACCGGATCCGCCGCCAGCGAGACGCGCAGCGTATCGCCGATCCCCTCGGACAGCAGTAGTCCCAGACCGATCGCCGATTTTACCGCGCCGCTGCGCGCGCCGCCCGCTTCGGTGATCCCGAGATGCAGCGGCTGATCGATCTGTTTCGCCAGCAGACGATAGGATTCCACCGCAAGGAAGACATCGGAAGCTTTAACGCTGACTTTAAACTGATCGAAGTTCAGACGATCGAGATGATCGACATGACGCATGGCGGATTCGAGCAGCGCCTGCGGCGTCGGCTCGCCATATTTTTCCTGCAGATCTTTTTCCAGCGAGCCGGCGTTGACGCCGATGCGGATCGGGATGTTTTTATCGCGAGCGCAATCTACAACCATGCGGATGCGCTCTTCGTTGCCGATGTTGCCCGGGTTGATACGCAGGCAGTCGACGCCATATTCCGCCACTTTCAGCGCAATACGGTAGTCAAAGTGGATATCGGCGACCAGCGGGACGTTAACCTGCTGTTTGATAAGTTTGAACGCCTCAGCAGCGTCCATCGTCGGAACAGAGACACGGACAATGTCCGCGCCTACGCGCTCTAACGCTTTGATTTGATTTACGGTCGCCGCCACATCGGTGGTGCGCGTATTGGTCATTGACTGAACGGCGATGGGAGCCCCATCGCCAATTGGCACATTACCAACGTAAATACGTTTAGATTTTCTACGTTGAATCGGAGCCTGGTTATGCATGAAAAATCTCCCGCGTTACCCGTCTGTTACTGCGCCGGTGATGATTCGGCATTGAGGGTCAGACGCGCAACCTGGTTAGTTCTGATAAAACGACTTAAATCGACAGGCTTGCCCAGATACTGGATCTGTACCGCGGCCGGGGCGCCAATTTTCAGCTTATACGGCGCCTGACCGCTCAGGTTCAGGTTACCGCCTTTACGCTGCAGGCCGCTGAACAGTTTTTTACCGGTGGCATCGCTCACTTCCAGCCAGCAGTCGGCGGAAAAGTTCATCACCAGATCCTGCGCCGACGCCGCCGGAGTCGTGACGTTCGCCTGATCGGTCGGCAACGGCGAGGCTGGGGTGGTAGCCGGAGCTGCCGGCGTCGTCCCCGCGGTATCGACATTGGCCGGGGAAGGCGCCACGACAGCGTTATTATCCGCTGGCGTCTGGGCCGGCGCGCTGGTGGTCGGTGCGCTGGCGGTATCGGTTGGCGCGCTGTTCGCGGCGCTATCGGCGGTCGGGGCTGCAGGGGCGCTGGTATCCAGCGGCACGTTCTGGCTGTTGGCGTCGCCGCCGTTCAGCTCAGCGGAAGACTGATCGGCCATGGTCGAAATCTCTTCCTGCTGCGCCTTATGGTCTTGCCACCACCAGGCGCCGCTCAGACCGATAACCACAAACAGCACCAGCCAGGTGAAGCTCATCAGCCAGCCGTCGCGCTTTTTGCGGCGCTTGCCTAAAGAGAAACTCTGCATTGGCGCGACTTTCGCCGCGCGGATGGGCGCCTGCTTGGCCATCATCGGCAGCAGCTCGTCTTCTGGAATATGTACGAGGCGAGCGTAGGAGCGGATGTACCCGCGCAGGAAGGTGGAGGCGAGGTCGGCGGGGGCCTTATCGTCTTCAATATCACGAACCGTGGACACCTTCAGGCATAAGCGTTCGGCCACCGCTTGCTGGCTAAGTCCGAGTTGTTCGCGGGCGTGACGCAGACGCGCGCCCGTGGTGTTTGCTTCTTGATGATCTTGAGTGGCTTCAGTATTCATTCGCTACAACTACTGGTACGTGAAATTTAAAGTTCAGCGCGGGAAAAAGCCGGCGCCGCGAGACATCTGTGCTACGTCAGCCTCACAGTATAGGACTGTCAGCCGCGCGATCACAGAGACGAATCAAAATTGAATGCTAAGCGGTTGTTGTGCCGCTACATACTGCCTCAAAGTCGACAAAAACGCACCGTAATTATTAACCGAATCAGCGTATTTCGCCTGGCTATCGGCCATAAATATGACCCGTGCCGCCTGCGCTGCACGGGTCATCATTTGTCAGACCGCTTTTACGTCAATCGCTTCGCCCTGCATCCGCTTACGCAGCGTACGCTTGGTACGGTCAATGACGTCGCCCGCCAGCTGGCCGCAGGCGGCATCGATATCGTCGCCGCGCGTTTTACGCACGATGGTCGTAAAGCCGTACTCCATCAGGACTTTGGAGAAACGGTCGATGCGGCTGTTAGAGCTGCGGCCATACGGCGCGCCCGGGAACGGGTTCCATGGGATCAGGTTGATCTTGCACGGCGTATCTTTCAGCAGCGCCGCCAGCTCATGGGCGTGCTCGGTGCCGTCGTTGACGTGATCCAGCATCACGTACTCGATGGTCACCCGGCCCTGGTTGGCGTTGGACTTCGAAATATAGCCGCGCACCGAGTTGAGGAACGTCTCGATGTTGTACTTTTTGTTGATCGGGACGATTTCGTCACGAATGGTGTCGTTCGGCGCGTGCAAGGAGATCGCCAGCGCAACGTCGATCATATCGCCGAGTTTATCCAGCGCCGGCACCACGCCGGAGGTAGACAAGGTCACACGACGCTTGGAAAGGCCAAAGCCGAAATCGTCGAGCATGATTTCCATCGCCGGAACGACGTTGTTGAGGTTCAGCAGCGGCTCGCCCATGCCCATCATTACTACGTTGGTAATGGGACGCACGCCGGTGGTCTTCACCGCGCCGACGATCTTCGCCGCGCGCCAGACCTGGCCGATAATTTCGGATACCCGCAGGTTGCGGTTAAAGCCCTGCTGGGCGGTGGAGCAGAATTTGCACTCCAGCGCGCAGCCTACCTGGGAGGAGACGCACAGGGTGGCGCGGTCTTCTTCCGGGATATAGACGGTCTCGACGCGCTGATCGCCAACGGCAATCGCCCATTTAATGGTCCCGTCGGTTGAGCGTTGCTCTTCAACCACTTCCGGGGCGCGGATCTCCGCCACTTCTTTCAGTTTACTGCGCAGGACTTTGTTGATGTCGGTCATCTCATCAAAGTCGTCGCAGCAGTAGTGATACATCCATTTCATCACCTGATCGGCGCGGAAAGGCTTCTCGCCCATGTTTTTGAAAAACTCGCGCATCTGCTGACGGTTTAAATCCAGCAGGTTGATTTTGGCATCTTTGTTCGGCACCGTCAGAGCGGCGGTATCAGGCGTGACAATTTGTTCAGACATAATATTTTCCGGCCTCGTTATTACACGTTATGGCCCCAGGTGGGTTGAAAAAGAAACGCCCCGGAGAGCGACTGCTCGTCCAGGGGCGCTATATTCTACAAATTCTGGCGCATCATTGCCACGTTTGCACAAAGCAATGAAAAAAAATCTGTAACTGACTGCTCAATCCTCTAAGGCTTTTCGATTGTCGCAAGGCGGCAAGCAAGTGACAAATTCGTCGGGAACGAATTTGACCAGCCGTAGGCTGGCCTCCGGTGAGAGGCAGGAGCCTCTCATTAATCCCCGGGAGCATAGATAACTATGTGACCGGGGTGAACGCGCGCAGCCAACGCCGCGACGGTCGAAAAGACGAGGTTTGTATCTCCAAAGTATTTCAGGTCACAGCGAGACGGCGAGTTCGCAAATCCCCGGGAGCATAGATAACTATGTGACCGGGGTGCGCGAAGGAAGCCAACAATGCTGTGGCGTGAAAGACGCAGGAGATTAGCGAGTGCGCGGGCAAACCTCGCCTTCAGCAAAGAAGAACGCGATTTCGCGGGCAGCGGATTCTACAGAGTCGGAACCGTGGGTGCCGTTCTCGGTGAAGCTGTCAGCGTAGTCAGCGCGCAGGGTACCCGCCAGGGCGTTTGCCGGATTGGTGGCGCCCAGCAGGTCACGGTGACGCTGTACCGCATTTTCACCTTCCAGAACGGAAACCACGATCGGGCCGGAGGTCATGAACTCAACCAGACCGTCGAAGAACGGGCGACCTTCGTGCTCAGCATAGAAACCACGAGCCTGTTCAACGGTCAGGTGCAGCATTTTGGTGCCGACGATTTTGAACCCTGCAGCTTCAAAGCGGGAAAAGATGCTGCCAATAACGTTTTTTGCCACCGCGTTTGGTTTGATGATGGAAAAAGTACGTTCAATAGCCATGATTACCTCTAATTAAATGTTCTGTTGTTGCACATACGATTGTATGGCCTGGCGCGCATTATAATGAGCATCCCCGCCCCTGCCTACGGATGAAGGTAACATTTTGTTAAAATAAGATGAGTATTGAAAACACAAACCGCCAACAACAAATTTACCCTGGTTATTGCAGGGTAAAGCTGGCGGCTGCCGTCTGGCCCGCTTCATCCATCACCACCAACTGCCACTCGCCGGGTTTATCCAGCGTTAGCGTGGTTCTTGCGCCGGCGGCCTCTAACGGTTCGCCATTAATAAACCACCAGCGCCGCCCCTCCCCACCGCTGGTTTGTAGCGGCAACATCACCCGCGCCTCACCCGGGAGACGTTTTATCACTGCCCCATCACGGATGCCGGACAGCACCAGCGGCGCGGTATCCTGAGTCTGTAACGGCGGGCATGACTCCGATGCCGGTCCCAGGCGCGCGCGCCGCCTTTCGCTGGCCGGCAGCCAGGGATCCAGCGGCAGCGGCCAGACTTCGACCTGGCTTTCCCGAGCGCCGGGACAATCCGCCGCCACCCGTTCGCCGTGTTCATTGCGCCACACCGGGAAGCGGATCCCGCGTACGCTCTCCTGCCCCGGCAGCAGCAGAGTCGGCGGCTGGCTGGCATCCAAAAGCCAGCTGGCCAGGCGACGACGACAGTTGCTGTCGCCCGCCGGCAGATCCTGCCCGCCAGGCCAGCAGATTGTCCCCTGGCTGACCGTTGCCGGGCGCGGATCGCTCGGCAGCCCGCCGCGGCTCATCGCCGGGCGGGCCAGCAGCAGATTATTGACCTGGTTGAGCAGCGGCACGGCGCTGGCGAAGCCAAACTGGCCCACCACCGGCGTACCGTCCGGGCGCCCGGTCCAGATACCTATCAGATATCGCGCATTGAGGCCGACCGCCCACGCGTCGCGATAGCCGTAGCTGGTGCCGGTTTTCCACGCCAGCGGCACCGCCTGCGGCAGCGAGGCATCGGGAACCGGTTGCGCTTCGCCGGCCAAAATACGCCGGACGATCCATGCCGCCCCGGGCGACATCAGCGCGCGCTCGGTCAATGGATCGCTCGGCTTCAGGCGCAGCCGCGCCGCCTTGCCATGGCGAGCGAAGGCGCTGTACGCCGCGACAATATCTTCCAGCCGCGCCCCGGCGCCGCCGAGGATTAGCGACAGATTCGGCTCTGCGCCAGCGGGCAGTGTCAGGGGCAGCCCGGCGTTGCGTAAATTAGCCGCAAAGCGTTTTGGTCCATAGGCTTCGAGCACCTGCACCGCCGGCAGATTCAACGAACGCACCAGAGCCTCGCTGGCGCTCACCGGGCCATGAAACCCGCTGTCGAAATTACCGGGGCGATAATCGCTAAAACGCCGTGGCACATCCTGTAATAGCGATGCCGGGTGAATCAGCCCCTCATCCATCGCCATCGCGTAGATAAAGGGTTTCAGCACCGACCCCGGCGAGCGTACCGCCGAGACCATATCAATATGGCCGAAGCGGCTGTCGTCGGTGATATCCGCCGAGCCTACCCAGCCGCGAACTTTCATATCCGTGTGGTCGACGACGACCATCGCCAGCGAACTGCGCGGCGGCAGGCGCGATTTCCAGTTCAGCGCCAGATCTTCCAGTTGCCGCTGCAGTCCGGCATCCAGAGTCGTCACCACCTTTTCATCACGACTGGTCGCCAGCGCCCGGCGTGAAAAAAGCGGCGCCAGCTGCGGCATCTGGCGCGGAAACAGCCATACTGGCTCCTCCATCGCTTCCTTTACCGCCTGCTCCGGCCAGACGCCCTGGCTGACCATTCGCGTAAGCACTTTATCACGCGCCGCCTGGGCCCGCTGCGGCCAGCGGTCCGGACGTAAACGACTGGGCGCCTGGGGAAGTACCGCCAGCAGCGCCGCCTCGCCGTAGCTAAGCCTGGCAGGCGGCTTACCGAGATAGGCCCAGCTGGCCGCGCCGATCCCCTGCAGGGTGCCGCCAAACGGCGCGCGGTTCAAATAGGGGGTAAGGAAGTCGCTTTTTGACAGATGCCACTCCAGCTGCAGCGCTCGCCACAGCTGGCGCAGCTTGCCGCCGAAGGTGCGTGGATGGGGATCAAGCAGGCGTGCCACCTGCATGGTAAGCGTGCTGCCGCCCGAGATAACTCGCCCGGAAGTAAGATCCTGCCAGGCGGCGCGCAGCACCGCGAAGGGATTGACCCCCGGATGGCGCCAGAACCAGCGGTCTTCATACTGGATGAGCGCCTGCAGATAGCGCGGCGACACGTCGGCGAGCGTGACCGGATAACGCCAGACGCCCTGCGCGTCGGCAAACCGCCACAGCGGCGTCCCGTCTTCCGCCACCACCACACGGGCAGGCGTGACGTCATGCAGCGGCAGCGGCCACAGGCGATCGGCCGCCAGCACCGCCAGCCACAGCAGAAAAATAAACGCCGCCAGCCAGCGCCAGCGGCGTTTTACCCGAGGCAATACGCGCATTTACGGCGTCACGGTGAGCGGACCGCTGGCCGCTCCTGTCGCCCGCCACTGCGGCGCATACATCGATTCCACCTGCGGCTGCGGGACCTGATAAGTGCCCGGCGTCACCGCCCGCGCCAGATAGACCAGCGTCACCGGCTGGCCTTCATTGACAGCGACGGCGGCGACGAAACGGTCATCGCGGAACTCGATATGCTGAATATCCGCCTGCTGCATCTGGTTAAGCAGGTTTTGCACCGCGTCGCCATTCTCCTGCAGGCTGGCGCTGCTGTTGGCCAGATTCTGGTTTTCCAGCTCCAGACCGGCTGGCAACAGATCAACCACCAGCGCGTCAGGCACGTTGCGTTTGGCGGTCACCTCCAGCTTGACGAGCACCAGTTCGCCGCTGCGCAGTGAAGACAGCGATTTCTGCTGCCCCTGGGTATCGAAAATAGTGCGTTCAATCCCCAGGACGTTACCGCCCGGCTGCGGCGCGCTTTGTGGATAGCCGCTGCTGTCGAGACGCAGCCACAACGGCTGACTGCCGGTATTACTCACCTGCAGCGCCGCCAGCCGATCGCCGTCGAGGTTGCGGGTTTGCGCTTTGTCGCCGGCCAGCGGCTCCGCCTGCAGCGAGGTTTTCGCCTGCCAGCTGCCCGGCAGGTCCGCCAGCGTACGTCCGGCAAGGAACAAGGCGTTGGTTTCCTGGGTCGACAGCCAGCGCTGGCCATAGGCCTCTTCCGACAGCGTGCTCAACAGCTGATTTTGCACCTCCGGCAGCAGCTTATTCTCTTCCAGCAGCGCCAGTTTCAGGGCGTTGTCGCGCAGCGGGCTACCGTAATCGCCCAGCCAACGATTCTCATCCTGGCGCGGGGTGGCAACCGCCAGCTTCAGGGCGGCGTCGCCGCGCGGCGCATCGCCCATAGTTTTCAGCGCAATGCCGAGCTGCAGCAGCGGCAAGCCGGATCGCGCCTGGTCGTGACGGCTCCAGATTTCACGCAAGGCGCCGAGCGGCGCTTTTTGCTGACGCGCCAGCACCAGCGCGGCATAGGCCTGAGCGGCAAAGCGGCTAGCCTGGGCGTCGTCGCTGTAGCGCACGGTCATCAGGCCCGGCTCCTGCAGATAGCGCAGCAGGCGCTCGTTGCCTTTATTAATGGCGTTGACCGGTACGCTATAGCCCTGCTCGCTGGCGCGCACGAGGAAGTCCATGGCGTAGGCGGTCAGCCAGTACTCTTCCGGCCCCTCTCTATCCCATAGCGCAAAGCCGCCGTTTTCCAGCTGCATCTGCAGCAGGCGTGAAATACCGACATCGATGGCCGCGCGGCGTTTTTCGTCGCTGTCCCCGCTAATGCCCAGCGCCTTTAGCTGCGCCGCGCTGGTATACAGGGACGGGAACAGGCCGCTGGCGGTCTGCTCAAGGCAGCCGTAAGGATAGGCTTTCAGCTCGCGGATATAGCGGGCGAGATTCAACGGTGGTTTACCGCTGAGCAGCAGTTGGCCCTGCAGCGTTTGCGGGGCAAAGCCCTGGCTCTGCGCCGCCGGCGGCTGCCAGCTTTCACCTGGCTGCAGCACTGCGCCGCTGTTGACGGTCTGTGCCGGGTACGCCGGACGCACGCCGATTTTCCACTGTTTTTGCAGCGGGGCGAAGGTTTCGCCCGGCAGGCTCAGGCCGCTGATGGTGGCATTAACCTGACCATCGCCGAAGCCCGCCAGCGCGCTCACTGGTATAAACAGCGTGCTGCGCGCCCCCGGCGCCAGTTGCACCGGCGGCAGTTGGCCATCGGTCAAGGTCACCAGCCCGCTGGCGGTAAGATGAACCTGCAGGGTTTGCGGTTTATCGGTCAGATTGCTGAGATCCAGCGCCAGACGCGTAGTATCGCCGCTGGCGAGGAAGCGCGGGGTGTTCAGCTCGGCGATGACCGGGGCGGCCACCACCACTTTATCTTCGCTGCTGCCGAAGTCATCCGCCGTCCACGCCTGGGCCATCACCCGCAGCTCGCCGTTAAAATCGCCAATGGGTAACGTCACCGTGCCTTCGCCCTGATCGTTCAATACCACCGGCTGCGCCTGCTGGGCGACGATCGTCACGTGGTTGACCGGCGGTTTGCCGCCGCGTTTTAACTCGTCGCCATCGCCGCCGAAGCGCAGGCTGGCCACACGTCCCTGCCCTTCGATCACCTGGCCGTAGATGTCATAGATATCTGCGCCGTAACGCTTCTGGCCAAAGAAGGCGTTCCACGGATCCGGGGTAGCGTAATCGGTGATATTCAGTACCCCGCTATCCACCGCCGAGAGCAGGACATTGACCTGTTTCGGCGCCTCGCCCTCTTTGACGCTGGCTTTCACTTTCACCGTCAGCGGCTGGTTGGGGCGCATTTTGTCCGGGGCCTCCAGCGCCAGCGTCAGGCGACGGTTTTCATCGCCCAGCGGCAGATGCAGCAGGCCCACCGCGCGTTTCGGCGTTGCCGAGCGCGATTTATCGCCGGGACGAACCACCAGCGTGCTGAGGTAGAGGTCGTGGCGATTCCAGGTTTTATCCACCGGGATCGACAGGTCCATCCCCTCCGCCGGGACGTCAATTTCCTGCCACCACAGCGGCCCTTCGCTGGATTCCACCATTGCGTAGCCTTTACCCGCCGCCGGGGCGGCGATGTGCAGCCTGATGGTGTCGCCCGGTTTATAGCTCGGTTTATCCAGCTTCATGGTGACCCGGTCAGGACGCGCCGCGCCGGCGCCTTCGCTGTTATCCTGCCAGCTGTAGCCCGCCCAGAAGCGCACGCTGCTGACCACGTCGTCCGGTCCTTTCACCTCCAGGCGATAGGATCCCCACTCCACCGGGAAGCTCACTTTGCCGATCTGGCCGGCCTGCAGGTCCAGCGACTCCTCGCCCTCCTGCAGATCTTTTTGATCGAACTGCGACTGCCAACCTTCGCTGTCGGACCAGTTCCAGTAGTAGTCGCGCCGCTCGCGGATCAGCCGCACCTGGAGACCGGAGATCGCTTTTTTCTCGCCTTTGACGTCGGCATAGACGATATCAAACGCGGCGTTACTGTTTTCATCCACCACCGGCTGTTTGACGGTGGTATCGGTGCGGTAATCGTAAACGTCCTTCAGCGTAAATTGCGGGCGGATCCCCGGCAGCGCCTCGGCGGGCCAGATCGGCTGCTTAACCGTACGGGTCACCGGGCGACCGCCGGATTCCAGCAGGCTGGCCTGCAACACCACCTGCAGCGGCGAATGGCTATCCTGCCACTGGCTTGAGGTGGTCACTTCGCCATGGCCTTTTTCGTCCAGCGTCAGCTGGACTTCATCCAGACTACGGGAGAGGTTTTCTTCCGCAATATCGCCGAACTGGAAGCCCGGCAGCGCAGCGACGGCGTCGCGCAGCGGGCGCAGGAACAGCTTGCCCTGCAGCTGGTTGCCGCTGGCCGGCGCGCCGTAGAGATAAGCGCCGCTAACGCCAAAGGTGACGTCGGCATCCGGCGCGACTGGCGCGGCCTGCGGCGTCAGGTTCAGGGCCATGCGTTCCGGCATAAAGTCTTCAACGTGGAAATCCCATTCGCGCGGCTGATTGTCGCCGGCGCTGGCGCGAATGTGCCACATGCCGGTAGCCGCGCCGCTGTCGAGCGGATAAGTAAACTGGTACAGGCCATTCACTGGTTTGCTCATCACCGAGCGGATCACCTGGCCGTCCGGCTGAACCACCTCGAGTTTCACCGGCTGCTCCGCCAGCGGCTTGCCGTCGCTATCGCGCAACAGCGCATTAAGGATCACCGTTTCGCCGGGACGATAGAGATCGCGCGGGCCAAACATAAAGAACTGTTTGCTAAAGCCGGGCGCGCCTGCGATAGAGAATTCCGCCAGATCCAGCGCCGGCAGCTTGAGGTCGAGCAGCGTGGTCTGCCCCTCTTTGCGCGCCAGCAGCAGCGCGGCTTCTTTATCGGTTTGCAGGGTGACGTGGCCCTGGCTGTCGCTTTTCGCTTCCGCCAGGGTCTGCCCTTTGGCATTGAGCAACTGCACCTCAATGCCCGACTGGGCGGCGCCGTTTTCCAGACTCTGGGTAAAAACGTCCAGCCGGTTATGGTAGCGATGCGCCGAGACGCCGATATCGCTGAGGGTAAACAGCGTCGCCGCGTTGCTGTAGCTATAACGGCCCGCCGGGTTCATGACCGCCACGTAGACGCCAGGCTGCTGGAGCGGCTTGATGTCGCTCAGCGGCAGCAGCAGCTTTTCGCGAGTATTACGCGCCGGGTTGAGATCGAAGCGGCCGCTGTAGACCAGATCCGCCATCTTCAGCAGTTCATCAGATTCCCAGTTGCTTAACGAGTTACGGTATTCCCACTGACTGACAAAGGCGGAGAGCGATTCCGGCTTAATGCGGAAGAAATTAACGTCGACATTATCGACGTTCAGCGCCATCACCGGCAGCCCGGCGACCACGTTGCCCGGCAGCAGCGAGCCGCGGCTGGCAAACCCAACGCTCGGTGCGATATCGCGGGTGGTCAGGGTCTTCTCAAACGGTTTGTCGAGCGTCGCCTTGTTCAGGGCGGTCAGCGTCGGGTCGACCGAGACAATCAGCTCGCGCTTTGGCTCAAGGTGACGCAGACGCAGCTCTTTCAGATTCGGCGCCAGCTCCCAGGCACCGTCCACCTTACCGCTTTTCTTGTCGACCAGATGCACGCTGCGGGAGAAATCCTGGTCCGGCTGCAGCGGGACGGAAAACGTCAGCACCAGGGTCGCGGCGCCATCCAGTTGCACCTCCGAGGCGTCGAGGAGCGTCAGCGCTTTACCCTGGCTTTTTTCCGCCAGCGCCGCCAGCTGGGCGCGGTCCGGTTTTGCCGTCGCGCCTGGGTTGCTATCCGCGGCTGGCGCCGGGGCCGAGGCCTGCGGTGTACCGCTGTCATCACACCCGGTTAATGAAAATGCGGTAAGGAGCGCTAGTGATAGCGCCGCTAAACGAAATGGTTTCATCCTTCTAACCCCTCGGCCGATGAGCCTGATGCAATTTGTCACATTTATTATGCGTTATGGCGGCGCTTCTCAACAGTGACGAAGCGGGTTTCTGCCGATTAATCAGAAAAGTGCCGTGACGCCGTCCCCACTCTGGCGTCCTTAACTTGTCAGCGCCAGCTAAAACGCCGACAATTCAGTCATGAATAATAAAACGGAGGCACCTATGTCCACCTCGTTTTTTGTCGCTGCCGACTGGCTGGCAGAACATATTGATGACCCGGAAATTCAGATTATCGACGCCCGCATGGCGCCCGCCGGGCAGGAGGCCCTGCGGGATATGGCCGCGGAATACCGCGCCGGCCATGTGCCGAACGCGCTGTTTTTCGATATTGAGGCGCTATCCGACCACACCAGTCCGCTGCCGCATATGATGCCGCGGGCCGAAGCGTTTGCCGTCGCCATGCGCGAACTGGGCGTCTGCAGCGATAAGCATCTGGTGGTCTATGACGAAGGCAATCTGTTTTCCGCCCCGCGCGCGTGGTGGATGCTGCGCACCTTTGGCGTAGAGAAGGTGTCAATTCTGGCCGGCGGGCTGGAGGGCTGGCGGCGCGACGAACTGCCGCTGGAACAAGGGATGCCGGAAGTGGCCGAAGGGGAATTCGACGTGCGGTTCGATCCTCAACAAATTAAGCGTCTGACCGACGTCCTGTTGGTCAGCCATGAAGGATCGGCGCAGATTGTCGATGCCCGTCCGGCGGCCCGGTTTAACGGCCAGGCCGACGAACCGCGCCCGGGCCTGCGCCGCGGGCATATCCCCGGCGCGCTGAACGTACCGTGGACGGATCTGGTGATTAACGGCGAACTGAAAACCGTTGACGAGCTGAACGACATCTTTTTACGTCAGGGTGTCGATTTTGAACGGCCGATCATCGCCAGCTGCGGCTCGGGGGTGACGGCGGCGGTGGTCGTGCTGGCGCTCACCACGCTTGGCGTGAACGGCGTCTGCCTGTATGACGGCTCCTGGAGCGAATGGGGCGCGCGGAGCGATCTGCCGATTGAACCGGCCCCTGCCGCTCCGTAAACACAGCGTGACCGCGGGCCTCCCGTTCCGCGGTCACTAAATAATTTCTGATTTTCTCTCCCACTTTCTTCTGCTTCTCGCTAAACCGGTTACTCTGTGCTGCCGCAGGGTTTGTTCCTGCCGTATTCGCTTTACTGCCACTCACTATATAAGGAAATTGAATAATGGCATTTTCATTACCGGATCTCATGGATGTCGTACATAAGTACAACCGCAATCCCACTCCGAAACCGATTCCCGTAGACGAAGTGGATCGCCTGCGGGTACGGAAATATCGTGACCCGCAAAATAGCGAAACCGTGGCGCTTCCGGAGAGTCTGAAAGCGCTGTTGGCCTACGATTGCCAACTGAAAAGCCCCCACGGACAGCTGGTACTGGAATGGGTTGTGGACTCCATTGATGAACATGGCGTCCTGCTTTCCGACTCGCTGGATGAAGATGCTTATTACATGAATGGTCTTGATATGGCCGGACTGGACTTTGAAGAGCTGATGCCCGTCTGGAACGACGATCCGCGTCTTCCTGCCCTGATTCGCATCAGCCACGCCGGCGATCAGCAGGTATTTATCTATGTCACTGAACGTGATGAACAGGGTGAATATCCTGTTGTCCGCTTCGAGGGTAAAGAGAATGATCTCTGGCTGGCAGAATCGTCACTGATTGAATATCTGCAGGGGATCTTTGCCGGCAGCGAGGAGAGTCACGACGAATGGCAGCATCAGCAGACCCTCAATGAGGCACGCGATGGCGCCTTGCTGGAGCTGGAATATATTCATGAGGATCTTTACGCCAGGCTCGAAGGCTGTCCTGACTAATTCACCATCTCACCCCGGATGACGCGATTAACGCGCGCCGCCGGGGCCTGCTCCAGGAGGGAGCGTTTTATCCGTAACCTGATGTCACCACAAGGAGTGAAAATGGCATTAGTCTCTAACCCACATTCGGCTTATTCACCGCGCCTTCCTTGGCTGGGAGGTATAGCTGGCCTGCTGGCAGGCGGCGCGATCCTTTATTTTTGGCCGCAATGGAACCGGACATGGCTAAGCCTGGTGCCTGCGCCAGTCTCCGTGTATACCCGCTTTCTCGGGGTCACTCTCGAAGACGTTCCGTTAGTCACCTATTGCCATCAGGCGCTGCTGGGTTTTCTGATGGTGCTGCTCGCGCCCGGTTACGGTAAGTCGACCCTTGCCGCGTGGATGATGCATAACCCAGCGTCAAGCCGGCGCTGGCCCGGCGAGGTATTCCGTGCCTGGGTCACAAAATTTGGCCTGCTGGTCATGGTCTTTTGCAATCTGTTCTTTTTGTCCCGGGTCCCATCCGGAACCCTGGCGTTATATATTTTTATTCTCCAGCACATCAGCGTTGCCGCGGCGGTGGCGTCAGGAGTGCTGCTCCTGCGTGACGCCCGGCGCCTGGCCCGCACGTTCGACGCTCAGCTGGCGGACCTGCGTCTTCTCATGATACTTACCCTCGGGTTCCAGACGATTTTGCCGGCGCAGATCGCGCTGATGAGCGCCCGGGGCGTGAATACGCCGCTGGGCTGGTACATTGTTATCGCGCAAATGGCAGGGGTGTTACTGGCGTTTATGCTGGTCGGCGGGCTGGTGGCAGCGCTACGTTCTCTGCTGGGCGAAGAGAGGTGCCGGGCCTGGCGCGGGGATATGGCGCTCTTCAACGGCATTGTCACACTGTGCGTGACGGGATTTCTCCTCTATCACATGGTGTCTGCCTATCCGCGAATCTTTGCCGCCCTGCATTAGCTTTTGCCACCCCTTTTTTGTGCCTCGAACTGTGAGTATATAGAAATTGTGGGTGCTGTTTCCTTCGTTTTCAGATGATGAGGTTCTGCTTAAAATCGCGCAGGAAGCTGCCCCAGCGCTTTTCATAGAACGGCGTGATATGGGCAATCATAAAATGGCTGATGCCCTTCTCGCCTTCCACCACCTGGCAAATATCGATCGGTTCGTCGCCTGGCAAGGTATCGGTGGCCACGCTGCCGGTGGTCTGGATAATGGCTTCAATATCCCCTTCCGCTTCAATCCCGATCAATAAGTTGGCCGGCGCGTCGGCGCGCTCTTTAATCGAGCACAGAAACGCCCGCTTGACGGTCTTCAGCGTTTTGAACAACGTGGTCAGCGAATCGACCATCTGCGCCGGCGGTTCGGCGACTTCAGACAGCAGCAGCGCTTCGCCGCCTTCCAGTACCGTCTGGGTGCTCAGTGGGCTGCCCTCTTCGCCTAACAGATGGCTGATTTCCCGTGGGGTGAACTCTTTGCCGCTCGGCAGCTTCGGGTTGAGGAATAACGATTCGCCCAGCGTCATCGCCATCAGCGTGCGGGCCGGCATCATCACGAAAGCCTGTTCATCCGCCACCGCCTGCTGCAGCGCCTCCAGCGAGGTAAAGAATGGGATCACCGAGGTACCGTCGTCTTTTTCCCAATGCTGCAGATCCAGCGCGCTATCTTCGACAATCTGCTCGCCATCGGCTGCCCTGCCCGGCACCCAGACGGTGGCCTCCAGCAGCGCGCTGAAAAATGCCGGACGATGGGCAGGCTCAGTCGCCGCTTTTTCCAGCAGGGTTTCTAATTCATTTTTTGTATCTGACATAGTTTGGCTACTTCACAATGAATTGCCCGGCGGCCATTCGTCCACGCGGGCATATGGTTTTCCTGGCCGGGTAAGCGCAGCGCCACCCGGCAAGGCCATTACTCAGCTGTCAGCAGGTTAGCAATGGTACGCACGCCAAGCCCGGTGGCGCCCGCCGACCACTGCTCAACGGCAGATTTGCGGTAGGTTGCCGAACAGTCGATATGCAGCCAACCCTGATGGTAGTTTTCCACGAAGTGGGACAGGAAGCCCGCCGCGGTGCTGGCGCCGGCCGGATAGGCCGCGCTGCCGGTGTTGTTCAGGTCAGCAAAGTTGGACGGCAGCTGGTTGCGGTGGAACTCGGCCAGCGGCAGACGCCAGAAGGCTTCGTTTTCCGCCTGAGCGCTCGCCAGCAGGCGATTCGCCAGCGCATCGTCAAAGCTGAACAGCGCGTGGTAATCATTGCCCAACGCGGTTTTCGCCGCGCCGGTCAGGGTGGCGGCGTCGATGAGCAGCTCTGGCTTCTGCGCCGAGGCGTCAATCAGGCCATCCGCCAGCACCAGGCGGCCTTCCGCGTCAGTGTTCATAACTTCAACGGTTTTGCCGTTGCGATAATGAATAATATCGCCCAGTTTGAAGGCGTTACCGCTGATCAGGTTGTCGGCGCAGCACAGGTAGAGCTTCACGCGTTTGTTCAGACCGCGGGTAATGGCGAAAGCCAGCGCGCCGGTGATAGTCGCCGCACCGCCCATATCGGATTTCATCGAATCCATAAAGGCGCTTTGCTTGATGCTGTAGCCGCCGGAATCAAAGGTGATGCCTTTGCCCACCAGGCAGGCGTATACCGGCGCCTCTTTATCGCCGGTCGGGTTATAGTCCAGCGCCAGCAGGACCGGCGGACGCTCGGAGCCGCGGCCCACGGTATGCAGACCAAGATAGCCCTGCTCGCGCAGATCTTCGCCTTTGGTGATGCGATAGCTTATCTTCTCACCCGCCACGCCACACAGCAGGTCGACAGCGCGCTGCGCCAGCTGCTCCGGACCCAGCTCTTCCGCCGGCGCATTGATGGTGTCGCGCACCCAGTCGATGATCGTCAGGCGGTTATCCAGCTCGCTGCGCTGCGCGTCGTCAAGGGATGGCCATTCGACCTGACGCTGACCTTTCGGCCCTTTATAGCCGGCCCAAAAGGCCCAGGCGCGATCGGTGTTCCAGCCTTCGCCGCTCAGGGCGACGTGCTTGATGCCCATGCCGTCAATTTTGCGCGCCGCGCGCTGGATAAGCCCGAGGTCGTCTTTACCGTTGAGATGTAGAGCGATGCCGTCGTTATTGATGCTCCAGGTCGCTTTTTCTCCCCAGCGTCCATCGGCTGGCTGAGTAGAAAGCGTAATCTTCATAGCTTCGGTCATTATCATTATCCTTCTTAGCAAACGGGCCACCCTATGGCAGCCCGTTAAAATGTTTTCGCTTAACGCGAAATTATTCGGCCTCGTCTAGCCAGACTAGCAGAATCGCCTCGAGAATTTTTTCATTGGATGCGTTTGGATCATCATCAAACTCTTCCAAATCGCAAATCCACTGATGCATGTCGGTAAAGCGAACGGTTTTCGGGTCGAGATCCGGGTAAGCGTCATACAAGGCTTCGCCGATTTCGCGACTGTCGGTCCATTTCAGTGCCATATTAGTGCTCGCGTGCGTGGTTGATGGTGTAACGCGGGATCTCAACGACCAGATCTTCGTCGGTGACGCGCGCCTGGCAGCTCAGACGGCTGTCAGGTTCCAGCCCCCAGGCTTTATCCAGCATGTCGTCTTCATCTTCGCTACTTTCCGCCAGCGAGTCAAAACCTTCACGCACGATGCAGTGGCAGGTGGTGCAGGCACAGGATTTTTCGCAGGCGTGTTCAATTTCGATACCGCTACGCAGCGCGGCATCGAGAATGGTTTCACCGGTCTCAGCTTCCACAACGATGCCATCCGGACACAGGTCCTGGTGGGGCAGAAATACAATTTTTGGCATTTTAAACCTCGTCCACGGATTGGCCTTTCAGCGCGATACGGACCGACTGATCCATACGGCGAGCGGCGAATTCCTGGGTTTGTGTGTCGATATTTTTAATCGCTTCTTTAATCGCGTCAGCGTCGTCGCCTGCCGCGGCGGCGCGTACCTGCTCCGCAGCGGCATCGATGGCCTGACGCTCCGCGGCGCTTAACAGCGCGGCGTCGGCGGCCAGCGCGCTTGTCAGGCTCTCCAGTACGCGCGCGGCTTCCACTTTCTGTTCAGCCAGCATGCGCGCCTGAATATCCTGTTCGGCGTAGCTCATCGAATCTTTAATCATGGTGGCGATTTCGCCATCGGTCAGACCGTAAGACGGTTTCACCTGGATGGAGGCTTCCACGCCGGTCGATTTTTCCATCGCCGTAACGCTCAGCAGGCCATCGGCATCCACCTGGAAGGTAACGCGAATATGCGCCCCGCCCGCCGGCAGCGCCGGGATACCGCGCAGCGCAAAGCGCGCCAGCGAACGGCAATCCTGGACCAGCTCACGCTCGCCCTGCATCACGTGAATGGACATCGCCGTCTGGCCATCTTTGAAGGTGGTAAACTCCTGCGCGCGGGCCACCGGAATGGTGGTATTACGCGGGATCACTTTCTCCACCAGGCCGCCCATGGTTTCCAGGCCTAACGACAGCGGGATAACGTCGAGCAGCAGCAGTTCGCTGTCCGGCTTGTTGCCCACCAGGATATCGGCCTGGATCGCCGCGCCGATGGCGACAACTTTGTCCGGGTCAATGGAGGTCAGCGGAGTGCGACCGAAGAACTCGCCAACGCGCTCACGCACCAGCGGCACGCGGGTCGAACCGCCGACCATCACCACTTCCAGCACTTCTTGCGCTTCAACGCCAGCGTCTTTTAGCGCCCGACGGCAGGCCATCAGGGTACGTTTTACCAGCGGGGCAATCAGATCGTTAAACTGGCTGCGGGTGATATCGCCCTGCCAGCCGCCGACCTCGACGTGCGCTGCCTCGGCATCGCTCAAGGCGATTTTCGCCGCGATGGCGGCATCCAGCAGCTCACGCTGCAGACGGTTATCGCTGCGGTCGCTGAAGCCCGCCTGCTCGCGCAGGTAGTCAGCCAGCAGGTGATCGAAATCATCGCCGCCGAGAGCCGAGTCGCCGCCGGTGGCCAGCACTTCAAACACCCCGCGGCTTAAACGCAGAATGGAGATATCAAAGGTGCCGCCGCCGAGATCGTAGACCGCAATCACCCCTTCCTGGCCGGAGTCGAGGCCGTAGGCAATAGCCGCCGCGGTCGGCTCATTGAGCAGGCGCAGCACGTGCAGGCCCGCCAGACGCGCCGCGTCTTTGGTTCCCTGGCGCTGAGCGTCATCGAAGTAAGCGGGAACGGTAATGACCACGCCGTCGAGTTCGCCGGCCAGCGCTTCGGTCGCCCGGGCGGCCAGCGCTTTGAGGATATCGGCGGAGACGCGAATCGGGTTCAGCAGGCCGCCGGCGGTCTGGATCATCGGCAGGCCGTTTTCACTGGCCTGCAGCTGATACGGCAGATGCGGGTAACGGTTTTGAATATCGGCGAGAGAGCGCCCCATCATCCGCTTCACGGAGCTGATGGTATTGGCAGGATCCTGAGCGGCGTTAAGCCGGGCGTCATAGCCGACGGTCAGCCCCGAAGCGTGGTAGTTCACCACCGACGGCAGCAGATAGCGGCCTTGATGATCGGGCAGAGTCTCGGCCTGGCCGCTACGCACGGTAGCCACCAGAGAATTGGTGGTGCCCAGGTCGATACCGGCCGCCAGACGACGCTGGTGCGGCGCGGCGCTCAGGCCGGGCTCACTAATTTGTAATAAGGCCATAATTGCTTCCGAAAATTAAAAATCGAGCAGTTTTTCTTCGAGTTCTTCAGCACTGCTGCGCAGTTTATCGAGGAAACGGAGCTTACGAACCGTGTCCGCCGCCGCCTCCCAGCTCTCATTATGCAATTGGTCAACCATCAGCTGCTGACGGGTATCAAACAGCGCTTTCACCCGTTTGATAAAACCTTCCAGCCGCGCGTCGTCTTTCGCCTGGCCGATCTCATCCAGCTCTTCGCGCAATTCCAGCTGTTCCATCAGGAACGCGGTATCGCGAACGGTATGCTGCTCGCTGGCCAGATCGAAGCCATGCAGCGAAAGGAGATATTCTGCGCGAGTCAGCGGATGGCGCAGCGTCTGCCAGGCCTGGTTTATAGTGGCGGAATGCTGAACCGCCGCAAGCTGTTCCGCCGCAGGCGCGCTGGCAAATTTATCCGGATGGTACTGGCGCTGCAGATCCTGATACCGGACAGCCAGTTGTTCAAGCGAGAGGGTATAGCTGGCTGGTAACCCGAAGAGGGTGAAATAGTCCATAGTAACCTCAGGGTCATGCATCTAAATTAAAACCCCACGCGCGGCGTGACCGCGGTGGGGTTGAGGAGTACCGATTATACGTTAAAGCTTTCGCCGCAGCCGCACTCATCTTTGACGTTAGGGTTAGTGAATTTGAACCCTTCGTTGAGGCCTTCTTTGACGAAGTCCAGCTGAGTGCCGTCGAGGAATTGCAGACTTTTGCCGTCGATCACGACCTTCACGCCTTTGTCTTCAAACACGGTGTCTTCAGCCGCCGGCTCGTCAACAAACTCCAGTACATAGGCCATACCCGAGCAGCCGGAGGTTCTTACGCCCAGGCGCAGGCCAAACCCTTTACCGCGGTTCGCCAGGAAGGCATTGACTCGCGCTGCTGCACTGTCGCTAAGAGTAATCGACATAACAAAACCTCAACTAATTATTTTGCTTCACGTTTGCTTTTGTAATCCGCAATCGCGGCTTTAATCGCGTCTTCCGCCAGGATCGAGCAGTGGATTTTCACCGGCGGCAGTTCCAGTTCATCGGCGATATCGGTGTTCTTGATCGCCTGCGCTTCGTCCAGCGATTTGCCCTTCACCCACTCGGTAACCAGGGAGCTGGAAGCGATAGCGGAACCGCAGCCGTAGGTCTTGAAGCGCGCGTCTTCAATGATACCTTCATTGTTGACTTTAATCTGCAGCTTCATCACGTCGCCGCAGGCCGGCGCGCCGACCATGCCGCTGCCGACGTTCTCGTCGCTGTTGTCAAAAGAGCCGACGTTGCGCGGATTCTCGTAATGATCGATAACTTTTTCGCTGTAAGCCATGATGAATTCTCCTTATTGGTGCCGAATTAGTGATGTGACCATTCAATGCTGTTCAGATCCACGCCCTGTTTGAACATTTCCCACAGCGGAGAAAGCTCGCGCAGACGGCCAATGGATTTGCGAATCAGATCGATGGCATAGTCAATCTCTTCTTCGGTAGTGAAACGACCTAAAGAGAAACGAATAGAACTGTGCGCCAGTTCATCAGTCATGCCTAACGCGCGCAGCACGTAGGATGGCTCAAGGCTCGCGGAAGTACAGGCTGAACCGGAGGAAACCGCCAGGTCTTTCAGCGCCATAATCAGCGACTCGCCTTCAACATAGTTGAAGCTGACGTTAAGAATGTTCGGCGCGCCCTGCTCGAGGTCGCCGTTGAGGTACACTTCTTCCATATCCTTCACGCCGTTCCACAGACGGTTGCGCAGCGTGCGCAGACGCGCCATCTCGCTTTCCATCTCTTCTTTGGCGATACGGTAAGCTTCACCCATGCCGACGATCTGGTGAACAGGCAGAGTACCGGAACGCATACCGCGCTCGTGGCCGCCGCCGTGGATTTGCGCTTCGATACGAATACGCGGCTTACGACGCACGTACAGCGCGCCGATGCCTTTCGGACCGTAGATTTTGTGACCGGAGAAGGACATCAGGTCAACTTTCAGCTGGCTCAGATCGATAGGCAGCTTGCCCACGCTCTGGGTGGCGTCTACGTGGTAAATGATACCGCGGGCGCGACACATCTCGCCGATGGTAGCGATATCCTGCACCACGCCGATTTCGTTATTCACATGCATGATGGAAACCAGGATGGTGTCGTCACGCATCGCTGCTTCCAGCTCTTTCAGATCGATAATCCCGTTGCTCTGCGGCGCCAGGTAGGTCACTTCAAAGCCTTCGCGCTCCAGCTGACGGCAGGTATCCAGAACCGCTTTATGCTCGGTTTTGCTGGTGATGATGTGCTTGCCTTTTTTCTGATAAAAGTTGGCTGCACCCTTGATCGCCAGGTTGTCGGATTCAGTCGCACCAGAGGTAAAGACGATTTCGCGCGGGTCGGCGCCGACCAGCTCGGCAATCTGATTGCGGGCGATATCAACCGCCTCTTCAGCCTGCCAGCCAAAACGGTGGGAACGGGAGGCCGGGTTACCAAAGGTCCCGTCCATGGTCAGGAACTGCATCATTTTCTCGGCAACACGCGGGTCCACCGGCGTGGTTGCGGAGTAATCGAGGTAAATCGGTAATTTCATTGCTCTTAAACTCCGTACATCACTCAATGCAAGGAATCAGGCAACCGGCTTGATGTACGACCGAGTACACGGAATGTCGGAGCATCCCGGCCTGATTCTGAAAGCTCTTTATAATCGTTGTCCCGCCGTTTCGCGCCGCCTTGCCCTGTCAGCCGCAGCCCGAAACGGGACGGGTCACTCAGGCGCGCAGTTTAACGTCAATCGCGTCCTGGGTGCGCGCATTGCGCTGGGTTTCGTGCTGATGCTGACGACCGGAAACATCGAGGATCTCCTGGTTATTCACCAGTTCCCCGAGGGTGATATTGTTCAGGAAGCCGGTCAGGCGCTCGCTCAGGTCGCGCCACAGCGCGTGAGTCAGGCATTTATCGCCGCCCTGACAGCCGCCCTTGCCCTGGCAACGGGTGGCGTCAACGGATTCGTCCACGGCGCTAATGACTTCGCCGACGGCGATACTGCCGGCATCTTTACCTAACAGATAACCACCACCTGGGCCACGAACGCTGGAAACCAGGCCATTTTTACGCAGGCGAGAGAACAGCTGTTCCAGATAGGAAAGCGAAATTCCCTGACGCTCTGAAATATCTGCCAACGGCACCGGGCCCGTTTCAGAGTTGAGCGCAACGTCAAGCATCGCGGTCACGGCATAACGCCCTTTAGATGTCAGTCTCATGTCTTACTTAACCTCAAACTCGCCCCTGGCCGGGCTTTTTATTAATATGGGTATTGCATAGCAGGGCCAAGTCTGACATTCCCGAGTAATTTGGTCAACTATTTACTTGACTGTTTTAGTCAGGTATTTGGCTTTCCGTGCCGTTTTACTTCCGCATAGCCTGATACCTTCATCCCGCCAGGCGAGCCCGATTCGTAGCCCGGATAAGCGAAGCGCCATCCGGCGTTAACGCGGTTACTTACCTTTATTCTGCTGCTCAATAGACGCCAGCATGCCGCGCAGGATGTTCAACTCCTGGCTTTCCGGACGCGCGCGGGTGAACAGACGACGCAGCTTGTTCATCACCTGCCCCGGATGATTCGGGCGGATAAAGCCGGTCGCCAGCAGCGTCTGCTCAAGATGGTCGTAGAATCGCTCCAGATCGTCCACCAGCGGGTACGGCGCCTCTTCATGCTCAACCGCCGGCTGCGCTTGCTCCTGCGCCGCCAGCCAGGCCATCCGCACTTCATAGGCGATAACCTGCACCGCCATCGCCAGGTTCAGCGAGCTGTACTCCGGGTTGGCGGCGATCGCCACGTGATAGTGGCACTTCTGCAGTTCATCGTTGGTCAGGCCAACGCGCTCGCGGCCAAAGACCAGCGCCACCGGCGCATGCTGACCTTCGGCGACGCTTTTCAGACCGCATTCGCGCGGGTCGAGCATCGGCCACGGCAGCGTGCGGGAGCGCGCGCTGGTGCCAACCACCAGGCTACAGCCTGCCAGCGCTTCATCAAGGGTATCGACAATCTGCGCGTTGCCGATCACGTCGCTGGCGCCCGCGGCCAGGGCTATCGCCTGCGAATCGGGTTTGACCAGCGGATTGACCAGCCACAGGTTAGTTAAGCCCATGGTTTTCATCGCGCGGGCTACGGAGCCCATGTTGCCGGTATGGGAGGTTTCTACCAGTACGATTCGAATATTTTGCAGCATTATGGTTCTTCGGCTAAAGATTATTCGTGCATGCTACCATAAAACGGAGACATAAGCAGATTTGGCTGCTATTATATGCGCCGTTTTTTCCCGTTCTTTAACATCCAGTGAGAGAGACCGATGCATCCGATGCTGAACATCGCCGTGCGCGCCGCGCGCAAGGCGGGTAATTTAATTGCCAAACACTACGAAACGCCAGACACCGTAGAAACCAGCCAGAAAGGCAGCAATGATTTTGTGACCAACGTCGATAAAGCCGCCGAAGCGATTATTATCGAAACCATTCGCAAATCTTACCCGCAGCACACCATTATCACCGAAGAAAGCGGTGAACACGCTGGCGAAGAGCAGGATGTTCAATGGGTTATCGATCCACTGGATGGCACCACCAACTTCGTTAAACGTCTGCCGCACTTCTCTGTTTCCATCGCCGTACGCATCAAAGGTCGTACTGAAGTCGCGGCGGTCTACGATCCGATGCGTAACGAACTGTTTACCGCGACCCGCGGCCAGGGCGCGCAGCTGAACGGCTACCGTCTGCGCGGCAGCAACGCTCGCGACCTCGACGGCACCATTATCGCGACCGGCTTCCCGTTCAAAGCGAAGCAGCACGCCACCACCTACATGAATATTCTCGGCAACATGTTTACCGAATGTGCCGACTTCCGTCGCACCGGCTCTGCCGCGCTGGATCTGGCCTATGTGGCCGCCGGCCGCGTTGACGGTTACTTTGAGATCGCCCTGAAACCATGGGATTTCGCCGCAGGCGAGCTGATCGCCCGTGAAGCTGGCGCGATTGTCTGCGACTTCACCGGCGGTCATAACTATATGCTGACGGGCAACATCGTTGCCGGTAACCCGCGCGTGGTGAAAGCGATGCTGGCGAACATGCGCGAGCAGCTGAGCGACGCGCTGAAGCGTTAATCTCTTACTGATGTCAAAAAGGAAGCCGCGGCTTCCTTTTTTTATGTCATTTTATCATGTTGAGGATCTGGCGAATCACCGCATTGCCGCCAATACAGAGCACCGTCAGGCCGCTAAATAAGGCCAGCGGTCCGCGCCAGCGCAGACAGCCCTGCGTCCCCAGCCAGCGCCGGAAACACAGCGCTATCCCTACCGTCGCCAGGCGGGCTAACAGCACGCCGACCATCGCCGGAACCAGCAGCAGCCATCCCCACAGAGGCAGCTCATACTGCTGCGCACTGAGTAAAATCCATACCAGCTGAAACGGCAGATAAAAGCTCAGGGCAAAGATCAGCGGAATGCGAATATTGCCTGCCGGTGCGGCAACGCCCTGAAAGTCGCGCCAGCCGTCGCGCAGCAGTATTCCAGCCAGCACCAGCGTGGCCAGATAGCATACGTCGTTAAAGATGCCCACGATCTGCATTAGCCTGTCGCTGCTTAGCTTACCCATAAACGCGAAACGCCAGAAAATGATCACCAGAAAACCGAACTGCAACACCCAGCTGCGCAGGATCCAGTCGACCATCTCCCGCGGCGAGGGCTGGTTATGCACAGCCCAGGCAACAATGGGCAGTTTACTGTGACCGGGATGACAAAAGGCCAGCACGAAGCCCGACAGCGTTAGGGTGGCGTAGGCCACCAGCGGAATATCCGCGACACTCGCCACCCCGAATCGCATAACATACGGCATGGCGTGGTAGACACGCACCAGATCTGACGGCCACCAGCTGGCCAGGGCTGGAAACCAGAATACGATCGCCAGGCCCGCCAGCAGCCCGGCGGCGCCGGCGCAGCCATAATAGAACCGCCCGCTCTGCGCGGGAGAAACGATATTTGCGGCCATAGCGACTCCTTGTCATCCGCCGAAAAGCGGAAAACTAGAGCATCGCTTCGCCAGCGGCAAGCGCTGGCGCCCACTTTAGGATTTGCGCCCGGCGTCTGTCTAAAACGGACGGATCCCACCGCCGGCAGGGACGGCGCTGAGCCACATCACCCCTGCCGCCGCCAGCAATATGACGCCGCCGGCCAGCGCCAGCGTCGCCCAACTAACCTGCTTCCATAACGCTGGCGCCTGATGGCGACTGAGGCGGATCGCCAGTTGGCGGAACCCATGCACCAACAGCGCCAGCGCCGTGATAGTTAACGAGGTTCCCGCCGCCATCGCCAGCGCCGCCGCCATCCCCCAGCTGAACACTCCGATCACTTTGCTGAACAGCAGGACCATGATCGCCCCCGAGCAGGGACGCATGCCCATCGACAGGACAATCGCGGCGCGAGCCCGCCAGTCGTCGCCGGCCTGCAGCTGCTCCGGGGCCGGGAGATGCTGATGCCCGCAGCCGCAGTGTTCGTTATGAACATGGTGCGGGGTAAAAGCGGTAAACGTTGGCCGGCGCAGCAGCAGACGCAGCTTTTTTAACGCCCGCCAGCACAGCAGCAGCCCTAACGCGCCCACCAGCAAATAGCTCCCCTTCTCCAGCCAGAAACTGCTGAGGTGCAGCTGGCGCGCCGGCAGCTGCAGCAGCGCCAGCACCACGACCACCAGCGCGATGGCCACCAGCCCCTGTAATAAAGAGGCGGCCAGCGTCAGGCCAATGCTTGATTTCAGTTTCGCGGGATGGGTGGCAAGCCAGGTCGTAATGACAATTTTACCGTGTCCGGGCCCTAAGGCATGGAGCACCCCGTAAACGAAGCTAAACCCCAGCAGCGACAGCCCTGCCGCCGCCGGGTTCTCCGCCACCGCCTGCAGCAGGCGGCTGAGTTCCAGGTTGAGCGAACGCTGCCAGACTGCGCTCTGCATCAGCACCTGCGACCACGCCCGCCACAGCCAAATGCCGCCGATGATGCTCACCGCCAGCAACAGCGCCAGCGGCCACAGCGCTTTCCAGCGCGAAAATCGCGCGCGCGGAGTAAAAATTACTGACATGTCAGGGTCACCTTCTGGGCAAAATAGCTGCCCAGCGCCATATCCTCCGGCGGCGCATCCGCTTTATCCAGCGACTGGGCGTATGAGAGCATTTTGTCGTTCGGTTTTGGCGTCATCACCGTTGCCTTACAGGCGGCCCGCAGCCCTGCGGGCAGGGAAAAATCGCTATCCTTGTCATAAAACATATCGACGTAGTAGGTCGGGTCGAAGGTGGAAAAGGTAAACGTCTGCCCGGCAATGGGTTGCGGCGTCGCCAGCGGCAGAGTAAAGGTGAGTACCGCCTGCAGTCCGTCACGTTCGAGGCCGTAACCGTCGGGACGATTGTCAAATTTAACCCGCTGACCGTTATGCCACAGCTCGCTGAAATAGTGCTGACCGAGCACGTTGGCCATCACCTCCGCCGCCAGCTTTTTCCAGACTTCGCTGCCCGGTTTGGCGTTTCCGGCATCATAGAGCAGATCCGATGAGGTAATTTCATCCATCGTCCAGCGCATTTTAAAGGCGCTCAGCAGACCGTCCTTGACCACCGGCTCGCTTTGCAGGCTGATGAAGCTATGCGGATGCGCAGCGGCCGACCATGATAAAACCATGAAAAACGCCGCGCTTGTGCATTGTTTCACTCTGTTCATCTGTTCCTCACGTGAAAAATTCTGTGAACTTCGCCAGCAATCCTGAGTAAAAGCGGACGCTCTTCCCTGCCCACGCCGCGGTCATTGTCTATCCTTAGCGGAAACCCTAACTGGAACTTACCAGATGATGACCGTCATTGAACCACCATCTGCGCTTTCCAGTCCACAGCGCCGTAGCCAGGTGCTCCTGATGTTTTATCTGCCCGGACAGTCGGTGACGACTGAACGGCTTGGCAGGATCAACCTCGTTGATGAGACCACGGCCCGGCAGGATATTGAGGAGACCGGACGCGAAATTCAGCGTTACCACCGTTTGACCCTCCAGTCACAGGTGGACGGCAGCTATCGGATTGAAGGCGCCGCGCTCGACCAACGTTTATGTCTGCTGCATGCGCTGCGGCGGGGGCTGCGCCTCTGCCCACAGTTCGTTAATCATCATTTTACCCCGGCGCTGAAAACGCAGCTTAAACAGGAAGGCATTGCCCGCACCTTATACGATGATACCAATCTGCAGGCGCTGGTGAACCGCTGCGCGCGGGCGCTCAATCGCCAGTTTGACTGCCGCGACGTGCAGTTTCTGCGCTTGTACCTGCAGTACTGTCTGCTCGAACATCACCGGGGATACTCTCCGGACTTCAATGAGGAACAGCAACGCTGGGCTCAAACCGCCGCCGAGTTCACCCTGGCGCAGGAGATTGTCCGCCACTGGCAGCGTCGGGTCGGCGCTCCGCCCCATGTCGGAGAACCTTTTTTCCTCTCGCTGCTGTTTATGTTGCTCAAAACCCCCGACCCGGTCCGCGACGGTCACCCGCACGATCGCCGCCTGCGGCTGGCTATCTCCGGCCTGATCCACCGCTTTCAGATCCTCGCTGGCAGAGCGTTCAGTGATGAGCAGGGGCTCAGCGATCAACTCTATATTCATTTGTCGCAGGCGTTGATCCGCAGCGTGTTTGCTATCGGCATCGACAGCACGCTCACAGAGGAAGTGACCCGGCTCTACCCTCGCTTACTGCGTACCACCCAGGCGGCATTGAGCGAATTCGAGGAGGCCTGGCACATCCGTTTTAATGAGGAAGAGACCGGTTTAATCGCGGTGATCTTTGGCGCCTGGCTGATGCAGAAAAGCGACCTGCACGAGAAACAGGTGCTGTTGCTAACCGATGACAACCCAGCTATTGAAGAGGCCCTGGAACAACAGCTGCGCGAACTAACGCTGCTGCCGCTGAATATCAAATACCAGAGCGTAGAGCGCTTTCAGAAGGAAGGTGCGCCCAAAGGGGTGACGCTTATCGTCACCCCCTATGCGACGGCGCTGCCGCTGTTTTCGCCGCCGCTGATCCACGCGGAGAACTACTTCACTGAACGCCAGCAGCAGCATATCTGCGCCATGCTCGAGGACTAGGCCGCCACCGCTTTTGGCCGTATAGCCATCGCCGGGAGCGTCAGCAGGGCCATCACCCAGAATACGCCCTGGTGCAGGTGCTGATAGAGGAAACCGGCGAAGACGGTCATGATGGCAATACTGCCGCCCATCGCCACCGCGGAGTAGACGGCCTGCAGACGGATCACTTCGCTACCCTGACGGGCGGCGATATAGCGCATCGCCGCCAGATGACACACCGTGAAGGTGCCACAGTGAAGGATCTGCGCAAGGATGAGTCCCGGCAGCGCCGTGGTCCAGCCCATCAGTCCCCAGCGAATCAGCCCGCAGACGGCGGAGAGCAAAAGCAGGTCGCGGGCGCTGAAGCGGCGGAACACCTTTTTACTCAACGCGAAGATCACCACTTCCGCCACCACGCCTAACGACCACAGATAACCGACCGCCGAGGCGGAATAGCCGGCCTGCTGCCAGTAGATGGCGCTAAAGCCATAGTAGGCGGCATGCGCTCCCTGCAGCAGACAAACGCAGGCGAGAAAGCGCCAGCTTTGGCGCACCAGCGTCAGCCAGGCCGCCATTCCGGCCCCCTGCTGCTGGCGCGACTCCCCCTGGGGCATCACCGACGGCTTAAGCAGCATGCCGAGCAGCATCGAGGCGACCCCCAGGCTTAGCATCAGCAGGATCGCCCGGTAATCGAACAGGCTCACCAGCTTGCCGGTCAGCGCCGAACCAATCACAAAGGCAATAGAGCCCCATAGCCGCACCCGGCCATAGTCCATGGTGATCTGCTTTTGCCAGGTGTTGGCCAGAGCATCCGTCAGCGGCACCAGCGGCGAAAAGAACAGGTTGAAGCCGATGATGATCGCCAGCAGCCATGCTACGTGGCTGCCGGCCCAGAAGGCCAGCGCGAAGAGCAAGGTTAACAGCGCCAGCACGCGCAGCGCGGCGATCAGCCGGGAGGGATCGCTCACCCGCGGGGCAATCAGCAGACTGCCGAGAAAACGGGCCACCAGACCGGCGCCAAGCAAAATGCCGATGGTTTCCGGAGTCAGCCCGTTTCCGGCCAGCCAGACGCTCCAGAAGGGCAGAAAAATACCGTAGCTAAAAAAGTAGGTGAAATAACTGAGCGCCAGCCAGCGCGTGGAGTGCAAGACCATGATTTCCTCCCGAATGGTGGCGATAGTCTGGCGATAAACCCCGGCGGGCGCAAGATGCTCTTGTCTGCTGATAGCTCGTTATTTATGCCCCCTCGATGATGATTTTCAGCGAAAAATTCAGCTTCTCTCCCGCGCCTAAAACTCGCAGCCCCGGCTGCCCGTCCATGTTGTGGGCGTTTACCGGATGGCTTTGCGGCTCGAGGCAAAGGAATGATTCACCTTGCATTCTGAACAGCATCAACCACGGAGTTTGCGATAGAATTGTGATATTCATCACGTCATTGCTTACCCTCGCCCGCCCGCCCCAGCCGGAATAACCCACGTTCAGCCAACGATCTTCACCGAACTGAGCCACGCTGAAATTGGCATAGTCGGGCAAGTTTCCTTGCCAGTTGAGAGGTAAGTGATTTTCCCCTTCCGGCCAGTAACCGCTGACCTGGAACTGAACCTTGCTGCGTTCATCGAAAGGGAAAAAGGGATGAAAGCCGCAGCCGTAAAGCGCAGGGACCTCCCCATAGTGGGTAAGCGTTAGCTCCGCTATCAGCTGGTTACGCAGCAACTGGTAGCGGAGCTGCGCCAGATAATCGAAACCGCAGGCATGCTGCCGACGCAGCTGTAATACACAATACTCGGCGCCGTACTCAATAATATCCCAGCGCTGTAACCAGCCGTCACCGTGAAGAAAGAAATACTCGTCGGCATGGTGGCGAGGCAGGACAATCTCCTGCCCATGAAAAATAAAACGGTTGCCGGCGACGCGATTGGCCAATGGCAGCATCGGAAACATGCCGCCGGCGGGATTTTCATATAGCACCGGCGCTTGATATTGCCGCGAGAATAAACTTTGCACTTTGCCGCCCAGAGAAGAGACGCACATCCGCAGATGCGCGTTCTCCAGAATCCACTCTTCCGCCATTAGCGCATCTGCTCCTGCTTCGCCGCATTAACGCCCGTATGACGCTGCGCCAGCTGCTCTTCCAGCGCTTCGAGGGTGATACCTTTCGTTTCCGGGACGTTGCGCAGGATATAGAGGTAGCCGGCAGCGCAAATGACACCATACAGCAGGAAGCTTCCTGCCGCGCCCAGACCGGCATTAAGCAGCGGGAAAGTATAGGTTAACAGGAAACAGGCGATCCACAGCGCCAGGGTACCTAAAGACATCGCGAGTCCACGTACGCGGTTGGGAAAAATCTCCGCCAGCAGCACCCAGGTCACCGGCGCCAGGGTCAACGCATAAATAGCAATCGCCGCCAGCACCAGCAACAGTACCGGCCACCCCATAATGCCCATGGCGTAAGCGCCGGCGATCAGCACATAGATCAGCGTCAATCCCGAAGCGCCAAGCAGCATTAATTTACGGCGACCGATTTTATCCACCAGCGGCAGCGCCGCAATGGTAAAGACCAGATTAACGACGCCCGTCGCGACGATCGATTTCAGCGTGCTGTTAATATCGAACCCCGCCGAGGCAAAAATCTCCTGCGCGTAGTTAAAGATGACGTTAATCCCACACCACTGCTGGAATATGGCGAGCACCATGCCAATGATCACAATCGGTTTCACTTGGGGAGCCAACAGCGCGCCGTAGGAAACTTTATTGTTATCCTTTTCCAGGGTATGCGCGATTTCACGCAGGATCCTGTCGGCATAGTCGGCAGAACCAATGCGTTCCAGCGCAGCCCGGGCGCGCTCCGGTTTACCGGCCTTCATGAGCCAGCGCGGCGACTCGGGGACAAAAAACATCAGGACCAGAAACGCCAGCGCCGGCACCAGTTCCGCACCGAACATCCAGCGCCAGCCCATCTGCCCATTCCAGCTGTCCACAATCATCTGCTGCGTCGCCCCCGGCTCCACCGGTTCAGCAATCATCAGATTGATTAACTGAGCGGCCAGCACGCCAATCACGATGGTGAGCTGATTGACCGCGACAAAACGTCCTCTTTTCTCTGCCGGGCTGACTTCGGCAATGTAAAGCGGGCTGAGAGCGGAAGCCAGACCAATCCCTACGCCGCCCACAATGCGGTAAACCACAAACATATCGAAATGACTGGCGACCGCCGTCCCCCAGGCCGACGCGCTGAACAGCACAGCGGAAAGAATTAATGGCAGCTTGCGCGCGGCTCCAGGTCTTGATGACCTGCTTCTTGCCGGAAGCGTTCATAGCTTCAACGTGCTTCAGAAGAGCAGCCTG